>Ga0075431_100003256_pt1 | contig 15724 bp, 14 predicted proteins | sample RhiMetdeltSRZDD5_FD_75297 | JGI IMG/M metagenome (GOLD analysis project Ga0075431, IMG submission 75297) | Populus rhizosphere microbial communities from Tennessee, USA - Rhizosphere MetaG P. deltoides SRZDD5 | ecosystem: Host-associated > Plants > Roots > Rhizosphere > Soil | place: USA... | reverse complement strand
CCGGGCGAGTTCGCGCACGCGGTCCGCGTATCGGTCGAAGAACATGGCGCTCGCGTGGTGGTCATCGACAGCCTGAACGGCTATCTAAACGCGATGCCGGAGGATCGCTTCCTCACCGCTCAGCTGCACGAGCTGCTCGCATACCTTAACAATCGTGGCGTAGCGACATTTCTGATCACTGCACAGAGCGGAATGCTCGCGGTCGGCATGCGATCTCTGATCGACGCCAGTTATCTCGCCGATTCGGTGATCATGTTGCGCATGTTCGAGCTCGAGGGCAGCGTCAAGAAGGCGATCTCAGTGATCAAGAAGCGCAGTGGCAAGCACGAGGAAACAATCCGCCAGATCTCGTTTAGCGAGCGGGGCGTGCATTTGAGCGAGCCGCTCACCTACCTACGCGGGGTGCTGACCGGCGTGCCGGTAGACGCGCGCTCGGAGAGACCGCAGGCCGGACAGAAGCGCGGCTCCGGCGATGTCGGCTGACCGCAGTTCGGACGACGAACGCGTCCTCCTGGTCGCGCCGACTCGCCGCGACGCCGAGGTTACTTGCTCGCTACTGCTGAAGGCGGATGTGCTGTGCGAAAGCTATGGCACTCTGCTCGAGCTTGCGGATCAGGTGAAGCACGGGGTGGGAGCGCTGATGCTCACCGACCGCGCGCTGTTCGATCGCGATATCGAGGCGATCTTGCAGGTGCTGGAGCAACAGCCGCCGTGGTCCGACGTGCCGGTCGTGATCCTGACTCAGGGCCAGCAGCCCTCCGCTGGCGCGATGGAGGTGCTCCGACGTTTGTCAAATCTGACGCTGTTGGATCGCCCGACCTCTACGCGCTCGATGATCAGCGCCGTGCAGGCTGCCCTGCGAGCACGGCGGCGCCAGTATCAGCTGCGCGATCAGATGCAGGCTCAGGCTTGCGCGCAGCAGGCGCTGCGCGAAGCCGACAGACGCAAGGACGAATTCCTCGCGACGCTCGCGCATGAGTTGCGCAACCCGCTAGCGCCGCTCAGCACAGGGCTTCAGCTGATGAATTCAGGCCTTGACGAGCAGCGCGCGCCGCGCGTGCGTCACATGATGGAACGGCAGGTGCACCAGCTCGTGCGCCTGATCAACGATCTGCTCGACGTGTCCCGTATCGCTACCGGCAAGGTGGTGCTGCAACGGAGTTGCATCGACATGCGCGCAGTCGTCGAGTCGGCGCTGGAGAGTTGCCAGCCGGCGGTCGTTGCGGCCGAGCACACGCTCCGTGTGTCCCTTCCCGACACTGCGGTGTGGGTCATGGGCGACGAGGCGCGATTGGAGCAAGTAATCTGCAATCTCGTCAACAACTCGTGTAAGTACACGGCGAAGCGCGGCAACATCTTGGTCACGCTGACGCAGGAGGGGGAACGCGCAATCGCGAAAGTGATCGACGACGGTTTAGGTATCCCGCAGGACATGCTACCGATGGTCTTCGAGATGTTCACGCAAATCGATCGCAATCTCGATCGTGCGCAAGGAGGGCTCGGCATCGGGCTGTCGCTGGTCCGCAGCCTCATGGAGTTGCACGGCGGTGAAGTCCGCGCCGAGAGCGCGGGCGAGCGCGCAGGCAGCACGTTTACGATTTCATTGCCCGTCGCCAGGGAGGAGTCGTTGGAAATACCCGCGCGCGTGCCCGCACAAACGACGGTTGCATCGCAGCCTTTGCGGGTCTTGATCGTGGACGACAATCACGACGCAGCGGACTCGCTCTCCCTGCTGCTTGCGACGCGTGGCCATCATACGAGGACCGTTTACGAGGGTGCCGCCGCGCTCGACGCTGCTGCTGACTTTCAGCCAGACACAATATTCTGCGATTTGGGCATGCCTGTGATCAGCGGTTTCGATGTCGCCGCTCGGCTACGCAGTGATTCGCGTTATCCGCCCTCAGTGCTGGTCGCAGTGACCGGTTGGGGAACCGATCAAGACAAACGCCGGGCGCTCGAAGGCGGTTTCGATCTGCACATTACGAAACCGATTGCGATCGAAGACCTCGATGCAGTGCTGCTGCGCGCTTCAGCGACGAGTGCATCGGGAGAGTCGCACTCTGCCAATAGTTAGTGGCGCGTCTGCCAGGGCAACTGTCTTGTAGTGGGTTTTCGAGAAACTCGCTTCGATCTACGTAGCTGGAGCGGAAGGGGGCGCACCGCTCCGATCCGCCCACGCTGCGTATCCGCCGCAAACTCGCGCGCCGCGGGCGTCTGAACTTCAAATCGCTCGCCAGCACGGCGTCCTGCAGCAGGTGTTTGGCAGTGAAGCGGACGAGTAGTCGCTATGGGTGTGTGGCGCGACCAAGTCCTGAGGACTATCGATAGGCCAAGAACAACAGAAGGTGAAGGGAATTGAAACTGTGGGTCGCGAACTGACGAGTACACTCGACTTCTCTGTCGGCAATGTGTTTGACTGGACCGACAGTCGCAGGAATCTGTTTGATATGAATCGTTTAGACCGCCGTTGCTGCGTTGCACGTATGATGGACTGGAGCGACTGATCGAAAGGTGCCCGCGGGATCAATCAGTTGCACAACCCAAGAATTGCTTGTCCCCATTCTGTCTCCACGCTTCACAAGTTTTGCAAGCAGCAGCAGGCGGTCATCGGCGCTATCAGCACGTTCTGGAAACATGTTCTGCTCTTCATGCGCAAGAATGCCGGCTCAACTGAATGGGGCAGGGTAGTTCTCGTTTCAGGCGATGTCCCATGACTCCCTGGGTCTTCGGGTGACATAGGTGCGACAACGTGAGCCACAATACGACAACCTGCGACAAGCCTTCTCGCCCGTTTAACTCAAGGATCGCCGGGCTGCCTTCCACACGCGTAGGTACGGGCAAAGCCCAAGTCAGCGGGATCATTTGCGGCGTCATGGACACGCGGCCGAGCGCGGGCGTGGTCCGTCGCCGCGCCAGGCTTTCAAGTTCGGCGGCACTCCTCAGGTGACTCGCAATGCCAACTGTCAAAGGACCACGATTGCACGACGCGTGGCGCAAAACCGCCGCCGACCGCGAAGAGGATGCCGCGAGTCTGTTCGGCTATTACCTTATCAAGCATTGCCGCGACGAGGCGCTCTCAAAACTCGAACTTGCCACAGTTGTTTCGCGGTCCGACGTGGTCGACGCGGTTGATACTGCGTTACACAACATGATGGATCTGTTGGAGGGGTTCTGGCCGCTCGACGCAGGTGGTGGCAAGCAGCTTGCACTCGCCCTCCATGTACTAGTGACCAAGCAAGGCCAGACTGCCGAGGATCTGCAGGTGTCTCCGAGCCAAATAGACTTGCCAATTGGCTACTGGGCGTGGGTCGAAGCCTATGGGTCAACGCCGAGAGAGAGTCGCTAAGTAGGTCATCGCAGCCGCTCAACAAGCAGTCGCAGCGCACCGCGACGTCGGCAGGCACTCCTGACTCAATGATCCAGGCTCTGCGAAGTGCGCGTCCAGCGGTCCATCCAGCCGAGCACCTCGTCGAACCACTGGACGACATTGCGGGGTCGACGGGCACCGTGGCCCTCATCCGGAAAGACGACGAGACGAGATGGAACGCCGCGCAGCTGGAGAGCAGTGAATGCGGCAAGAGCCTGAGTATAGGGCGTGCGGAAGTCGTTCTCGCCCGTGACGACGAGCTGGGGGGTTCGCCACGAGGCTACGAGATTGACCGGATTCGAAGCTTCGTAGTCTGAGGGCGCTTCGAAGTAGAGCTGGTTCCCATGGTCCCATCGATCCGCCCAAAGCTCATCCGTCTCGTAGACCATGGCGCGCACATCGAATACCCCGTCGGCCTGCACCAGGCATTTGAAGCGCTCGGGCCACGTTCCTTCGATCCAATTCATCATGTAGCCGCCGTACGACCCGCCGATCCCACAGACGGCGTCGCTGTCCAGGTCATCGAAGCTGCGCGTCGCGGCCGCCAGGCCGAGCTTGAGATCCTCCAGAGGCTTGCCGCCCCAGTCACTATTGACGGAGTCCACGAAGGACTGGCCATAGCCGACGCTTCCGTGGAAATCGATGGACACGCTGGCGTAGCCGCGGCCCGCCCAAACGAGTCGATTCATCAGGATCGCCCAGCTATCACTGGCGGTGGACTGCGGCCCGCCGTGCACCAGAAGAGCCACCGGGGCTTTTGAATGTCCAGGCACTTTCGCGGGTCGCATCACGATGCCCCACACGAGGTCGCCGCCAGCGCCCTTGAACGAGAAGCGGTTGACTGGCGCGCGATCCACGTTGGCGAGCCGATCACGATTGACGAAGGTCAACTGTCTGAACCGGCCTTGCGCGGTTCGCAGCCAGAGATCCGGGGCGGCCGTGAGACTGTCCTGGAGATAGATCACGCTGCCATCCGCGAGGGGACGCACGTCGCTTACGTGCCCACGCGGAGTCAGTCGCTGAATCCGTCCGTCAGACAACGCGATCTGAAAGCATGGGTGATCGAGTTGCTCGGCCGCAGTGACATAGACGGATCTTGAATCGAGCGCCCAGGCGATGGAGTCGATCGACCGATCCCAATCCAAGGTGAGTGGATGCACGCGACCGCTCGCTAGCTCGCGGACCATCACTATTCCGCGATCCGCTTCGTACCCGGGTCTTGTCGTTGCAATCCACGCCAGCCAGCGACCATCGGGCGAGATCGCCGGTTTCGTGTCGATCGCAGGATTTCCAGGCGTCAATTTCGTTGGCGCTGCGGAGGCATCCCTCTGCACAGCGAAGATGTCGAAGTTGATGGAGAGCGCCTCGTTGTCACCTGGTTCGCGCAGAGCGAAATAGATCGTACGACCGTCAGGAGCCCAGGCAATTTCGTCCTCCTGGCCTGCGGGTTTGCTTGGGATGTCCCCCTCGAGTCCGCCGGCGATTGCGCGGCTGACACCTGCTGCCTTGCCCTGTGCCAAAGGTAAGAGAAACAGTTGCGAGCGTTGCCCATCCTGCCACCGATTCAGGTGTCGGACGAACAGCCGCTCGTAGATGCGGGCGCTTCCGCCGCCGTCGTCATTGGCAGCTCGAACGTTCAGAGACGTCGCGCCGACTGGGCGGTCCGCCCACACGAGGATTGCGTCCGCGTTCGGTGAGATCAGAAATCCTGAGATGTCGTCGTCGCCGGTCATCTTCGTCGGCGCGCCGCTCCCGGCCGCGACGCTCCATACGGCCGACGTCGCATCGCCGGTCCGTGCAAGGAAATACAGTCGCCCATCGGACCCGAACGTGGGCATCCGCAAGTCGGCTCCTTGGACCATGTCAAGCTTTTGCGGAGCCCCGTCTCGCTGAGCGAGGTCTAGTCGCCACAGCGACTCGTGACGTCGATTCGATGCGAGGTCCGTCTCGATTTGCGCCCACACGAGCCATCGGTCGTCCCTGGAAACCGCCGGGTGTTCGATCTGCGAGAGACTCACCAGGTCCCGGGCTGTCAGGGGACGTGCGAGCCCAGCCGTGGGCAGGAGGGCGATTGCTAGCACCGCGAGGCAAGGCAGTTTCATCGGCATGCGTCAGCTCGCAACAGAAAAAGGTTGCGCAGTACTGTCGCACGGCGCAGGAATTGCGCAAAGCCGCCGGCGGTCGCCTTGGAGCGGAAGATCTGCTTGCCGGCGCCGCTCTTCGCATCCGCCACCCAGATTTCGAACGGCCCAGCACCGGTGATGTCCTGCAGCTCGCTTACCTGGCGCCGGCGATGCGAATAAAGGCCACGCGTGTGCCATCGGGAGACAGGCACATGAACCGCAACGCCCGCAACCAGCCATCGCACAACTGCACAGTGTTCGCGACGGCGTCTATTAGAATGCGGAATTTCTGCAGACCCGTGTGCTTCGCACCTTGACAGCCGCATGCCGAGATAGCCCTTGCAGAGGTCACGAGACTGCGTTGGTGTCTGCCGTCGGTGCATTGTTGGAGGGGAAAGGGAACTCATGACCGCTGAAACGTTGGCCTTCGAAAAGCACCGACCGCAGCTCAGGGCGATCGCGTACCGGATGCTGGGCTCTCTGGCCGAGGCGGATGATGTCGTGCAAGAGAGCTGGATTCGGTTCAACCGCACCAAAGATCTCGACCTCGACAACCTCGGCGGATGGTTGAGGGCGGTTTGCACACGGGTGTGCCTCAACATGTTGCGATCACGCGCGACGCGGCAGGAAGAGTCGTTCGATACACACGTTCCCGACCCCGTCATCACGCTGGAGGGCGACGATAGTCCGGAGCGGGAGGCGGAGCTGACCAACTCAGTGGGCTTGGCGCTTCAGGTCGTGCTGGATAACTTACCGCCTGACGAACGTGTCGCGTTCATCTTGCACGACATGTTCGAGATGCCGTTCGAAGAGATCGCCCCTCTATTGGAGCGATCGTTGGTGGCGACGCGGCAACTCGCTAGCCGCGCTCGCCGACGGGTACGGGCCGCGCCAACGCCGGATCGCGACGTGGCTCGACAACGTGAGATCGTGGATGCGTTCTTTACGGCGGCCCGCGCCGGCAATCTCAATGCGCTGGTCGGGATGCTGCATCCGGACGTGGTGCTGCGCGCGGATCTTGGCGCAGGAATACCAGCCACGGCCACGGTGCGTGGAGCAGAAGCCGTGGCCCAGCGGGTGCTCAGGTTCTCCGACCCGCGTCAGTCGCTGCATCCGGTGCTGATCAACGGAGCGGCCGGTGTTGTCACGACACTCAACGCGCAGCCGATGGCTGTCATCGCGTTCACGGTCTGCGAGGGTAAGATCATTGCGATCGATGCGCTGGGAGACGCGGAACGTCTCGCGGCGCTCGATCTCGGCATCTGATCCACGATCAGCGCCTGCGCCGGCAAAAGGGGCAGCGAGGGTCAGCCCTCGCCGCGTCCCGCTCACATCCCAACAGCATTCCGCCAAGCCGATAGACTTACCGCGCGGCGCGGCGACCCTCGCGCAGCTGCAGGAAATTTCCGTCCGGGTCGTGAAATCTTGCCGCATGACCCCACGGGAGCTGCAGGATCTCCGGTGTCTCGAACTTCACGCCACGCGACTTCAGCGTCGCGAACGCCTCCTGGCAATTCTCCACCTCGATGGTGTAGACCGCGGAGCCCGGCTCGGCCTTGGCCGGTGTACCTGGCCACAGTACGAGCTCGAAGTCCTGCCCCTTGACGCCGACCGTCAGGAATCGCGGTCCGTCCGGTGTGGGGTAGTCGCCTCGCTTCTCGAGCCCGATCACATTCGTATAGAACTTGAGTGCCTCGTCCTGATTGCTCACCAACAGTGCCACGTACGGGACTTTCTTAAACATGGTCGTTCCTCCGTTCCTGGCCCTCGACCCAGCGGCGCGGCTGGAAAACCTGTTCCGACCGCCAGGATCGCTATGATCCTGCTCCGCGAGAGCTCAGTTCGAAGGTATTACCCACGGCGGAGCCGAAGTGTGACAACTGCCCGTGGGAGTGCGCGGTCGCATCTTCACAATCACGCCCGCATTGGATACCGCACACGGATTTGTCCGTGCGCGAGGCAAATTCACCTCGCCATGTGCTCGCAATACGCAACCATGACGCTGCTGGGGACGGATCGCGACTGCCGAGGACGTCGGCCACGCGCGTGAGATTTGATAGCCAACGCCTTCGTGACCGGCTTCGTCCTTCGTGTTGACGGCGGATTGACCCTGGGCGGCTTGATCGTTGCGGGTTGGCCTTGGAGGAGAGCGGCGGGCCTCATGTCACAGTCCAAGCGTCGCAGGCGTCATCACTGTAAGCCCTCTGATTGGAGTAAGGACGATGACACTGGGAGCAAACTGTGATTCGTCAGACTTGAAGGGACTGAGCACGGTTGGATCGATCCTGGTCGTGGGCGGTGGCTTTGCGGGTTTCTGGGCGGCGGTTGCGGCTCGGCGAGTCGCCGGTCCCCGCGCAGCAGTGACGCTGGTGGCGCCCGAGGCGGTGCTGCAAATCCGGCCGCGACTCTACGAGGCAAAGCCCGAGACACTCGGCGTGCCGTTGCTGCCGCTGCTGGGCAAGATCGATGTTGATTTCGTGCCCGGCGAGGCAGTCGAGCTTGACACTGCAGGTAAGGTTGCCACGCTCGCCGGCGGCGAGCGCCTTTCATACGATCGCCTGGTCGTCGCCACGGGCAGTCGCATGCGCCTGCCCGCGGTTCCAGGTGCTGAGTCCGCATACTCAGTTGACACTCAGGCGGACGCGATTGCCTTCGACCGTCGCCTTACCGAAATCGCGCGCGATGTCGCCGAGCCAACCATCGCAGTCGTGGGCGGAGGCTTCACGGGCATCGAGCTGGTGCTCGAGTTGCGCGACCGATTGCTGGCGCACAACGGCAATGGTGAGCGCGCCCGCATCGTGTTGATCGACCGGTCCAAGGTCGTCGGGCGCGCACTCGGACCTGGCCCGCGTGCAGTCATCGAGGAGGCGATGGCAGCCGCAAATATCGAGTTGCACCTCGGCGGTGTCGTGCAATCCATGGCGCCGGATCGTGTGAGTTTCGCTGATGGCGGCACTCTCGCCGCCGACGCAGTAGTGCTCGCAACGGGCATGACCGCGGCGCCGTTCGCTGCTCAGGTTCCTGGCGAGCGTGACCAGCTCGGCCGCATCATCGTCGACTCTGCTCTCAGAGCGAGCGCTGCTCTTGACGTGTTTGTCGCAGGCGATGCCGCGGCCGCCAATACGGGCGATGGACACTGGACACTTCAATCCTGCCAGCACGCGGGGCAAATCGGCCGCGTCGCCGGCGAGAATGCTGCGCGCGACCTGCTGGGCTCGCCACTCATGCCCTATGAGCAGCTGCGCTATCTCACTTGCCTGGATCTCGGCCGCTCGGGCGCCGTCATCACGAACGGTTGGGAACGACACGTCGAGAAGACCGGCAGCGAGGGCAAGGCTGTGAAGAGGCTCGTCAACACCCAAGTCATCTATCCGCCGGTGAACGGTACGGCCGAAGCATTGCTGGCGTACTCGAACACGAACCTTGCCGAAAGACAGGCTCCCTTGAAGATCCCGACGACGGCAGCCGCCTGATGCCGAGCGGGTCCGCATCGAACGAGGCCGCCGCGGCCGCCTTCGAACCCTTGCGTCCGACGCTCATCCGCGTTGCGTATCGGATGCTGGGCTCGGTCGCAGATGCGGAGGATGTCGCTCAAGACGCCTTTCTGCGCTGGCTTGACCTCGATCGCGACGCCGTGCGTGAGCCGGCGGCATTCCTGCGCAAAGCCGTCACGCACCTGTGCCTCGATCGGCTCAAGTCGCGCCGACGCGAACGTGAAACCTACGTTGGCACCTGGCTGCCGGAGCCCGTTGTGGAAACTGAAGAAGAACAGGACGATGTGACTCTGCCGCTGCTGATGGCGCTCGAACGTCTGTCGCCGCTCGAGCGCGCTGCCTTCCTGCTGCACGACGTGTTCGGTCTCGACTTCGAGGAGGTCGCGCACACCATCGAACGAGACGCAGCCGCCTGTCGGCAGCTCGCGAGCCGCGCTCGCGCACATGTTCGAGCCGACAGTCAACGTTATTCCATGCCGAGGGAGCGGAGCCTCGAGATGGCGCAGGCTTTCTTTGCCGCATCCCGCGACGGCGAGCTGGAGCGCCTCCGCGCGTTGCTCAGCGCCGACGTTACTCTCTATGCCGACGGCGGCGGCAAGGTGCCCACGCGCAAGACGCCGGCCTTCGGTATCGCTGACGTCATGCGCATGTACGAGGCGTTCGCGGCGATCTATGACGAGACCCGATCCCGCCTCGTGCGCTACGGCTACATCAACGGACTGCCTGGATTCATCACGATCGAGCGCGGCGACATCCTGCAGACCACCGCACTGGATGTCGCGAACGGCCGCATCGTAGCGATCTACATCGTGCGCAATGCCGAAAAGCTGAAACACATCAGGGAGGCGGCGCATTGAGCTAGCCCATCTCGACAACGGAGGACGCAATGAACCATCCGCAGATCTCGACGGAGAATCCATTCTATCGGAAGCACGTGAAGCTCGCGGACACGATCATGGCTTACGTGGACGTCGGCGTGGGCGACCCGATCGTGTTTCTCCATGGCGTTCCGACGCCGTCCTATCTTTGGCGCAACATCATTCCCCATCTGGTGCCGTTTGGGCGGTGCCTCGCGCCGGACTACGTCGGCATGGGCTACTCGGCGGCGGCTCCGGATGGCAGATACCGCTTCTTCGATCATCAACGATATCTGGATGCATGGTTCGAGGCGCTCGACATCACCCGCAACGTCATCCTCGTGGTCCACGATTGGGGATCGGCTCTCGGCTTTGCATGGGCGCAGCGGCATCCAGAAAGAGTGAAGGCGATCGTCTACATGGAATGCATCGTGCGTCCGTTCCGCTCCTGGGACGAGTGGCCAGACAACACCAAGGCCTTCTTTCAGCGCAAGCGGACCCCGGCAGGTGAGGAGATGATCCTGGACAAGAATCTCTTCATCGAATACCTGCTGCCGCTCAGAAACATAGCGCCCGAGACGATCAGCGTTTATCGGCGCTATTGGGCCATTCCGGGTCCCTCGCGCATGCCGATGCTCGCCTGGTCTCGCGATCTGCCGATAGCGGGAGAACCCGCCGACGTGGTCGAGGTCGTTGAGTCCTGCGCCACGTGGATGTCGCAGAACGCAATTCCCAAACTCTTTATCGACGCCGAACCCGCGGGCTTTCTGATTGGTGCGCAACGCGAGTTCTGCCGTTCCTGGCCCAATCAGCAGAGTGCCACCGTCCGGGGCGCGCATTTCCTCCAGGAGGATTCGCCCGAGGAAGTCGGCGAGGCGACCGCGCGGTTCGTGGCGAAGGTACTCGCCGGACAAGTCTCTTGATGAATTTGCATCGCCGCGCTGAAGTCATGGAACGGGCGGCACGAATCTTCGACTATGGGCCGCCTGAATGTTGCGAATCGGTGAGATTGACGTCGGCAACCCGCGGCGAACGAAGTGCTCGTCCGGCCGCGAACCCGGACTGGCCGGAGTCATAGCGGTGTCTGCGGAATTCACTCTCTATGGAAGCGGATGCCGCCTATGCCATGGCGTCTCGCGCTGGAACGCCTCCGCCAATCGGATGAGTGTCGGCTCATCACGTCCCGCTAATTGCAGACCGATTGGCATATCGTGCTCGCTGAAGCCGCCCGGCAGCGTCACGGTGGGATGGCCGCTTAGATCGAACGGCGCCGCGTACCTCTGGAGCTTCAGGATGAGATCTGGTTGACTGCCGAGGATGCTGAAATTCGTCGAGCGTGAGCGGCGCGAAAGGCTGTCCTGGCACAAGCAGGGCGTCGATAGGTCGGAACAGATGCGCGAAACGTCCGCACAACTCCATGCGTCGCAGCCGGGTGGCTTGGCAGTCGAATGCCTCGACCTTGCGCCCGGCCCGCGTACCGGACGTGACGCAGGCAATCATCGATCGACTGGGCGCCAGCTTGTGCACTGGAGGCAGTGGTCGCGCATGCTGGAACAAAGTCAGCGGGACAGTGACGCTGTACTCTGTGACGGTAGAGTGAACGGCGCCGGGGGAGGAACTTGTTTTCCCTCCCGGCACCAACCTCCAAGATGTTGGAGCGGGCCCGAACCTGTCGTCAGGTCGGGCCACCATGAATCATTTCGCTAGTCCAGGCCCATGCAACTCGCGTAGTAGCTGACCGTTGCCGGCCAGTCCGAGAACAGCCCGATGAGCTTCACGTCCTCTGCGAGCACGTCGAGCGCCTTGTACATGTCGCTGTCCTTCTTGATTGCAGCGCCAGTGGGATCGAAGTCGTAGTAGGACCCAACGCCAGCCGCGCCCCTGCGCAAGTCGACGCGCTCGAAGTTCAGCTGATGAGGTCGAAACCCATGGACCTGAGGTCCTTCGCGAGCACCGACGGTACGATGCGATCGCCTTGCGCAGTCAGCAGAGCGTTGAACGACGGCGCCACGATCTTCACGCCCGCAAGGCGCAGCTGCTTGAAGAATGCGTTCTGTTCATCGCGAGTGAGGAGCTGCTTACCCGTGGTGTCGAAGAGAACGATATTGTCCGTAGTAGTGTTGTAGTCGACGAGGAACACGGCCTGGTTGCCGTAAGCCGTGTTGCGGATCCAATAGAGAATGTCATTCGGGTTGAACGACTGCGGAAATGCATCCTTCGGTCGGACGCCGTTCGCCTGCAATTCGTCGATGAGTGCCTGCGCGTAGCGCTCCTGGCTTCCGAACACTGCGGCGATGGAGTTGGCATCCCCGCCTTGAGTTCCGGTGTGTGCTTCACCCCGAGCTTCTTGTTGAGCGCGATGCTCTCAGCGAATGTCATGAGCGTCCCACGACCCGTGTACAGGTCAGTGCGCCACGAGGGTGTGCCGCCCTGGAACTGTTGCGTCGTGAGGGCGGCAGGGTTGAATGCGTCCATTTTGCCGCGCAGGCTCTTGAACTCATCGAGCATGAGCTCGGACGTGCGGCACTCGGCAGTTGCTGCCTTCGTCACGTTGCCGTTGGCGTCGAGGGTGGCCGGTGTGAAGGGTTTGATGCAGCGATCCGCGTACTGTGACGTGAGAATGTTCGTCGTCGTGTGCAGGTCGCTCTGCGCATGGCGGCACACGAGCGCGCCGTCTCCCGTGAACGTGACGTCACACTCAACGATACCGGCTCCCATGCGTGCGCCGGCCTCGTAGGCTTCCTTCGTGTGCTCTGGGAACTGCAAAGGTGCGCCACGGTGTGCGATCGAGAAGTTCGTGCGCTTGACAGGTTTGTGCTCGCAGGATTGCAGTTTACTCTTCAACGCGCCGTCATCCATACCCTCCACGAGGTAGTAGGGCCGCGGTCCGACTTGGATATCGTCCGCGCGCCGCTCGTGTCCATCCCAGCGATCACTGCGCTCGTCAGCGCTTGCGCTTACGGCGGTGATGGCGGCTAGGAGACTCACGGCGAGCGTTGCAGAGGTTCGTGCGACTGTCGGCATTGCCTGATCCTCACGATGAAATTGATTCGCATCGCGCACGGTAGCGACCGGGTGAGGCATTCAGTTGACGGGCACATGACGCAGGGGTGACCTGACGACGCTTGCACGACGTGCAGCAGAACCTAGTTCATGGGGTGGCCGATCCAGGTGAGCTCGTCGTTACGCACAAGCGGCTGCCGGCTTGCAAAATAGCGATAGAGATCGTGTGATGATTCGCAGCAATATCGCAGAAATGCCCTGAAATGTTACGTTTGGAATGCGAGAGAGCACGTTGAATTTAAATAGAAAAATCAGCGTGGCCCCCATGATGGACTGGAGCGACTGAGCGAGAAGCAAGTGCTGAGTCAAGCACTTACTCAATCCGAAAATTGCTTGTCCCCATTCTGTCTCCACGCTTCACAGTGTTTCGAAGCTCCTGCATACGGCGGCACCAGCACCTCCTGCAAACCTGTCCTCGTCCTCATGCCCAGTTGAACCGAGTGTGCGCACTATGCAGCGCGGGTACCCTGGGTGCTACGAGCTGCGAACTCGTGCGACGGTTCGCGACGCTGCTCCCGACTCATCAGCGTCACATACTTCAGCGCCTTGGTGCGGTCTTGTTCGGCTCTGTCGCGCGGACGAAGATGTACGGCGTCATCAGGGCCTCACGTTGCATCAGATAGACGCAACTGCGAGCGATCGCCACCGCCGGCGTACAGTCGCTGCTGGATTCTTTGTGAGGTCGTCAGCATATGGCAGATTGTCGCCGGCGTGGCAGCCGGATTTGGTATCGGGGTTGTCGCATCACTTCTCGGCGTCGCAGGAGGCGAGCTGCTCATTCCTACCCTGATCTTGCTCTTCGGCGTTGAGATCTCGATGAGCAGCGGCGTCGCGCTGGCAGTTTCGCCTTTCAAGGTCGACCTCGGGGCTCGCAGCAACACTTGCAACAGATTGTCATCGCTGCTCTTGGGCGTCCTGGTGCCAATTCGCTCCACTCAAGTAGCCGTGAGGTCGACCGTGGTCGAGAGCCATCGAGCAGCAGAAGTGCGCCGGCGCGCGTTCACGACCAACGCGGTTCATGCGATCAGCAGGAAGGTCGTCCGTAGGCTGCGCAACCAGCGATCAAGCATGTTTGTCAGCGCGTATCGGGCCCGGTTGCACTGACCACGGGGCAGGCTCGTCATCCTTGTCGGCCTCACCCTCCGCGGCGGTCTCATGGATCTTGCCCGGCTTGTGATGCGCAGGCGCATAGATCGCATAGAGCTGCATTGGCTCCTCGCCAATGTTGGTGATGTTGTGCCAAGTCCCAGCAGGCACCAACACGCACCAGCCATCGCTGACTTCCTTGTCGAACGTGAGCTGCTCCTTGGACGGACCCATTTGGACGCGACCGCGACCGGCGTCCAGCCGCAGGAACTGATCAGTCTCCGGATGCGCCTCCAATCCGATGTCGCCCCCCGCGGGAATGGACATGAGGGTAACCTGGAGATACCGGCCGCTCCACGCGACGCTTCGATAGTGCTCGTTGTCGCAAGTCGCCCGCTCGAGGTCGAACGACTGGGGCTGCGGCCCGATGTCTTTGATGCTCACGGACTGTTCCTACTGGCTTCTTAAGGGGCACGAGATGCAGTAAGGCAACGACCTTGGTGTCTACAGGGTTCCACCAAGAGTCAAGCCGGGCTTGCGATGACCACGGAGCGGCGATCGATCAGCAGTGCAAACTAAGAGGAAGCTGTCTGGAACAGCCGGTGAGCGCGGGAATTGTCTAAGAGATATGACTGAATCGCTCGTGAGCCCCGCAAGAGTTTCATCGGTTGGATGGCCGTGGTCGGCGCGTTGCCGTTGACGATGGCTCTGTCGTCGGCGCTGATTCAGCGCTTCCCCATTTCGACCGCCGCCATCTATCTCGGGGTTGGCTGCGCGATCGGGCCCTGGGGTTTCGATCTCTGCGGATTGACCTGAGCAACAATGCTTCATGGATCGAGCGGCTCACCGAGATCGCCCGTCATCCTGTCTCTGTTGTGCGTGCCTGCTTCTCGATCTCCATCCTGCCTTGGCACTGCTGCTGGGCGCCATCCTCGCGCCGCACGTGACCATCTGAAGTTCGCGAGGCGGTGAGACTCCTGCCTCGCGCGCCTGTGTGGTTCAGCCGATCAGTTCGACCAGCTCGGCTTTCTGCTTTGCATTGAGCAGCGGCCCGACGCCGGCCTTCAAGTTATCGCTCTGCCGATCGGGTTTGCCTGTCGCGGGGATCACGACCGTGACCGCGTCGTGACTCAGAGCGAACTTCAGGAACATTTGAGCCCACGACGCCACGCCGGTTTCTGCGGCCCAGCCAGGCAGCGCCTTGCCTTTCACGCGATCGAACAAGTCACCGTCATCGAAGTTGCGATTGGCGAGCACCGCGACGCCGAGTTGCTTCGCGATCGGCAAGACACGCTTTTCTGCACCACGTTGCGTGACCGAGTAATTGATTTGCAGGAAGTCGGGCTTCGACGCCTGCACTGCGTCCGCGAGCTCATCCTGCGCGCGCTCGACGTAGTGCGTGAGACCAACGTACTTCACCTTGCCCTCTGACTTGAGCTGTCGCGCGACTTCGAGCTGCGTCTTCCAGTCACGCAGGTTGTGAACCTGCAGTAGCTCCACCTTGTCGGTGCCGAGCCGTTTCAAGGTGCTGCGGAACTGCTCGAGGCCTGCCTCTTTTCCGCTCACCCCCGACAGCTTGGTCGCGATGAACGTGCGCGGCCGCAGTCCGCTCTCGCGGAACAACGAACCGAGGATGTCCTCCGCGTTGCCGTATGTCGGAGCGGTGTCGATCAAGGTGGCACCGCCCTGGACGAATCGCTTGAGCACTTCCCGCAGCGCCTGGTACTCGGGTCC
>Ga0075431_100003250_pt1 | contig 15744 bp, 9 predicted proteins | sample RhiMetdeltSRZDD5_FD_75297 | JGI IMG/M metagenome (GOLD analysis project Ga0075431, IMG submission 75297) | Populus rhizosphere microbial communities from Tennessee, USA - Rhizosphere MetaG P. deltoides SRZDD5 | ecosystem: Host-associated > Plants > Roots > Rhizosphere > Soil | place: USA... | reverse complement strand
GACCTTCGCAACGGGGATACCGGCGATCGTCACGAGTCGCGAACGCACGATTGGACGAAAACTGGGCTGAATTGGCGGGTGGCGGGAACGATCGGCCGGGGCGGCGGAGCGGGGAACTATCCGTCTGGTGAACGCCGGCTCACCAATCGGCTAGTGCAGGTGGGGCGGCAGTGTCTGAGCGACCCGGCGCTGCACGGGTCGCTCTTTTCAGAAGGCGCGGCTACGACCTCGACGCCACGCGCTGCCGCCAGTTGAACGTGACTGTGATCGGTCGTGAATCGATGCGTTGAATCGGCACCTTGATCAGGAAGCGCGTGCCATCGCGGCTCGGCACGAATTGACTGAGAAAGGGCGACGGAGTGATGCCGGTGGAAAACAGCCGGGTGATCCGGCCGGCCTGGAGATCGCTCTTGGGAAACGGCGCGACCATCAGGTCGCCGGTCTGGCTCAGGTAGAACAGCTCTCGCCCATCGCCGCTCCAGCGGGGGTCGAAGCCACCGTGCGGCGACACTGGATTCATACCGCCGGAGCCATCGAGCCGACCGACGTAGACCTCATGTTCTCCCGAGGCGTCGGAGGTGAAGGCCAGCCGGCCGTTCGCCGTTACCTGCCCCTGTGTATCGTCGGAATTCCAGTCCACAATCGGCCGCGGCTTTTTCGTCGCGAGATCGAGGAGAGAGATGTCGTTTTTCGTGTCCTGGTGACGCTCGTGAAACACGACACTCTGACCGTCAGCTGTAAAATCGGACGGGTAACTACCAGCGCCTGAGCTATACACCATCGGTTCGTCGCCGCCGCGGTGTGCGGGCCGCTGGAACAGCTCGTGGCGGGAACGCCGGTTCGACCGAAAAATAATGGTCGAGCCGTCCGGCGACCAGATCGGCGTCGCGTCAGTGTGTGGGCTAGACGTTAAGGGCGCTGGCCTGCTGCGGGCGAGGTCCATCACCCAGAGATCGGGTGTTGCGCCCCCATCGACGCGTGCGAAGGCCAGCCGCGTCTCATCGGGAGACAGCCGGAAGTCGATATATTGAGCCGGTGTGTCCACGACGCCGAGGCGCTTTCCGGCCCGATCGAACCAGACCAGCTCGCTGACCGCGTCGGCCGACCACGTGGCCAGCACTCCGGCCTCGGTCACCGAGAACGCCGAATAGAACGTGGTGGAGACGCTGACCGGCAAACCGAGCGCCATCCTCTCTCCGGAGAGCACGCCGGTCTCGGCGTCGAGCGGCTGCGCGAGCAGCATTCCGTCGAGCACATAGAGCAGACGTCCGGACGCGTAGAGGCCATTGGTTTGCGCGCCGCGGAGGCGTCGTGCGGTCGCAGGGGCATCCACCGACGTCAGATAGATACCTTCGACATTGGAATCCGTACTCTTGACGAGATACAGCAGATGCTTGCCGTCCGGCAGGAACTGCGGCCAGCGGTGTTCGTTTTGGCCGGGCGCAAGCGTGAGGAGCGGCGATGGCTGGACGCGTCCGTCTGCGCTCACGCGGTGCAGCGGTGTGACACTGTCCGGCACAAAGACGATGTCGCCGTGTGCGTTCCAGGTACCGCCTCGGCCATTTCTCGCCTCACAGACGGTCTCGGCAGGGCCGCCGCGCGACGGAATCCGCTTGAGCCGGTCGTCAGCGAAGAAGCCGATGTCCCGACCATCAGGCGACCAGAACGGATAACTCGCGCCGTCTGAGCCGTCCAGCGGCCGCGCACCGATGTCGTCGAGCGATCGAATCCATAACCGGCGTCGCCCGTTCGCTGAAGCGGCGACGAAAACAATGGCGCGCCCATCCGGCGAGACCGCGAACTGCGCCGTCCGAACCGACGAATCCGTCAGCCCGAACGCGTCGCCGGCCGGCGGCGGCAGCTGAAAGCTGACCGCCGGTTGAGCGGGCGCCACCTCACGGTCGCGCAACACGAGCGCAACGACCGCGACTCCAAGAACAAGGGCTGCCACACTTGCGACCAGTGTCCAGGGCGTCGAACGTTTTTTTGCGGGAGGGTCCGTGACGCTCGTTCCGAGACGCGCGGCAACGGCCTTCAGCATCTTGGCGACGTCGCCTACCGACTGCCAGCGGTCTGCCGGATCCCTGGCGAGAGCGACGCGGACGATCGTTCGGAGTTCTGCGGGCGTGCCCGGCGGCGGGTCGATGGGCGAGGGCTCACCCTTCAAGATGGCCGCGATAAGGCGGGCCTGCGTCGGTTCGTCGAACGGCCGCTTGCCGCTCAACATTTCGTGGAGGATGACGCCGAACGCATAGATATCGGAGCACGCGTCCGCCTCCTTGCCATCGAGCCGTTCCGGCGCCAGGTAATGCAACGTTCCGATGATCGATCCCTCGGCGGTGACGCGCATCGGCTGCGTTGCCAGCTCGGCGAGCCCGACGTCGATCGCGCCCCGCATCGCCGACAGTCCGAAATCCAGCAGCTTGGCACCGCCTGGTCTGGCAATGAACACGTTCGCCGGTTTCAGGTCACGATGGACGATCCCATGGCGGTGGGCGTAGTCGAGGGCGTCTGCCATCTCGATCGCCAGGCCGATGAGCTCCCCAGGCGTGAGTCGCCCGCGCTGGAGACGTTCAGCGAGCGGTTCCCCTTCGAGGTACTCCATCACCAGGTACGGTCGGCCACGATCGAACCCGGTGTCGTACAGCGCGCAGATGTGAGGATGGTTGAGGGCGGCGATCGCACGCCCCTCGCTGGCGAACCGTTGCCGCGACTCCTCGAGCTCCTGCCGCTCGTGCGCGATGACCTTCAACGCGACGAAGCGATGGAGGCGGGTGTCCTGCGCCTTGAAGACCTCACCCATCCCACCTGCGCCGAGCGAATGAACGACGACGTAAGGGCCGAGGCGGTCACCGGGATTGAGCGCCATGGTGAACCTCCGTTCAGTCACGGAGCCCGAGGTTGCGTCGAAGCCGATGCAGGTAATTCGGGTGCAGGCCGAGAAGCTTGGCCGCGTCGGTCCAGCGCCCGTTGGCCTCCGCGATGGCGTCGACCACGAGCCGTCGCTTCAGCTTGGTCACGGCGGCATGGAACGGTGACCCGGCGGCGGGGTCGAACGCCACGACCTCGGCTACGGCTTCAGGCAGATCGTCAGGGCCTATTTCGGGTCCGCTCCCCAGAACCATCGCACGCTCGATCGCATTTTCGAGCTCCCGCACGTTACCCGGCCAGTCATACGCCGCCAGGCGGCGCATCGCCGCAGGAGAAAACCTGACCGGGGCGCGGCGCATGCGTTTGGCGATCTGCTCGGCGAAGTGGACCGCGAGCGTAGGAATATCCTGCCGACGTTCGCGGAGCGGCGGCATCCGGAGCGGCAACACGTTCAGGCGGAACAGCAAATCCTGCCGGAACCTGCCCTCGGTCACGTCTTTCTCGAGGTCCCGGTGGGTCGCGGAGATCAGACGAATATCGACCTTGATCGACCGGGTGCCGCCGACGCGCTCGAACTCCTGGAACTGCAGCACCCGGAGCAGCTTGGCCTGCAACGCCGGCGACAATTCGCCGACCTCGTCGAGGAACAGCGTTCCACGGTCGGCGATCTCCAGCTTCCCGCGCTTCGTCGCGCTCGCGTCGGTGAAGGCCCCGCGCTCGTGACCGAACAGCTCAGACTCGAGCAGAGATTCGGTGATCGCTGCGCAGTTGATGGCGACGAACGGGCCGCCGGTCCGGCTGCTGTTCTCATGGAGCGCTCGCGCGACGAGTTCCTTCCCGGTTCCCGACTCGCCGGTGATGAGGACCGTGGAGTCGGCGCGACTGACTTTGGCGATGAAGTCGTACACCTGTTGCATCGGTTCGGCGGTCCCGATCATCTTGTGGGTGAGACGGAGTGCCTGTTTCAGCGTCGCGGTCTCCGCCTCCAGCTGTGCGAGGCGGCTGACGTTCTCCATCGCCACCGACCCGATCCCGGCGATCGCCGTGACCAGCTGGAGATGGTCCGAATCGAAGGTCGCCTTCGAGTGGGAAGTCTCCAGATAGAGCAATCCGGCGACACCCTCGCCATCCAGTACCGGCACGGCGAGCACGCTCACCAGGTCGCGCCCCGCCGGCGTCGCCGCACCGGACTGCTGGCGGTCTTCGCCGGACACGTTCGCCAGGAGCGCCTCTCGCTTCGACAGCGACAGGCCCACAACCGTGGAACTCGGACGCACCTCGAGTCCGCCGGCGCCGGTCCGGCTTTGCACGACGGTCTGGGCACCGGTCTCCGGATCAATCCGCAGGAACGCCGCTGCGGAGGCTGGCGTTACCGCGACAGCCGCGTCGAGCAGTTCCGTTTCGAGCTGAGGTCGCTGATGAATTCTCGCGATTGCGGTCCCGATCCGGACCAGCGCCAGAAGGTCGCGCTGCGTGCGGGCTTGCTCCGGCACGTCCGCCGACGACCGGAGGTACACCGCGTCCTCGAGGCGAAGGCTCGTCGTCTCGTACATTGTGGCGGGCGCCGAGAACTCCACGGAGGCACGGGCGGCGTGAAAGAGCAATTCCGTCGCGGCGATCCGCACCCGATCGCCATGCACCAGGACACGCTCGGAAACAGATTCGCCGTTGACGAAGGTGCCATTGAAGCTTCCGAGGTCGCGCAGCGTCCAGCCATCGGCGGTGCGGCTGATTGCGCAGTGTCGCCGCGACAGCGAGGGATCGACGATGGCGACCGCGTTCGCCGGCTCCCGGCCAAGCACGATCTCGTCCGCTTCCAGGAGAAAGACCTCTCCGGTCACCGGCCCCGAAACCACGATCAATCGGGGGACGTCACCTGGGTGAGTCATGCGCGTGGGAGGGGATACCGCACGGAATTGGATGGGACCGGGGAGAACCCGGGACATATTTCCGGTGTGTTGCGCCAAGCGCCGAGCGCGGCTCGGGCATTCGCACCATTGTCCGAGCTCAGCCGATCGTTCCTCTCACTGGAGCTGTCCACAGCGAGCGTACCGGAGATTCCTGCAAACGGATGATTCGTCGCATGCGCTCTCTCCTTGCCGGCCGATCGACCATTGGTAACCAAGAACCGTGCCTGCGGGGTCCGGCAGCCTTCCCCGGCGTTTTGGCCCTACGGCTGATCGTCGGCACCCGTTTGCACGAAGCGCACTCACCTGGCGGATTGTTCGAGCTAACCAGAAGGTGAGCCTCTCGGGAACATCCCACACACCTCACAAGTGCCGGGCCGCCCCGTTGGCGGGTTTCGGCGAGACGCAACCCTTGGCAGCGGCGTTGCTCGAAGGCTGCCGCATTCCGCACAGGAGGCACAAATGCGACAGAGAACCATGGTCAGTCTGTGGATCGCGGCAGGTCTTGTCCCCGGAGTGGTGATCAATGCAGGGCAGTCAGAGTCTCGTGTGCAGGGGGCGTTCGCGTTCGAGCCGCTCGCCTCGTCGGCGGCCTGCGTACCAGGAGGCGCGGGGACGTTTCCTGACGAGCAGCCCTTCCTGCTGCCGGCGGGATTCGGACAGACGGTACTGGCACGAGAAGGAGATGGAGGAACCATCGACAACTGGGACATGAACACCCTCAACGAGACCGGGCCGGCGGCGGGGCGATACCTGTATCGCAGCCATGAAACCACCGAGAACGGCATGTTGAGCGTGACCGATTTGCAAACTGGCGACACCCGCGTGTTGATCCAGAGTCCGTACTGGAACCGGATGGACGGAGTCGCCTGGACGCCCTGGCACACGCTTCTCGTTGCGGAGGAGATGCGACCGGAGCGGCAGCCGTCCACGCGCGACCCGCGAGTCCCCCTCGCGGAAGCGGGCCTGCTTTACGAGGTGGATCCAACGACCGGAATCGAGGTGCCACGACCGGCACTCGGCGCACGCGCCCACGAGGGCATCCGCATCGATTCGCAGGGAAACGTGTATGGCATTTCGGAGACGGCGCCGAGCACGGTCGTCATGCCGCCGCCGGTGCCGGGTCAGCCGCCTCCGACGCCACGCGCGGCACCCGGCGGTTACATCTTCAAATTCACTCCAGACGTTCGTGGCGACCTGTCAGCGGGACAGTTGTACGCGTTGAAGATCGTGTCGGCGACCGGCGATCGGACCGGGCTCGCGATCTGGGTGCCCCTGGATCGCGACAAGGTCCAAATCGACGCGGATGTCACAGCAACCGCAGCCGGTGCGACTGGATATGCCCGACCGGAGGATGTCGAACTGGCAACGAGCACCGGCAACAGTCGCGGCGGCACGGCAGTTCTTTACGTAGCGGTCACCGATGAGCACCGGGTCCTCCGGATCGACCTCAAACCACCCGCGGCGGACGGTGGGCCGGAAACAGCGTTCGTGTCCGAGTACGTGGCGCGTGGTGTGAACGCCCCAACCGACTTCACCAACCCCGACAACCTTGCGCTCGACAAGAACGGCAACCTGTTCATCACCGAAGACACGACGATCGACACCGGCGGCATGGATATCTGGGCCGCGATTCCAGACGCCGGCAATCCCGAAACCGCCGCCGTCACGGTGCGGTTCGCGAGCCTCACCGACTGCACGGCAGAGCCGAGCGGGATCTACTTCGATCGGAGCGGCACCACGCTGTTCGTCAACGTGCTGCACCGCGTTGGTGCCGATCTCGGCGTCATGATCAGGAGAGAAACGAGGCCCTGAACGGCTGGCATCCGGCGGCGGGTTGTGGATGCTGCCGGGGACAGGCAGGACCCCGGCGCGGTTGCCGGCGATAGGTTCGGCACCTCGCTATCCACCGCCTACTCGATCATGGTGCGCGTCGTGGCTTCGATCCCGAGGCCGGCGATCAGCACTTAGAAGTCGTGAATTCAGCGTCGCGGCGCAGTGTCCGGCCGGTGTGGCGGAGATCCTGGCCAGGTCGTCGAGAGCCCATGGTGCGGGCTTGGACGGCACGGGGCGTTCACCGGTTGAAACGCCGCGGGCTGACCATACAACGAACGTGATGCGTCCGCCGATAATCTCCACGTGTCAGAGAGCATCACGGCGCCGCAGCGACCGCTCGCGATCGGCTGCATGCGCCTCTCGACCGCTCCCGATCGCGACGAGGAGCGAGCCGTCGCGGTGCTGCACGCCGCATTCGATGAGGGCGTCAGGCTCCTCGATACGGCTGACGCCTACTGCCTCGACGACACCGAAGCCGGTCACAACGAACGGCTGATTGCGCGTGCGCTCGCGACCTGGTCAGGGGACGCGTCTGCGGTTCGCGTGGCCACGAAGGGCGGCCTGAGGCGGCCCGACGGACGGTGGGAGGCGGACGGCCGGGCGCGGGCGTTGACGTCAGCGTGTGAGGCGAGCCTGCGGGCTCTGGGTCTCAACCGGATACCGCTGTATCAGCTTCACGCGCCGGATCCGCGCGTATCGCTGGCCACCAGCGTCCGCGCCCTGCACGCGCTGGCGCGGCGCGGCCTGATCGAAGCCATCGGGCTGTGCAATGTCACCGTCGGACAGATCGAGGAAGCGCGCCGCATCACCGAGATCGCCTCTGTACAGGTCGAGTTGAGCCTGTGGAACGACGCCAGCGTGCTGGGCGGGGTTGTCGCCTGCTGCATCAGGCACGGCATCCCCCTGCTCGCCTATCGCCCCCTCGGCGGCCCGGAGCGCCGGCGTCGTGTCGAGGGCGATCCGGTCCTGGCCAAACTGGCCGCAGATCATGGCGCGACCGCGCATGAGCTCGCGCTCGCGGCGCTGGCCGACCTCTCACCGCTGATCTGGCCCGTTCCCGGACCCACCCGGGTCGAGACGGTGCAGTCGATCGCCCGCGCCGCACGGATCTCCCTGACCGACGCCGACCGCGCGGCCCTGCGAGCCCGGTTTCCAACCCTGGGGTCAGATCTCGAATCTCGATCCCGCCCGGGGTCAGATCTCGAATCTCGATCCCGGCCGGGGTCAGATCTCGAATTTCAAGGCCGGCAAAGTGGAAATTCGAGATCTGACCCCGGGGGTGAGATCGTGCTCATCATGGGCCTGCCGGGAGCGGGGAAGAGCACGGTCGCGAAACGACTGGCGGCAGACGGCTATACCCGGCTCAACAGGGACGAGGCCGGCGGCTCGCTGGCCGCGCTGCTGCCAGTGCTCGATCGCGCGATTAGCACGGGGACCAGCCGCATCGTCCTCGACAATACGTACGTGACGCGCAAGGCACGCGGTGCGGTGATCCAGGCTGCGCGCCGGCGCGGATGGCCGGTACGGTGTCTGTGGATGGCGACCAGCGTTGAAGATGCGCAGGTCAACGCCGTCACCAGGATTGTCTCCAGGTACGGACGCCTGCTCGGCCCTGACGAACTGAAGACGGCAGCCCGTAAGGACGTGGCGGCGTTTCCGCCCGCCGTCCAGTTCCGCTATCAGCGTGAGCTGGAGCCGCCGGACGCTTCGGAGGGTTTCTCGAGCATCGAGACCCTCACGTTCGAGCGCAAACAGGTTGCGTCGCTCGTCAATCGAGCGGTGATCGTCTGGTGCGACGGCGTCCTGCTGCGAAGCCGCGCCGGCCTGCGGATGCCGCGGAACGCCGATGACGTCGACGTCGCCGTCGAGCGCGGCGCGGTCCTCCGCCGCTATGCCGACGAGGGCTGGGCCGTGCTGGGGCTCTCGTGGATCCCGGAAATCGCCGCGCGCACGATGACGGCCGCTGATGCCGATGCCGTGTTCGCGCGACTGCGTGACGCGCTCGGTGTGCCGATCGAAGTGGAGTACTGTCCGCACCCCGCCGGTCCGCCGGTGTGCTGGTGCCGCAAGCCGCTTCCCGGACTCGGCGTGGTCTTCCAGCACCGCCATCAGCTCGATCCGGCCGGGTGCATATACGTCGGCTCGAGCAGCCAGGACCCGGGGTTTGCGAGGCGGATGGGATTTCAGTATCGCGACGTGGCGACGTTCTTCGGCAAGTGACGGGAGGTGTAGAAAATCGACGCGTCGCCGGCAACTGTCCGCAAGTGGCAAGAATGCGCGTGAATGGCCGCGATATGCGATGATGGACGTGCCTGCCCTGCCAGAGGTTTTCATGAAGTCCATCCAGTCACGCTGGTCCCTGGTGATCGTCTCTTCCGCCATTGCGCTGCTCTGCAGCGGGTCGTGGCTGGCTGGTCAGGAAGGGACGCAGCAGCAGCAGCCCTTCAAGACGGGCACGCGCACCGTCGCCGTGTACGCCACCGTCAGCGAAGACAACGGCAGGCTGGTCCCGGATCTGACCCAGGACGACTTCGAGGTCAGAGAGGACGGGAAGGTCAAGCCGCTGACGCTCTTCGCCAGCGAGATCCAGCCGATCACCATTGTCGTGATGCTGGACAAGAGCGGGAGCATGAAGACGAACTACGGCCTCGTCCGCGCCGGTGCGGAGGCGTTCGTGCGGCGGTTGACGGCGGGTGATAAGGCGAGAATCGGGACTTTCTCAGAAAAGGTTGAAATCCAGCCCGAAGGTTTCACCGCCGATCAGGAGGGACTGATTCGAGTCCTCCGTACAGGAGAACCGCCCGTGGGACCGACGCCCCTGTGGAATGCCAGCAACGAGGCGATTACCGCGTTGAGCGGGCAGCAGGGACGGCGTGTCGTGCTGGCGTTCACCGACGGCGCTGACAACCCGGGGAACCTGAAGACCAACAACCTCTCGTTGATGGACGTGATGGAGCGGGCGCAGCGCGAGGACGTGATGTTCTACGCGATTGGGCTCGAGAGCCGTACGCCACCCACCATGGGCGGCGGAATGCGGAGCGGCGGCTTCGGCAGTGGCGGTTTCGGCGGCGGCAACCCGCTCGGCACTCAACGCCCCGACGCGGGACTGCCGACAATCGCGGGCGAGACCGGTGGCGGGTATTTCGAGCTGACGCGTGCGGATGACCTGCAGGCAACCTTCGCCCGCGTTGCCGACGAGCTGCACCGTCAGTACGCGCTGGGCTTCGAGCCAACCAAGCTCGATGGCAAGACGCACAAGGTCGAGGTGAAGGTGAAGAAGCCGGGCCTCAAGGTGCGAGCGCGGAAGCACTACGTGGCGAGTAAGTAGAAGCTTGCGCCTGAAGGCGGAAGCCTCAAGCCGGACCCCGGATCCCGGACTAGCGATCGCCCCCATTGCGAAGTACACTGAGCACTTGCGTCTGCCCCGAATCGGAGAACAAGGGGCGGCGCGAGATGGCCGGCGGGTCGCACCGCGATCCGGACCCTGTGCAATCTCAGCCTGCGAACCGCGTCAGGGCCGGAAGGCAGCAGCGCTAAGCAGACCCTGAAATGTGCCGCAGGCGCCTCCGGGTCGCGGTGGGACCCGGCCGCCCCGCTTGCCCCGAGCGGCGTCGAGGGGCATCCCTGCACCAGCATCACGACAGCCCAGACGACCGCCTGTGTCCTACAAGGTTCTCGCGAGGAAATGGCGTCCTCAGCGCTTTGAGGACGTAATCGGCCAGCGCGCCGTGACCCAGACGCTCCGGAACGCGATCGCCGCAAACCGGATCGCGCAGTCGTTCGTGTTTGCCGGCCCGCGCGGCGTCGGCAAGACCACGACCGCCCGCATCCTGGCGCGCGGCCTCAACTGCGAGCAGGGGCCGACCGCCGACCCTTGCGGCACCTGCGATGCCTGCGTCGAGATCGCCGAGGGACGCGACATGGACGTCCTCGAGATCGACGCGGCGACGCACACCCAGGTCCAGAACGTGCGGGATGTCATTGTCGCTGGCCTCGCAACAGCGCCGGCTCGCGACCGCCACAAGATCTTCATCATCGACGAGGTCCATCGGCTCTCGAACAACGCCTTCGACGCGCTGCTCAAATCGATCGAAGAACCGCCCCCGCACGTCGTCTTCATGATGGCGACGACCGAGATCGACAAGGTCCCGCCGACGATCCAGTCACGCTCCCAGGTCTTCGAGCTCAAGATGATCGGCGTGAAGCAGATTGCCGACCAGATTCGTTCGATCGCGGCCGCCGAGGCGATCACGATCGACGATGCGGCGGTGATGGCGCTTGCCAGGGCCGGTGACGGCAGCATGCGCGATGCGCAGAGCGCGTTCGATCAGGTGATCGCGTTTGCGGGGACGACCATTACCGCCGAGGCCGTCGCCACGGTGTTGGGCCTGGTCCGACGCGACCTGCTGCTCGAAATGGCATCGGCCGTCGCGCGCGAGGACGCCGCCGCAGTGTTTCAGCTCGCGGACCGCGCGGTGGAAAGCGGCTACGAGCTGCGCACCGTGCTGCGGGAGCTCGGCCGCCTGGTTCGCGACCTGCTCGTGATCTCCATCGATCCGTCACGGCTCTCGGACCCGGAGATCGCGGCGGAAGGGGAGCAGGACCAGCTGAAGGAAGTCGCCGCGCTCTTCTCGCATGAAGACCTGATGCGGGCGTTCGATGTGCTGACCAAGGGAGAGGAAGAAATCCGCAGCTCCATGCAGCCGCGCTTTCACCTCGAGATGACGCTGCTGCGGTGGATCCACCTGCGCAAGCTGGTTCCGCTCAGCGATCTGATCGACGGGCTGGATCGCGGCACTCCTCCGGCAGGGCGATCGCAGGGCCCGGCGCGGCCGCCTGCCGTACCCTCGCGTCCCGCCGTCGCACCCGCACCGCCGGCGCCACGTCCGACCGAGGTCCGGCGAACCGCACCGCCCGCGAAGCCATCGTCCGGAAAACCGGTCGAGACTTCGGCCGGCCTGCCGGCGGTCGAGCCGGTCGCTCCCGATCGCTTCAAGGACGCGTTCCTCGAAGAGATCAGGAAGGTGAAGAAGTTCTTCTATGGCACGGTGATCGCACAGGCGCAGAAGATCCACGTCGAAGGCGATCGCGTTGTGATCACCTTCGCCCCGCAGCACCGCGCGCTCAGGTCACAGCTGGAACAGACGAAGCCGTTGCTCGAGACGATTGCCAGCCAGCTGTCCGGAAGAAGGATGACGGTGGCGCCGGCCGAAGGTACGGTCACGACCGATCAGCCCCGCGCGGATGCGTCCGGCCAGGCGGCTGCCGTGCCGGCCGACGGCAAGAAGGCCGCACTCCGCGAACAGGCGATGGCGGATTCCGGCGTCCAGGCGATGCTGGACGTGTTTGCGGCTGAAATCAAGGACGTGGAGGAGATGTAATTCTTCGCGGTCCGCGGTCCGCGGTCCGCGGTCCGCGACTCGGCGCTGGGGTTATTAGAGACAAGCGACTATGAATATTCAGCAGATGATGAAGCAGGCGCAGCAGATGCAGGAGCGCATGCAGAAGCAGATGGAGGAGATGCGCATCGAGGCGACGGCCGGCGGTGGCATGGTCACGGTGGTGATCAATGGCTCCAAGGCGGTCCAGTCGCTGAAGATCGATCCCGAGGCGGTCTCGAAAGACGACGTCGAGATGCTGCAGGACCTCATCGTGGCGGCGCTCCACGACGCGCATCGCAAGGCAGACGAGGCGATGGCGAAGCAGATGCAGGGGATGATGGGCGGAATGAAGATCCCCGGCCTGTTCTGATGACCAGGCCCGATCCGCTCACGAAGCTGATCGAGCAGCTTCAGCGGCTGCCCGGCATCGGCGCCAAGAGCGCCGGGCGGCTGGCATTCCACATCCTGAAAACTCCGCGTGAGGAAGTCGAGCGGCTGGTCGAGGCGATGCGTGAGGTGAAGGATCGCGTCACCTATTGCTCGGTCTGCAGCAACATCACCGACGCCGATCCCTGCTACTTCTGCACCCACCCAACCCGCGATCACAAGCTGATCTGCGTGGTCGAGGAGCCGGAGAACGTCACCGCGATCGAGAAGACCCGCGACTTCACCGGCGTCTACCACGTGCTGATGGGGGCGTTGTCACCGCTGCACGGCGTGGGTCCGGACGACCTGAAAATCCGCGAGCTCCTGGCGCGCGTGGGGAACGGGCCGGTCGAGGAAGTGATTCTCGCCACCAATCCGAACGTCGAAGGCGAGGCGACGGCGATCTATCTGGCCAAGCTGCTCAAGCCGCTTGGCGTCCGCGTCACGCGAATCGCCATGGGTGTCCCCGTGGGCAGCGATCTCGAATACGCAGACGAGGTCACGATGCACAAGGCGATGGAGGGGCGGCGGGAGGTGTAGGCACTCCCTTTACGCCGCGACCGCGTCCTCGTCTCCCAACAGTGACCGTAACTTCACCGTGACGCTGATCCAGTAGACGTTGCTGCCGAGCGCCGCAAGAACGACGATCGCCGGCAGCAGGTTCGCCAGCGCAAATGCGAAGATGCCGTACGGCATTGCCGAGCGCGTGGCCGTGAACGACAGCCGCCAGGCGATCCGCGACCAGAACGTCGGCTCGGCCTTGAAGCGGGCTCCGGCGATCGCATGCAGGCGCTCCGGACGCCCCGCCGTGATCCGCGTCCGCAGGTACACCAGCAACGCAAACGAGAGCAGCGTGCCCGCCAGCGCGAGCCCTCCAATCCAGTAGAACGCCGGCAGGCGGGTCGCGCGGACCGCGCCGATCGTCAGGCCGATGAAGATCGCGATGTAGTACGAGTAATCGCCGAAGGTCTCGATCCAGCATCCGAGCGCGGACTCCTGATATTTCAGCCGGGCGATCTCCCCGTCGCACCCGTCGAGGACACTGGCCGCAAGCGACAGAAATGCGCCGGCGACGCCGGCCACGTAGGAGCCGAGGCTGAACAACCATGCCGCATAGAAGCCCACCGCGACCAGCAGGATCGAAAGCTGATTGGCGGTGAGCGGAGTTCGAATCAGCGCGACGCTGATCGGCAGGGACATTCGCCGGTTGAATCGCGCGAGCGTGTTGTCGGTGTCCTTGTAGCTGGCACGTCTGATCGTGGGTTCCGCCGCGGCAAGATCGTCAGCCGTTCTGATTCGCAGCGCCAGGTGGGCTCGTCCCCGTGCCACATCCTCGGCGGACGGCAAGGTGTATTCGCGATCCACCCACAGGCGCAGCGCGCGCTCGACGGTGTCGAGGTTCTGCGCGTCATCTCTCGTGAATCGCAGCACTCCGCTCTGCCGCCACTGGGGGCCGGCGGGCACGTCACGAATCTCACCTGTATCCGGCACGATGGTCGCCGCCAGCTCCAGCAGCGCCGTCGACACGATCGTGCCGGATCCGACAACGGTTATGAACCGCTGATCTCCATCACGAATCGCCGCTGAGGCGTCCTCGCGTGAGTTGGACAGAACCACACCCGGTACTGCCGCACTCAGCCGGCGCAACAACGCGTGACTACGGGGATCGCAGCCCGCTGAACACACGACAATCTGCTCGTAACCGGCGCGCGCGGCGGCCCTGATGACGCGCGCGGCCAGTGGCAGGCCGGCGAGCCGTGCGGTTGGCGGGATGATCTGTGCCGGCGCCTGAGGGAAATAGAGCAGCGTTGCGCCGCGGTGGACCGTCGACTGATCGGTCGATCGAGAAGTTCCGGCATCGGGGCGGCGGACGTTTCGAGGATAGATCGCCAGCCCAAGGCCGGCCCAGAACAGGCCGCGGAGCCGCCGCGCAATCGCGAGCGCGGCGCCCCCCGACGCGCCCACGGCCGCCACCGCGGCAAGGCTCGACGCCTCGAGCGCACCGAGGTTGGCCGGAATGAACGCGGATGCGAAGCTGGCGACCCGCGAAAAGGTCTCGACGGCAAGCGCCCCGTTCGGGGTGATGGCATCGCCGCTCGCACGAAGGATCACCCACGCTTCCGCCGCCATGCAGACGTACGCGAACACGGTTGCAATCGACAGCACGACCAGGCGCTGTGGATTGCCACGAAGCAATTCGAGCATCTGCGACTCGACCGCCGCCACGAAGCGCGCGACGATCCCTCTGCTGGTCGACGTCCCCAGCGCGGAGTCGATGCGGCGCATCGCCGCCGTGAAGTACGTGCCGCGTCCCGAAAGGACAATCGCGGTCAGGACGCCGAGAACGCCAGCCATGATCGCGAACGCGCGAAAGACCCTGAACCAGAGATGCGAGAGCGGCAGGCCGACGAGCGCCGCCACGGATCCGATCCCCACGATGAACGTCGTGCCAACCAGGTAGGCAATCCGTTCCAGCGCAACTGCGGCGGTCGCCTCCGGCGCAGGTACCCGGTCCGCGAGCAGCACCACTTTCAAGGGCTCACCGGCAATGCCGCGCAGCGTAAGGTAGCTGAATGCCTCCGCTGCCAGGCGGACGCGTGCGAGGCGCAGGAAACTCACCGTTCGCGGCCGCGGAAAACACCAGGACCACGCCCAGGTCCGGATCAGATGCCAGAGTCCGCTGAAAAACAGCGCGAGCGCCAGCGCCGGGCCGAGGCGTCGAATCGTCCCGACCGCGAGATCGACGTTGATGTAGTACAGCGCAGCCAGGAACAGGACGATGCCGATCGCCAGGGCGCCCCAGGTAATCAGCCGGTGCTTCATGCCGACTCGGCCCGTCCACGTCCACCGAGCAGGCTCTCAGCGTGTTCGAGGTCGGCCTTCGTGTCGATGTCGTACCAGTCGGCCCGGCCGATGTCGACGCCTCGCATCAGCCCTGCGGCCGCGAGCTGCCGGATGCCGCCGCTCAGCGTCGTGTCGCCAGTGGCGCGCGATCGATCCAGCGCTCCAAAGAGAGATGGCGAGCACACGAACATTCCGGTGTCGAGCGCGTGGTAGTGCGTGAGGTTCTTGCCGATCGCGACAATCCGATTGCCCGACATGCGGACCTTGGTCGCTTCCGCCGCAACATCCGGCTGAACCGATCGCGAGTCGATCGCAAGCAGCGACTCATCTGATCGCGCCGGTTCGGCGAGCAGCCGCGTCAGCACCGGCGGCTCGAACAAGTGGTCTCCCATCAGCAGAGCGAAGCGTCGGCTCGCGAGCCGGCGTCGAGCGGCGAGGACCGACACGCCGTTCTCGAGGTGCCAGTCCGGGTTGTAGGA
>Ga0075431_100003249_pt1 | contig 15746 bp, 22 predicted proteins | sample RhiMetdeltSRZDD5_FD_75297 | JGI IMG/M metagenome (GOLD analysis project Ga0075431, IMG submission 75297) | Populus rhizosphere microbial communities from Tennessee, USA - Rhizosphere MetaG P. deltoides SRZDD5 | ecosystem: Host-associated > Plants > Roots > Rhizosphere > Soil | place: USA... | reverse complement strand
CCGGTTGCCGCGAGCATCGCGAGTGTGCGAGACACGGTCCTCGTGGCGTATGAGCACCCCGGCTCCGGCGGGACGCGGATTGGCGTGGCGATCTCTCGTCAGGCAGGCCATACGTTCGGCGAGCGCCTTCGCGTCGTCCGGGGAAGCGGCGTGTTGCGGCAGCCCTGCATAGCGCTCGCCGGCGGTCGCGTCGCCCTCGCCTGGATGGAGCGCCCCGTCGCGACCAATACCGCGGCGGGCCGCGCGCGGCTGCGCGTCGGACGCTTCCGGTAGATGGCGCCGTGGGTGATGCACCAGCGCTGGACGAACGTGTTGTTCGCCCACTGGTCGGTGGCTACCGAAGCGTTGAGGCCGCTCGTGCCATCCTCGCTCGAGATCGACACGTTCAATGGCGAAGCGTGGGTGGGCGTCCTGCCCTTCCACATGAGCAACGTTCGGCCGCGTGGGATACCGCCGCTTCCCGGAGTGTCGGCGTTCCACGAGCTCAACGTGCGCACGTACGTGCGACGCAATGGCCGCCCCGGGGTGTGGTTCTTCAGCCTCGACGCCTCCAATGCGCTCGCGGTGCGCGCGGCGCGCGCCGCCGTCAGCCTGCCCTATTTCGACGCGTCCATGCTGATGCGCGTTCAGGCCGACGGCTCGATCCACTACCGGAGCGACCGCACGCATCGCGGCGCTCGTCCGGCGGGCTTCGAGGCGACGTATCGCGGCGAGGGTCCGGTGCGACCCGCCGAGCCCGGTACGCTCGAGCACTTTCTCGTCGAGCGATACGTGCTTTTCTCCGAGGCGCCGACCGGAATGATCGACGTGAAGATCGCCCATGAAGCGTGGCCGTTGCAGCGCGCGGTCGCCCGGATCGTGCGCAATACCATGGGCGATGCGGCGGGGATCACGCTCTCCGGAGACCCTCGTCACCTGCATTATGGCGCGCGGGTGGACGTGCGGACGTGGCCTCCCCGCTCGGTGTAGGCGGCGCCCCCTGGAGACGGCAAAGATGACAGAGTTCGGAATACAGATTTCAGAGTACAGCTACCGTTGGCGACGTCTCTGAGTTCTGAATTCTGTATTCTGAACTCTGTCATCTTTGCCGTTCAGAGAAACAATCCTGGCTACCATGCGATACTTCGGAGCTCACACGGTCGACAAAGGCGGGATTCACATGGCGGTGGCTCGTGCGGCCTCTGCGGGAATGACCGCCCTCCAGGTCTTCACCGCCAAGCCGCGCTTCATCAACGACAAGATGTCGATCCGGCCCGAGCGCGTTCAGCGCTTCAAGCAGGCGCTCGCACGGACGAAGATTCAGCCTCGCAACGTCCTCGTGCACGCCCCATACTCGTTGAGCGTCGCCAACGCTGACGCCACGAAATGGGCGCGGGCGAGCGCGGGCCTCACCAAGGAGCTGGAGCGCTCGACGGAGCTGGGCGCCGGCGCGGTGTGCTTCCACCCGGGAAACGCCGGAGATGGAAATCGTGAGGCGGCCGCCAAGCGTGTGGCGAAAGCGATCGTCGCCGCGCTGCGCGCCGTCGATGGCGAAACCCGTCTGCTGGTGGAGAACACGGCCGGCGCGGGCCAGCAGATCGGCCGCACCGCCGCCGAGGTGGGAGCCATCCTCGCGCACGTGCCCGAGAAGCTCCGCGTGCGAACCGGCTACGGGCTCGACACCTGCCACCTCTTCGTGTCCGGCTACGACATCACCGCTTCGTCGTCCGCGCTCCGGGGCGTGCTCGACGAGTTCGAGGAGGCGTGTGGCGAGCCGCCTTCCTTCTTCCATCTCAACGACAGCCAGGGGGAGATGGGCTCGAACCTCGATCGTCACGTGCTCATCGGCGATGGCGCGATCGGGAAGGAGCCGTTTCGGTGGCTGCTCAACGACGAGCGCTCCGCGGACGTGCCACTGATTCTCGAGACGCCGCAGCAGGACTACGAGCCCGACGATGACGATCCCACGCCCGACCCGTGGGACGCGAAGATGATGAAGCTCCTCCAGTCGCTGGCGAAGTAGCCGCTACTCAGTTCGACCGAGCAGAACGACGTCGCCGGTGGGCGATGGCACCCCTCCCGCCGGCTCTTCGGTCACGGCCACGGCGCCTAATGAGTCGGGCGCGAGCGCGTACGTCGCGGTCACGATCGCGCTACCTCTCCGGGACGGCGCGAAGACGCCGGCGCCGATCTTCCGGTCGCCCGGCGTGATCAGCCACAGCTGGTACGTCCGTCCCGCGGGCGGCGAAGCGAGGCCGTCGGCGATGAGCGTCCAGCCATCGGTCGCCTGATTCCAGAACATCCGCGCCCTTCCGCGTCCCTGCGGAGTCGACACCAGCTCGATGATGCGCACGTTCGGGCCGGTCAGCCCCGCCACGAGCCGCTCCTGGCGCTCGTTCCGTTCGCGCTCGGCGGCGAGCTGTCGGCGACTCTGCAGCAGGAGTCCCCCGCCAATCACCAGCAGGGCGGCGACCGAGGCGGCGAGCAGCATGAAGCCCTTGCGCCACCGATCCGATCGCGGCGCGGCATCCGCGACCGCGGCCAGGCGCAGCGACCGCGGCTCGCGATCGGGGAGCTGCCCGGCGGCGAGCCTCGCACGCGCCTCACGATCCGCCGCCGTTCTGGCGATGAGTCGCGAGCGGACGCCGTTGCAGCGACGGGCGTCGAAGGGCCGGTCGGGCGCGGCCAGCGCGAGCGCCGCCGCTGTGGCGCGGAACGCCTCCAGCTCCTCGCTGCACTCCGGGCACGCCGCGATGTGCTGCAGCACGGACGATCGCTCGTCAGGCGTCAGCAGATCGATGGCCTGCGCCGCCAGCAGCTCACGCACCTCGTCGTGTCGCATCGGGTTACTCATGGTCACGCTCCCGCAGGATGCCCAGCCGCTCGCGTAGCTTCTCCATCGCGAGTCGTACACGCGTTTTGACCGTTCCGAGCGGCTGCCCGGTTCGGTCCGCGATCTCCGACTGGCTGAGCCCCCGGAAGTACGCCAACTCCAGCACGTCGCGCTGCTCGGAAGGCAGCTGCATGAGCGCCTGCCTCACGAGGGCACGTCGTTCGGCGACCTCGGCGCCCAGAGCGGGGTCGTCGCTTCGCCGGGCGGTGGACTCCACCTCCGCGCGGCTCGTGTCCGAGAGCTCGCTCATGGCCTGCTCCTGTCGCCGGGCGCGCGCACGCAGGCGATCGAGGGCTCGACTGCGCGCGATCGTCGTCAACCACGTGGAAACCGCTCCGCGCTCGGCATCGTACCGCGCGGCCTGGCGCCATGCCTGCCAGAACGTCTCCTCCACCGCCTCCTCCGCCTCATCATCATCTCCGAGGATGTGCACGCACAGCGAAAACACCAGCCGTGACCACCGGTCGTACAGCTGGGCGAGCGCGAGCTCGTCCCCGCGGGCGACCCGCGTGAGAAGCGCACTGTCATCGTCCCCCGACGGGCGCGCAGGAGCCATCATCACGCGCTTCGGGAACGAGCTGGCGGCAGCAGGCACGGCACTCCAGGAGTGAGGCTCTTCATATACGACGCCGCCGGCGCGTTTGGATCTGCGAAGACATGCCGTATTTGCCAAGGGTCAAAAAACCACACAGATCCATTTCGCCAGAGCGCGCGTATCTCTGCCACAACCACTCTACGGAGATACGCCATGCGTTTCACCACTCTGTACCTCGGCCTCGTCCTCGTTGCCGCCGGTGCGTGCGCGTCCGGCTCGATGGAAGGCTCCGACACCATGTCCTCCAGCAAGGCGACCGTTCCGCAGGCGCAACAGTCGGCCTCCGCGCCCCTGACGGATGCGAACATTGCCGCGATCGTCGTCGCCGCCAACAGCATCGATGTCGAGAACGGCAAGCTGGCCATCGAGCGCGCGACCGACGCCGAGATCCGGAAGTTCGCGCACACGATGATCACCGATCACACCGGCGTGAACAAGGCCGCGGTCGATCTCGTCACCAGACTGAAGGTCACTCCGGTGGAGAGCCCGACGAGTCGCGCACTGGTGGCGAGCGCCAATGAGACGCGCGCTTCGCTGGGCACCCGGAGCGGGCTCGACTTCGATCGCGCCTACATCGCGAACGAGGTGACGTATCACCGTGCCGTGCTCTCGGCGGTGGACGACGCGCTGATTCCCAGCGCGCAGAACCCCGAGCTGCGGTCGCTCCTGGTGAGCGTACGGCCCGCGTTCGTGGCCCACCTCGAGCATGCCGAGTCGCTCCAGCAGCGACTGGCCAACTAATGCGACGCTCTCCGGCTCCGCGCGCGATCGCGCGCGGAGCGACGGTCGCCCTCGCGCTCGTGATCCTCAGTGGAGCGGGGAGGACGAAGCCGCGCTCCCACGTCGTCAACATTGCCGGCTTCCAGTTCGCCCCGGCGCAGATCACCGTCGCCGTCGGCGATACGGTGACCTGGTCGAACCACGACATTGTCCCGCACACGGCCACGGCGATGGACGGCGCCTGGGATTCCGGCACCCTCGAGGGGACGGCGCGGCGGAGCGTCGTCGTCCGCGCGAAGGGCAAAGTCGATTATCGGTGCACGCTTCACCCGAGCATGATGGGAACCGTCGTCGTGCGGTGAGCCATCGCCGGGCCGGCGACGCACTGCGCATCGCTGGGGAATACGTGCGGTGCGCAGTGCGTTCACGTCGATTTTCACCCTTGCGTCTCCTGCAAGCCTCTTTACTTTGAGGCGCGATGGAGTCCGTGGTCGTAGGGGAGAACGGATCCCTCAACCTCTCGGGAGAGAATCGATGCCCGCAAAGAAGAAAGGCGCGAGAAAAGGCGCGAGGAAAGGAGCACGGAAGGGCGCGCGTCGCAAAGGCGCAGCGAAGAAGGCCGGTCGGCGGAAGGCCGCACGGAAGTCGAGCGGTCGCAAGCGCGCTCCAAATCCGGCATTCATGAAGCCCATGCAGCCCGACTCGGCGCTCGCCGCCGTCGTCGGCGATCGCGCGATGCCACGCACCGAGATCACGAAGAAGCTGTGGCAATACATCAAGCGCAACGGGCTTCAGGATCAGAAGGAGCGTCGGATGATCAACGCCGACGACCGTCTGCGCAACGTGTTCGGTGGAAAGCGGCAGGTGTCGATGTTCGAGATGACGAAGCTGGTCAATCGCCACATGAGCTGACCGGTTCTCCATCAGCTCCAGAGCCGGGGGGCGTGCCGCGTGCGGTACGCCCCCCGCTCTTGTGCTTCCCCGTTCGCGAGGGAGTATTTCCCGGGACGGAACACTCCCACTCACACCCGCGGCATGACGGCAGTGGCGGCACAGAAAGCGCGCGCCGAGCGCGCACGCACGCCGGAGAGCACGGCTCCTGGCGCGAAAAAGAAGAAGGGCGGGGCGCGCCACCTCCTCAAGGAGCTGCTGATCGCGCTCGCCATCTTTTTCACCATCAAGATCTTCCTTCTCGAGGCGTTCCGGATTCCCTCCAGCAGCATGGAGCCGACGCTGCTCGTCGGGGATTTTCTCTTCGTCAACAAGCTCGTCTACGGGCCGCACCTGCCGTTCACGAACATCAATCTCCCGGGGTACGCGGATCCACGGCGCACCGAGATCGCCGTCTACCGCTCGCCCGACGTGCGTGACGGGAATCCGACCGTCGTCAAGCGGATCCTCGGTCTGCCGCGCGACACGCTGCACATGCGCGGAGGACTGCTGTATGTGAACGGTACGCCGGATACCGGCGCCTACGTAAACTCCACGCCCGGTCGTCCCGGCGGGGATGAGGCACATCCCGATTTCGTCTGGCAGAAGCGCTTCGAGGTGAGGGGCTCGCGATTCGGCGAGCCGCCGGCGGTAGCGACGCACGATGACTGGGGACCGATCGTCGTTCCCGACGAGCACTTCTTCTCGCTCGGCGACAACCGCTACAACTCGAAGGACGCGCGCTACTACGGGTTCGTGCCGTACGACAACCTGCGAGGGCGGCCGCTGTTCATCTACCTGTCCGTGGACTTCGGCGCCTGGCGCATTCGGTGGGGGCGCTTCGGCAAGCGGGTGAAATAACGAGTGACGTCGCCCTCGCTCGGCTCGTGGGTGCGAGGGCTTTCGCTCCTCGGCGCGGTCGCGCTCGTGGTGGGCAACATGGTGGGGACGTCGGTGTACACGCTCCCCGCTCTCCTCGCGCGCGAGACCGGGCCGCTCGGAATCCTCGCCTGGGTCGTTACCGCCGCCGGCTATCTCTTCGTCGCGCTCGTGTATGCCTCGCTCGGCCGACGCTATCCCGAGACGAGCGGCCCCTACGTCTTCGCGCGCGAAGCCCTCGGTGAGTTCGCCGGCTTCCAATCCGTGTGGGCGTACTGGTTCAGCGCCGTCATCGGGAATGCGGCGATCGTCACGGGCGTCGTCGGCTATATCGAAGGCTTCTCGAGCACACTCGCGGGAAGCGAGCTCTATCGTTTTCTGCTCGCGCAGGGGCTGCTCTGGGGCCTGTGCGTCGTCAACGTACTTGGCATCAGGCTCAGCGCGCGCATCCAGATCTCGGTGCTATTCCTGAACGTCGTGCCGCTACTCCTGTTTTCGATCATCGCGCTGTTCTACTTCGACGCGGCGAACCTCGCGCCCTTCGCGCCGCGTGGCTGGGGCAGCCTCGTCACCGGCGTGGCGCTGATCGTGTGGGCGTACTCCGGGATCGAGTCGGCGACCGTTCCAGCGGAGGAGATTCGCGGCTCACCGCAGACGATCTCGCGTGCGACGATGCTCGGCTACGCCGTTGGCACGGCGGCGTTCCTGCTCGCGGCGACCGCGGTGGCGGGAGTGATTCCGAACGCGGAGCTCGCGACCTCCGCTCGTCCGATCGCGCTCGCCGCGGAGCGCACGATCGGTCCATGGGCGGGGACGATCATCGCGTTCGCGGCGATCGTCGCCGGGCTCGGGACGCTGAACGGATGGATTCTGATGGCTGGGCGCATTCCGGTTTCGGCGGCGCGTGACGGGATCTTCTTTTCGGGGCTCGGGCGACTCCATCCGCGGTTCGGCACGCCGCACGTGAGCCTCATCGTCGCGACGCTCATCGGCAGTCTCGCGCTTGGCCTCTACTTCACGAAGACGACGCTCGGCGTCTTCGACACGATCGTGCAGCTATCGGTGCTGACGACGCTGCTGCCTCACCTCTATACGGCGGCGGCAGAATGGATGCTGCGTCGCAAGGGTGAGCTCCCATCGACGATGGGCGGGCTCGGCGGCTCACGGTTCATCGCGCCAGTCGCGTTCGCGTTCGTGCTCTGGTCGATGTACGGCATCGCTCCGTCGATCACGCGCTGGGCGTTCCTCGTCATCCTGGCGGGGATTCCGCTCTACATCTGGTTCAAGACGCGCCGCTGAAGAGCGAATGCGGAATTCGGAATGCGGATTGCGTGTAAGACCCTCCGCTGTGCAAGATCTCATCGGGATTCCGGATTCCGCATTCCGCATTCGGGAGATTCTCTCCATGCGCAACACGCTCTACCTCGCCGCTGCACTCTCCATGCTCGCCTGCGGCTCGCGTCGCGCTCCGCCGCGCCCGCTGGCCGAGTATCTCACGCCGTACGGTCCGCCGACGCGCCCCTTCTCTCCGGCGGTGCGAGTGGGGAATCTTCTCTTCCTCTCGGGACAGATCGGCGTCACCGCCAGCGGCGCGCTGGTGCCGGGTGGCATCGAGGCGGAGACTCGCCAGACGCTCGAGAACATCCGCGATGTACTGCAGCGAACGGGCTCGTCGCTGGATCGGGTCGTCAAATGCACGGTGATGCTCGCCGACATGCGTGAATGGGATGCGATGAATACCGTCTACACCTCGTTCTTTCCGCGGAACAAGCCTGCGAGGTCGTCCTTTGGCGCAACGGGGCTCGCGCTCGGCGCGCGAGTGGAGATCGAATGCATAGCCACCGTCGACTGACGATCCTCGCGGGCGTCCTCCTGTCCGTGGGGACGGCGTGCCAGCGTGACACCGGCGATACGCCCGATCAGCGCCGTGCGGATACCGCGACGGCGGCAGATCGGGCCTCGGATGCGTGCGCACCTAACGGGCGCGTGCCGGCGGTGGCCTCCGCTGGAATCGGCGTGGCGCGCATCGGCGCCCCGATCCGCGAGGTCGGGCAAACGTGTACCACGCGCGACACGACCTTTACCCTCGGCGAGGGCATCGAGGAAACCGGCGCCGTCATCGAGTTCGCGGGACATCGCGTGTTGAGCATCGTGGCCAGCGGCTCCATCACCCGTCTCATTGTCGCCGACTCGGCGTTCAGGACCGAGCGCGGCCTTGGCGTCGGGAGCACGGTGGGTCAGCTGCGCGAAGCGTACGGCCGGTTGTGCGGCGCCGTTGGGGAGGGCACTGTGGCGGTCTGGCTTGCCGCGTTGCCGAACGTCTCGTTTGGTCTGGACACGCGGCTGTCGAGCCTCCCTGGTTCCGGAAGTCGCCTCGGCGATGATCCGTCGGTCATTCCGGACACCGCGCGCGTCACGAGTCTCTGGGTGATTCCGGAAGGCGTGCCCTGCGGCGGGTCGTAGCAGGGTCGGTAACCGCAGATGGCCGCAGAAAGCCGCAGAAACTGCAACGGCAAAGGCTTTACCACGGATTCCACGGATTCGGAGCGACGAAAACGACACGGATACGGCACACTGCGACGGCTTTGGAACCGCAAACCGAGGCGCCACTTCACCCGTTAGGTTCTCAGAAAGTTCTTCACAGTGGCAGTTAATCCGCGCCGTTTCGCCGTTCAAAAAGCGGTGGTCATCCGTGATAAGCTGTTGATGTTGGCGTAGCAGTTTCTGCGGCCATCTGCGGCCATCTGCGGTTCCTTGGCCGCTACCGCCAATTACAGAAGCAGGTCACCAGCAAAAACATGTCACTCTACGAGTCGGTCGTTCACGTCGAGAAGATTCAGGGGACGCATCGGCGAGCCTCGTTGCCCACGGGCCAGACGATCGACTTTGGCGTCCACGGTCCTGTCGCGAAGCACTTCCGGCTCGAGGCGGAGTCGTTTCCGCTGCCGGTCGATTACATCGTCGCCTCCACCGCGGGGTGAATGCTCGGAACGCTCAACGGCGCACTGGAGGTGCGCGGGATCAAGCTCCCTCCGGAGGCGATTTCGGCGACGGGGACCGGGGTGAACGAGCTCGTGAACGGCATCGTCAGGCTCACCGAGATCCGCATCCATTATCGACTGCGCATACCATCGGGGACGCGCGAGCCAGTCGATCGCGCGCTCTCGCGACATCAGGAAAAATGCCCGACGGCGGTCTCGCTCGCCGCGGCCGTCTCCATCAGCTGGACCGCTGACGTCGAGGAAGCAGAGCCGTCATGATCCTCGCGCCGCTGGTGCTCGCGAGCGTGGTGGGCGCCCTGCTCGCCCCACCGGACACGGTTCGCGGTGCGATCCGTGCGGATACGATCTGGTCGAGCGCGTTAGGCGTTCACAAGCGGCTGCTGGTGTACCTCCCTCCGTCCTACGAGCGCCAGCCGCAGCGCCGGTATCCCGTCGCGTTCTATCTTCATGGCGCGTGGGGCGGCGAGGACGACTGGATTCGGCAGGGCCGCATCGACCGCGCGATGGACTCGCTCATCGCGACGGGGGCCCCGGAGATGATCCTCGTGCTCCCCGACGGAGACGACGGGTTCTACACCACATGGAACGCCCTCAACAACACCGCTTCCTGTCGGGCAGACACGACGCGCCGGGAGCCGGCGAGTACCTACTGCGTGCCGTGGCCGAAATACGATGAGTACATCGCCCGCGAGGTCGTGGCGCACGTCGACTCGTCGTATCGTACGTTGGCGCGCCGCGAGCATCGAGGGATTGGTGGGCTGAGTATGGGTGGCTACGGCGCGGTCACGCTGGCGCTGCGCTATCCCGACGTGTTCAGCGCGGCCGCGAGCCACTCGGGCGTGCTGTCCCCCCGTTATGCGGGCCCGGTGCCGTACGCTCCGCCCACGCGCTACGCGATGACGGTGGACACGATTCGCGCGCGATACAGTCCCGGTCTGTGGGCGCTCATGCGCCCTGTCTTCGGGAACGACACGGCGGGCTGGCGCGCGCGCGATCCGGTCGTCCTCGCGCGACAGCTGCTGGCGAGACAGGCGGCCGTGCCCGCCCTCTTCGTGGATGTCGGCCGCGAGGACTTTCTGCTCGAGCACAGCCGCGCGTTTCGCGCGGACGTCACCGCGCTTGGCATTCCGCTGCGATACGTGGAGTGGTCCGGAAAGCACGACTGGCAGTACTGGCGCACGCATGTGCGCGAGAGTCTGACGTGGATGGGCCAGCGCATAGCGGCCGAAGAGCGGGCCACGAGCCGGGGGCGAGGGGCAAAAGCGGGCGTCGTCAGCAGACCGTAGCTCACCGCGCCCGAGGAGGCCCTTGCCCTCGGTGCGTGCGCGTCCCACCATACGACACATGCCTCGCTACTTCCCCCGCGACAACGTCGCGTGGCACCTCGAGGAGCCGAGGGTACTTCGAAAGATCTCGCTGAGCTTGCCGGCGATGGCACTCATCGCCGGCCTACTCGTGAGGCTCGTTCGAGTCGGTGTCGCCGGGATGAGCGCGAGCTGGTGGGGCGTGTTCGCGTCCATCGCACTCGGGATCGTCCTCCTGCTCACGACGGCGACCGCGTACCTCGGCAACTATCCGGTGAGGCAATGGCTCTGGCGGGCGCCGCTGTTCGGCCTCGCCGAAGGCGCCGCCGAAGCAGGAGTGAGCGCGCTGCTCATGGTGATGGGGGTCGAACGTCTCGGGAGCGCTCGCGCGCATCTGACCGATTGGCCCTCGATGGCGACCGATACCATCATCGGCACGCCCACGCTCGGCTTCCTCGACGGGCGTGTCGGAATGGTTTCGCTGTTCGCGCTCGTGCTCGCGGGCGTCGTGCAGATCGTCCGCTTTCTCCTCCTGCGGCGCGAGAACCGCGATCACACGGCCGTCGCGATCCATGAAGAGCACGAACGACAGGAGCAGGCCGCTTCGCAACACGCGGACTGATCCGCGAGCCTCCCACCGATCCACGATGATGACATCGACGAGACTGGCGCTTTCGGGCGCGGCCCTGGCGTGGGCGATGATCGCCCCGCGGGTCGTGAACGCGCAGGAGCTGGCGGTCCCGCGTCCCTTTGGGACGCTTCGCGAGCAGGCCGATCTGAGGCAGCGATGGCTGAAGGAGCGGCTGGAAACCGTGCTCCCCGCGGTGATGCGCCGTCATGCCGTGGACATGTGGGTCATTCCGATGCGCGAGTACAACGAGGATCCGATGTTCTCGTCGCTGGTGGCGCCGGTCACCTTCGCCGCGCGCCGGCGAACGATCTACGTGTTCTTCGACCGCGGACCGCAGCTGGGCGTGGAGCGGCTGGCACTCGGCGGCTCGTCACAGGGCGGGCTCTACACCGCCGTGCGCTCGCAGCGCGCGGTGGACGCGAACGTCCAGGGCGCAAACCAGGCGGAGCTGTGGGGTGACCAGCAGTGGCTCGTGCTGAAGGACGTCGTCGAGCAGCGAAATCCGTCACGCATCGCCATCAACATCTCGCGCACATGGGCATTCGCCGATGGCCTGTCGGCCGGTGAATACGAAGGTATGCGGGAAGCGCTCGGAGAGACCTGGGCGAAACGGTTCGTTCCCGCTGGCGGAATGGCGGTGGACTTCATCGCGTCCCGGCTGCCTGACGAGGCCAGAGTGTACGAGCGCCTTCAGCAGCTCGCCTGGGCCTTGATCGACACCGCGTTTTCCAACCGGGTGATCACGCCCGGCGCGACGCGAACGAGCGACGTCGTGTGGTGGTTTCGTCAACGGGTCAACGACCTCGGTCTGACGAGCTGGTTTCAGCCGTCGGTGCGGGTGCAGCGGCGGGGTGCGACGGCGCAGGACCTCGGTGACGACCCGGTCATTCAGCGCGGGGACCTGCTGCATTGCGACTTCGGGCTCGTGGCGTTCGGGCTCGCCACCGACACGCAGCACATGGGATACGTCCTCGCGGCGGGCGAGCGCGATGCCCCCGACGGACTGAAACGGGCGCTCGCGACTTCCAACCGGGCGCAGGACATCGTGATGCAGGAGCTTCGCGTCGGTCGCACCGGCAACGAGATCCTGAAGTCCTCGCTCGAGCAGATGCGCCGCGAAGGAATCGAAGGTACCGTGTACTCACATCCGATCGGCGTGCACGGGCACGGGGCCGGGCCGCTCATTGGATTGTGGGATTATCAGGAGGGCGTCCCCGGCCGCGGAGATCACCGCGTGATTCCGGGGATGTGGTTCTCGATCGAGCTGCAGGCGACCTCGGCGGTTCCGGAATGGGGCGGACAGCGGGTGTGGTCGGCTCAGGAGGAAGACGCGATCCTCGATGGAGAGGGACGCATCAGGTGGGCGATGACACGCCAGTCCGAGCTGCATTTGGTGAGATAGATTTGCGTTGACGGCAAAGACGTCAGAGGTCAGATGCCAGATTTCAGAGGTCAGAAGCGGGACCGGGTTGGTGCAGTCTGAACTCTGCATTCTGACATCTGACCTCTGACATCTCTGCCGTTGACCCCGCGCACGGAGCCTTCCGCAAATGAGAAAGAAGGACAAGAAGCTGATCGTCGTCGGTGACCGCGTCCTGATCGCGATCGAGGAGGGTGAGGAGCGCACGAAGGTTGGGCTCTACCTCCCACCGACGGCCGTGGACAACCAGGCCGTGCAGGGTGGCCGGATCGTTGCGACGGGACCGGGGCTCCCGATGCCCGACCCCAGTGAGACCTCCGATGAGCCGTGGCGCACATCGGCACGGGAAACGCGGTTCGTCCCAATGCAGGCCAAGGTGGGAGACTACGCGCTCTTCTTTCGACGCGCCGCCGTCGAGATCACCTTTGAAAGCGATCGCTATCTCGTCGTGCCGCAGACGGCGATCCTCGCGCTCGTGCGCGAGGGAGCGCCGCGCGAGGAGGAGTGACCAACTCTCGGAGTGACTGATGCGGGTTCCGATGTACGATGAGCGGATCGTGGCGCCCATGCGTGAAGCGCTCACGCGGCTTGGCGTTCAGGAGCTGCGCACACCGGGCGAGGTCGACGAGGCACTCCGCGATACGCGCGGCACCACTCTCGTGGTGGTGAACTCGACCTGCGGATGCGCGGCGCGCAACGCACGTCCAGCCGTCGCGCGCGCCTTGATGCATGCGAAACTCCCCGACCACCTCACGACGGTCTTCGCCGGTCAGGATGCCGAAGCGACCGCGCGCGCACGTGAGTATTTCGCTCCGTTCGGGCCATCATCGCCGCAAATCGCGCTGATGAAGGACGGCGCCGTCGCCTTCATGCTCGAGCGCAAGCACATCGAGGGTCGCTCTGCCGAGGAGATCGCGAAGGACCTGACCGCGGCGTTCGATCGGCATTGTTGAAAAGTGAGGAGCGAGGAGCGCGCAGTAAGGAAGAACCTTACTCGACGCTTCCTCGTCCCCGGATGCGACCGTGGCATACCCTCTGCACTCACTTCATTCGCTCTGAACGTTGTTTACCAGATGAGGGGAGGGCGCACCATGGAACGCAACTTCGACGACACGTTCGGCGGAAGCGAGAGCCCGAATGTGGGAGGCTCCGCAGGGCAGAGTGGAGCGGGCACATCCGATTTCGCGTCGGGCTCGGAGCGCGCCGACACATCGTTCTCCGGAGCGCCCGGATCGATGGGGGCGAGCGCTGCCACTGAAAGCACGACGGGCGGGAAGTTCACCAAGGCGAAAGAGAAGATCGGCGAGCGTGCCGGTGAGCTGAAGACGTCGCTCGCGGATCGCCTCGAGCAGGGCGCGGAGAAGCTGCGTCAGCGCGCGCATGGCGGCGCACAGTACGCCGGCGCGACGGGCGAGGGGAACGTCAGCGTCGCCGAGAACGACAAGATGGCGCAGGTCGCCGACAAGGTCGCCGGCGGAATGCAGAGCACGGCGAACTGGGTGCGAAACGCCGACATCGAGACGGTGAAGACCGACATCGAGCGCCAGGTGAAGGAGCATCCCGCGCGCTCGCTGCTCGTGGCCGTCGGCCTCGGCTATCTGCTCGGCAAGGCGTTCCGCCGGTAGGAGGATCTGTGCCGACCGGACGCGAGAACGGTCGCGGGATCGGCGTGTTGCTGCGTGATCTCGCCGATGGCGGGGCCGCCCTGCTTCGGCAGGAGCTCCGCCTCGCGCGCGTCGAGGTCACGGGAATCGTCGAGGCGGTGGGGATGGGCACGGCGCTCACGGCGACGGGTGCGGTGCTCGCGCTCCTCGGAGCGTTCGCCCTCGTCCTCGGCCTCATCATGCTGGCCGGCGACCAATGGCTTCGCGATCGCTACTGGCTTGCGGCACTGATCGGAGCCGTGATCGCGGGCGGAATGGCCGCCTGGATGGCCCGGCGCGGTGCCGCGCATCTTTCGCCCCATCGCCTCCTGCCTGACGAGACGGTGGCGACGCTCAAGGAGGACAAGGAATGGCTGAAACGACAGCTGAAGTCCGGCGCGACATCGAGATAACGCGAGAACGCATGTCCGATACCCTGGCGCAGCTCGAGCAGAAGCTCAACGTGATGGAAATCGTCCGCGATCATCCGTGGCCGGCGCTCGCGCTCGCGGCCGGCGCGGGCTTCGCGCTCGCGAACTCGCGTGTGGATGTGAAGGCCGCCGCCGCGACCGTGAAGGCCACCGACGGCGCAACCAGCAAGGTCGGCGCGGTCCTCGACGATCTGGCCGCGACGCTGATCGGCGGCGTGACGGCCGCGCTCTCCGACCGCGTGGATGGGCTCGTCAGCGAGCTGAAGTCAGCCCTCGGCACGCCGAGACATGCCCGGCCGTCGGCGGCAGACCGGCAACTGGTTGGCTACGGGGAGAGCAGCTCGCGCTCGACTGCCCAGGACGTGGGTCTCGACGCCGGAGTGCGATCACCCGCATCTCAATCCGGCGCGATCGGCGCACGAGCGGACTGAACGGCAGGGGTCGGGAGTCAGGAGTCAGGAGTCAGGGGGTGTCAGGGTGAAGGTGTCAGGAGACGTTCTCTCCTGTAACCCGCTCCCTGACACCCCCTGATCCCTGACTCCTGACTCCTGACTCCCAATTATGGGCGACGGACTCGGAGCTCTCCTCCCCATCCTCGGCGGCATTCAGTGGATCAGCGGGCTGGTGCTCGCGATCGCCGCGCTGAGGCGCGCGCGGGCTTATGATCGCCGGGGCGCGCTCCTGGCGCGCGCGACCGCGTGGCTCGCCATTCTGCTGTTCACACTCGCGGCCTGCGACCTCGTACTGCGCGCGTCAGGCGCCGATGCTTATCTGGCCAACTGGTTGCCGCCGGACTACAGCCGCGATACGTGGCACCTGCGCACGCTGCTGATCCTGTGCGGTGCGGCGTGGCTGTTGGTCCTGATCGCGGCGTCGGTGAACGCCAGCCTCGGAGTGGGAGAGCGCCGACGATCGGCGGCGGAGGAATTACGCCGTCGAATGGGGTCCCGCAGAACCCCCTACTGATCCCGTCGTGGATGGGGCTTGTGTAGCGCGCCCACTCCGTCTCATGATGGCAACAGCCATCACTTGTGGCGCGCTCGCAACACGACCATACTTCGGTCGCGGTACCGGTGCGTTTTTTTCACGGTGGAGGAGCGGCTCCCGAGCGCCCGTTCAACGACAGCGCACCGGCGGATTCTACGGTTCGGCAGCGGGCTCGTAACTCGTTGCCCTGCTAGTACAATTACCCCTTCCTCGGTCGGCTGTACCGACCAAAGAACAAGCCTCCAGACACCGGTTTTTCAAGGTGGCCCAGCTCGACGGCGCCGCCGCGCGAGCGAGCCACATGATGGGTGCTCTCCTTGCAGACGCCCCTC
>Ga0075431_100003244_pt1 | contig 15753 bp, 15 predicted proteins | sample RhiMetdeltSRZDD5_FD_75297 | JGI IMG/M metagenome (GOLD analysis project Ga0075431, IMG submission 75297) | Populus rhizosphere microbial communities from Tennessee, USA - Rhizosphere MetaG P. deltoides SRZDD5 | ecosystem: Host-associated > Plants > Roots > Rhizosphere > Soil | place: USA... | reverse complement strand
GAGTGGCGAGTTTCGCGGGTGAGGTTCTTAAGAACGCTTTTCAAAAAAATATCTCGAGCAAAGTCGGTTATTTGCTCAGTCGCAAATCGTTATCCGAAGCGTATCGGCGCCTGGATTATGCCGAATACGGCGGCGCTCCCCTGATCGGATTGGACGGCGTGGCGATCATTGCCCACGGCGGCTCCAACCCGCGAGCGATTAAAAATGCCATTCGAGCGGCGCGCGACGCGGTCAACCAGGAGATGAATCGACATATCGCTGAAGTCTTGAGCGAGGCGGATGGCGCCGCCGGCGTCAAGAAGGAAGGTTTGTCGCGCAAACTGTGGGAACGTTTCAAATCCAGGATCGAGTCGCTGGGCGAGAAAACCGAATCGGCGGCCGGGCCGGAGGAGCGGCGGAAAAGTGGCGAGTAATCGGATCGCTTTTGTTTTCCCTGGTCAGGGGTCCCAGTATGTGGGCATGGGTAAAGATCTGTGCGGCGATTTTAACGCCGCAAAAGAGGTCTTTGCCGAAGCCGACGATGCGCTGGGTTTTTCGCTGAGCGAGCTTTGTTTTGCCGGCCCCGAAGCCGACCTCAAGCTGACCGAAAATACCCAGCCGGCGATTCTCACCGCATCGATCGCCGCGCTGCGCGTGCTCGAAGAGGAAACAGCGATGCGACCGGCGTTTGTCGCCGGCCATAGTCTCGGTGAATACAGTGCGCTGGTTGCAGTGAGCGCGCTTGAGTTTCGCGACGCGCTCAAGGTTGTTCGTGAACGCGGGCGCCTGATGCAGCAGGCCGTCCCCGCCGGCGAAGGGGCTATGGCAGTGGTGCTCGGTCTGGAGATGGATGCGGTACGGGCGCTCTGCGATGACGCCGCACAAAACGAGGTCGTATCGCCGGCGAACTTCAACGGCTCCGGACAAGTGGTGATCGCGGGCGCCAAAGCGGCGGTCGCGCGAGCGATGGCGTTGGCCAAGGAGCGCGGCGCGAAGCGCGTCCTGGATTTACCGGTCAGCGCGCCTTTTCACTGTCAACTTATGCGGCCCGCCGCCGAAGGCCTGAAAAGAGTCTTGAACGATATTACCGTACTGCCTTTTCACGTCGGCGTAGTCACCAACGTCGAAGCCGACATAAATCTCGACGCCGGGCGGGTGAAATCGCTTTTGATTGAACAAACCGTCCGGCCGGTTCGTTGGGAAGAATCGGTAAAAAAACTCGGCGCCCTTGGCTGCGAACGTGCGGTCGAAATCGGTCCCGGCAAAGTTCTCAAGGGGCTGATAAAGCGGATTCTTCCAGCCATGGAAGTGGATAACTTCGAAGCCCCTTCCGATATAGCCAAAATGGCGGCGGCATAAATTGATGGCCCTGGAAGATCAAGTCGCCTTGGTCACGGGCGCAAGCCGGGGCATCGGCAGGGCAATCGGTTTTGCCCTTGGGCAAGCCGGCGCTTACGTCATCGTCAACTATCGGGGCAACCGGGATGCTGCCGACGAAGCGTTGGCGGCGATCATCGCCGCGGGCGGGCGCGGTGAACTCTGCCAGTTCGATATCGCCGCGGAAGACCAGGTCGACGAAGCGGTAAAGAAAATCGTTGACGCCCACAAAAAAGTTGATATTCTCGTCAACAATGCCGGCGTAACTGCCGATAATCTCTTGATGCGGGTGAAGTCGGCAGATTGGGACCAGGTTATCGGAACCAATCTTAAGGGCACTGTTCTCTGCACTAAAATCGTTTCTCGCCACATGGTCGGCCAGCGTTATGGCCGGATCATTAATATCTCTTCGGTGGTGGGGCAGATGGGCAACGTCGGGCAGTCGCTCTACGCTGCGTCGAAGGCTGGGATTATAGGATTTACCAAAACGGTGGCCAGGGAAGTTGCGACGCGCGGCATAACCGTCAACGCAGTAGCGCCGGGGTTCATCGAAACCGATATGACGGCCAAGCTGCCGGAAAAGCTGCGCGAGGAGTTTATCAAGAAGATCCCGCTGGGCCGTTTTGGCACTTGCGCAGAAGTAGCCGAGATGATTGTATTCCTCGCTGGAGCGGGGGCGGGATATATCACCGGCCAGGTGTTCAATGTCAATGGCGGGCTGTACATGTGAAGAATTTGTAGCAGGAGGTATGTGAAGATGGCGGCATCTGTTCAGGCCAGGGTTAAAGAAATCGTGTGCGAACAACTGGGGGTTAGCGCGGAAGAGGTGACCCCCGAGGCCTCCTTCATAGAAGATCTCGGGGCCGACTCTTTGGATATCGTCGAATTGGTGATGGCACTGGAAGAAGAGTATGAGATGGAAATCTCAGACGAGGACGCGGAAAAGATCAAGACCGTCCAGGATGTCATTACTTATATCGAAGCCCATCGCTAGCATTTCCCGAGCGCCCTCATTGGGCGGGGCTGGTTGATCGGTTTAGACTGTCCCAAGTAAATTCGTAATCGCAGGGGAGTGGTCATTGAACCACGACCCTGCGATTTTCTTTATCCGTCCGGAGAGATTTTATCACGGTTGGTAAACAGGTGAGTTGAACATGATCGCTTTTGGCTGCGACCACGGCGGTGTCGAGCTCAAGGAGGCGTTGGTCAATTTTTTGCGTTCCAAAGGGTTGGCTGTCCACGACTTCGGCACCCACGGCAAAGAGCCGGTGGATTACCCGGATTTGGGCAGGGCCGTCTCGCGGGCAGTCGCTGTGGGCGAAGCCGAGCGTGGCGTGCTGGTTTGCACCAGCGGCATCGGCATGTCGATCATCGCCAACAAGTTTCCCGGCGTGCGCGCCGCGCTGGTGCGTGACTTGGACGAGGCACGGTCGAGCCGCGAGCACAACGATGCTAATATTCTAGTCCTGAGCGGCGTGAAAACCGCCGTTCTGTTGGCCCAGCAGATTATTGACACGTGGCTGGCCACGCCATTCGCCGGCGGGCGGCATCAGCGGCGCATCGACAAGATCAGCCAGGTCGAAACAGACCTTGGCACTCAAGTCGGCGGCACGGAAACGAATCAAGAAATCGAACGAAGGAAATGACATGACATTTCTTGAGAAGGCGGACGCTGAAGTTTTCGCCGCGATTCAGCAAGAGACCCGGCGCCTGGAAGACAATCTGGAGCTGATCGCATCGGAGAACGTCGTGAGCGAGGCGGTGTTGGAGGCGCAAGGATCCGTGATGACCAACAAGTACGCCGAGGGCTATCCGGGAAAGCGCTACTACGGCGGTTGCGAATACGTCGATATCGTGGAGTCGCTCGCCATTGCCCGCGCCAAGGAGCTTTTCGGCGCCGACCACGCCAATGTGCAGCCCCATTCCGGTTCGCAAGCGAACATGACGGTTTATTTATCCGTGTTGAAGCCCGGTGACACTTATCTGGGCATGAATCTCTCTCATGGCGGTCATCTGTCCATGGGGAGTCCCGTCAACTTTTCCGGCTTTATCTATAAAGTCATTCCCTACGGCGTCTCTGAAAAAAACGAAACGATTGATTACGACGAGGTCGAGCGCTTAGCCAAGGAGCACCGCCCGAAATTGATCATCGCCGGCGCCAGCGCCTACCCGCGAATCATCGATTACGCCAGATTTCGCAAGATTGCCGACGAAGTGGGCGCGCTCGTCATGGTCGATATGGCGCATATCGCCGGTTTGGTAGCAGCGGGCCTCCATCCGAGTCCCGTCCCCTACGCGGACTTTGTCACCACGACGACGCACAAAACGCTGCGCGGGCCGCGCGGCGGCATGGTGCTATGCAAGGCCGAGCACGCCAAGACGGTCGATAGCAAAGTATTTCCGGGCATGCAGGGCGGACCGTTGATGCACGTCATCGCCGCCAAAGCCGTGGCGCTGAAGGAAGCTCTGAGTGCGGAGTTCAAAGTTTACCAGCAGCAGATCGTCAAAAACGCTCGAGCGCTCGCCCAGGCATTGATGAGCAAAGGTTTTCGTCTGACTTCCGACGGCACCGACAATCATCTGATGCTTGTCGACTTGCGTAAGTCGGAACTGACCGGCAAGGTCGCGCAAGAAACTTTGGACAGGGCGCGCATTACGGTCAACCGGAACGCCGTGCCGTTCGATACCCGCTCGCCCTTTGTCACGAGCGGCATACGCATCGGCACGCCGGCGGTGACGACGCGTGGCATGAAAGAAAATGAAATGGCATTCATTGGAGAATTTATTTCACGCGCGCTGAGTAACGTGAGCGATGAAGCCGCGCTCAAAGCCGTCGCCTCAGACGTAGGCGAGCTGTGCAAAAAATTTCCGGTTTATCCGCACCGCCTGGGAAAGGCGTAGCGGGAAAGGATACTCGAGGATAAAGTATCGAGGAGACCGCACTCCGATCCTCGATCCTGCATTTTCGATCTTCGATTGAAGCCATGAAATGTCCCTTCTGCCACGAGACTGACAATCGAGTCATCGATTCGCGGTTAAGTAAGGACAGCAACATGATCCGGCGCCGGCGCGAATGCGAGCGGTGCAGCCGGCGCTTCACGACTTACGAGCGCGTGGAAGAGATGATGCCGCTTGTGGTGAAAAAGGACGGGCGGCGGGAAAGCTATGACCGCATCAAGGTCATCAACGGCCTGAAGCGCGCCTGCGAAAAACGTCCGGTGAGCATCAATACGATCGAAACGATCACCGACCGGATCGAGCGCGCGCTGCAGGAGCGCGGCGAAAAGGAAATCCAGAGCTCGGTCATCGGCGAAACCCTCATGCGCGAGCTACACGACACCGATCCGGTTGCGTACGTGCGCTTTGCCTCGGTCTATCGCTCTTTCAAGGACATCAGTGAGTTTATGGTCGAGCTCGAAGAGCTGCTCAAGGAACGCAAGGGCGGACCTGGTTCGAAGCTCGCCGAGATCAGGCAGAAAAGAGAATAGCCTCTTTGTCCGAAACCCGATCGCGCGCTCAAGACGAAAAATATCTGCGCATGGCCTGCCGCTTGGCGCGAAAGGCGGCGGGTCGAACCAGTCCCAATCCCCAGGTCGGCGCCGTGGTCGTTCGGCGCGGAAAAGTTATCGGCACCGGATATCACCCGTTTGCCGGCGGCGACCACGCCGAAATCGCCGCGCTCAAGCGCGCCGGCGCTCGGGCGAGAGGCGCAACACTTTATATTAGCCTGGAGCCGTGCAGTCATCAGGGCCGCACGCCGCCGTGCACCGGCGCTTTGATCCGTGCCGGCATCAAGCAGGTTGTGTGCGGCACGAAGGATCCCAATCCGCTTGTCGCCGGACGCGGCTTTCGGCAACTTCGCCGGGCCGGCATCAAGGTGCGCGCCGGCGTGCTCGAAGAAGAATGTCGCGCGCTGATCGAAGGCTTCGCCAAATACATCACGCGCCGCGTGCCTTTTGCGACGCTTAAATTAGCGGTGACGCTGGATGGCAGGATCGCCGCCGCGAGCGGCGACGCGCGCTGGATCAGCGGCGGGGAGTCTCGTGATACGGTGCATCGGCTACGTAATGAGGTCGACGCTGTCATTGTGGGGCTCGGTACGGTTGAGGCCGACGATCCGTTACTGACCTGCCGGATTGCCGGCGGTCGTAACCCGTCGCGCGTCGTGTTGGATAGCCGGCTCAGGATTCCGCTTTCGGCGAAGGTCCTGCATCTCTCTGACGCGGGAAAAACCATCATCGCGACCGGCAAGAACGCTTCGCCGGCTAAAATCCGCGCCCTGGAGGCACTGGGAGTTCGGGTGTTGCGGCTACCGCTGAAGCGCGAGCAAGTGTCGTGGGGGCCGCTGCTTAAAGCGCTGGCGCGCCAGGAGATCGTCAGCGTGATGATCGAAGGCGGCGGCGCGGCGGCGGCTTCGGCGCTGAAAGAAAAAATTGTCGACAAGATCCTATTTTTTTACGCGCCGAAAATTCTCGGCGGCGATGGCCGGCCGATGATCGAAGCCTTGGGTTTTCACCGGATCAGGCAAGCCATTGCCGTAAAAAATCTCGCATTCACCAGATCCGGGGAGGACCTCGTTGTGTCCGGTTATCTCTGAAACGCGCGGATCGAATCCCGTAGGAGATATTTCATCACGAAGTGAATCATGATTTTGCGCTCGCCCGCAGAGGATGAAAATGGAAAGGCTTCCCGCCGCACTTTTTCTCCGACTCGTCATTTCCGCGCATGCGGGAAGGATTCACACTTGAAGTGCAACAGGTCACGGATGATACCTGAGCCGGAGTTTTGAAATTAAGACACTTTCTCGGAGTGTGATTATAGGAACGGAACAAACAGAGCAAGTGTTGATCGGAGATGGTGGCCAAGGTCGTTTTCCTAGGCAGCCCACGGCGCATCCGTCCGATTCCGTTTCAATCCGCCTTTGATGCATAGGTAACGGAAATTTGGCGTCAATCGGTTGAATTTTTAGGGATAAAGTCTCTGCTGGAAATATAAATGGAAGCGGCTTCATGTTTACCGGACTGATCGAAGATGTCGGTGTGATCGGCGCCTTGCGCCTTCAGAAAGGCGCGGCGGTATTAACGGTGAAAACCGATCTTGCCGTTCGATCCATGCCGCTTGGCGCGAGCATTGCCGTCAACGGCGCGTGCTTGACGGTCGTTGCGAAGGCCAAGGGCGCGTTCACTGTCGATGTCTCGCCGGAAACGCTCAGGCGAACCAATCTGGACCGGCTAAAGGTCGGGAGCCTGGTCAATCTCGAGCAACCCATGCGGCTGCAGGAGCGCCTCGGCGGCCATCTCGTTACCGGGCACGTGGATGGAGTGGGCACCGTCGCGGCGATCAAAAAAGAAGGCGACTTCACTGTCTTCGCCTTCCGGGTTCCGGCTGCTCTCGGCGCTTTGTTCGTGTCCAAAGGATCGGTCGCGGTGGACGGCATCAGTTTGACCGTCAATGACTGCCGATCTGGCCGTTTTTCGACGGCGATCATTCCATTCACCTTACAGCATACTAATTTGCGCGCCCGGAGGGTTGGTGATAAAGTCAACATCGAAACTGACCTGATCGGAAAGTACGTCCAGAGCGTCATGCAGCAGCGCAAATAATCAGCTCAGTTCATTGCCAACTTCGTATTAGCCTCATGCCGATTTCAACCATCGAAGAAGGTTTGGAAGAGATTCGCAACGGCGGAATGGTCATTCTGGTCGACGAGGATGCGCCGGACAGCAACGGCTTTTTCTGTCTGGCCGCCGAGAAAGTGACCGCCAAAAGCATCAATTATATGATGCACCACGGCCGGGGGATCATTTACGTTACACTTATCGACGAACGCATTCGCGAGCTGGGCATTCCGATGATTCCGGAGGAAAACAGTCTTCTCGCGGGGTTGATCTGCGGCGCGTCTTTTTCCGTGAGCCTGGAAGGCGTGCACGGCGTCTCGGCGCAGGGTCGGGCGCACACTATCCAGGCTGCCATCGCCGATTCTACGAGGCACGAAGATCTGGTTATACCGGGACACGTGCAGCCGCTTCAGGCGCGCAGCGGCGGAGTGTTGGCGCGTTCGGGCCGCACCGACGCGTCAGTGGATTTGGCGCGCTTGGCGGGGTTCAAACCGGCCGGCGTCATCTGCCAGATTTTGGATGAGGACGGGTCAGTGGCTTTGTTGCCTGAGCTTGAGGCGCTGGCCGAGCAACAGGGAGTTAAGATCGTCTCGGTGGCGAATTTGATCGCCCATCGTTTGCGCACCGAAAGTCTGGTCAAGCGAGTCGCCGAGCAGCAGTTTCCGACGATCCACGGCGGCATGTACCGGGCGATCGTCTATCGCAATGAGGTCGATCGCGTCGAGCACATGGCTTTGGTCAAGGGCGACGTCGACAACTCGGATTGCGTTTTGGTGCGGGTCCATTCCGAGTGTCTGACCGGCGATGTCTTTGGCTCGGAGCGTTGCGACTGCGGCGATCAGATTCGCCAGTCTCTGCGGCTGATCGACCAGCAAGGCAAGGGCGTGCTCATATACATGCACCAGGAAGGCCGCGGCATCGGCCTGACGAACAAGATCAAGGCGTACGCGCTGCAGGATCAGGGGCGCGACACGGTCGAGGCGAATCTCGAATTGGGTTTCAAGGAAGACCTGCGCGACTATGGCATTAGCGCGCAAATACTACGCGACTTGAATGTCGAAAAAATTTCGCTGCTAACCAACAACCCGCGCAAGATCAGCGGGCTCGAGGGTTACGGCATCAAAGTCGTAGAGCGCGTGCCGCTCGAAGTAGCGCCGCGCGATACCAACATTCACTATCTGCGCACCAAGCAGAGAAAGTTGGGCCATCTGTTGTCAAACCTCGAAGGCAAGTCGGCCAAGCACTAAGCGCTCACGCCCGCGCGTAATTCCATGGCAAATCTTCTTGAAGGGAAGAAGGACGCTCAAGGGCTCAAGATCGGCGTCGTCGTCAGCCGCTTCAATCATTTTGTCACTGAAAAATTGCTCGAAGGAGCCAAGGACGGCTTCACCAGCCATGGCGGCTCGGAAGAGAACCTGACGATCGTGCGCGTGCCCGGCGCTTTTGAAATTCCTTTGATTGTGGAAAAAATGGCGGCGAGCGGCAAATACGATGCGCTGGTATGTCTTGGCGCTGTGATCCGAGGCGATACGCCGCACTTCAATTATGTTTGTGACGCGGTAACGCGCGGCATCGGCGACGCCGTGCGGACTTATAAGATCCCAATCGGCTTCGGTGTTTTAACCACTGACGATGTCCAGCAGGCCATGGCGCGGGCTGGTATGAAAGACGCCAATAAAGGATACGAGGCGCTGCTGACCGCTGTTGAAATGTTTCACGTGATTCGCGGCATTTCCTAGCGGTCCGTGCCGGTCACCGCAACAAATTTTCAGAGCATCCTTTGACAGAAAATGAACAGGAAACGCCTGCCGGCCACTCCGGCAGGGGCACGCGCCGCAAGGGCAGGGAATTGGCTCTGCAAGCGCTTTACCAGATCGAGATCACCGGCGATCCTTCCGCCGGCGCAGTGGATTTATTCCTGCGCCATTTCGAAGGCACGCCGAGAGCGAAAGAATTCGCGCGCCGGCTGGTTTCGGGGGTCGTCAGTCAACGCCCCGCCATCGACCAGGCTATCGAGCAAAGCACGGAGAATTGGAAGCTCGCGCGCCTGGCCAAGGTGGATCTGGTGATCCTGCGCATGGCGACGTACGAGCTGGTGTTTTGCCCCGATATTCCCTCGACTGTGAGCCTGGATGAAGCGATCGAGATCGGCAAACGCTTTGGCAGCGCCGATTCGGCCCCATTCATCAACGGGGTGCTCGATCACGTCGCACAAGCGGCGAAGTCGCCGTGATGAAACACTCCATGGAAGAACGTTATCAACCCCAAGAGATCGAAGAAAAATGGCAACGCGTGTGGGCCGAGCAGCGGGCGTTCCGCGTCGGCGAAGATCCGGCCAAGCCGAAGTACTACGTGCTGGAGATGTTTCCTTATCCCTCCGGCCGCATTCACATGGGCCACGTGCGCAATTATTCCATCGGGGATGTGGTGGCGCGCTACAAGCGCATGCGCGGCTTCAACGTGCTTCATCCGATGGGTTGGGACGCCTTCGGTCTGCCCGCGGAGAACGCCGCCATCGAGCGCGGCGTTCATCCCGAAGCGTGGACCCAGGAAAATATTCTCTACATGAAGACCCAGCTCCAGCGCATGGGGCTGTCCTACGACTGGGAGCGCGAACTAGCCACTTGCGATCCGGAATATTACCGGTGGAACCAATGGATCTTCTTGCAGTTTTTTAAGAAAGGCTTGGCTTACAAAAAGAATTCTTTCGTCAATTGGTGCCCGTCGTGCGAAACGGTTTTGGCCAACGAGCAGGTGGTCGACGGCGCGTGCTGGCGCTGCGACTCGGCGGTGGCGCAGAAGGAATTGGAGCAATGGTTCTTTCGCATCACCGATTACGCCGAGGAACTGCTTGACGATCTCGATAAGCTCGGGGGCTGGCCCGACAAAGTACTGACCATGCAGCGCAACTGGATCGGCAAGTCGATCGGCGCGGAAATCGACTTTCCGCTGGTCGGGCATGAGGGCGCGCTCACGATCTTTACCACGCGGCCCGATACCATCTTCGGCGCGACTTTTGTCTCACTCGCCGTCGAACATCCGTTGGCGAAGACGCTCTCGCGCGGCACGCCGCAGCAACAGACGGTCGAAGACTTCATCGAGCGGATTAGAAAAATTAGCCAGGCGCGGCGCGGTGAAGATGAAGCCGAGAAAGAGGGCGTTTTTACCGGCGCCTACTGCCGCAACCCGTTTACCGGCGAAAATATTCCGATTTACCTCGCCAACTTCGTTTTGATGGAATACGGCACCGGCGCGGTCATGGCGGTGCCGGCGCACGATCAGAGAGACTTCGAGTTTGCCCGCAACTACGGTTTGCCGATTCGCGTCGTGATTCAGCCGGCCGATCGCGCTTTAACCGCCGCGTCGATGACCGAAGCTTACGTTGATGAAGGCGTGATGGTCGATAGCGGCGCATTTTCAGAGTTGCCTAACACTGAAGGCAAGGAAAAGATCGCCGCGCACGCGGATTCCTGCGGATGGGGCAAGAAAAAAGTTCGATATCGATTGCGCGATTGGGGCGTATCGCGCCAACGCTATTGGGGCACGCCGATTCCGATTATTTATTGCGACCGTTGCGGCACCGTGGCGGTGCCGGAAGCGCAGTTGCCGGTGGCTCTGCCCAAGGACGTGCCCTTTACCGGCAAGGGCGGATCGCCGCTGCGCGAGAGCAGGCTTTTTTCACAGGTTGCCTGTCCCAATTGCGGCGGCGTAGCGCGGCGTGATACCGATACGATGGACACGTTTGTCGATTCATCGTGGTATTTTCTTCGCTACACGTCGGCGCGTTTCCAGGCGCTGCCCTTCGACCCCGAAAAGGCGCGATACTGGATGGCGGTGGATCAGTACATCGGCGGCGTCGAGCATGCGGTTTTGCATTTGCTCTACGCGCGCTTTTTCACTAAAGCGCTGCGTGACTTGGGTCTCGCCGATGTCGGCGAACCGTTCACCAACTTGCTTACCCAAGGCATGGTTTCAAAGGAGACTTATCATTGCGAGGAACATGGCTGGTTGTTTCCCGGCGATCTGATCGGCTCGGAGAAAGAAGGCTGGCGATGCGCCGAATGCCGCCGCCCGGTCATTATCGGCCGGGTCGAAAAAATGTCCAAGTCGAAAAGAAACATCATCGATCCCGAAGATCTCATCAGCCGATACGGCGCCGATACGGCGCGCTTGTTCACACTCTTCGCAGCGCCGCCGGAAAAGGATCTTGAGTGGAGCGATCAGGGCGTGGAGGGCGCTTACCGGTTTCTGTCGCGTCTCTGGCGGCTGGTATTTCAACAGCGCGAGCTTTGGGCAACGAGTGCGGCGAGCAACAACGGCGCCGGCGAACTTTCGCCGGAACTGCGCGACCTGCGCCGCACGATCCATCGCACGATCAAGAAAGTCTCCGACGATATCGAGGGACGGTTCCACTTCAACACCGCGATTGCGGCGATCATGGAACTGGTCAATGCGTTGAGCGCTTCGACCCAGCGCGACGATCAATCGAGCGCCGGCGACGCGGTTAGAAAGCACGGACTTGAGACCGCGATTCTGCTTCTCGCGCCGTTTGTGCCGCATGTGGCGAGCGAGCTATGGCAAGAGATCGGCCACAAACAGCGCGTGGATCAGGTTCCGTGGCCGAGCTATTCGGACGAGGCGCTCCAGGAAGAGAAGTTGCTGATCGTCGTTCAGATCAACGGAAAAATGAGAGGTAAGATCACCGTGCCGGCCGACATGACTCAAGAACGCATAGAAACCGACGCCTTGTCGGATCCGAGGGTGGCAAATTTACTTGACGGCAAGAAGATCCAGCGCGTGGTTTATGTGCCGCGCCGCTTGGTGAACATTGTTGTGGAGGGTTAACAGCATGGGGCTTCGCTATTCGTTTCGGCCGCGTTTCCCGGGGCTGCTGGTTTTAGGCATGCTGGTCGCTCTGGGTGGCTGCGGTTATCAGTTCGTCGGCGAGAGTTCGCTACTGCCGGCCGATGCGCGGACGATTTACGTCGAAACCTTCGTCAATCGAAGCCGGGAAGTCGGTATCGACAAGGAACTCGCTACCGCGCTGCGCGGCGAGTTTTACCGGCGTCAGCAACTCAAAGTTGTCGATTACTCGGAGCAAGCCGATGTCATCGTCAGCGGCGTGATTCGCTCGCTGGAAAGCACGGTTGCGTCGGTGAATCGCCGGGACGAAGTGCTGCAATATGAATCCGTGCTCACCCTGGACGTTACTTTGAGGCGCCGACAGCCCAATGAAATTTTATGGCGCGGACAGGGAATTCGTTTGACCGAAGTGCACGCCGGCTCCAGGGCCGCGGTAGTCACAACTTCCTCGGAATTTCGCACTGGCACTCTGAACTCGTCGGACGTGCGCCGTTTCACCGATATCCAACTTACGGAAATCGAGCGCCGCGCGGTTCAAGATGAATTGATGGAGCGTTTCGCTAAAGAAGTTCAGCAGCGCATCATGGAGATGTACTAAGACGGCACGGGGAAAAGCGCGTGCGCGGCCGCGGGCCGCAAACTTTGAGTTAAACCGCGGTCGAGACCCGTGACGCCGAGCGGGACAGACGGGACAGCCAGCGGGACGCCGTGTTGCCTTTGATGACGCCCTTGCTGACAGCTTTTCCCAGGGCTTTGTTGACGGCACGGATTTGGCTCGCCGCGGACTCTTGATTCTTTGTCTCGACTGCCTGGCGCGCCTTTTTTATCAAAGTCCTGAGCCTTGATTTTGTGTCCGTGTTACGCGCCCGCTTCTTCAAACTTTGATGATGTCGCTTTACGGCCGAGGGATGTTTGACCAAGAATTCCTCCAAAAATTAAACGTTTAACGTTTTTACCATCGCGCATTGGAGTAGTCAACGCACGCGCGCCGATTGCATTGAGCCGTGGGCTAGTTTGTTTTTCAGAACGCATCCGTTTGCTCAATTTGTGCGAACCCGATGGCGATTACTTAGCGTTGCGCGGAGGCTTGCGAAGTTGATTGCGGTGGCAGTGTCGAGGCGGCCAGCCTTCACCTATTCCGCGCTTGAGGGCAATGCGGGCAACCCAGGTCGTATCGTTCGAGGCTGAAAGAAGGAAGGGATTGTGACAAGAATCCAAGTAACCGAATATTTAGGATTTATTTAGGCGTAAAATTAGGCAATTAGCTGCGCTCCCGTAGATTTCGCGTCGTGCGCCGTGCCTCGTTCCGGTTATGAACACCTTATAAACATTTGCTGTGAGTTCTTTCCCTGCTTGTGCTGCGGCCACATCCGGAGCGCCTTTGTCACGCAGCTTTTCTTGCCAGCGGTTACGCTATTTTTAGGCTAATCGGTAAATTTGATCTATAGGCAAAACGATGAACAAGGGGTGATTTTTTTCGTTAGAGCGCGCTTAAAACAAGGCATAAATTTTTTTGCAGAATTTGTACGCTGTGTCAAAAAATTAATGGTTTCGATTGCTTGCAATACGCAAAAGCTCGACGGGTTTGGCATCAATTGGCGTGCTGAACCCGCTTGAATATCCCGTTCAGTTGTGCGATACCAATGGCTTAACAGGAAAAGGTTTTTTAGACTGTGTGACGGGAAAGGAGGTGAATCAATGATGGGAAAGAAATTCGTTTCGTTGTCGGCCGTTACGCTCTTCGCTTTTACGCTAACATTTGTCGGGTGCGGTAAGAAAGAAGAACCGGCGCCGCCACCGCCGCCGCCTGCACCTGCAGCACCAGTGGAACCGGCTCCTCCAGCACCACCGAGTGAGCCTGCAAAGGATGCGGCTCCGATGGACAAGCCCGCTGCTGAAAAGAAGGAAGACGCGAAAACCAAGTAAAGTTGAATCAGCCTTACCAAGGTTTTCAGCCAACCAAAAAGGGGAAGGGATCGCACCTTCCCCTTTTTTGTAATTTTGGTCTGTGATAGTGGATTGTGGCGAGCGATTCCAACATGACACTCACGGAGCACCTCGAAGAGCTCCGCTGGTGTGTTCTAAAGTCGATTTTGGCGGTCGCCCTCGCCGCGGCGGTTAGTTACTTTTTTGTCGATGCGATTTTCGCCTTTGTCGTCGCGCCGCTGCGGCAAAACCTGCAACCGGGCCAAAGTCTAATCGGTACCAGTGTTACCGAAGCGTTTTTTGTCGAAATCAAAGTCGCTCTCGCGGCGGGGGTGCTTTTTTCGTCCCCGGTTATCTTTTACCAGATCTGGCGCTTTATCGCGCCGGGTTTGTCGAGCCGGGAAAGAAGCTGGATTCTGCCGTTTGTATTTTGCGCCACGTTCTTTTTTGTCGCGGGCGCGTTTTTTTGTTATCGATTCGTTTTGCCGGTTGCGTTTAAGTACTTCATCGAGCAGTACGAGAGTTTGGGGGTCAGCCCGGCGATCCGTATCGGCGAATATTTTACATTTTTTTTTCGCATGGTTCTGGCATTTAGCGGAACTTTCGAATTGCCGGTATTCACGTTTTTTCTGGTGCGGGTGGGAATCTGGGACTACCGCTTCATGCTCCGGTCGTTTCGTTACGCGCTCGTTATCATTTTTATCATTGCAGCGATGCTGACGCCGACCCCCGATGTGATTAACCAGAGTCTTCTCGCGGTCCCGATGATGCTTCTCTACGTGCTCAGCATCGGCATCGCTTACATTTGGCGCAGACCGGAAGGACAGAGAACGAACAGGGATGAGGAGGAGTAATGATCTCGTTAGTGATTGTCGTTAGCTTTTTGTCGTTGGTCTTTGCGGTCTTTTTGGCCCGCCATGTGATGCAACGCGACACGGGCACGCCGAAGATGCAGGAGATTTCCAATGCCATCAAAGAAGGCGCCGAGGCCTTTCTCGCGCGGCAAAATAAAACCATCGTGAGTCTCTCCGCCGTTTTAGCGGGACTCATCTTCATACTCTACGCCTACTTCAGAACACCCAGTCCGGCGGATCCCGTTCCGCCGGTGCAATTGGCTTTTTGGACCACCCTTTCTTTCATTCTGGGAGCTGCTTGCTCGGTCATTGCCGGTTACGTCGGCATGTGGGTCTCGATTCGTGCCAATATTCGTACCGCGTCGGCGGTTCGGTCGAGTCTTAACGAGGGGTTGCAAATCGCCATGCGCGGCGGCGCCGTTTCGGGCTTGTTCGTCGTGGCGATGAGCTTACTGGGAGTCGGCGGACTCTATGCGCTTTTAGAAGCGCTCGGCCACGATCCGCAAAAAATTCCGTTCACGATCGTTGGCTACGGATTCGGCGCATCCTTCGTGGCCCTATTCGCGCAACTCGGCGGCGGTATCTATACCAAGGCCGCGGACGTGGGCGCCGATCTCGTCGGCAAAGTCGAAGCCGGCATACCGGAAGACGACCCGCGCAACCCCGCGGTCATCGCGGACCTGGTCGGCGACAATGTCGGCGACTGCGCCGGGCGCGGCGCGGATTTGTTCGAATCCACCGCCGCGGAAAATATCGGGGCCATGATTCTTGGCGTCGGTCTGTACCCCTTCTTTGGGCTGAAAGGAATTCTCTTTCCTCTCGTCGCGCGCGCCTTCGGGCTGCTGGCGTCGATTGTCGGCGTTATGATCGTCAAGTGTCGGGAGGACGAAGACCCGATGAACGCTCTCAATCGTGGCTACTACGTCACGAGCGCGCTGGCCATTGTCGGCTTTTTCTTCTCCGCCAGGTGGCTGCTTGCGGTGGACCCGGTGGCTCATCCTGAAGCCACTTCGGCGTGGTTCTATTTTTTTCTTTGCGGTGTCATCGGTATCCTCATGGCGCAAGCGTTTGTTTACATCACGCAGTACTATACCGAATACAAATACCGTCCGGTGCGGGAGATCGCCGAGGCGTCG
>Ga0075431_100003243_pt1 | contig 15754 bp, 13 predicted proteins | sample RhiMetdeltSRZDD5_FD_75297 | JGI IMG/M metagenome (GOLD analysis project Ga0075431, IMG submission 75297) | Populus rhizosphere microbial communities from Tennessee, USA - Rhizosphere MetaG P. deltoides SRZDD5 | ecosystem: Host-associated > Plants > Roots > Rhizosphere > Soil | place: USA... | reverse complement strand
GGCCAGCTGTTTCGGTCCCCCGAAACGGGTGCCCCTGCCGGCGGCGAGGAGCACCAGCGCCGGAGCGGTGTCGCTTCCGCTGTCAGCGGGTTCCATTCGACAGCAGTCCGGCCGCGTGCGGAATCGTTAGTGGGCTGATTCTGTATTTCGGTTGGCGTCCCCGTTGGCCGCAGATGACGCAGATGGACGCAGAAACGGCCAAGGCAACGTCAACAGCCCATCACGGATGATACGGGTTTTGAACGGCGAAACAGCACGGATTGCCGGCAACTGCGAGAAGCTTTGCGAGAACCTATCGGGTACGGGTCGCGGTGGCCTACCGGGGAGGCCGTTCCTCAGGCTTTGCCATTGCAGTTTCAAGAGCTCTTGCAGCTGCCGTTGCCGTATCCGTGCAGTTTCGCCGTTCAAAATCCGTGAATCCGTGATAGGCTGTTGACGTTGCCGTTGCCGTTTCTGCGTCCATCTGCGTCATCTGCGGCCCCGAGCTGCCAACCAATTACAGAGTCAGCCACTAGCTCCGGACGAGCTGCCGCAGCACGTACTGCAGGATCCCGCCGTGCCGGTAATAGCTCAGCTCCTCGGGCGTGTCGATCCTCGAAATCACCTTGAACGTTCTGGGTGCGCCATCAGCCGGCGCGACTCGAACCGTCAGGCGCGCCCGCGGACGCATCGACTCGTCGAGGCCTTCGATGTCGTATGTCTCGAAACCCGTCAGGCCGAGCGATTGCCGTGACTCGCCGGGGCTGAATTCGAGCGGAATCACACCCATCCCGACGAGGTTCGACCGGTGGATGCGCTCGAACGACTCGGCGATCACCGCGCGGACCCCGAGGAGCAGCGTCCCCTTCGCCGCCCAGTCGCGCGACGATCCGGTGCCGTACTCCTTGCCGGCGATGACCAGGAGCGGGGTTCCCCGATGCTGATATTCCATGGCAGCGTCGTAGATCGGCGTCGGCTCGCCACCCTTCTCGAAGGCGGTCCAGCCTCCCTCCTTTCCCGGCACGAGCTCGTTGCGCAAGCGAATGTTCGCGAACGTCCCGCGCATCATGACTTCGTGATTGCCGCGCCGCGAGCCGTACGAGTTGAAGTCGGCGACCTTCACGCCGTGCTCGATGAGCCAGCGCCCCGCCGGACTCGCCGCGGGAATGTTCCCGGCCGGGGAGATGTGGTCGGTGGTCACGGAGTCGCCGAGCATCGCCAGCACGCGCGCGCGCCGCACCGGGCGGACGCCCGGCGGCTCGAGCGTCATGTCGTCGAAGAACGGTGGGTTCTTCACGTAGGTCGAGGTATCCGACCAGGCGAACGTCTCACCGGTGGGGACATCGAGCGCCCCCCACCGATCATCGCCCTCGAACACGTTGGCGTACTGCGAGCGGAACATCTCGCTCTTCACCGAACGCAGGATCTCCTGCTCTACTTCGGCGGGCGACGGCCAGAGGTCGCGCAGGAACACCGGTCCGCCGGCGCCCACACCTAACGGCTCGGTGTTGAGGTCGATGTCCATGCGGCCGGCCAGCGCATAGGCCACGACGAGCGGCGGCGACGCGAGGTAGTTGAACCGCGTCAGCGGATTGACGCGACCCTCGAAGTTCCTGTTGCCGGAGAGCACGGCCGCGACGATCAGCTTGTTCTGCTCGATCGCGTCGGTGATCGGCTGCGGCAACGGGCCGGAGTTCCCGATGCACGTCGTGCATCCGTATCCCACGAGGTTGAAGCCGAGCGTGTCCAGTGCCTCCTGCACCCCCGCCTTGCGGTAGTAGTCGGTGACCACCTTCGACCCCGGAGCGAGGCTCGTCTTCACCCACGGCTTCGTGCGCAGCCCCTTCGCCACCGCGTTCCGGGCCAGCAGCCCCGCCGCGAGCATGACCGATGGATTCGACGTGTTCGTGCAGCTCGTGATCGCGGCGATGACGACGGCGCCGTGACGCAGGGAGAACGTCTCGCCCTTCATCTCGACCTTGACGCCCGTATGCTCGTGCAGCTGCTCGTCGGGCTTCGTCGCCACGGCCGACATCGCCAGCTCCGGCTCGGCCGATACGGCGAGCTTCTTCGTCGCCGCGGCGACACCCGCCGGCGTCCCGGCGCGCTCGAGCTCGACCCGCAGCGACTCGCGATAGCTCTGCTTGGCCATCTTCAGCGGAATGCGATCCTGCGGACGCTTCGGACCGGCGAGACTCGCCTCGACGGTGGAAAGGTCCAGCTCCAGCGTGTCGGAGAACACCGGATCTGGGGTGTCGTCGGTGCGGAAGAGGCCCTGCTCCTTGTAATAGGCCTCGCACAGCTTCACCCGGTGCGGATCGCGTCCGGTGAAGCGCATGTAGTCGAGGGTTCCCTGATCGACCGGGAAGAATCCGACCGTCGCGCCGTACTCTGGAGCCATGTTCGCGATCGTCGCGCGATCGGCGAGGGAGAGGCTGGAGAGTCCCGCCCCGTAGAACTCCACGAACTTGCCGACGACCTTCTTCGCGCGCAGCATCTGCGTGACGGTCAGCACCAGATCGGTCGCCGTCGTTCCGGGAGGCAGCTTGCCGAACAGCTTGAACCCGACCACCTCGGGAATGAGCATGGAGAGCGGCTGTCCGAGCATCGCCGCCTCCGCTTCGATTCCGCCGACGCCCCAGCCGAGCACGCCAAGGCCGTTGATCATGGTCGTGTGCGAGTCCGTGCCGACGAGCGAGTCTGGGTAGGCCCGTCGCTCGTCGTCCGTGAACACCACACTGGCGAGGTACTCGAGGTTCACCTGGTGAACAATCCCCGTGTCCGGCGGAACGACGCGGAAGTTCCGAAAGGCTTCCTGTCCCCAGCGCAGGAACTGATACCGCTCCCGATTGCGATCGAACTCCTTCTCCGCGTTGATGAGAAAGGCCGCGTCGGATCCGTACTCATCGACCTGCACCGAGTGATCGATGACGAGATCCACTGGCTGCAGCGGGTTGATGCGCTTCGGGGCGCCGCCTAACCGCACGATGGCGTCGCGCATCGCGGCGAGATCGACGACCGCCGGAACGCCGGTGAAGTCTTGCAGCAGCACGCGGCTGGTCCGGAAGGCGATCTCCTGCTCGGCACGGCCGCGCACGTCCCACCGCGCGAGCGCTTCGATGTCGGATGCCTTGACGAACGCGTTGTCTTCGTTGCGGAGGAGGTTCTCCAGCAGAATGCGGAGCGTCACGGGGAGTCGCTCCACGGTCGCACTCGGCAGCGCGGCGACCGCGCCGAGACGTGCTATGCCATACGACGTCCCATCCACGGTCAGCGTGGAGGAAGCGCCGAAGGAGTCGAGGGATGTCATACGACGTAATCTATCCTAAACGCGCAAATGAGGAACGAGGACGAGGACCGAGGAATGCGCAACGCCGCTCGCCCTCGTTCCTCAGCGCGCGCTGCAAATAGCTTGACGGCACCGGTCCCCCGAGCGCACACTCGCAGGATGCGGTCTTCATTCGACAAACTCGCGAGGGGCGCCGGTGGTTTCGGCCTGCTGGCAGTGATGGGCGCGTGTGCCGCGGCTCCGGCGCCGTCCGTGCCGACACCGTCGGAGGTCGTTCACACGCATGACGTCGCGACCTGGTTCGAGGAGTATTTCGCGCGGGCGACATCGGTCTCGCCTGACGGCGGCCGTCTCGTGTTCGTCAGCGCCGGCAATGTCGCTCTGATCGATGTCGTGCACGGCGCGCTTCCCATGGAAGCGTGGGCGGGTGTCGATCAGGTCACCGGTGTCGTCATCCGCCCATCCGGAGAGATCGCGGTACGCGGGCGCGAGGGCGCCGAGAACGGGTGGTTCGAACGGGATCGGAGCGGAAGGCGGCGGCGCGTTGACGTGCCGTCCACCGCGGTTCCGTCGTGGTCGGATGATGGCGCGTCGATCGCGTATCAGGACAGCGCCGGCGGGCAGTGGAACCTGCACGTCGACATCCGCGGTGTTCGGCGCACCATACCGCTGCCGACGCGCGCGAGCGCGATCGCATGGTATCCAGGCGGGTCGGGGTTATTGACGATGCTGCCAGAGGATGCGGGGCTGTCCGCGCTGCATCGTGTGGATGTCCGCTCGGGCGAAATGCGCGCCGTCGCACGGCGGCTCGATGCCGAGCCATATCCGGGAGGGACGATCGCTGTCTCCGCCTCGGGGACGCGAGCATACGTCGCGCTGGCGAGCGCCGGTGCGCCGCTCCCCGAAGACCGCCACGATCCGCGCGCCGATCGGGACCTCGACATCTACGAGATCGATCTCATCACCGGCGCCCGCCGCGCGGTCGCGGTGACGAGCGGCGACGATGCCAACCCAATGCTCGGCGGCGGCAGCCTGTACTGGACGTCAGCGCACGTCGAGGGATCGCTCGTCACGGTTCCGGTGGACGGGGGCGAGCCGCGTTCGGTAATGACCGGAGCACAAATGCCGACCTGGCATCCGAACGGTCGGCAGCTCGGCTATTTCTACGGCGACTGGCGCGCCGCCGACTGGGCGCTCAACTGGGATGGTGGCGCCGTGCAGCTCGACACGGCCGCCCAGGCCGCCAGCCGCCCCAGCCCGCTGATCGTCGGCTACCACGGGGACTTTCCGCCAGTCTGGTCGCCTAACGGGCTGTGGATCGCCTATCACTCGCATCGGTCGTCCGCTCCGGTGGTGCGCTACGGGGAGCCAGGCTCCACCGATGACATCTACGTGCGGGCCGCGGGGGCGACCCGGGCGGCGGAGGTGAGGCTCACCGACTTCGGCCTCGAGGCGGGGTCGCCGGACTGGTCTCCGGACGGCACGCGGCTGCTCTTCACCTCGTTCGATCGCGCTCGCGCGACGCGCACATCGGTCCCGTTCGTCATCGCGTTCGACACGGCCACCGGGCGAGCGGCATCCACGATGTCGCTTCCGATGCCCGAAGTGGTCTCCGGCGCGGAGATGGCGGCGTGGTCGCCGACGGGCGAGGACATCGCGATCGAGGAGGCAATGGGCGGCGGGCGTCACGCGCTGTGGATCGTGCGGGCGGACGGGAGCCGGGCGCGCAAGCTGGTGGACTACCCGATGCGCACGTATGGGGGCGTGGACTGGACGCCGGACGGCAGGACGCTGATCTACAGCGCGCTCACCGCGAACCGCATGCAGCTCTTCGCCATTCCCGCCGCCGGAGGCCAGCCGCGTCGCCTGACGAGTGGCAACGCGCACATCTTGCACCCACAGGTTTCGCCCGACGGACGCTGGATCGCGGCGACGCGCCTCGTGCACACGATCCAGGTGCGTCGGATCAGCTTGCCGCGCTGACGCGCCCGGACTCGCCCGCATCCTGGCGATCGGGCATCAAGAACCCAGGGGTTCATCACGGATGACACGAATTGGACGGAAGAGGCCGGATCCTTTTCTGCGGCATGAACCCTCCTCGCGCGATAACGACAAAAGGCTTGGACCTGCGCGTGGAGAGTTATCGGCGCCAGGGACCAATCAGGCAGTTACGGTCCCATCCGTGTCATCCGTGGTGAACCCCTCGGTTCTCGAGGCCGGCTACTCCGGCTGGGGCGCGGCGAGCTGATCGAGAAAGGTGGACGCCCACCGGTGCACGTCGTACGCCTGCACCGTCTGCCGCAGACGTCGCATGCGATGCTGTCGCTCGGTCGCATCCATCGTGAGCGCGCGATGGATCGCGTCGGCGGTGCCGTCCACGTCGTACGGGTTCACGAGGATCGCATCCGTGAGCTCATCGGCGGCGCCGGCAAACTCGCTCAGCACGAGGACACCATCGTCGTCGATCCGCGCGGCGGGGAATTCCTTCGCGACGAGATTCATCCCATCCCGCAGCGGAGTCACCAGCATGACGTCCGCGGCACGGTACAGGGCGAGGAGCACGTCGTCCGGGATGCTGCGATGGATGTACTGGATCGGTGTCCACGTTGGCGTGGAGAGCTCACCGTTGAGCTGGCCCACGAGCGAGCTCACCTCGCGGCGAAAGCCGCGATACGCATCCACGCGATCGCGCGTGGGCACCGCCACCTGTACGAGCCGAACGCGCTCGCGCCACTGCGGGTATCGCGCGAAGAGCCGCTTCAGCGCCATCAGGCGACGCGGAATGCCCTTGCTGTAGTCCAGTCGATCGATGCCGACGAGCAGCCGCATCTTCGCCGACCGATACTCTCGCGTCTTCGCGTCGACCTCGGGCGTCGACGCACGCCGGGCAAAGTCCGCGGCGTCGACGCCAATGGGGAAGACGCCGAGCCGCACGCGCCGTGAGCGCCAGCGCACCGTGCCCGTGTTGTCCGCCTCGACCGAGAAGAGACGTCGCAACGCCGCGCGAAAGTGGCCGTGATATCGACGCGTGTGGAGGCCGATGAGATCGGCGCCCATCATCCCTTCGACGAGCCAGTGCCGGTTAGGCAGCGTGAAGAAGATCTCCGGGTTGGGAAACGGCACGTGAAGGAAGAACCCGATGCGCGCGTCGGGAATCCGCTCGCGGAGCAGGGCGGGAACGCGCAGCAACTGGTAATCGTGCACCCAGATGAGATCACCGGGCCGGTAATGCTCGGCGACGGCGTCGGCGAAGCGCGCATTGACCGCCTCGTACACATCCCACCCATCGACGTGCAGGGGAAGCCGGTCGATGCGATCGTGACAGATCGGCCAAAGGACGGCGTTGGAGATCTGCTCGTAGAAGAGCGCAACCTCGCGGGCGTCGAGGGCAATGGGAACCGCTCGCATCGCCTGAAAATCGGCGTCGAGCCTGCGTTGCGACTCCGGCGTGAGCCCCTCGGTGCTTCCCGGCCATCCGATCCACAGGCCACCGGATTGTTCGTGTGGCCCGCGGAGTCCCGTGGCCAGCCCGCCCACGCTCCGGCACACGACGGGACGGCCGTCCTGGACCGTGACGGTCACCGGGAGCCGGTTCGATACGATCAGCAGCCGTCGTTCCATGTTCGGTGAATAGCAGCGAACGGCCTCGAAGAAAACCCCCGCCAGATCGCGGGCGGCTCTTGCGCTCGGCGCGGGAAGCGCGCTTCCTCCATCCGCCATGCCCTCCCCACGCTGATGACGCTCGATCCGGTGGATCTCGCCGTCGCGCTCATGCGCATCGACTCGACGAGCGGTCATGAGGGCGAGGTCGTGCGCTTTGCCCAGACCGTGCTCGAAGGCGAGGGCTGGACGGTGCGTCGAATCCCGGTCTCCGACGGGCGCGACAACATCCACGCGACCTCGAGTGCGACGCCGCTCGTCACGCTATCGACGCACCTCGACACCGTCCCGCCCTTCATTCCACCGCGCGTGGAGGGCGCGCGTCTCCTGGGTCGCGGCGCCTGCGATGCGAAGGGCATCGCGGCGGCCATGATCTGCGCCGCTGAGCGTCTTCGCGCGCGTGAGCTGCCCGTCGCGCTGCTGTTCGTCGTCGGGGAGGAAACGACTCATGACGGCGCGCACGCCGCCAACGCATGGCCGACGACCAGTCGCGCGCTCATCGATGGCGAGCCCACCGAGAGCACGATCGCGGTGGGGACGAAAGGCGCACTCCGCCTCATCCTTCGCGCCCGCGGCATCGCCGCGCATTCGGCGTATCCTCACCTCGGGAAGTCGGCGACTCACCTGTTGCTCGACGTCCTGCAGGACGTGCGCGCACTGGAGCTCCCGAGCGATCCCGTGCTTGGAGACACGACGCTGAACATTGGCGTCGTGGCGGGTGGGGTAGCCGATAACGTCCTTGCACCGGAGGCACACGCCCGCGTGATGATTCGCGTGGTGTCGGATATCGACGAGATTCTCGCGCGAGTGCGCGGAGCGGTCGCCGGCCGCGTGGACATCGAGGAAATCGTGCGCGTCGCGCCAATGCGGCTGGCCACGACGCCGGGGTTCGCGACCTCGGTCGTCGCGTACGCGACCGATGTTCCGGTGCTCTCGGCGTGGGGAACGCCCTATCTCTTTGGTCCGGGATCGATCAACGTCGCGCATCGCGACGACGAGCATATCGAGATCGCTGAGCTTCGCGCCGCCGTGGACGCCTACGAGCGTCTCGCGGGGACCGCGCTGAACCGGGTCTCGGGAGATGGCACACCCGTTGCGCGCATCACCTCGCATGCCCCCTGACCAGGTCGATCGCAAGCAGACGATCCTCGTCGCGGATGACCACGAGGATACTCGTGTCATCCTGCGCCATTACTTCGAGGCGATGGGTTACAACGTTCTGGAGGCCCACGACGGCGAGCAAACGCTCGAGTCGATGAAGGGCTGCCACCCCGACGCCGTCGTCCTCGACATCCAGATGCCCCGGATGGATGGGATTCAGGTGCTGCGCGCGGTGCGCAGTAACGGGGCGTTGCGAGACATACGCGTGCTGGCGCTGAGTGCGCACGCGCTGTCTGACGAGGTGCGTCAGATTCGAGAAGCTGGAGCGGACGCCTACCTGGCGAAGCCGGCCGATCCGAAAGCCGTGCTCGACGCGGTGCGCTCCCTCATGAATCAGGATCGCGGCGTTTAGTCTGCCGCCATCGGTTCCTCGGGTGCCGACGCCCGCCGGGGACGCTCCTGCTCATCCTCCTTGCCGATCGGTTCGGCGATGATCGCCGACGTCGGGCAGTGCCGCACGAACTCGCCGTCGGCCGGGGACCACTCGAGAATCGCCTCGCGGGCGAATGCCTTCCCGTGTCCGTCCATGGCCATGATCGATGGCGCGAGCCCGACGCAGGTGCGGCATCCGATACACCGATCGCGGTCCACGCTGAGGCGCACGCGACGGCGCGGATGAACGCCGCCCGCCGACCCCAGCGCGGCCGCCGAGCGGTCGAGCGCACCGATGGCGGCCTCGTATCCCGTCTGAATGAGCGCCGCGGCATTGGAGAAGGAGAACCACCCGTGGTGCGATACCCGCGGACGAATGAGAAGCATCGGCGGTCCGCCCCACTGCGACAGCGGCTCTTCCTGCAGCGCGTGCATCATCACGCTCGCCGCGCGCATGTAGATCGCCGCGAAGCCCTGCGTGCTCACGTCCGTCGAGTGACTGAGATCAGTGTTGCCGACGTCAACCGCGATCACGGCATCCATCCCCACCGCCGCGATCGCGACCGGCAGATTGTCGATCGTTCCGCCGTCGACGCAGGTGCGCGCATCGACGCGTCCGGGCGGAAAGAAGCCGGGTAGGGCGCACGATGCGTACACGGCATCGGCGATCGGCACATGCCGCAAACCGGGGAGTCCCCACACGACCTGGGTGCCGCGCTCGATGTCCACCGTGTTGACGAGCAGCGGAGTCCCGAGCTCCTCGAACGTTCCTCGCGGGCAGATGGCGTCGCACAGCTGGCGCAGCGGCTGCTCGAGATAGAGCGAAGGCGACCGCATCCGCTCCATGATCATCCCCATGTGGTTGATGCGGAACAGGTCACGCCGCCGAAGCGTCCGCGCACGCTCGCCCATCTCGAGATAGCTCATCCCACCGGCGCGCGCCGACGCGATCAGCGCGCCGATGCTCGTGCCCGCGAAGAGGACGGGCTCGATGCCACGTTCTTCGAGGGCGCGAAGCACGCCGATATGGGCGAACCCCTTGAGTCCGCCGCCGCCAAGGACCAGTGCTATTCTCTTAATACGGAGCTCCTCTCTCCCTTGTGGTACACGAGTAGGGGGGAGTTCGGTTTCACCCTTGAAGCGGGGCCAGGGGCCAAGGGCCAGGGGCCACGGGGAGGGTGAAGGGTGCACAGTAGCTCTGCGACCCTTGACCCTCCCCTTGGCCCCTGGCCCTTGGCCCCTGGCCCGCTCTTACTGCAAGTACAAATACAGTCCGTAAATGCCGATCGCGGCTCCGCCGATCATGATGATCGTTCCGGCGTCGTCGCCGATGATCGCGCCGGCGAGGAAGATGGCACCCCCGACGATCATGAGGCTCTCGCTCCGGCGTAGCTCTCGCCGGAAGTCGAGCCTGTACGGGACCGTTTCGCTCACGCGAAGCTCCGGACGCACCGCGGCGCTCGCGGCGAGAATGGTCGGACCGGTGGGGGACGTTTGCGTCTGGCTGGCCTGGGCTCCAGCGCGCGGTGCCACGGCGAGGGTGAGCAACACGGCCGCGGCGGTCAGCAGGTATCGGGCGTTCACGATGTGTGGGGTTGAAGGGATACTCCACGACCTGCACGCTCCCGGCGCCGCGGGTGTTCACGTCGGCGCCGGAGAGCAACGAACTCGAATTCAGTCGGCGCGTGTCGCACGTCCGCGCTTCGCCTGGCGCTCGAGCTTCGACGCGGCGTTCTGCTCTTCCGCGAGATTCTGCTCGAGGAGCGATGACGCTCGTGTGTTCCCGAGGTCGCGCGCGAGATCGATCAGCGACTGGTACGCCACCATCTCATAGTGCTCGGTCTTGAGGGCCGATGCAATGTTCACGGACCGCAGGACGTCGCCCACCGGTTTTTCCTCACGCATCATCTCGGAGTGCTCCTTGAGCAAGCCGTTGATTCCCTCACACGGCTTGCGTGTCGCCTTCTTCTCGATCGTCTGAAACACTTCCTCGAGGCGCTCGATCTGTACCTCCGTTTCCCGCAGGTGCGAGGTAAACAGATCGGCCAGCTCGGGATCGTCCTTGCTTTTCGTCGCGAGCTTCTTGAGCGCGCCCTTCAGCTTGTGCTCGGCATCGTAGATGTCCTTGAGCTCGTGCTCGAACAGCTCGTCCTTCGACCGCATTGGCATGGCAGCTCTCCTTCGACGACTGGGTAGGGGGGACGCGCGGCGTGCGAGCAAGCGGAAATGCACGGGCCATGCCCGGGGCGGGTGCGTGGGCTCCTACCTGACAATCGTGCACGGGCATCGCAGATTGCCGCCCATGACGAACCCGGCAGCGCTCACCGTCGAGCGCCAACTCGTACGCGCCCTGGGAGTTCGGGCGCTCGCCGCGACGACGTTCAACGTCATCGTCGGCGGGGGAATCTTTGGGCTCCCCAAGGACGTGGCCGAAGGACTCGGCGCAGCGGCACCGGTCGCGTACATCGTCTGCGCGATCGCGATGGGATTGATCGTGCTCTGTTTCGCGGAGGCGGGGAGTCGCGTCTCGCTCTCCGGTGGCCCCTATAGCTACGTCGAGGTGGCGCTTGGGGGATTCATTGGATTCCTCAGCGGGCTCCTGCTCTGGCTTGTGACCTCGTTCGCGACGGCGGCGGTCGCGAGCGTGTTCGCCAGCTCGGTAGGGGCGTTCGTTCCCGTGTTCCGCGGGGAGCCCGGGCGATCGATTCTTCTCGCGGCGCTCTTCACGACGTTGGCCCTCGTCAACGTGCGGGGCGTTCGCCAGGGGACGCGCCTCATCGAGATCGTCACCGTCGCCAAGCTCCTGCCGCTGCTCGCGCTCGTCGTCGTCGGCGCCTTCTTCATGAATCCCGCGCAGCTCGCCTGGGCGGAGTCGCCGACGATCGGACAGATCGGACGCACGTCGATCGTGCTCTTCTTCGCGTTCGCTGGCATCGAGAGCGCCCTGGTGCCGAGCGGTGAGGTCAAGGACCCCGCGCGGACGGTTCCGCGTGCGCTCTTCATTGCGCTGATCGGAGTGACGCTACTCTACATCGCGGTGCAGCTCGTCGCGCAGGGGATCCTCGGCCCTGCGCTGGCCACCGAGCCGGCCCCGCTCGCCGCTGCCGCTCGCGCCGTCTCGCCCGGTTTCGGCGTCCTGCTCGGCGTTGGAGCGGCGATCTCCACCTTCGGCCATTCCAGCGGGATGATGCTTGCGACGCCGCGCGCGTTGTTCGCGTTCGGGCGCGACGGCGTACTCCCTCGCGCGTTCGCGAGGGTGCACGCGCGGTTTCACACACCACACGTCGCCATCGTCGCGCAGGCGGTGATCTGTGCGCTTCTCGCCATCACGAGCTCATTCGGTGGCCTCGCTGTCCTCGCCACCGTCTCGACGCTGATTCTCTACTTGTTGTGCTGCATCGCGGCCTGGGTGCTGCGCCGCCGGGATGTCCGCGTGGAGGGTGCGACGCCGTTCCGCGTCCCTGGCGGACCGGTGATCCCCGTCCTCGCCGTCGCCGTGATCCTGTGGCTGTTGGCCGGCGCGACGCTGCGGGAGTTCGCGATCGTCGGCGCGGTCCTCGCGGCTGGTGCGCTGCTGTATTTCCTCTCGGGTGCGCATCGAGCGCGGCGGGAGCGTACCCCATGACCGACAAGCTGCTGGCGTACCGCAGCGAGTTTCCGATTCTCGCGACGACGACCTACCTCGTGTCGAACTCGCTAGGCGCCATGCCTCGTACAGTGCCGGAGCGCCTCGCCGATTACGTCGATCAGTGGGCGGAGCTTGGGGTGCGTGCCTGGGCCCGGGGGTGGTGGGAGATGCCGGTCACCGTCGGGAACGAGATCGCGCCGTTGATCGGTGCGGGCCCCGGCGAGATCGCGATGATGGCCAACGTCACGAGCGCCCACGCCACCGTGCTGTCGGCGCTCGACTACACGAAGCCGCGCGACACGATCGTGATGACCGAGCTCGACTTTCCGTCGGTACGCTACGTCTACGATCGGCTCGCGACGCGTCTTGGCGCGCGCATCGTGGTGGTCAAGAGCGATGACGGGATCGGTGTCGATGCGCAGCGCGTGATCGATTCGATCGATGAGCGAACGCGTCTCGTGTCGATCTCCCATGTACTCTTCCGGTCCGCGTACGTGATGGATGTCGATGCGATCTGCCGTGCGGCGCATGACGCCGGCGCGCTCGTCGCGCTCGATGCCTTTCACGCGATCGGGGTCATCCCCGTCGATGTGCGCCAGAGCGGAGCCGACTTCGTCACCGGCGGTGTGCTGAAGTGGCTCTGCGGGGGACCGGGCGCCTGCTTCCTCTACGTCGCGCCAGGCGTGCGCAGCGCTTTCGAGCCAGCCTTCACCGGATGGCAGGCGCATGCCCGGCCGTTCGACTTCGAGCCGGAGATGGACTACGCGCCCGATGTCTTTCGCTGGCTGAACGGAACGCCGGTGATTCCAGCGCTGTATGCCGCGATCGAGGGGCCGCGCATTGTGCGGCGCGCCGGCGTCGAGGCGATTCGCGCGAAGAGCATTCGGCAGACCACGCGGCTCATTCAGCTGGCCGACGACCGCGGCCTTCACGTTCACGCGCCGCGCGATGTGGCGCGGCGCGGCGGGACCGTCGCCATCCAGGTGCCGCACGCCTGCGAGGTCTCGAAAGCACTGCTCGCGCGCGACATCCTCGTCGACTATCGGCCCGAGGCCGGCATTCGGATCGCGCCGCATTTCTACACGAGCGACGACGAGCTGGAGCTGTCGATGTCAACGATCGACGAGATCCTCGAGCGCGAAGAATGGCGGCGGTTCACGGGGGAGCGAACGGTCGTCACCTGAGCACGAATACGGAATACGGAATCCGGATTGCGAACAACACCCTCGCGGGGCGATGGGGTCAACGGCAATCCGATTTCCGTATTCCGCATTCTCGCCCTAACCCCTATCTTCCCCGGACCCTACACCCCTGTCCCCATGCCCGCCGCCCCGAAAAAGCTTCGTAAACAATACGTGAACAGCGAGCATCCCGTCGTCGTCCTGCGATTCGAGGATGGGCACGAGATCATCGTGAAGAAGGGTAACGGCAAGACCTTCGATGCATACGCCGGCGAAACCATCAAGGTGCTGGCGATCTACGACAAGACGTCGGGAGAGCGTGAGCTCGTCGAGAGCCGAAAGGCGGACGAGTTCCCCGACGCCTGACGAGCGTCGGTCGATGCGGTCGCGGCTGCGCCGCGCGGTGCCGAGGCGCCATGGTCGGCTGGTGCCTCTCGCGTTCGCGGTACTCGCGCTCCCCGCGTGCGCCCACGGGCAGCCGGCGAGCGCGCCTGCGCCACAACGCGCCGACACCACCGCGCTTCGCCGGACGCTGGATTCGCTCGCTGCCGCGCATCGCGGCGTCGTTGGCTACTCCGTGCGCAACGTCGACACCGGTGAGCGACTCGAGCGACGCGGAGACGAGACCTTCCCGACGGCGAGCCTCATCAAGGTCGCCATTCTCGTCACCTTGTTCGACCTGATCGAGCAGAAGCGAATCTCGCTCGATGACCCGCTGACCGTCCTCGCCATCGATCAGGTGCCCGGATCCGGCGTTCTTCAATTCTTCAAGCCGGGCGCGACGCTCACCCTCGGCGACGCCGCGTGGCTGATGATGACGCTCAGCGACAACACCGCGACCAACCTCATTCTCGACCGGATCATCATCCGTCGCGTGTGGGAGACGATGGAGAAGCTGGGCCTGCCACACACCAAGGTTCACTCCAAGAGCTTCCTTCGCATCGCGAGCGTTGCGATGGACAGCTCGGTGAAGTACGGCTTCGGCGTCACGACGCCGAACGAGATGGCGACGCTGCTCGAGCTCATCGTGCGCGGGAAGGCGGTGAGCCCCGCGGCCGATTCGGTGATGCTGCGCATGCTCGAAAACGGGGACAATTCAGCGCTCCTGCTGCGATACGCGACCGGCGTGCGGTCCGCACACAAATGGGGCGGCACCGATCAGGTCCGAACCGACTGCGCGGTGTTCTTCCGTCAGAGTCGGGTGGTCGCGTGCGTCCTCACGAAAGAGAACCAGGACCAAAGTTGGCGTATCGACAACGAGGCCCAGGTGACGATCGCGCGAATGGGCGAGGCGATCGTGAGGGCGTGGCCGGAAGAGCAAAGGGTGTCGAGGTAGTCGAGGTAGTCGAGGTAGTCGAGGTCGTCGAGGCTGTCGCGGTGAGCCTCGTCACCTCGACCGCCCAACCTCGACAACCTCGACAACCTCGACTACCTCGACGACCTCGACCACCTCAGCCTCTCGGCACGCGAAATGCCCCTCTGGCGGGTGCTGAACCCACCATGGAGAGGTTACCGTCGTGCGTACCCCGACTCTGAGCGTGATCCTCGCGGCGCTGCTCGCCGCCCCCGCGGCCTCGGCCCAGTTCACCGGACTCGTTACCCCGCCGCCCAGACCGGCTCCGCCGGTTGAAATGGTCGCGAGCGGCGGCGATGTGAGCGCCGACACAACCGCGGCCCGCCGGATGACCGACATGAAGGCGTGGGTCGACTCCGCAGCCGTCGCCGTCGCCGCGCAGGCGCCCCAGGACACGAGCACGCCGCCCGTGGTGATCGAGACGCCAGCCGCGGTCGCGCCGCAGGCACCGGAGCAGGCGCCCGCCTTCCGAGAAGGCGCGCCCGCGCCCGACACCGCCACCGTGCTCCCCGCGCTCATACTGCTCGGGGCTGGCCTGATCGGCGGCGGCGCGGCACTGCGCAGACGTTAGGCACATGCGCCGCCGAATCGGCGCGTTGCTGTACGTCGTCGGCGGGCTGCTCATCCTGCACGCCGGCGCGACCTACGCCCGCGGGGCGCTCGCGCGAAGCGACGCGCGCGCCGAGTGGGAGCGCGCCGAGGCCAGGCGAGCCGTGCAGCAGGCACGCCTGCTGGATCTCGACGCCGAGCCGGTACTCGTCAGGCGGGGAGCGCCCATCGCCCGACTCGTCATCCCCGGGATCGGTCTCGACGAGGTCGTGGTGGAAGGGGTAGGAGACGATGAGCTCAACGCGGGCCCCGGTCATCTCCCGGGCTCGGCCGTTCCCGGTCAACCGGGCAACGCCGTCATCTCGGCCCATCGTGACCGCCACTTCTCGACGCTCGGCGATCTGCACGTGGGCGACACCGTGCATACGGAAACGATGGCAGGGCGTGCGAGCTGGATCGTGACGACACGCCGCGTGGTTCGCGCCGGCGCGCCCGCGCTCTACTCGAGCGACCAGCCGAAGCTCACGCTGACGACCTGCTGGCCGCTCGGATATTTTGGCTCGGCGCCGGAAAGACTCCTC
>Ga0075431_100003242_pt1 | contig 15761 bp, 17 predicted proteins | sample RhiMetdeltSRZDD5_FD_75297 | JGI IMG/M metagenome (GOLD analysis project Ga0075431, IMG submission 75297) | Populus rhizosphere microbial communities from Tennessee, USA - Rhizosphere MetaG P. deltoides SRZDD5 | ecosystem: Host-associated > Plants > Roots > Rhizosphere > Soil | place: USA... | reverse complement strand
CCTGGCCCTCGAGCTCGCCCTGCTCGAGGCTCAGCGCTACCGGCAGACGGTCACGTGGTGCGTGGCCTCGCCGTTGCGATCCGGAACGCGTGTTACCTGCGGGTTCGAATTCGACGCGATCGCGTCGGACGTGCTCGGGAAGGGCCCCTTCACCGGCAGCACGTTCGTGTTCACGGTTCGTGACGGAGAGATCGTCGAGGCCGTGGCGCGCCCGGATCTCGAGCGGTTCAGTTCCCGGGTGAGGGCGCCCTTCGCCGAGTGGGTGGCTGCGAGGCATCCGAAGGACTTCCCGGTGATGTACGGCACGGACTCCATCCCGTCGGATCCCGAGGGGTTCCGGTACGTGAGTGGCCGCCCCACCGAGGAGTCCATCCGGCTCTGGAGCCTCCGGATCCCCGAGTACGTCATGGACGTGCGGCAGGAAGCCGCATAGGTCGTAGCCTGACGATCGTGGCGATGACTCGACAGGACGTGGTCGAGATCCTCGGGTGGCTCGATGGCGGCGACGTTGCTGTCTGGCTCGACGGGGGGTGGGGTGTGGACGCGTTGGTCGGCGAACAGACGCGTGATCACGACGACCTTACCTCATCGTGCGAGAGGACCACGTACCTCGGATGCGCGGGGTCCTTCACGAGCATGGATTCCGTCGATCAGGTGGCGTCCCTGTGAGCTTCGTTCTCCGCGACGAACGCGGCCGCGAAGTCGATGTTCACCCGGTCCGGTTCGACGATGGAGGGAACGGCCACCTCGAAGGTGACGACCGGGGGCCGTACGAGCATCCAGCGAACGCCTTCGCGGCGGCGGGGATCATCGCCGGTCGCCGCGTCGCCTGCCTCTCCGCGGAGGCTCAGATGGCCAACCACGCGTGGGGGTATGAACCGGGGCCAACCGATGTCCACGACACGGCGCTGTTGCACGAACGGCTGGGGACCGTGCTGGTGCCGCCGTTCGATGAGCGATAGCAGACCGAGGTCGGCCGATCACCCGGATCTCAGCCGTTCGGGCCGTCGACCTTGTAGGTCGGCGGGCCCTCCCCGCCCGCCCTGATCACCACGCTCCTCGACGGGCCGTCCGAAGGCGTGGACTCGCGGTGGACGAGCCCGCTCGGGATCACGAGGAACTCGCCCTCGCTCGCCTTAACCGTGTCGTCGCCGAACTCGATCACGACGGTGCCCGAGAGCACGTACACGACCGTGTCGGCCTCGCCGTGGTGGTGCCAGCCGCTCGTGACACCCGGTTCGGTCGTCGAGCGGCCCGCCCACAGCCCCGGCTTCGCGAACGCCTCCTCTCGCTTGATGCCGGGCTGACTGTCGGTGTCGGCCAGCTCGTCGGGTCCGATCCTCGTCGCCGCCAGCCGCTCGCCCATGCCGTCGCCTCCCTAGATCACGTCGAAGTAGCGCCGGCGTTCCCACTCGGAGACCGCGTCGGCGGCCAGGAACCGCTCCCACTCCCAGCGCCCGGCCTCGGCGAAGTGCGCCACCACGTCCTTGCCGAGCGCCTCGTTCGCGAACGCGCCGTCGCGGAACCGCTCGACCGCCTCGCCCAGCGTGGCCGGCAGCGGCCGCATCGGCCGGTCGTAGTCGCGGCCCATGAGCGGCTCGCCCGGGTCGGTCTCGGCCGCGATCCCGTCGAGCGCCGAGGCCAGGACCCCGGCGATCGCCAGGTACGGATTCACGTCGGCGCCCGGCACGCGCCACTCGAGGCGCGTGGACTCGGCGCCCTCGACGAGTACGCGGCACGAGACCATCCGGCTGTCGAACCCCCAGGAGAGCCCGTTGCCCGAGAACTCGCCGCTGTTCGTCCGCCGGAACGAGTTCACGGTAGGCGCGTAGAACACCATGACCTCGGGCGCGCGTTCGAGCACGCCGCCGATCGCGTGCCGGAGCGCAGCCGAGATCCCGTCGGCGTCGTTCGCATCGTGGAACACGTTGCGGCCGTCGCCGTCGACGAGCGACAGGTGGAGGTGACACGACGAGCCCGTCGTGTCGGCGAACGGGCGCGCCATGAACGTCACGGCCATCCCCGCGTCGGCCGCGAACGCGCGCATCGCGAGCTTGAACAGCAGGTGCCGGTCGGCCATCTCGAGCGCGTCCCGGTACTCGAGGTTGATCTCCCACTGGCCGAGGCCCCACTCGACCTGGCTCGTCCACGGGCCGAGGTTCGACGCGGCCAGGCCGTCGCGGACACGCGAGAAGAACCCCTCGTACCGGTCGCCCGCCTGGATCGTGTAGTCGGCGCGGGCCAGCGTCGTCGGGACGAGCGACTCGTAGCCGTCGCGCCGCCCGTCGTCGTAGCTGCCGTGGTACATAGCGAACTCGAGCTCGCTCGCGACCTGCGGCGAGAGGCCGGCGGCGGTCACGCGTTCGATCTGGCGGCGCAGGATCGTCCGGGGCGCGACCGGCGCGAGCTCCTCCGAGCCCATCTCGACGAAGTCGGCCACGCAGATCGCGGTCCGGTCGAGCCAGGCCGCCGCGCGGAGCGTCCCGAGGTCGGGGACCAGCCGGACGTCGTGCCAGCCGGTGTGGTGGCCCGTGTACTCCTGCTCGGGCCCCGGCCACTGGTCCACGTCCCAGCCGAGCACGCACGAGCTGAGCGGGATGCCCTCGTGCAGGATCCGGCGGAACACGTCGACCGGCACGCGCTTGCCGACCGGGCGCCCGGTCACGTCCGAGGACGTCACGACCACGGTGCCGAACCCGTCCAGGTCGTCCACGGTCAGTGCCGCATCCGAGCTCATCGCGTCAGCCACCCCCCATCGACGGGCAGGATCGCGCCGGTGATGAACGACGCGTCGTCCGAGAGCAGGAACGAGATCGCCGCCGCCACGTCCTCCGGCTCGCCGACGCGGGGCACCAGCATGCGCTCCTTCATGAAGTTCCACGCCTCGGGCGAGCGCAGGTCGCCGCCCGGGATGAACGAGGTCGCGATCGGCCCCGGCGCCACGGCGTTCACGCGGATGCTCCGGTCCGCGAGCTCGACCGCGAGCGCCTTCGTCAGCATCTTCACGCCGCCCTTCGACGCGTTGTAGTGGACCTGCGGATGGCCCGTCGACGCGACCACGACCTCCCCCTCGATCGTCGACAGGTTCACGACCGCGCCGCCGCCGGCCCCCGCGATCACCGGCGCGACGGCCTTCGTCACCACGTACATGCCCTTGAGGTTCGTGTCGAGCACGAGGTCCCACTCCTCCTCGGACAGCTCGTCGAACGGCGACATCCGCACCAGTCCGGCGTTGTTCACGAGGGACCGGATCGCCCCGAGCGAGGCCACGGCGCCGTCCCGGGCGGCCTCGACCTGCGCGGGCTCGCGCACGTCGGCCTCGAACGCGTCCGCGCGTCCGCCCTCCGACGCGATGAGCTCCGCCGTCTCCTTCGCGGCGTTCAGGTTCAGGTCGACGACCGCGACGGCCGCGCCCTCGCCGGCGAGGCGCCTCGCGGTGGCCCGGCCGATGCCCGATCCGGCGCCGGTCACGAACGCCGTCCGTCCGGAGTGATCGAAGCTCACGTCGGCTCCCACGCGGTTTCGGTCAGGTCGACCGCCAGCCCGCCTCCGTCGGCGACCAGGGTCGTGCCGGTGACATAGGACGAGTCGTCGCAGGCGAGGAACAGGCAGCAGGCGGCGATCTCATCCGCCGTGGCCGGCCGACGGAGCGGGGTGAATCTCGTGACCACCCGATACGCGTCGCCGACCGAGGTCGCGCCGTCTCCGATCAGGCCCTCCATGGCGCGGTCGCCCATCTCCGTGATCACCCAGCCTGGGAGGACCGCGTTCGCCCGGATGCCCTTCGGCCCGTAGTCGACGGCCACCGAGCGCGCGAGACCGAGCATCGCGGCCTTCGACGTGGCGTACGCGGCCGACGCGGTCCCGGTCACGAGCGCGGACACGCTCGAGACCAGGACGATCGATCCGCCGCCGCGCTCGAGCATCGCCGGGATCGCGGCGCGGACGAACCGGAACGCGCCGGTGAGGTTCACGTCGAGCGTGCGGGCCCAGCGCTCGTCCTCGACGTCCCCCGCCGCCCCGCCGAACCCGAGTCCGGCGTTCGCGACGAGGACGTCCATTCCGCCGAACGCCTCGACCGCCGCCGTGACCGCTCCGCGCGCGTGCTCCTCGTCGGCAACGTCGCCGGAGACGGCGAGCCCGCCGGTCTCGGTCGCGACGGCCTCGAGCGGCTCGGGCCGCCGGCCGGTCACGACGATCTTCGCGCCCTCCTCGGCGAACCGCCGCGCCGTCGCCGCGCCGATCCCGGTGCCGCCGCCGGTGATCACCGCCACCTTGCCCTCGAGCCGCATCTCGCCTCCCACGGATGCGGCATAGTCTGCCCCAGATCGGCGGGCGGAGGACGCGTGGCCAACATGGAGCCGCTGCGGCGGGAGGACCACCCGGAGCTCGAGGAGCTCTGGCGCCTGTACGACGAGTCGATGTCGTTCGTCCCGAACAGCCTGTTCACGATGGCGCGCCGTCCCGAGATCCTCGAGGCGTTCAGCGAGCTCATCACCCGGATCTGGCGCAAGGGCACCGTCCCGGTCGGCCTGAAGCCCCTCGTCGCGATCGTCGCGAGCACCGCGGCAGGGTGCCGCTACTGCCAGGCGCACGAGACGGTCGACGCGAAGCTCCGCGGGGTCGACGAGGCGAAGATCGCCGAGATCTGGAACTTCGAACGCTCGCCCCGCTACGACGAGGCCGAGCGCTCGGCGCTGCGGTTCGCGCGCGACGCCAGCGTCGTGCCGAACGCGGTCACGCCGGCGCACTTCGCCGACCTCCGCGAGCACTGGGACGACGGCCAGATCGTCGAGATCCTCGCGGTCGTCGGCCTGTTCGGGTTCCTGAATCGGTGGAACGACACCATGGCGACCGACCTCGAGGACACGCCCGCGGCGTTGGCGGAGCGGACGATCGGGCCACACGGGTGGGAGCCGGGGAAGCACGGATGACGCTCGGCGAGCAGATCACGCTCGAGGAGCTCGAACGCGACCCGTACCCGATCTACGCGCGCCTGCGGGACGAGGAGGCGGTGTCGTGGGTGCCGGCGGTGCAGCTCTGGCTCGTCACGCGGTACGAGGACGTCCGGACCGTCGACCTCGCGCCGGAGCTGTTCACCGCGGCCACCGACCCCTCGACGCTGAACCGCACGATGGGCGTGAACATGCTCGGCTCCGAAGGGGCGGACCAGCAGCGGATCCGACGCGTCGTCGAACCGCCGTTCCGCCCGCGCGACGTCGAGGAGAGGACGCAGGGCATGATCCCGGCGCTCGCGAACGAGCTGATCGACGGGTTCGAGTCGCGCGGCGAGTGTGACCTGTTCCGCGAGTTCGCCGATCCCATGAGTGTCCGGTCGCTCCGGTTCATGCTCGGCCTGGACGAGGTGCCGTGGGAGGACCTGCTCCGCTGGAACGAGGGGCTGATGCCGGGCCTCGCGAACTTCGAGGCCGATCCCGTGAAGCAGGCACCGGCCGACGAGGCGAGCGCCGCGCTCGGCGACGTGATCGAGCGGGTGCTCGACCGCGTGCAGGAGGAGCCCGACGGGTCCGTGCTGGCGTCGATGCTGCACCACGACCGCGACGGCGACGCGATGAGCCGCGACGAGATCGTCGCGAACACACGCCTCATGCTCTCCGGCGGGCTGCAGGAGCCACGCGACCTGATCGCGCTCGTCGTCTACGCGCTCGGGTCGGACCCGCCGCAGCTCGAGGAGGTCCGCGCGAACCGCGCCCTGATCAAGGCGGCGGTGGAGGAGACGCTGCGGTGGGCGGGGCCGGTCGGGACGTCGACGCGACAGACGACCGAGGCGACCGAGCTCGCCGGCGTGGAGCTGGAGGAGGGCGCGCTCGTCGGCGCGGTGCTCTCGTCGGCGAACCGCGACCCGCGGCGCTTCACCGACCCCGACCGGTTCGACGTGCACCGGAAGGAGGGGGCGCACCTGGCGTTCGCGGTGGGGACACATTTCTGCCTCGGCGCGTGGTTCGGGCGGCACCTCGCGCGCGTGTCGCTCGACATCCTGCTCGACCGGCTGCCCGGGTTGCGGCTCGATCCCGACCGGCCGCCGACGCTGTCCGGCTGGGAGTTCCGGGCGCCCGACTCGACGTGGGTGCGGTGGGACCGGGCTTGAGGAGCTACGGGGCCGCCGCGAGAGGACGCTTGGCCGCGGCGCGGATCATCTCCCGCAGCACCTTCTCGTCGAGGTCGTCCAGGCGCTTGAACCGGACGCAGCTTCTGCCGATGTCGGCCTTGGGTAGCCGGTCGCGGTACGACTCGGCAAGGTAGCCGCCCATGCCGTCCTCCGCGACGACGTAGAAGGAGATGTACCGCTTCCGGCTCGCGAGCCCGAGCAGGCACCATTCCCCCTCGCGCCCGGACGCGGACCGATAGTGGTAGCGGCCGTAGCCGATCATGCCCGACTCCATGTAAGGCTCGAGCTTCGGCGCGGTCTTGCGGATCAGTTCGTGGAGCCGGCGGACCTCGTCGCGTCGCGGCTCCTCGAGCTGACGGATGTACTGCTCGGGCGTCTTCGCGGTCGTCGTCGCCATGCGGGCCTCCGTCAGGTCGGACGTGACGATGGTAGACCGGTGTCGTGGGGGTCGTGAAGCGGATCTACGTCGGCTCGAGGGACACGGACCCTCGCTGGCGCGATCGCGAGGTGGAGGTGCTGGTCCGTTCGACGGGTCCCGGGCCTCGGAACGCGCTCGTCGAGTTCGACACGGGGGAGCGCGTCGTGGTGCCGACATACTCGGGGGGCCGCGGCGCGACGCTGCGGGTTTCGGGATCGGCGGATTCGAGTGACTAGGCTTGGTTCGATGCACCCACCTCGTCGTCCCGCGCGGGCGGAAGTCGTCGGGTCGCTGCTCCGACCGGCGCCCCTCCGCCGTGCGATCGACTCGTTCTACGAGCTCGGCCACTCCGCGGTCCTTGCCGACGAACGATCGAAGGATCGGACCGCGCTCGAGGCAGAAGAAGACGCCGCGATCCGCGCGGCCGTACGCCGGCAGGTCGATCTCGGTCTCGACGTGGTCAGCGACGGCGAGTTCCGCCGCTGGATGTTCCTGAACTCGTTCTACGACGCGGTCGAGGGCTTCCGCACCGACAACGTCGTCAACTTCCGGAACGCGCGGGGCGAGGACGTCCCGCTCCGCGTCCACGAGATCGTGGACCGTCTCGAGCCGGTCGACTCGCCCGCGGCGCGAGAGGCGGCGTTCATGGCCGGGGCCGCGGACGGACACCCGTTCAAGGTGACCTTCCCCGCGCCGTCGATCTTCGGGCACCCGTTCTCGTACAAGCCCGGGGTCACGTCGGGGTATGGTTCGCTCAGCGAGTTCGTGGACCACGCGATCGAGCTCGAGCAATCGCTCGTCACCGACGCGATCTCGGCAGGCGCACGCTACGTCCAGTTCGACTTCCCGGTGTACCCGTACCTCGTCGACCCGACCTGGGTCGAGCGGTTCGAGGCCCAGGGGCACGACCTCGCCGCCCTCGTCGATGCGGCGATCGCGGCCGACACCGCCGTGCTCGAGGGCATCCCCGACGACGTCACGGTCGCGCTCCATATCTGCCGGGGGAACTACCGGTCGTCGTGGATGTGCGAGGGCTCGCTCGAGCCGGTCGCCGAGCGCGTTTTCGGCGAGCTGCCCTACGACGCGTTCCTCGTCGAGTGGGACGACGAGGGCCGCGACGGTGGGTTCGAGCCGGTCCGGTACCTGCGCGACGGGTCGATCATCGTGATGGGCATCGTCTCGACGAAGACGCCGGAGCTCGAGCCCGAGGACGACGTCGTGGAACGGATCCAGCGCGCGGCCTCGTTCCTGGGCGGCGATCTCGGACGGCTAGCGATCAGCCCGCAGTGCGGGTTCGCGAGCGTGGTGGTCGGCAACGAGATCGACGAGGACACCCAGTGGCGCAAGCTCGAGCTCGTCGCACGGGTAGCCGACCGTCTCTGGCCATGACCGAGGGCCTCCGAGCGCTCGTCGTCAAGCCGCACCATCTGTCGGCGGTCGGGTTCGTCGGCGAGCGACTTCGGGAGCGCGGGTTCGAGCTCGTGGAGCACGTCGCGGCGGACGGGGACGCGATGCCCGCGGTCGAGGGGTTCGATGCCGTCGTCGTGATGGGTTCGCCGTGGTCGGTCTACGGGCCCGAGGTCGAGCCGTGGATCGGCGGGCTGCTCGATCTGCTCCGCGAGGCCGACGAGCGCGGCATCGGCGTGTTCGGAGTCTGCTTCGGCGCCCAGGCGCTGGCGGCGGCGTTCGGCGCCGAGGTGCGCAGGGGCGAGCTCGAGCTCGGGTGGCTCGAGGTCCACAGCGCCGAACCCGACCTCGTCCCGTCCGGTCCGTGGTTCATGTGGCACTCGGACCGCTTCGACCTGCCGGACGGCGCGACCGAGCTCGCGAGCACCGAGGCGAACGGCCCGCAGGCCTACGCGTTCGGCCCACACCTCTGCGTGCAGTTCCATCCCGAGGCAGGCGCCTGGATCGTCGCTGCCTGGGTCGGCCACGACTCGGCGGACTTCGACGAGGCGGGTGTGTCCGAGGACGCCGTGCTCTCGGAGACCGCGTCCAGGGAGCCCGAGGCCCGGCGTCGCGCGCACGGCCTCGTCGACGCGTTCCTCGAGCGCGCCGGGGTACCATCCGGGCGATGACGGAGCCCGAACGACCGCTCCGGCTCGACGCGCCCCGGGAGGAGGCGCTCGAGCACGCGGTGAAGCTCGTCACCGAGGCCTGGCGATCCTTCGACCGGTTCCGTCCCGAGGAGCCGCCGCTCGACGAACGGGTCCGCCAGCTCCTCCGTTCCGAGCTCCCCGAGCAGCCCGCGTCCGTGCACGAAGCCCTCGACGACGCGGCGCGGATCCTCGACGAGTCGATCGCCCAGCCTCGGCCCCGCTACCTCGCGTTCATCGGCTCGAGCGGGCTCGAGATCGGGACGATCGCCGACCTGCTCGCGCACACGTACGACATCAACCTCGCCGTCGACGCCCGCGCGGCCACCGAGATCGAGAGCCAGGCGGTGCGATGGGCGGCCGAGTTCATCGGCTATCCACCGGACAGCGCCGGCGCGTTCACGAGCGGCGGCACGGTCTCGAACACGAGCGCGCTCGCCGCCGCCCGCGAGTTCGCGCTTCCGAAGAGCCGGTTCGAGGGGCTCGAGGGGCACCGCGTCGCCGTCTACTGCTCGGAGGAGGTCCACTACTCGATCACGCGAGCGATCGAGATGCTCGGCATCGGTTCGCGGAACCTGCGGGCGATCCCGATCGGCCCGGACCGGGGCATGCGTGCCGACCTGCTCGGTCGGGCGATCGACGAGGATCGCCGCGACGGCATCACGCCGATCGCGGTGGTCGCCACGGCGGGGACCACGCTTACGGGGGCGATCGACCCGCTCGACGAGCTCGCCGACGTGTGCGAGGCGCGCGGCGTGTGGCTCCACATCGACGGCGCCTACGGCCTGCCGGCCGCCTCCGTCAGGCCCGACCTGTTCCGCGGGTTCGAGCGAGCCCAGTCCGTCAGCGTCGACGCGCACAAGTGGCTCTACCTGCCGAAGGCCTGTGGGATCGTCCTCGTCCGCCAAGAGGAGGACCTCGCCGCTGCGTTCGCGCACGAGCAGGGGTACCTCCCGCACCAGCGCCACGAGCTGCACGCGGTCGACATCACGTTCGAGTACTCGAGGCCGTTCCGCGCGCTGAAGCTCTGGCTCGCGATGCGCGCCCACGGCGCGGCGGCGTTCCGCGAGGCGATCCAGCGGAACCTCGCCGAGGCGAGGCTGCTGTACGAGGCGGTCGAGGCGGCGCCCGACTTCGAGGCGCTCGGCGAGCCGAAGCTGTCGATCGTGCCGTTCCGCCACGTGCCCGAGGGCGTCGGCGAACTGAACGAGCACACCCAGCGCCTCGCCGACGCGCTCCAGGCCGATGGGCGCTTCTGGATCGCGAGCGCCCTGATCGACGACGAGGTCTGGCTCCGGCCCTGCTTCGTGAACTTCCGCACGACCGAGGAGGACGTGCTGGCGCTCGTCGACGTCGCCCGGGAGGTCGGGGAGCGGCTCGGGGCCTAGGCGGGATCCGTGATGGTCCCCGTGTAGACCCACACCGGTTCGAGGGGGTCCTCGGAGATTGAGAGGGCGACGAGTTCGGTGCCGATGTCCATGACGAGGCGCTCGCCCGTCAGCGGATCGATCCGCAGGACCGTGCCGTCCGCCTTCGCCGCCCAGATCCAACCCGAGCCGACGCCGAGGTCGCGGGCCCCGGTCCCCACGTCCCATGAGCGGCCCGTCCGGCCCCCCTCGAGGTCGATCTCGGTGACCGAACCGTTCGTCGGATCGAGCACCCACACGCCCTCGTCTCCGCTCTCGATGTCGGTGATGTTCCCGCTCACGGGGATCTCATCGCGGACCTCGAAGGTTCGAGGATCGATGACGCGAAGGACGCCTCCGAGCCGGTCAGACACGAGCACGGCGTCATCCGAGACGTCGATGTTGTCGGCGCCGGGCAGCTCGGTCCGTCCGACGACTTCGAACGACCGCGGGGAGATCTTCGCGAGGGTGCCTTCCGCGAAGATCGCCCAGACCCCACCGAACCCGGCCGCGAGATCGTAGGCCTGTGGGTTGATCGAGATCTCCGGCGGGACGACGCGGATCTCCTCGATGATCTCGGCCACCGCCGGGTCGACGACCGCGAGCCCCGGCGCCTCGCCGGACCAGACGAGGCGGTCCGCGACCAGCACCTCCACGACGATGTCCGTCGACACCTGCTGCGTGACGTCACCGGAGTCGAGCTCGACGCCGAACAGGCCCGTCTGGCCGCCGGCGATCCAGATCGAACCGGACCCGACGTCGATCTTCGGACGATCTCCCACGTCCGGGTTGAACCTCCCGGTCGGGAGGACCTCGATCGGCTCGCCCGTCCGGGGGTCGATGCCGACGAGCGTCCCGAGCGGCACCGCCCCCCACATCCTCTGTCGTCGTCTGTGGATCGCGGTCCCCCTCACCGCGGGAGAGCACGAACGCGACCACGCCGACGACGATCGCGAGCCCGGCCGCGGCGGCCGCCAGACCCCTCACACCCGTCTTCCGGATGCCGGGCGTCCTCCGGCGCGTGGGAGCTGAACCAGGATGGGCACGGAGGGCGCCGGCCATCTCCCCGGCGGTCGAGAACCGATCGTCCGGCCGCTTCGCAATCGCTCGGATCGCGACGGCCTCGACAGGCGGGCCGGCGCCGCGAGCCCCATCGGTCGCGGCCGGCTCCTCGTGCAGGTGCGCGTAGATCGTCGCCACCTCGGAGTCACGCCGGAACGGGGGAGCCCCGGTCAGGCACTCGTACAGCACGCACCCGAGTGAGTAGATGTCGGCCCGTCCGTCGATCTCGCCGCCCATGATCTGCTCGGGCGCGACGTAGTCGATCGTGCCCATGAACTGCCCGGTCTTCGTGATGCCGGTGTCGACCTGCGTTCGCCGGATCAGGCCGAAGTCCGTCAGGTAGGCATGGTCGCGCGTGTCGAGGAGCACGTTGCCGGGTTTCACGTCACGGTGGATCAGCCCACGCTCGTGCGCCGCCTCCAGGGCGTCAGCGATCTCGGCGCAGATCCTGGCGGCCCGCTCGGGCTCGAGCGGCCCCGCGCGTTCCAGGAGCGAGTGCAGGTCGATCCCCTCGACGTACCGCATCGCGAGGTACAGCTCGCCGTCGGCCTCGCCTGCCCCGTAGATCGGCACGATGTGCGGATGCTCGGTCGAGGCGGCAGCGTTCGACTCGCGCACGAAGCGCTCCCGGAACGCCGGGTCGGCCGCGAAGTCGGGGGACAGGACCTTGAGCGCCACCTTGCGCTCGGGGAACGCCTGCGTGGCCAGGTAGACCACGCCCATGCCGCCTCGCCCGATCTCGGACTCGATCCGATAGCCGGCGATCTCGCGTGCCTCGGTCCCCTCCACGGCTCGCTTTCTACACCCTCGGGCGTCCCTGCGGTGGACGCCCGTCCGCCCGTCTAGACTGCCCGCGCCCCGAGACCGAGGAGTCGAACGGATGACCGAACCGCTCGTCGGCGTCGTCATGGGTTCGACGTCGGACTGGGAGACGATGCGCCACTGCGCCGACCAGCTCGATGCGCTCGGCGTGCCGTTCGAGGCGCGGGTGCTGTCCGCGCACCGGACGCCGGACGAGCTCGCCGAGTGGATCGCGGACGCGGAGTCGCGGGGGGTCGAGGTCTTCGTCGCCGCCGCTGGGATGGCGGCCGCGCTGCCCGGCGTCGTCGCGGCCAAAACGACGAGGCCGGTCCTCGGCGTGCCGATGGAGTCGAAGCTCGCGGGCGGGCTCGACTCCCTGCTGTCGATGGTGCAGATGCCCGGCGGCATCCCGGTCGGCGTCCTCGCCGTCGGGAAGGCGGGGGCGGTCAACGCGGCGATCCTGTCCGCCCAGATCCTCGGGCGTTCGCGTCCGGAGTGCGACGAGGCGGTCCGGAAGCTGCGGGAGGCGCGGGCCGCCGAGATCCTCGCGAACCCGGACCCGTCGAACCCCTAGGCGGCGTGGCCTAGCTCAACTGCCCGTGGTGGCTCACGCCGCAGCTGATCGCGTACGAGTCGGCCGAGTACAAGTGCTACACATGCGCCGCCGAGGTGCGGTTCTTCAAGTGCGCCAAACTGCTCGATGGTGCAAACCGTGAGCAAGAAATGGCGCGGTCACATGGACCTCCCGCACCAGTGGGGGTACAACGTCGCGGCGACGGCGGCCCGGGTCGAGGGGACGGGTAGCCCGTGGGTTTCGTCGTGCTCGACCCCGCACTTGAGCGGGGCTCGATCGCCCTCGGGATGGCCTCATCCGGCGCCCGGCGTGTCCCCCTCATCCGAACGCGCCGCGTCGAGCTCCTCGAGTCGTCCCGCCGCCGCCGAACGCGCGGTGGCGTGCGCCGTCTCGTGGCCCGTCACGGCGCGAAGGAACTCCTCCCGCTCGACGGTGAGCAGCCTGGCGTCGGTGAGCGCGGTCACCGTCGCGGTCCGCGGGACGTCCCGGAGCAGGGCGATCTCGCCCACGTAGCCGCCCGGCCCGAGCACCGCGACGCGACGTCCGCCCGTCGCCACTTCGGCCTGCCCGCTCGCGACCACGTAAAAGCGATCGCCCACGTCGCCCTCACGGATCACCACCTGTCCGGCAAGCACGTCGGAGTGCACCGAGTTCCGCGCCACGCGTTCGAGCGTCGCGGGCGGGAGCGGTTCGAAGATCGGGGTGGCGCGCAGGAGCTCGAGGTCCTCGGCGGGCACGCGCGGGCCGACGTCCACGGCGTCGATGTTCCGCCTGGCGACGAACCCGGCGACCGGGAGGAGCGCGCCGGCGATCACGAGGGTCCACTCGCCACCGACGACCGTCACGAGGAGGGCGGCGATGAAGGCTCCGATCCCTTCGCCCGCCAGGTACGAGGACTCCATGACCCCGTAGACGCGCGTGAGCTTCTCGTCCGGCACGAGGCGCTGGAGCATCGTCCGGCACGACACGTCGACGAGCACGCTCCCGCACCCGGCTCCGCTGAACCAGAGTGGGGACAGCCCGGGCGCCACGCCCGCGGCGACGAGCGGCAGGCCGTACAGGGCTGTCCCGAGCCTCAGGGGAGGGGAGAGGCGTTCGCGCGCCCCGGCGACGAGCGCGATCACCGCGCCCACGATGCCGCCGACCCCGAGCGCGGTGTTGAGCGCTCCCACGCCCGCCTGCCCCGAATCGAGGATCTCGAACGCCAGCACGACGGTCAGGGTGTCGACGAAGCCCTCCACGATCGACCCGAGCCCGTACAACGTCACCAAGAGACGCGGCCGTCGGTCCGAGCCGAGGTACCGGATCCCCGCGCCGACCTCTCGGAAGAATGAGGGGTCGTCGCTCGGCTCCGGCAGAGGCGTCCGCCCGATCCCGGCGACGAGCACGGCGCCAATCGCGAGCAGCGCCGCGAGGATCGCGAACACCAGGCCGGGGCCGGAGACGTCCATCGCCTCGGCCACGACGAACCCCGCCGTCGCCACGGCCGGGCCGAGGAAGACGCTCACGCTCTCGATCACGCCGCTCGCCGTGTACGCCGAGGTGAGCTCGGCCGGGTCGTCGACGATCCACGGCAGCAGGGCTCCCTGGACGGGGCGGATCAGCGACAGGATCCACCCCGAGGCGCCGGCGGCCAGGTAGACGAGGAGCGGGGCTGCGTTCGTGAGCATGGCGACGGCGGTGACGAGGCACGCGAGCGCCAGTCCCGCCTCCGCGAGCAGGAAGACGCGTTCGCGCCGGAACCGATCTCCCAGCACCGACCCGATCGGGGCGAACATGGCCGCCGGGATCAACAGGACGAGCGAGATCACTCCCACCATCGCGGTCCCGCCGTCCTCGAAGGCGTACACCATCACCGCGATGAAGCCCGCCCACTCGAAGATGCTGAACGCGGTGAACGCGAGCAGGGTGCGCCTGAGGTCCGGACTTCGGAACGAGGCCCGGAGCGCGCGCACGGCGAGCACGAGGTCGCGGCGCAGCTCGGACCGGCCGGAACGCGGCTCGTCCGGCGCTTCGGTTGGTTCGTCCCCCATCGGCGGGCCCGCCTCCATGTGTCGGTGCATCAGACAGCAGCGCACGGGACGGCTGCAACCCGTGGTTTGTCCGAGCCGGCAACGGGAACCTTCTCCGTACGAGCGTCGCCCGCACCGAACCGAGGAGGCAGAGATGGACGCGATGAAGCTGCTCAAGGACGACCACGACAAGGTCAAGAAGATGCTGACGGAGCTGGAGTCGACGACCGAGCGGGGCGTGAAGACCCGCCAGGAGCTCTTCGCGAAGGTGAAGCAAGAGCTCACGGTCCACGAGGCGATCGAGGAAGAGATCTTCTACCCGGCGCTGCGGGATCACCCGAAGACCAAGGAGATCGCGCTCGAGGCCTACGAGGAGCACCACGTCGTGGACACGGTCATGGCCGAGATCGAAGCCGTGCCGTTCGACGACGAGCGATGGGGCGCGAAGTTCACGGTCATGAAGGAGAACCTCGAGCACCACATCGAGGAAGAGGAAGGCGAGATGTTCAAGCAGGCCCGGCAGGTCTTCGAGAAGGACGAGCTCGAGCAGCTCGGCGAGCGGATGCTGGCCCGCAAGGAACAGCTCGCGCAGCAACCGTCGGTGGCATAGGAGCGACGTCGTGAGCGAGGCCGAACGGCAGCACGGCGATCCCGAGGTCGGTACCTGCCCCGTGTGCGGGCGGGCGTTCGCGAGCCCGGAGGAGCTGACCAAGCACCTGCTCGACGACCACGAGGGGGAGGTCGGGGCCGAGCGCTCGGGCTAGGTTCCGGATCCCCCGCCCGAGGGCTCCTTCGCCACGTCGACCTCGAACCAGACCGCCTTCTTGCCGTCGAGGGACAGGCCCCAGCGATCCGAGAGCCCGTCCACGAGCGACAATCCGAGGTGGCCGAGCTCGGACGGGTCCAGCACCCCCCGCTCGAACGTGAAGGCGGGCCCGGCATCCGTGACCGCCGCACGGATCGTGCGGCCCTCCGCCTCCAGGCGAAGGCCGATCCGGCCGTCCGCCTCCGGTTCCCCGTAGCGGACCGCGTTCGCCACGACCTCGGACACCATCACGAGGAAGTCGCTGGCCCGGGCTTCGCCCCCGTGCTCACGGACGAAGTCGTCCGCGAGGCTTCTCGCCCGCCTCGCTGCGGTCGTCGAGTGCGGGAGACGGTGCTCCATGAGATACCCGTTGCCCAATCGCGAGCCGGCCAAACTCCAGGTTGACGCCCAGTTTCCGGGAGCGCACGCTGGTGTCCCCGTGTCGAGGAGGGGACGC
>Ga0075431_100003241_pt1 | contig 15762 bp, 18 predicted proteins | sample RhiMetdeltSRZDD5_FD_75297 | JGI IMG/M metagenome (GOLD analysis project Ga0075431, IMG submission 75297) | Populus rhizosphere microbial communities from Tennessee, USA - Rhizosphere MetaG P. deltoides SRZDD5 | ecosystem: Host-associated > Plants > Roots > Rhizosphere > Soil | place: USA... | reverse complement strand
GCGAAGGCGAGACGAGCACCGTCGGGAGCGACGAGCCGCGATGCTGCCGGAGTCCTCGCGTCTTGGCCTCGGAGGACTCGACGAAGATGAGGCGGCGCGCGTCGGCGGGCGCGCGCCGCCCCAGGTCGGCCACGAGTCGGCGGGCCACCGCATAGGACGCGACGTGCACGAGGCCCTTGTCGGCCGGATGGGTGGCCAGGATGGCGGCGATCTCGGCGAAGAGCAGGGGCTCCTGCTCGGCCTGCCGCGCGCGGGACAGGGCTCCGACGGGACGATAGACGATCGGCCGCTGCTCGAGCGGGAAGGGCGAGGGCGCCGCGAAGCCACGGACGTCGCCGGCCTCGAAGCCGAGCGACTCCGCCAGTGCTCCCGCCGGTCCGAGATACGCGGACGACAGCACGACCAGCTCGGCGCTCTCGGCGAGCAGGTCGCGCGCCTGCGCGGTCACCGAGAGCGGCACCAGCTCGAAGGTGGCCGCCACCTCGGCGGGATAGCGCACCACCCACTCCGCCTCGCCGGCGTCGACGAAGTAGCGCAGGCGCGCGAGGGCGCCGTCGAGCGCGTCCCGGCGCTCGAGGAGCGCGATCTCCTCGCGGGAGGGCGGCGCCTCGAGGAACAGCTCCGGCTCGACCTCGGGCGGCCGCAGCTGCTCCAGCGCCCGCACGACCGTCTCGAGGTCGTCGGCAAGCCGCTCGACGTGGGCGCCCAGGATGTCGCGATAGTCGTCGGCGGCGGCGAGGTAGGGTAGCGGCGCCCCGAACCATTCCTTCATCTCCGCGCTCGTGAAGCGCACGGTGTAGACGCTGACGAGCTGCGCTTCCAGGTTGTGGGCCTCGTCGATCACGAGCAGGCGCCGCTTGCGCAGCTGCTCGGCGTGCCAGTGGCGAAGCGTGGCGAAGTACCAGGTGTTGGTGCAGAAGATCGGTCCCGCCAGCGCGGCCGCCTTGGCGCGCGCGTAGGGGCACTGGCAGCTCGGGCCGCGCGGGCGCCGGCACATCCCCTGCGACGTCGGCACCGGGATCGGATAGCGCTCGCACGGGTAATTGTCGCGGCCCTTGACGAGCTGGAGCCGGTCGCCGAACTCGCGCTCGTACTGGTCTTGCAGGAGCTTCTGCGAGGTGAGGAGATAGGCGTCCTCGCTCCAGCGCGCCAGGGTCATGGCGACGTGACTCTTGCCGACGCCCGGCGGCGCCTCGAGCGCGAAGATACGCGGCGCGGCGGGATCCGCGTCGGCGTCGGCGAGCGCTTTGTCGAGGGCGTCGAGCAGGCGCGCCTGGGCGTCGCGCGGGCTCGCGCCGGCGGGGAAATGCTCCCGCAGCGCGCCGCTCAGGCGCCCTCGCGTCGACGCGCCCGATCGGGCGCGAGGTCGAACCCGCTCATCGAATGAGTCTACTATGGGGCATGGCGCAGCCCTCGCGTGCGCGACCCGTCCTGCAGTTCTCCGCCGGCGGCCTGGTGGTGGACGACGCCGGCCGCATCCTATTGATCCGTGCGCGCGATCTCCGCAACCAGCCGGTGTGGACGCTGCCCAAGGGCGCACTCAACCCCGGCGAGTCGAGTGCCGACGCGGCCGTGCGCGAGGTGCGCGAGGAGACGGGCTGGCGATGCGAAGTCGTCCGTGAGCTGACGGCGGTGACGTACTGGTTTCAGCGCAGCGGCCAGCGCATCCGCAAGACGGTGCGCTGGTATCTCATGCGGCCGCTCGAGAAAGAGGGCGAGCACGACCACGAGGTCGACGAGGTGCGGTGGAGCGATCCCGCCGACGCCCGCGCCCGCCTCCGCTACGACTCGGATCTGAAGCTGCTCGCGAGTCTCCCGGGGCCCTAGGGGGCCGGGAAGAGCCGGTCGCCGTTCTTGTAGGCGATCTGCTCGGCGGCGTCGCGCGGCAGCTGCCGGAGCCACACCTGGACGGCCGCGTTTGACTCGCGCACCGATTCCCACCGCGACGTCGTCCAGGTGTCGGTGCCCACGAGGAAGCGATCCGGCTTGCGCTCGAAGAGGGCCTTCCACTCGGGATCGAGGGTGCCGCCAGGAGCCACGTCGCTGCGGAGCGCCAGCTCCACCCAGAGCATCGGAAAGCGATCGACGAGCCGCGCGACCGTTGCCGCCGACGACGACATGCCCGCGTGCGCCCAGAGAATGCGGACCTTGGGATAGGTCAGCAGCATCTTCTCGACGGCCGCCTCATCGATGTGGCACTGGAGAAAGAGGTTCGCCTGGGCCGCGAGCTCGGCGATGCGGCGCAGGGTGGGCGCGCCGACGTCGTCCACGCCGAAGTGGGCCTCGCCGATGCCGCGATAGATTCCGCGCTTGAGCCGCTCCTCCACGTAGGCGGCCACGGCCGGATCACCGGTCCACGAGCCCATGTCGTCGCGCGTGCGGTATGGCCGCAGGAACGGCACGATTCCGGCGGGCGCCTTCTCGTAGAGCCTCACGGTTCCGTCGTCGGGCGTGCTCGACACGAGCGCGCGTCGCACGCCGGCCTGGGCCAGGATGGAGAGAATCCGCTCGGGCGTGTACGCGTCCCAGTCGGGGCGGCTGTAGTGGATGTGGGCGTCGAAGATCGGGAACTCGGCGGCGGCCGGCGCCGCCCCGAGACCGACGGCGGCCACCACGACGAGGAGCAGGACGCGCAGGCTCATGGCGCGGATATTACCATCGTCACGCCGCCGGACGGCACCGCCGGCACGGGCGATAGCCGACGCTGACGGCGTCCGCGACCGAGGCGAACACGATCCGGTTCGGCTCCCCGATCCGCTGCTCGTGCGCGCAGCCACGCCGGCAGATGATGCGCGTGGTCGCGCAGCCCACGAGCGCCGGGGTGGCGCGCTCCAGCGCGAGCAGTCGCGTCTTCAGCGTGGCCCCGAACGCGTAGTGGCCCCAGGTGCCGTCGCCGCGGACGATGCGGTGACAGGGCAGGAAGATGGGCACGGGGTTGGCGCCGAGCGCGTTGCCGACGGCGCGGGCCGCTCGCGGATGGCCAATGCGTCGCGCGAGCTCCGCGTACGACGTGACGTCGCCGAACGGCACCTGATCCGCCGCGGCCAGCACCTTGGCCTGGAAGGGGGGCACCTCGAGCTCCATCGGCACGCTGAAGAATGTCCGGCGGCCGGCCAGATAATCGGTGAGCTCTTCCCGCGCGCGCTCCAGGTGCCGACGCCCGGCCCTCGTGGCCACGTCGCGGCCGCGGCCGTAGGCGAGCCGCCGCACGCCCCGGTCGCCCGCCTCGATCGCGAACCGCGCGGCGAGCTTCGACAGATCGGGCGGGGGGGCCATGTGGTCCAGAACGCGGCGGGCAAGATGGCCCGGGGCCGGCGCCGCGAAGAACTGCTTGAGTCGCGCATCGAGCGTGTCCATCGTCGCCTCCTTCACTCTTCGTCCAGCGCGCGCTTGACGATCGCCTTGCCGCGCGCCAGCTGACTCTTCACCGTGTTCACCGAGATGCCGCGCACGGCCGCCAGCTCCCGGTACGACAGCCCGTCGACGTAGTGCAGCGCCATGAGGAGCCGGGCCTCCCGCGGCACCGTCTCTAGCGCCCGCGCGAGATCGAGGCGCTCGACGCCGCGGGCCGGCGTGATGGCGTCACCCTCGTCGAGAAGCGCCGTCGGCCGACGCCGGCGCAGCTCGTCGATGCAGACGTTGGAGAGGGCGCGGTAGAGCCACGTCGACACCGCCCAGCGCGGGGAGTAGCTCGCCCGCGCCGCGTAGCACTTCGTCAGCGCCCGCTGGACCGCGTCCTCGGCGTCGGCGCGGTGCCCCAGCATCCGATAGGCCACCGCGTAGAGCCGGCTCGCGTATTCCTCGGCCACCCGGGCGAACGTTCGTTCGTCCATCTCGCCTTCGTCCATCTCGCCTGGTTATACGGCGGCGCGAGGCCAAAGGGTGGAACGTCGTCGGCCACCGGACAGCCGGCCGCGGCAGGGGTGTGGCAGTATAGGCGCCGTGCGAGGCCACACGCGGAGGAGCGTTCGATGAACTATCGGCCGGTGGAGAAGTGGGGCGCGCTGCCCGAGGGCATGCGCTTCGTCGAGGCGACCAGCGTCGCCGTGGACGCCAACGACGACGTCTACGTGTTCAATCGGGGTGCGCATCCGGTCATCGTCTTCGACCGCGCCGGCCGCTTCAAGCGCACCTGGGGCGAGGGAGTCTTCCGGCGCGCCCACGGCATCACCGTCGGCCCCGACGGCTCGCTATGGCTGACCGACGATCTGCACCACACCGTCCGGCAGTTCACGCCGGAGGGCAAGTGTCTGCTGACCATCGGCGACCCGGACCAGCCGGCGACGCTGCAGGGCGGTAAGCCGTTCAATCGTCCCACCCACGTCGCGCTGTCACCGAAGACGGGCGACGTGTACGTCTCCGACGGCTACGGCAACTCCCGGGTGCACAAGTACGATCCGAAGGGCCGCCATCTCATGTCGTGGGGCGAGCCGGGCACCGATCCCGGCTGCTTCAACCTGCCGCACAACATCGCCACCGACGCGGCCGGGCTCGTGTACGTGGCCGATCGCGAGAACCACCGCGTGCAGATCTTCGACGCCAACGGCCGCTACCAGGGCCAGTGGAACAACCTGCACCGCCCCTGCGGCCTGGCCGCCGACGCGCGCCTCGGCGACATCTTCTTCGTCGGCGAGCTGCCGACACACCTGGCCGTGAACAAGGACGTGCCGAATCTCGGCGCGCGCGTCAGCATCCTGTCGCTCAAGGGCGAGCTGCTCGGGCGCATCGGCGGCCGCTTCGAGGGCGAGCGGCCCGGCGAGTTCGTGGCACCGCACGGCTGCGCGGTGGACTCACGCGGCGATCTCTACGTGGCCGAGGTCGCGTGGACGGCCAAGGGCAGCCACGAAAATCCGCCGCGCGAGATCCGGTCGCTCCAGAAGTTCGAGCGCTCCTAGGGATGGACGACGCGGCGCTGGCGCGTGTGCCCGGCTGGAAGCGCGACGGCCGCGCCATCGCGCGCACCTACCGCTTCGCCGATTTTCGGGCGGCGCTGGCGTTCGTCAACCGCGTGGGCGAGCTGGCCGAGCGGCAGAATCACCACCCGGACATCGCTATTCACTACAACGAGGTCACGCTGACGCTCTGGAGCCACGACGCCGGCGGAGTGACGGAGCGCGACTTCCGGCTGGCGGCGGCCATCGACGCCGCCTGAGCGCGCCTACCAGTACTGCATCGAGTCGCGCAGGATCCAGTCGAGCTCGCCGGCGCCGATCGTCCGCGGCGCCCCGGCCAGAAGCCGGGGCTGCTTCAGCGTGCCCTCGATGAGCGCCTGAACATCGCTCTCGCCGTAGCCGACCGCCGTCAACCCGTTGGGAATGTCCACGTCGCGCATCAGCGAGAGCAGAGCGTGGGGCAGCGCCTCGCGCCGCTCCCGCTCGCCGAGGCCGCTCACCGGCGCGCCGAGCAGCTCCGCCGCGCGCAGGTGGCGCTCGGGCGACGTCGCGTAGGTGAAGCGGAACGTGGAGGGGGCGGTGAGGATCACCGACATCCCGTGAGGGATCAGCGGATGACGGGTGCGGTATCCGCTCGGCACGTAGTCGCGCACGAGGCCGGCGATCGGATAGGCCAGCGCGTGGGGCACGTGGACGCCCGCGCTGCCGAAGCCGATGCCCGCGTAGTTCGCGGCCAGGGCCAGGTGCACGCGGGCTTCCAGATCGTCCCCGTTCAGCACGGCGCGGCGCAGATAGCGGCCGACGTACTCGATGGCCTTCTCGCACCAGATGTCGCTGGCGGGATTGGCGCCGACGTAGGCGGGGCGATCGGGCGGATGGTACTTCGGCCGCGCGTTGTACGGACGCGTCGTGTACGACTCGATGGCGTGGGTGAGGATGTCGGCGCCGGCGGCGGCCGTGACCTCCGGCGGCACCGTCAGCGTGTTCAGGGGATCGACGATGCCGAGGGTCGGCCGCAGCAGGCGATGTGACACGCCGGCCTTCAGGTTCTGGGAGAGGATGTGCGTCACCGCCACCGGGGTCGTCTCGCTGCCGGTGCCGGACGTGGTGGGCACCGCGATGAGGGGACGGAGCGGGCCGGGCACGGGCACGCCCTTGCCGACCGGCTTGTTGATGTAGTCGAGCAGCGGCGCCGGGTACGTGCCGAGCAGGTTCACGACCTTGCAGGTATCGATGCTGGAGCCGCCGCCCACGGCGATGTAGCCGTCGACGTCGGTGCCCCGCGTGACGGCCGCCGCCTCTTCCATCGACCGGTCCGTCGGCTCCACCTCGACGCCGTCGTAGATCTCGGCCTTGATGCCTTCCTCGCCGAGGAGCCCCCGAATGCGCTCCGGCAGGCCCAGCTCGGCCACGCGACGATCCGTCACGATCAGCACGCGGGCGAGGCCCAGCCGGCGCGCGTCGAACGCGATCTCGTCGGTGGCGCCGACGCCGAACTTGATGGGCGACATCTCGAGCACGAAGACGGTTTCGGTAGGAAGCGTGACGCCCTTCATGCCGGGATTATATTAAACTCGCGCGCCATGAGCGATCTGCCCGAGGTATTTCGCGAGTTCTTCGCCGGCCTCTCCGAGCAGCGCCACCTCACGCGCGGCGAGGACGCTTTTCGCGCGTGCTTCGGCTGTGGTCCCGCCCATCCGACGGGGCTCCGCGTGCGCTGCTTCATCACGGACGACGGCGTGGTCTCGCCGATCGTGGTGCCGCGCGTCTACGAGGGTCCGCCGGGCGCTGTGCACGGCGGCATCGTGGCCGCGTATCTGGACGAGGTGCTCGGCGGCGCCGCCGCTCGCGCCACCGGCAAGGTGGCCGTCACCGGCGAGCTGACGGTGCGCTACGTGAAGCCGGTGCCGTCGGAGACGCCGCTGCTCGGTCGCGGCCGCCTGGTGGCGAGCCACGAACGCTACGTCGACGTGGAGGGAAGCCTGGAAGAATGGAGCGCCCGGCGCGTCGTGGCGACCGCGCGCGGGCGGTTCTTTCCGCTGGAGCGATCCGCGCGCTAGGCGCGGGTGAGCAGGGTCGTCAGCACCGGTGTCTGCTTGGGCACCTCGCGGAACCGACAGCGCAGCTCGGACCGCTCGAGGATCTCGACGTAGGCGCCCATGACCATCCGGTAGTAGTGCGGGTGTCGTCCGGCGGGACCGCCGTTGTACTCCGTGAGTGCGTCGCGGACGTTCGGCTTGCGCGAGAGAATATCGCGCAGATACGCCATGGCCACCCGCGTGCTGATGATCGGATCGGCGAGGTCACCCAGCTCGCGGCCGTTCTTTCCGACCGATGCGCGCCGGATGCGTCCGACGATCGGCTCCATGATGGCGGCCGTGCTCGGGAGGATCTGGAAGATTCCGATCTCTCCCGCCGCGCCCACCGCGTCGTGCCGGAACTCCGACTCGACCTCGGCCTGCGCGAGGACCAGACAATGATCGAGGTTCGATTTCTGGGCCTCCGCCACGAGAACCTCGGGAAAGCGCTGGAACGCCCGGATGGGCGCCTGAGGATTCTTGTACGCCACATACTGCAGAATCGAGCGGTTCAACCGCTCGGCGTCCGCTTCACCGGCGACGGCGATCATCTGGCGCGTCAGGATCAAACCCCCGACCGCGACTGCAACCGCCAGCGTCAGCCCCGCGAGCGCCCTGCTGTGACGACTCATACCTGTTCCTCCTGTCGGTAATCACGACTAACCGCCGTCTCGCCTACTGAGGAACGAATGAGGGATGGATGATCGAAGTCGTCGTACGTTAGCAGCGCCACTCGCGCGATGCAATAGCTAGTTGTTGTCGGAGAAAGGTTCTACCACAGGCAGCGTCAGTACGGTGACGCGCGCGATGGCATCGACGAAAATATCAGCGCTTAGACGGCGGGGTCGTCGCGTCGATCGGGCCGGAACGGCACGGGAAATCATTCGCTGGCAATCGCCTTGCACCCTGCAGCGCCGCGGATCACGCGCAACGGGGTCCGAGACGGGAGGCGCATCATGAATCGTGATGAGCTCAAGGGCAAGGCCGAGAAGGCGAAGGGCTACGTGAAGGAAGAAGCGGGCGAGATCCTCGACGATCCCGAGCTCGAGGCGGAAGGTAAGGCCGAGCGCGCGAGCGGAAAGCTGCGCGAAGAGTTCGGCAAGGCGAAGGAGAAAGTCAGCGACGCCGCCGGCAAGGCCAAGGAGAAGGTCAGCGACGCGGCCGACGAGATCGTGGGCGAGGACGAGGAGTAATTCGCCAGCGGGCCGGCCCGCGCCGGCCCGCTACTCCAGCTGCGCGCGCAGCTCCTTCCTCAGAATCTTTCCGATCGGACTCTTCGGCAGGGCGGGCACGAAGCGGACGCGCTTGGGACACTTGTACTTCGCCAGCCGCTCCTCACAGAAGGCGATGATGGCGCCGGCGTCGACGCTGGCGCCGGCCTTCAGGGCCACGAAGGCGAGCACGTCCTCGCCCATGAGCGGATCGCGCATCCCCACCACCGCCGCCTCCGCGATCTGAGGATGTGCGTACAGCACCTCCTCCACCTCGCGCGGATAGATGTTGAAGCCGCCGCGGATGATGAGGTCTTTCTTCCGCTCGACGATGTAGAGGAAGCCGTCGGCGTCGAGCCGTCCGACGTCGCCCGTGTGCAGCCAGCCGTGGCGCAGCGTCCGGGCTGTCTCCTCGGGCAGGCCATAGTAGCCCAGCATCACGTTGGGGCCGCGCACGCAGACTTCGCCGAGCTCGCCCGTCGGCAGCCGGCGATCCTCGTCGTCCAGGATCGCCACCTCCACGCCCGGGATGGGCTGGCCGACGGAACCGAGCTTGCGCACGCCGGACAGCCGGTGCGCCGACACCACGGGCGCCGCTTCCGTCAGCCCGTAGCCTTCCATGAGGCGGCCGCCGAACTTCGCCTCGAAGGGCTCGACGATCTCGAGCGGCAGCGGCGCCGCGCCCGAGCCCCACGAGCGCATCGACGACGTGTCGAAGCGTCCGGCCTCCGGATAGTTCAGCAGGTAGATGTACATGGTGGGCACGCCGGCCATCGTTTGCACGCGGAAGCGCTCGATCGTCTCCAGCACCAGCTCCGGATTGAACCAGCGCAGGAGCACGGCCTTGGTGCCGAGGATGTTGCCGGCGTTCATGACGGTGAGGCCGTAGGAATGCGACAGCGGCAGCACGGCCAGCCCCCACGCCGTGCGATCGAGCTCGAAGAGGCTCGCCGCCGAGCGCGCGTTGGCGGCGAGGTTCGCGTGCGAGAGCGCCACGCCCTTCGGCCGGCCGGTGGTCCCCGACGTGTAGAGAATGACCGCGATGTCGGCGTCGTCGCGCGGCGCCATCGGCGCCGCCTCGGGCTCGCGCCCGATCAGCTCGTTCCAGTCGTGGCCGCCGTGGCCGCCCCCGACCAGCACGATGGGACCACGCCATCCCTCGACCTTGCCGACGAGCTCCGAGGACGTGATCACGACCTTCGCCTCGGAGTCGGCGAGGATGTGCCGCACCTCGTCGGGGCTCAGCAGGAAGACGACCGGCACGATCACGGCGCCCACACGTAGGATGCCGCCGTACGCCTGGGTCACCTCGGGACAGTTCGGCAGGAGCACCAGGACGCGATCGCCCACGCCGACGCCGAGGCGCCGCAGCGCGTGCGCCACGCGCGCGGCGGCGTGCTGCTGTTCCACGTTCGTGTAGTCGCGGCCCTCGAAGTGCAGCGAGACGTATTCGCCGAACTGCCGCACGTTGTCCTCGCCGAGGGTGGCCAGATTCATCGCGCGCGATGATAACAGGCGCCGCCCGCTCCTGCCGTCCGCGGCGTGCTAGGCTGCCGCATGAGCGCCCGACCGCTGAAGGGGCTCCGCGTCCTCGTCGTGGAGGATCACCACGACAGCGCCGACATGCTGGCCCAGGTGCTCACGTTCGACGGCGCCGACACCCAGGTGGCCTACCTCGCCGAAGCGGCCTTCGAGTTCTGCGTTCGCTTTCGTCCCGACGTGGTCCTGCTCGACCTCCACCTGGCCGGGCGCCACGACGGCTTCTGGCTCGCCGAGCAGATCCGCGCCGAGCCGCCGCCGCTGGGCCGGCTGCCGATCATCGCCGTCACCGGCGACACCTTCCTCACGCCGCAGGAGATGCTGCCGTTCGCCGCCCTCGTGATCAAGCCGATCGACGTGGACGCGCTGACGCGACTGCTGCAGGGCTACGTCCCCGGCGCCGCCAGCGCGTGATACGATCTCGCGGCGATGCTGCGGTCACGCCTGGCCGTGAAGATCGAGCTCCTCATCATCGTCGTCCTCATCGTGGGCTTCGGCGTCTCGACCATCTTCACCATCCAGCGAGAAGCGCGTCTGCTCGTCGAGCAGAACAAGCTGGCGGCGCGCCGGCTGACGGCGACGCTGGTGGCCTCCATCGAGGGCGCCATGCTGCAGGAGCGGCCCGACGTCACCCGCACGGTGATCCAGGAGCTGAAAGAGAACTCGCCGGTGGAGGAGTTCGGCGTGTACCGACGCACGGGGGTGGAGGCGTTCACCGACCTCAGCACGGCCATGGAGGTGGACAAGAACGCCGGGCTCGCGCCCGAGGTGATGCAGAACATCCGGAAGATGATGCGGCCGGCCGGACCGGCCATGACCGGAGCGATGTTCACCCGCGCCATCGACACGATCACGACGCAGGAGGCGCTGGAGACGCGTGACGGCACCCGATTCTTCACGCTGCACACGCCCATCCAGAACCAGGAAAAGTGCCAGGGATGTCACGGGACGGATCACAAGGTGCGAGCGGTGGTCCGCGTGGCCACCTCGATGGAGCCGGTCTTCGCGGAGCTCGCGCGCCAGCGCAATCGCCAGCTCGCCATCGCCGCCGCCACCATTCTCGTGGCGGCGGGGCTGCTGGGCCTGGCCATGCGACGCGTCGTGCTCCGGCCGGTGGCGGAGCTGGCCGAGGCCGCGCACGAGGTCGGCCGCGGGAATTTCGACGCGCGGGTGGCCGCCCCTGGCCGTGACGAGCTGGGCCAGCTCGGCGTCGCCTTCAACGACATGACGGACCGGCTCTCGCGGGCGCACACGGAGCTCGAGGCAAAGAACACGGAGCTGGCCACCGCCCTTTCGAATCTCCAGGAGTCGCGCCAGCGCCTGGCCCTGCTCGAGCAGCTCAAGGGCGAGCTCGCGAAGTTCGTGCCCGACGCCGTGAAGCAGCTCCTCGAGCGCAATCCGGACGCCACCGAGCTCGAGAAGAAGAACGTCGACGTCTCCGTGCTGTTCCTCGACATCACCGGCTACACCAAGCTGTCCGAAGAGATGGACCCCCGGCGGCTGAACCAGCTGGTGCAGACGTACTTCTCGTCGTTCTTCGAGATCATCCAGGCGCACCACGGCGACATCAACGAGACGGCGGGCGACGGCCTCATGGTGATCTTCCAGGCCGATCGCGGCGGCGCCGATCACGCGCTCAACGCCACCCGGGCCGCCTTCGCCATCCGCCAGCGCACGGGCGCGTTGAACGACGAGTACGGCGGCATGTTCCCCGCCGTGCAGCTGCACATGGGCGTCAACACCGGCGAGGCGCTCGTCGGCGCCACCAAGCTGGCCGGCACCGGCGGCCAGCGGTGGACCTTCACGGCCACCGGTCCCACCACCAATCTGGCCGCCCGCTTCGCGGCCTCCGCCATGGGCGACGAGATCGTCGTCGGCCCTCGCACGGCCGAGCGGATTCGCGCCCACTTCGTGCTGGAGAGCCTTGGCGAGCGGACGTTCAAGAACGTCTCGCAGCCCGTGCGCGTCTATCGCGTCATCCCGCCCGGGGTATACGAGAAGATCGTCTGAGCGGCGGCCGTATCCGCGTCGGGATCAGCGCCTGGGCCGACCAGGCGCTCATCGAGAGCGGCGCCTTCTACCCGAAGAAGTCCATGTCGGCCGAGGCCCGCCTGCGGTACTACGCGCGGTTCTTCGACGTGGTCGAGGTGAACTCGTCCTACTATGCGATCCCCGACGTGGTGACCGTCGCGCGATGGGCGGCGCGCACGCCTCCCGGCTTCCTGTTCGACGTCAAGGCCTACGCCCTCATGACCGGCCACCATCCGCGCCCGCAGACGCTGCCCGCCGACGTGCAACGTCTGCTGCCGGCGCGCGTGCGGCGCACGCACCGCGGCGAGATCGAGGCGGGGGAGTTTCCCGCGGAGGCGATCGACGAGGCGTTCCGACTCTTCCGCGCCGCGCTGGCGCCGCTGGCGGAGGCCGGCAAGCTCGGCTACGTGCTCTTCCAGTTCGCGCCGTGGGTCCGATTCGACGCGGCTTGGCTCCACTACGTGGCGTCGCTGCCCGGGCGGCTGCCCGGAATGCGGCCGGCCGTGGAGTTCCGTCACCGGTCGTGGCTGCCCGACCACGGGCCCGACACGCTGGCCGCCCTGCGGACGGCGCGCGTGGCCAACGTCGTCGTCGACGGGCCGACGAGCGCCGGCTCGGTGCCGCGGATCGCGGAGGTGACGGCGCCGATGGCGGTGTTCCGCCTGCACGGGCGCAACGCCGAGGGCTGGGCGCGCCAGCTGCGCGGTGAGGAGCCGGCGGTCCGGGAGAAGTACGACTACCTTTATACCGAGCGCGAGCTGCGCGAGGAGCTCTTACCCGAGATCGAGGAGGCAGCCGGAGAGGCGGAGGAGGTGCACGTCTCGTTCAACAACAACAACCGCGACTATCCGGTGCGCAACGCCCGGATGCTGAAGCGGTTGCTGGGGCAGCCCGACGCGACGCCCGATTCCTTGCCAGGCGACCTCTTCGCTTGAGATAGTGGCGGAGATGGCCATCTCCGCTCCGCCAATTCCGCGCGTCGAGCTTGCGTATGCCCCCACGCCGCTCCTGAAGCTCGAGCGGCTCTCCGCCGAGATCGGCGTCGAGCTGTGGGTGAAGCGCGACGACCTCACCGGCCTCCTCGAGACCGGCAACAAGATCCGCAAGCTCGAGTTCCTGGTCGGCGAGGCGCTGGCCCAGAACGCCGACACGCTCATCACGTGCGGCACGCTGCAGTCCAACTGCTGCCGCTGCGTGGCCGCCGTCGCCGCGCGGCTCGGGCTCCGCGCGGTCCTGGCGCTCAAGGGTGCGCCGCCCGCCGAGTACGACGGGAACCTGCTCCTCGACCGGCTCCTCGGCGCGGACGTGCGCTACTGCTCCGACGCGGAGTGGGCGAAGATTGACGAGGTCCTGCAAGACCTCGCGGCGCGGGAGCGCGCGGCCGGTCGCGTCCCCTATGTGATTCCGGAGAGCGGCGCCACCGTCGTCGGCGCGCTCGGCTACCTCACGTGCGGCCAGGAGCTCGCGCAGCAGGTGCGCCATGGCGCCCCGGAGTTCGACACCGTGGTGATCACGGCCTTCAGCGGTGGCAGTCAGGCGGGCCTCCTCATGGCCAGGCAACTGGCCGGCTTGCGGGCGGAGATCGTCAGCGTGCCGGTCGCCTGGGAGGGCGCGGCCGTCCAGGACTACGTGGTCGACGTCATCGAGCGCGCCCGGCACCGTTTCGGCCTCCCGGTCGATCCTCCGCGCCAGGTCCGTCTGCTGGACGGCTACCAGGGAGCCGGTCGCGCCGAGATCCGGCGGGAGGAGCTCGATCTGGTGTTGAAGCTGGCGCGCCTGGAAGGCCTGGTCCTCGATCCCGTATACACGGCCAAGGCCTTCGGCGGTCTGCTCGACGCGCTTCGCCGCGACCGGAAGGCGCTGGGCCGGCGCGTGTGCTTCGTGCACACCGGCGGCGTCTTCAGCGTGTTCCCCCACCGGGCCGCCCTCAGCCGGCTCAGCGACGGAGACAGTCTGGTAGACTCCTAGCCCCATGGCGGAAATTCGGCTCCGGGGTGGCGAGGTCGACGGTCTTTCGCTCCACTATCTGGTCGAGGGCCGGGGGCCTGCGGTCGTGCTGGTCCACGGACTTGGTGGCTTCGCGCAGTCCTGGCGCCACAACATCGCCCCGCTCGCCTCCCGCGCCACCGTGTACGCGCTCGATCTGCCGGGGTTCGGCCGCTCCGCGAAGCCGCGCGCGCGCTACAGCCTCGCCTACTTCGCCCGCGCCCTGCATGGCTTCCTCGACGCCACCGGCATCGGCCAGGCGGCGCTGATCGGCCACTCCCTGGGCGGCGCCGTCGCGGTGACGTACGCGCTGACGCATCCCTCGCGGGTGGAGCGGCTGGCCCTGCTCGGCTCCGTCGTGCCGGGGTTTTCCTGGCAGGTCTCCTGGCGGCACCGGCTCGTCGCCGCCTACGGCCTCGGGGAGCTGGTGACGCTGTGTGGCTGCGCGGCCATGTACCGGGCGGCCATCGCCGGCTGCTTTCACGTGCCCGATCCGGCCGAGATCGACTTCCTCGTCAGCTGCGACTACGGCGTCCGGACGTGCGCGGCCGCGCGGGCGGCCTGGCTCAGCACGACCCGCGGGCTCCGGCTGGACCTCGTGGATCGCCGGGCGGACTACCGGCGCGCCATCAGCACGCTCGACGTCCCGGTGCTGCTCGTGCACGGGCGACAGGACCCGGCCGTGGCCCCCGCGCATTGCGCCGAGGCGGCCGACGGCTTTCCGCGCGGGCGCGTTCGCTGGCTCGACGCCTGCGGACACTTCCCGCACATCGAGCACGCGCAGGTCGTGAACAGCTGGCTCGACGACTTCCTCGTGGGCCGCCACGCCCCGCGCTGAGCGGAGCCCCGCGCCATGGCCGAGATCACCCCCCAGGAGCTGAAGGCGCGGCTCGACCGGAACGACCGGCCGCTGCTGCTCGACGTGCGCCAGGACTGGGAGACGAAGCTCTGCCGCCTCGACAACGCGATCCACATTCCCATCGAGGAGATCGAGGTCCGCACCGACGAGCTGAACCCGGATGACGAGCTGGTCGTCTACTGTCACCAGGGGGTCCGCAGCGCCGCCGTCGCCCAGTATCTTCGCGAGCAGCACGGCTTCAAGAACGTGCGGAACCTCGCCGGCGGTCTGGACCTCTGGGCGCGGACGGTGGACCCCGCGATGCGCCGGTACTGATGGCCGACGCGCGAGTGCACGTGGAGCGCGCGCGCGGGGTCGCCCGGTGCACGCTCGACCGGCCCCCCCTGAACCTCTTCGAGCCCGGCCTCATCGCCAGCCTGCGCGAGACCTTCGAGACGCTCGCCGGGGACGCCTCGATCCGCGTCGCCGTGCTGACGGGCGCGGGCCGCGCCTTCACCGCCGGCATGGACGTCCACGTCCTCCGCGACCTCGATGTGGCCTCCGCCCGGGGGCTGATCAGCTCGCTGTGCGCCGCCATCGACGCCGTCCATCGCGCGCCGTTCCCGGTCATCGCCGCCGTCAACGGCGCCTGCCTCGGCGCCGGCTTCGAGCTGGCGCTGGCCTGCGACCTGCGCATCGCCGCCACCGGCGCCGTCTTCGGCCTGCCCGAGGTGCGCGTCGGCGTGCCGTCCGTGATCCAGGCGGCGCTCCTGCCGCCGCTGATCGGCCCGGGTCGCGCCGCCGAGATGCTGCTGCTCGGCGCGTCCGTGACGGCGCCGCAGGCGCTCGAGTGGGGCCTGGTCAACCGGGTCGTTGCGCCCGGCGAGCTGTCGGCCGCGGTCGACGAAGTGCTCGACGTGCTCGCTCGGTGCGGGCCCGCCGCCGTCCGTCTGCAGAAGGAGCTCATCGTGCGCTGGCGGGAGACAAGCCTGCCGTCGGCCGTGCAGGCCGGGGTGAACGCGTTCGCGTTGGCCTATGCCACCGGGGAGCCCCGGGAGGGCGCGGAGGCGTTTCTGGCCAAGCGGGCGCCCCGGTTCGGGCCCGACGCGTGAGCGTCCGCGCCATCACCATCGACTTCTGGGGGACGCTGCTCTTCGACCCGCCGTCGAGCGACAACCGCTACAAGG
>Ga0075431_100003240_pt1 | contig 15762 bp, 15 predicted proteins | sample RhiMetdeltSRZDD5_FD_75297 | JGI IMG/M metagenome (GOLD analysis project Ga0075431, IMG submission 75297) | Populus rhizosphere microbial communities from Tennessee, USA - Rhizosphere MetaG P. deltoides SRZDD5 | ecosystem: Host-associated > Plants > Roots > Rhizosphere > Soil | place: USA... | reverse complement strand
CCACAGGTCCCTCAAAAAACTCATATTTTAACGCTTATTGTAGGTTTCAAGTGCTATTTCCAGGCAATCCATAGCCTTCCCCAGATGATCTGTATTAAGAACGTACGCAAGACGTACCTCCTGTTTTCCGAGACCCCTGGTACTATAAAAACCCGTTGCTGGCGCAAGCATCACCGTCTGGTTATTATGAGAGAAACTTTCAAGAAGCCACTGACAGAATTTATCTGAATCGTCGATGGGCAATTTTGCGATCGCATAGAATGCACCACCAGGGTTAGGACAAAACACACCAGGCATAGCGTTAAGTCGCGATACCATCAGATCTCGCCGCCTCATGTACTCTGCTTTTGTCTCATCAAAATAGTTGGCAGGGAGGTCTATCGCAGCCTCTGCAAGTATCTGGGCGAAAGTCGGCGGGCTTAGCCTTGCCTGGGCAAATTTCAGTATCGTGTTAACAAGCTCTTTATTGCGCGATACGAATGCTCCAAGCCTCGCACCGCAGGCACTGTATCGCTTGGAAATCGTATCCATTACAGCGACATTTTCCTCAATGCCCGTGAGCTGTAGAGCGCTGAATTGATCACCCGTATAACAAAACTCGCGGTACGCTTCATCTGAAAACAGGAATATGTTATGCTTTTTTACGATGTTCTTTAATACCTCCAACTCCTGGCGTGAGTACAAATAGCCCGTTGGGTTGTTTGGGTTGCAAATGATTATTGCTCGGGTTCGTGGCCCGATCGCCTTTTCAAAATCTTCTATGGGAGGCAGGGCAAAACCATTTTCTATCGATGATCTTATTGGCTTTATGATTACATTGGCCTCTATTGCGAACCCGTTGTAGTTTGCATAAAATGGCTCAGTAGTAATCACTTCGTCGCCTGGATCAAGAGCTGCCATAAAGCCAAAGAGGATCGCTTCGGATCCTCCCGTGGTTACAATAATATCTGTGTGATCAATGTTGATGCTGTTTCTGCGGTAGTATTCTACCAGCTTGCGCCTGTAACTTTCGTTGCCGGCGCTGTGACTATATTCCAGGACCTTGAAATCGGAATGCCGTACTGCATCCAATATCTGAGGTGGGGTTTCAATATCGGGTTGCCCGATATTAAGATGGTAAACAGTTACACCTTTCTTTTTTGCAGCTTCAGCGTATGGAACCAATCGCCGGATTGGAGACGCGGGCATTTCGTGACCGCGGTTACTGACATGTGGCATGCCGCAAAGATAAGCGGCAGGCTAATTATTTGCTTTTGCTCTTTTCGAACTGTGCATACGCATCAGCATTAAGAACTTCGCCTTTGATGGTCAGTATCAGAGGCTGTTGCGCGCCAGCCACCTTAACAGTTATCTGTTTTGTGAATTGTCCGGGTGCGGCAGCATTAAAGCCGGCTTTAAGTTTGTCGGATTTACCCTGCGCAACGGGCGCCTGTGGCCATGTTGGAGTTGTGCATCCGCATGAAGCAGTAGCGCTTTCGATCACTACAGGTTTTGCGCTGACGTTCGTAAACTGGAACTCGTGGTTTACAGGAACTCCCTGCTTGATCTTTCCAAAATCGTACGTTGTTTCCTTAAAATTAACCAGGGCGTCAGCTTTTACCTGCGAAAAAGCAGCTGTTGAAAGTAACATTACTGATAAAGCCAGCATGATAGTCTTCATATCTTCCGTGTTTATTGTTTTAATGTAGATAATGACGCATTTGGAGGCGCAGAGGTTGTAGGCATAGGATATACTTCTCCTGATATAGTCAGCCCTTTCACTTTATCGCCATAATAAATAGTGATTGTTTTTTGAAATTTCCCTTCAGAAGAGGCATTGAATCCAACCTTGATAAGTGATGATGCGCCCGGGGCTATTGGTTCCTGCGACCAAACCGGGGTGGTACATCCGCACGACGCCTCCACATTTTCAATAATCAGGGGTTTAGCGCCCTTGTTTACCACTTCAAAATTGTGGGTAACAGGCCGCCCCTGCGGAATCTTACCAAACTCAAATGACGTTTCCTTTAGGCCCAGCACTTCCGGCTCCGCGGTGGCGTTCCTGGCCTGCTTTTGAGCATATCCCGTAAAGCCGGCAAAGGAAAACAATAAAATAAACAGGTAAATTCCCTTCATCAGTAGCTCGTTGAAATGAATACCAAAAATACACGTTAACGTTCCAAAGCGCAATTAATTTTCAATCTTTCAACCATTTTTTAACGACTGGAGGGCGATATATAAAAATCCTTAGGTTTGCGACATGGAACATGTGGAAAACACCTCTTCTACTGCCACTGAAAAGCTATCTTTCAATCACTTCCGCCAGGAAGTGCTTCACGACTACCGTCTCTGCTGTGAAAGCAGGGAAGTGAGTTTGCTTGGTCGCAGAGAGGTGCTTACGGGCAAGGCTAAGTTTGGTATTTTCGGCGATGGTAAAGAGGTGGCTCAGGTTGCCCTCGCCAAATTCTTCCAGCCAGGCGATTTCCTGTCTGGTTATTACCGCGACCAAACCCTTGCCTTTGCTACGGGACAAGCATCAATAGAACAGTTTTTTTCACAGCTTTACGCTGATCCCGATGTTGCCAACGACCCTCATAGTGGCGGCAGGCAAATGAATTCGCATTTCGCAACCCCTTTCGTCGACGAGAACGGCGAATGGCTTGACCTTGTAAACCGCAAAAATATCGCAGCCGGACTTGCACCAACGGCTGCGCAGATACCGCGTGCTGTCGGCCTGGCACTCGCATCGAAATTGTTCCGCCATAACCCTGAGCTTAAGCAGTTCGATACACTTAGCAATAACGGTAATGAAATATGTATTGCCACGATAGGTGATGCATCTACGTCTGAAGGTCAATTCTGGGAAATTATCAACGCAGTGGGAGTTATGCAGATCCCTCTCGCAGTATTCGTATGGGATGATGGCTATGGTATTTCGGTACCAATAGAATTGCAAACTACAAAGGGCTCTATCTCAGAAGCGCTGAAAGGCATGCAGAAAAGGGAGGGCACAAACGGTATAAACATCTATAAGGTTAAGGCATGGGACTATGCAGGCATGTGCGAAGTATTTGAAGCGGCTATACGTAACATGCGTGAAACTCATATACCCGCATTGTTCCATGTAGAAGAAGTGACCCAACCCCAGGGCCATTCGACTTCGGGCAGTCATGAACGTTATAAATCACCCGAACGGCTCGAATGGGAACGTACCTGGGATGCTAACCGCAAATTCAGGGAGTGGATCCTCGCTAATGCTCTCGCAAGTGAAGAGGAATTGAACAACATTGAAGCTGCCGCTAAAGATTACGTCAAAAAAAGCAGGCTGGCAGCCTGGGCAAAATATAGCGATGCCATAAAAGTTTTTGTAAACAAGGCAGCGGAATTGATGAGCAACCTTATCGATAATGGAGCTGACGTAAATGGTGAAATAGCAGCAGCTAAAAAGGAACTTGTCACTAACCGCGAACCACACCGCAGAGAAGTGCTCAGGGCATTGCAGACTTCAATACTTGTTGCAGGCGATTCGCCGCAGGCTCAGGAAGTCAAAGATTATTATGAAGAACTGAAAAATGAAAGCTACGCTCTTTATGCCTCGCACCTGTATGATGAGTCGCCCAAAAGCCTAAGAAATATTAAAACTACCGGTGTTGTGTATCCGAAAGACGCGACCGTGCACAATGCCTACGAAATAATAAACAAATATTTCGATGAGCTTCTGCTGAGCAATCCAAAAATTGTAGCGTTCGGCGAAGACGTTGGTAAGATCGGCGACGTGAACCAGGGATTTGCAGGCCTTCAATCAAAACATGGCGAAAATCGCGTTTTTGATACCGGTATCAGGGAAATTACAATAGTTGGCCAGGGTATCGGGCTCTCAATGCGGGGATTTAAACCAATAGCAGAAATACAGTACCTCGACTATATCTTTTATGCCCTGCAAACGCTAACCGACGACGCCGCTACTATGCATTGGAGAACTATGGGACGGCAGAGTTGCCCGTTGATCGTGCGAACCAGGGGCCACAGGCTCGAAGGTATCTGGCACAGTGGCTCGCCACTCGGCACAATTATACATTCCCTTCGTGGATTTCATATTTGTGTGCCCCGAAATATGGTGCAGGCAATAGGCATGTATAACACATTGCTAAGAGGCAATGATCCCGGAATTGTGATAGAGCCGCTCAACGGGTATCGACTGAAAGAAAAGCTGCCTTCAAATATTCTCGATTTCACCATAGCACCCGGAGAGCCTGAGATCGTTCGCGAAGGAAGTGATATCACAGTGGTTTCTTACGGATCAACACTTCGCATAATTGAAGAAGCCGCCGCAATTCTCGAAAAGCAAAATGTTAATCTCGAGATCATCGATGTTCAGACGCTCCTGCCCTTTGATGTGAACCAATCAATTCTCGTATCCCTCAAAAAAACAAACAGGATTATTTTTATTGATGAGGATGTTCCTGGCGGAGCAACAGGATTTATGTTTACTATGGTGATGGAAAAACAGGGCGGATACCGATGGCTCGACACTGCTCCACGCACGATTTCCGGAAAAGCTCACCGGCCAAGCTATGGCAGCGATGGCGATTATTTCAGCAAGCCAAATGTTGAAGAAATTGTAGAGACCGCATTGGAGATGATGACAGAATGAGATCAGCTCAGATTATGAAAAACCTTCTGCACATCCTCATCCTGTTCAAGCTTATCCACTAGCTTTAATACTTCCTGAGCCTGTTCTTCCGGCAGATGGACGGTTGTAGACGGGATCCATTCCACTTCTGCGCTTATCGGCTGAATCTTCTTTTCTTCCAGTGCTCTTTGCATGTTTCCAAAATCACTGAACGCCGTTCTCAACACAAGTACCGTTTCACCGTTATCACCCGTGCCCTCTCCCATTTCTTCGAGCCCTGCGTCAATCAACTCAAGCTCCAGATCATCGGCATTTATACCTTCAGGCTTCAATTTAAACACGCCCATTTTCTTAAACTGGAAGCTTACGCTGCCACTGTTACCTAATGAGCCGTTGCCTTTGTTGAAATGAGATCTTACATTGGCAACGGTACGCGTAGTATTGTCTGTTGCCGTTTCTACAAGAATAGCTACGCCGTGAGGGGCATAACCTTCGTACAGTACTTCTTCAAAATTCGCCATCTCCTTTCCGCTTGCACGCTTAATTGCAGCCTCGATCCGGTCTTTCGGCATGTTTACGCTTCTCGCGTTCTGAATGCAACGTCTTAAAGCAGGATTAGTAGCCGGATCAGGTCCACCGGCTTTTACAGCTATCGATATTTCCTTTCCTATCCTTGAAAATTGCTTTGCCATCCTGTCCCACCTGGCAAACATGGTGGCCTTTCTTACCTCAAATATGCGACCCATATAATATTTCTGTTACTGAAGAGACCTTGTTCTTAAAAGTCTCTGCAAATAAAGTAGAATATGCAAAATTGAAAAAATCAATGTAAAATAAAACAGCCCGGTGTCGCTGGGGTCGTTGTTGTGGTGTATCAATGCCACGACAATCAGTATACCCACGAGGGATAAGCCGGTAATACCAACAATTTTATTTGCCCTGGCATCGCGTATAAGTTTACCATCCGACAGGTGGCTATGTTTCATTCCGTAAAAAAGATAGACATCGAATCCAATCACCATCCACACCAGTAGCCGGATCCAGGTATCGAGCGGAAGAAATACCATCATGAAAAGACAAGTGAAAATGCCCAGGATTGGTATAAGGGGTACCATTGGTGTTTTAAAAGCCCTTGGCGCATTTGGTTGTTTCACCCTTAGAACCCAAACGCCGATACAAACAAGAATGAAAGCGAACAACGTGCCGATGCTTGTCATCTCACCCACAACGCGGGCCGGAACAAATGCCGCGAATAGGCTCACGAAGATCATAAACAGTACGTTTGATTTCGCAGGCGTCCTGTACTTCGGATGCACCTTGTGAAAAACTGCTGGCAGCAATCCATCTTTACTCATGGAAAAAAACACTCTTGACTGCCCCAGCAACATCACCAGTATCACGGAAGAGTAACCTGCCAGGATCGCTACTATAATCGCACGGTTCAGCCACGGATAATCGGGATGTATAACACCGGCTGAGTCAGCCGTACCCATGTGCTCGATAGCAACAGCAACCGGGGCTATGCCTTCCTGCCCCGCAAACGATTTGTAGTTGGTTACACCCGTCATTACATGCGCAAACAATATATATAACACGGTGCAGATAGCCAGTGATCCCAGTATCCCCCAAGGCATACTGCGCTTTGGATTTTTTGCCTCCTGTGCCGCAGTAGATACGGCGTCAAATCCTATGTAAGCAAAGAATACAATTGCAGCCGCCCGGATGATACCGCTGAAACCGAACTCACCAAAATTGCCGTTGTTTTCAGGAATATATGGTACATAGTTGCCGCTGTCTATATATTTCCATCCCAGGAAAATAAATGTCAGCACTACGGATACTTTCAAAGCAACTATCACTGCATTTACCTTCGCACTTTCGCTCGTGCCCCTGATCAGCAAAAGGCTCATGAGTATCACTATAAATACAGCAGGAAGATTTATTATTCCAGCATTTTCCAGTTCCCACGGACCAGCTGTCATCCATGTGGGAAGATGGACATTAAGCCCCTGGAGAAACTTAACGAGGTAACGGCTCCAGCTTATCGAAACTGTTGCGGCACCCACAGCATACTCCAGAACAAGATCCCATCCTATTACCCATGCAATGAATTCACCCATTGTGGCATACGAATATGTATATGCGCTTCCCGCAACGGGTATCATAGATGCGAACTCTGCATAACATAGTCCCGCAAACGCGCAACCCAAAGCTGCTACAACAAACGATAAGGTAATAGCTGGTCCGGCCTGATTTGCGGCTGCGCCACCAGTTATTGAAAATAATCCGGCACCGATTATCGCGCCAATTCCGAGAGCAATAAGAGACCAGGTTCCTAGTGTTTTCTTAAGGCTTTTGTCAGCATCGGAGGATTCTGCTATCAAAAGATTAATAGGTTTCTTAACGAATAAATTCATAATAATTAATAAAATGTGAGTGCGAGGTAAGCAAATAATAAATCGGGCGGGAAGATATATATTATCTTGCAGAATTATCATTACCGTATAGATGAAAAAAGGCTCAAGGATTACTACTTATATCATACTCGCACTGATAATAGGGATCATACTCGGATTTGTACTCAATAAAAACATTCCTCCTGACCGTCTTGAAAAAATTACCGAACCGTTTTCATTATTCCCCGACGTTTTCCTCAGACTGATCAAGATGATCGTGGCACCACTCGTGTTCTTCACACTGGTTGTTGGAGTGGCGAAACTCGGCGACGTTAAGTCGGTTGGCCGTATCGGCGCCAAAACATTGCTTTGGTTCGTTTGTGCATCTCTGGTAAGTCTGTTGCTTGGAATGATACTGGTGAACTTACTCAAGCCAGGCATTGCCATGCACCTTCCACTGCCCCAAAAAGACGCTGCCTCGGCCCTGTCCGGGGGCGGACTGTCACTTAAAGAATTTTTACATCACGTTTTTCCAACAAGTGTTGTGGATGCGATGGCCAAAAACGAAATTCTGCAGATCGTTGTCTTCGCGCTTTTTTTCGGCGTGGCAACCGGTCATATGGGTGAGCCTGGAAAACATGTGATTAAAGTTTTCGATACTATTGCGCACATTATTCTGAAAATTACCGGGTATGTTATGAAACTGGCTCCTCTTGCCGTGTTCGGCGCTATGACAGCTATTGTAGCCAAACAGGGCCCGGGAATATTGAAGACATATTCTATTTTCATCGGGGAATTTTATCTCGGCTTGCTGTTATTATGGGTCATTCTCTTCAGCGGCGGTGCCGCCTTTATCAAAAACAGGATCTTCGAATTGTTCCGGAGAATAAAAGAACCGGTACTCCTTGCATTCAGCACATCTACAAGTGAAGCCGCATACCCCAAGCTATTGCTCGAACTTGAACGGTTCGGATGCCGTGACAAGATAGTAAGCTTTGTATTACCCCTCGGTTACTCATTCAACCTCGATGGGAGCATGATGTATATGACTTTTGCATCCCTGTTCATAGCGCAGTCTTATGGTATACATCTTGATTTCGGAACCCAGTTGAGCATGCTTCTTGTTCTAATGCTCACCAGTAAGGGTATAGCGGGAGTACCCCGCGCTTCCCTTGTTGTAATAGCAGGAACATTATCTACTTTTAACATACCCGAAGCAGGACTTGCCCTTTTACTGGGCATAGACCCTCTGCTCGATATGGGTCGTAGTGCAACAAATGTGGTAGGAAACAGCGTGGCCACTGCAGTTGTAAGTAAATGGGAAGGAGCGCTGGAAAATTAAAAAATTTGTAAGATAGACTATGTTTTTATTAGACGCATTTAACTGGACTCAATTACTACAGCCCCAATTTTATATAGACAATGGTGGCCTTTGGCTCGTACTTTTTATCATTTTTGCTGAAACAGGTTTGTTTGTCGGATTTTTCCTTCCTGGTGATTCACTCTTATTTGTGGCAGGTATCTACAGCCAGGACCTTGCAGAATCATTTATCAGTTCTGGCAACGAACATTTCGATCTCTTCCTGATCATCGCTCTTTCTTCCATTGCCGGAATTCTAGGCAATACATTAGGTTATTGGTTCGGCAGAAAAATAGGACCCTCGATGTATCACTGGAAGGACCGTTTTCTGTTCAAGCAGCGCTACCTCTACCAGGCTAAGGAATTCTATGACAAGCACGGCGGCGGAGCCGTCATATTTGCCAGGTTTCTTCCTGTGATAAGAACTTTTGCACCAATTGTGGCTGGTATAGTGCAGATGGACCGTAAAAAATTTGCGTTCTTTAATATTGTGGGATGCATAGCATGGACATCTTCAATGCTTGCTGCCGGTCATTATCTTCAACAGATGTTCGAAGATAAATTCGGCTATGACCTGAAAGAGCACCTCGAAGTGATCGTGTTGGGAATTGTATTGGTAACCACAGCACCAGTGCTGTACAAACTTATCACCGGCAGGAAAAAACAGCCGGCAAAACCCGTTAATTCCTCTGAATAATGAGCAAAACTGCTTATGGGATTTTTTCTGTTCCGGTAATTGTTGCGGCGCTCGGATATTTTGTAGATATCTACGATCTTCTCCTTTTCACAATCGTACGTGAACCCAGTCTGCGCGCCCTTGGAGTAGTTGATGCAATGATGCTTTCTGAAAGTACAACGATCATCAACTGGCAGATGATCGGATTATTGATTGGTGGCATTATCTGGGGAATGATGGGCGATAAAAAAGGCAGGCTGAGTGTGTTGTTCGGATCAATACTCCTTTATTCACTCGCCAATTTTCTCACGGGATATGTTACCGACACGAACCAGTATGCAGCCGCAAGATTTGTTGCGGGTCTTGGCCTCGCCGGCGAATTAGGAGCTGGTATCACGCTTGTAAGTGAACTGCTACCAAAAAACAAAAGAGGAATCGGTACTTCTCTGGTCGCCGGAATTGGTCTTTTGGGTGCAGTGTTCGCCTATTTCACTTTCCGCTTTACCGATCACGACTGGCGGTTATGTTATAAAATTGGCGGCGTTCTGGGCATGCTGCTGTTATTTCTTCGCATAAGCGTGGTAGAAAGTGGCATGTTCAAACAGGTGAAATTGAGTGAAAATGTAAGCCGTGGGAATATCCTTATGTTTTTCACAAATGGCGAGCGTTTTAAAAAATATATGCTTGCTATTCTCATAGGGCTTCCTACATGGTACGTTATAGGAATACTTGTTAATTACAGCAACCGTTTTGCCAGGGAGCTGTACGGTGAAAATGCCATCGACAGTGGAAAAGCGATCATGTATTCTTATGTTGGCATTGCTATCGGAGATATTCTTATAGGTCTCGTAAGCCAATACTACAAAAGCCGCAGAAAAGCATTGTTCATTTTTTATGGTCTCACAATAGTATCCGGCATTTTATTTTTTACGCCTGTAAATAGCAACGATACCACCATGTATGCCATTTGCACTGCACTCGGATTCAGCACAGGGTTCTGGGCGATATTTGTAACAATGGGCGCCGAACAGTTCGGAACCAACCTTCGTGCAACAGCGGCTACAACAATCCCGAACATGGTGAGGGGCTCGCTCCCGCTATTGAATATTATTTTCAAAGACCTGTTCCAGGATCAGCTTCACATGAATATCGTGCGCAGCGCCATAATTACAGGTGTGATCGCCATCACGATTGCGCTTATCGCGGCATATAAAACAAAAGAAACATTTCACAAGGATCTTAATTACGTAGAAATCTAACCAGGATGAAATTCCTTGTCATACGATTTTCTTCAATAGGTGACATCGTTCTCGCATCCCCTGTACTGCGCTGCCTGAAGAAACAAGTGATGACAGCGGAAATTCACTTCCTTACGAAATCCTCATTTAAACCGGTAACCATCTCAAATCCTTACGTCGACAAATTTTTTTATTACGATAACGACATCGGTATGGTGATTAACCAGCTAAAGCGGGAACAATATGATTACGTAATAGATCTGCACAACAATTTCCGTTCAAACAAAGTGAAGAGGTCGCTGGGTGTAAAATCATACACGGTCAATAAGCTCAATTTTCAGAAGCTCCTGCTTACGAAGTTCGGCATCGACGTAATGCCGAAGCGGCACATTAGTAAACGAAGCCTCGACACCGTGGCTCAATTCGGCGTTATAGATGACGAGGGTGGTCTGGATTATTTTATTCCCGAGGAAGACATGGTAAATGAGTCGGATATTCCCGCTTCCCATCACGCGGGATACATTGCTCTCGTAATTGGCGCATCTTATCACACAAAAAAATTACCGGTCCACAAACTCATCGCATTGTGTTCGGCGATCAACCATCCGATCATTCTCATCGGTGGAAAGGAAGATGCAGACGTGGGCGCGCAGGTTGCTGCCGCGATCAGCGAAAACAAAGTGTACAATGCATGCGGCAAGTTTAATTTGAATGAATCGGCGGACCTTGTAAGAAGATCCAGACTTGTAATATCACATGATACAGGACTGCAATACATAGCGTCGGCACTCAACAAGCAGTTATTGGCACTGTGGGGAAGCACTTCACCACGTCTGGACGTGGAGCCGTATTACAGCAAAGTTTTCCTGGCTACGCAAAAGCAACCGCCTTACGAAAACATTATCAGAAAGCCCGAACTGAAATGCCAGCCTTGCAGCAAGTACGGAAATAAAAAATGTCCACTCGGCCATTTCAAATGCATGGAACAGATGGACATTAACTATATCGCTCAGCGCGTTGAATATCGCCTAGGCAGGCAATGATGTGAGCACGTCATTCATATTACGAACCGCGTCTGCACTCTTGTTGAATAAAGCTTGTTCTTCTGCGCTTAGGTCAAAATTGATGATCTTTTCCCATCCATTTCTGCCGATTACTACAGGAACTCCGAGGCAGATGTCTTTTTGACCCCATTCACCCTCGAGTGCTACGCAGCAGCTGAACAATTTCTTTTCATCACGAACGATCGCTTCTACAAGCGCGGCTCCGGCGGCTCCGGGCGCGTACCAGGCAGAAGTTCCGATCAGCTTAGTGAGCGTAGCGCCTCCTACCATTGTATCGGACACGATCTGTTGCTGCTGTTCTGCGCTCAGGAATTTTGTAACCGGAACACTGTTCCAGGTAGCGAAGCGAATGAGCGGTATCATGGTAGTATCGCCGTGACCGCCAACAACAATTGCGTTGAGATCTGCAGGACTTGCTCCGAGGTGCTGGCTAAGCTGGTATTTGAACCTTGCGCTGTCAAGCGCGCCTCCCATTCCGATGATCCTGTTTTTCGGAAGACCTGTAGATCTAAGTGCCAGGTAAGTCATCGTGTCCATCGGATTACTGATCACGATAATTACGGCATCAGGTGAGTATTTAAGAATGTTTTCAGAAACCCCTTTTACAATACCAGCGTTTACTCCAATGAGTTCTTCCCTTGTCATGCCCGGTTTGCGTGGAAGGCCCGACGTAACAACTACCACATCGCTTCCGGCCGTTTTTGAATAATCGTTGGTTGAGCCCGTTATCCTCGTATCAAAACCAAGAAGCGCGGCAGTTTGCATCATGTCCTGCGCCTTTCCTTCCGCTATACCCTCTTTGATATCGAGCAAAACGAGTTCCGTTGCCAGTTCCTTACGGGCAATATTGTCTGCGCAGGTCGCACCAACGGCACCGGCGCCAACTACAGTAACCTTCATGGAGTTATGTTATTTTGGATGAGCAATAAATTTGGGCTGCAAAGATAGCTATTTAGCCTCATCCATGATCCCGTTCTTTACTGCATACATCACCAGGCCCGCCATTGACTTGGCTCCTGTTTTTGTTTTGAGCTTGTCTCTGATGGCTTCTACGGTACGCGGACTGATTTCCACAATGTCGGCGATCTCCTTGGTTGTTTTTTCCTCGCACATCAGGCGGAGAACGCGCAGTTCTTTTTCGGAAAGGTCGGCCTCAGGTGCGCCATATGGATCAGTTCGTTTAGTTCTGAGTCCCGCAAGAAGTGCCTTATTGGTTAGCTCGTTAAAGAAGAATTCGTTTTCGAAACATGTTTTAATCGCCTCATAAATAGTTTCGGAGTCGGAATTTTTAGTGAGATAGCTGTTTGCTCCGATTTCCATGAGCTTAGAGATCATCGAGTGATCATTGTGCATGGAAAGAATTATCACCTTGGCTTCCGGCCTTATTTTCCTGATCTCCGGAAGGGTTTGTATTCCATCCATTATAGGCATCTGAATGTCCAGGAGTATCACATCGGGCTCTATGTGTTTAAGTAGATTCAGCAGTTGCATTCCGTTATCTGCCTCGGCGATGAGCTCAACGTCTTTTTTTACCGATAAAGCAGTTTTAACTCCGGCGCGAAACAAAGCGTGGTCGTCTGCTATTGCTACCTTAATTACTCTTCCTGAGTCCTGTTGTTTCATACGGTTTTTGTTAAGATTGAATTTGACACAAGATGGTAAATTTTCGTGATAATTACTAGAGGGGTTCTACGAAATTATACTATTTCGGAATATAACGATAAAACTGTCATTATTCGTGTGTTTACATGGGCGGCTATGGCGCTTTTTCTATGCTTGCATACGGATTATACGATATATATAGTAATTACCGAATAAATATAATAGAGCATTTATGCGCTTGTTCACATTGTTATCCACACATACATTTGTGCCGGAAGTTGATTGATATTTTTCATTAGCCCTTAAATCCAAATGTCCTGACCGTCCAAAATGTATTTCCAAAAATTCTATGAATTGCCACGCTAAGATCCAATGTCAGTCAACTTTTCTTTTTTTAAGTCCAAAATCCTAGGGGAAAACTGTCTATGAGAAAACCCCGGTCCTGTTGAATGAATTTAAAATCTGATTTGTCCTGTTGATCCGATCCTTTGAACGCCGAGCCTGGTAAGAATCTGTGAGATTGAAATTTTTTGCCTGCATAGCTTGTAAAAGCGATGCAGGCAATTTTATTTTTCGTAGATTAATAGTGTGATTGATTTACCGGTTTAAATCTCATTTCTCATGACCATAGAACAATTCCTGCAACTGAATGAGATGGAGAAACTATGCGCCATCATGGAGTCTGGCCGCCTGATGGCTCAAAAATTGGAACCTGATTCAAGAATCTTTCTTTACCGTCTGCAAACATTCTACGTTTCCGCTTGCTATTGTATTTCAACAGACCAGCTTACAGAAATCACAGCATTTGTAGATGTTGAAGAATCAATGCCGCATTTCAGGAAATTTCTCATCTCTATTCATCCCGCCGAGCGGCAATACGATACACCGGATATATAGCAGAAAATACCGTAGTTCTACGGGGATAAAAGACCGGCCACCATTTTACCTTGCCGCTCTGATAACCCTGAAATCACTACACCTTGCAACATTTAAACGTTTTCATCCCTGTGATGATGATAGCATCGTTTTACCTGCTTCACATCATGTATTGCCGTAAACAGGCAAAGGCTCAAGAAAGAAAAGCGCAATTGAATCTGATGCAGTCGCAGATCGACATGCAGGAACAAACGTTCCAGAAGATTTCGTGTGAAATTCATGACAACATCTCACTTACATTGAGTCTTTCCAAAATATATCTGCACGACATCGATTTCAATGATCACTGTGATGCGAACGATAAAATTAACCTTTCGGTCTGCCTGATCAAAAAAGCGATGGATGACCTCAATAATTTATCAAAGTCGCTCAACGCCGACAGCATACAAAAGTTTGGTCTGCTGAAGTCAGTGGAAGATCTGGTCAGCCAGATTTCCAAAAGTGAATTATTCAGAATAAAACTAAATGTAAAAGGCTTAACGTATGACCCTGCAATAAATGACGAACTTATAATTTTCAGGATGATACAGGAGGTTGTTAATAATATAATACGTCATGCAAGCGCCTCGGAAGTAATTATCTGGATGAGCTTTGAAAAAGCAAATCTGAAGATTCGCATATGCGACAACGGCATAGGATTTAATCCTGATGAAACCTGTCATAATGGTGCCGGCCTCGACAATCTTAAAAAGCGGGCGCAGATCATAAATGCCACAGTGCGGATAGAAAGTGCGCGCATGCAGGGAACAACTGTGAACATTATAGTGCCCAGTAACAAATAACCCCTCATTATGGAATCACAGATAATTAAAGTCGCGCTTGCCGACGATCACAGGTTATTGCGCACAGCCCTCGCATCTGTCATCAATAAAACAGGAAATTTTTCAGTTGTAATTGAGGCCGACGATGGCAAAGAGCTCATCGCGAAGATACAGGACGTGGTTGTTCCGGATATCCTCCTGCTCGATCTGAATATGCCCGAATTTGATGGCTACGAAACGGCCCGCTGGCTTCAGGTTAATTATCCCGATATACACATCATCATGCTTACAATGTATCACACCGATCAAACAATGATCAGGCTTCTGCAGGCAGGGGTGAAAGGATTTCTTACCAAGGATACAGACACCAGTGAATTGCGTTCGGCCCTTAACAATGTGATGAAATCAGGATATTATCATACCAACAATACCACGGGAAGGCTTATCAACCTGTTCAGGAAAAGCCAGGAACATTCAACCCTAATGAAATCGATGCTCACCGATATGGAGTATCGTTTTCTCCGTTGGGTTTGCACGGATCTCACTTACAAGGAAATTGCAAAAGAAATGCACCTGAGCGTGAGGGCAGTGGATAATATCAGAGACACGTTGTTTGGAAAGCTGGAAGTGAAGAGTCGCGTTGGCCTTGTTATGTATTCGATCAGGCACGGTATTCAGACATTTTAGTCGATTATCTTATTGCGCATTCCATACATAATGAGACCCGCAATCGTTTTAGCGCCCACCTTTGTTTTCATATTCTGGCGTATAGTTTCAACTGTTCGCGGACTTAGAAAAACTTCTTTTGAGATCTCCTCCGTAGTTTTATCTTCCGCGAGCAGTTTAAGTATCCTTACTTCCTTTTCAGAAAATTTTACGGGGTTCGGATAAAACTGTCTAACCTGGCGTTTTGTCTGGAGTTTAGACAGCACGGCTTTGTTAACGAGGTCGTTGAAATAGAAATCGTCGTTCATGCAGCTGAGTATCGCCTGGTAAATTTCTTCCGGATCCGAAGTCTTGGTGAGATATGCGTTAGCGCCCATTTCCATCATCCTGGTGATCATCTCCTGGTCGTCGTACATGGTAAGAACGATGATCTTAACGTCGTCGTACTCTT
>Ga0075431_100003238_pt1 | contig 15768 bp, 19 predicted proteins | sample RhiMetdeltSRZDD5_FD_75297 | JGI IMG/M metagenome (GOLD analysis project Ga0075431, IMG submission 75297) | Populus rhizosphere microbial communities from Tennessee, USA - Rhizosphere MetaG P. deltoides SRZDD5 | ecosystem: Host-associated > Plants > Roots > Rhizosphere > Soil | place: USA... | reverse complement strand
CGGCCTTGTGGAAGGCCGGGATGTCCTCGTAGCCGCAGGTGGCCATCGAGGTGCGCAGGCTGCCCATCAGGTTGAACGTGCCGTCGTTCTCGTGGGCGGGGCCGAGCAGGATCTGCTCGATCGAGCCGTTCTGAGTGGTCTTGACGCGCGCCCCGCGGGGCAGCGAGGGGTGGAAGGTGGCCATGCCCCAGTGGTAGCCCTCGCCGGGCGCCTCGTAGGCGCGGGCGAGGGGCGAGCCGATCATCACGGCGTCGGCGCCGCAGGCGATCGCCTTGGAGACGTCGCCGCCGTTGCGCATGCCGCCGTCGGCGATCACCTTTACGTACTCGCCCGTCTCGAGCATGTGCTGGGAGCGGGCAGCGGCCACGTCGGCGATCGCAGTGGCCTGGGGCACCCCGATCCCGAGCACGCCGCGGGTGGTGCAGGCGGCGCCGGGCCCGACACCCACGAGGACGCCCACGGCCCCGGTGCGCATCAGGTGCAGGCCGGTGGCGTACGAGGCGCAGCCGCCGACCACGACCGGGACCGGGACCTCGCGGATGAACTCCTTGAGGTTGAGCGGCTCCGACCGGGTGGAGACGTGCTCGGCCGAGATGACGGTGCCCTGGATCACGAGGATGTCCAGCCCGGCGTCGATCGCCGTCTCGTAGTAGGAGCGCACGCGCTGGGGCGTGAGCGAGGCGGCCGCCACCACGCCGTGCTCCTTGATCTCGCGGATCCGCTGGCCGATCAGCTCCTCCTGGACCGGCTCGGCGTAGATGCGCTGCATCTCGGAGGTGGCCAGCTCCTTGGGGTAGCCGGCGATCCGTTCGAGCTCGGCCCCCGCGTCCTCGTAGCGGGTCCAGATCCCCTCCAGGTTCAGGACCGCGAGCCCGCCGAGGTTGCCGAGCACGCCGGCGATCTCGGGCGACACGACGCCGTCCATCGCGGAGGCGAGCAGGGGAAGCTCGAAGCGATAAGGGCCGAGCGTCCAGGTGATGTCGATGTCGTCCGGATCCCGCGTGCGCCGGCTCGGCACGATCGCGATGTCATCGAAGCCATACGCGCGGCGACCCTTCTTGCCGCGCCCGATCTCAACTTCCATTTGGTGATCCTAGGTTCGGCGGCGGATGGAGGCCCGAGAGGTTCGGGTTTCCCACCGTAGCAAGCTCAGCCCACCTCGACGGTGGGCAGCTCGAGCTCCTCGACGCGGACCTCCGGAACGAGCCGCTCGACCTCGCGCTGCTCCAGCCGGCCGGCCCCGAAGTGCTGGGTCGACTCGGCGCCGCAGGCCACCGCGAAGCGCAGGCAGCTCTCGCTGTCGCGCCCGCTGTAGCGGGAGGCCACGAAGCCCGCCAGGAAGGCGTCCCCGGAGCCCACCGTGGATACCGGCTCGAGCGCCTCGAGGGTGGCCCGGTAGAGCTTGCGCTCGCCGCCGTCGGAGAGCATCGCGAGGCAGCCGTCGGGCCGCGTCATCGCCGCCTCGCGCGCGCCCAGGTCGATCATCTCGCGCACGGCGGTGCGGCGGTCCTGCTCGTCGGAGAACTCGTGGCCCACGAGCGCCTCCGCCTCGAGCTCGTTCGGGCTCACCACATCCGGGCCGCGCCGGGTGGCGAGGTTCATCGGCTCGCCCTCCGAGTCGAGCACCGTGGTCACGCCGAGGCGCTTCATCTCCTCGATCAGCCGTCCGTAGAGGCCCAGGTCCACGCCCCGCGGCAGACTGCCGGAGATCACGCACACGGCGGCGCCCTTCGCGAGATAGAGGAGCTTGTCCACGAACAGGTCGAGTTCGCCCTCGGACACGTGCGGTCCGTGCTCGTTGATCTCGGTCTGCTCGCCGCTCGTGGGGTCCACCACGGCGGTGGAGGTGCGCGACTCCTCACGGATGCGCACGAAGTCGTTGAGGATCCCCTCCTCGGTGAGGTGCTCCACGATCCGCGTACCGGTCGGGCCGCCCGCGATGCCGGTGGCGATCACCGGCTGGCCGAGCGCGCGCAGCGCGCGCGCCACGTTCACGCCCTTGCCGCCCGCCATCGCGGTCTGCTCGACCGCGCGGTGGCGCCGCCCGAGGCGGAAGTTGGGCACCGCCAGGGTCTTGTCTATCGCGGCGTTGAGCGTGACGGTGATGATCATCGAACGATCCGGATGCGGCCACGATGGCGCAGCCGCAGCACGAGCATGACGGCGCCGAGCAGGATTGCGAGCGCGGCCAGCAAGGTCAAGGGGACGCCCAGGACCGAAGTGAGCACCCTCAGTGTGCCCGCTTCGGGTACTGCGGCCGCCGTGACGAGGGCCGTGCGGTGCACCCTGCGCCCGTCCACGAAGACCGTGACCGTGCCCACGCGCGCGCCGGCCGGCAGCGGCCCCTCGAGCTCGTCGGGCGCCCGCACGCGCCGGCGGATCCGCTCGCCGTCGCGCATCGTGACCGTGAGCCCGCGGCGCGCCACGAGCCGCGCACGCTGATCGTCGCGGTACTCGATCGACGCGCGCGCGAGCGTGCGACGCGTGTCGAGCGCGCGCACCCGGCGGAATCGCCCGAGCCCCCAGCGCAGCAGCTCGAGCGTGTCCTCGTCGCGCGCGGCCTCGCTCGGCTCGCCCAACACGACGCTGATCACCTTGGCCCCGCCCCTGCCGGTGGCGGCGCCGATCAGCACGTAGCCGGCGTTCAGCGTGTGCCCGGTCTTCACGCCGCTCACCCATGGGTAGCTCGCCACGAGGGGGTTGCGGTTGTCGACCACGCGCGGGTGCGCCCCCGACTCGAGCCGCGCCACCGGCATGTCGACCACGCGCGCGAACCGCGGCCGCTTCATCAGGAGACGCGTGAGCGCGGCGAGGTCGCCCGCCGTCGAGTAGTTGTTCGGGTCGTCGAGCCCGATCGGGTTCGCGTAGCTCGTGCCGTCGAGCCCGAGCTCCTCCGCCCGTTCGTTCATGTCGGCCACGAACGCCTCGCGTGAGCCGGACACGCCCTCGGCGAGCGCGACCGCGGCGTCGTTGGCCGACTCGAGCAGCAGCGCCTCGAGCAGGTCCTTCACGGTCATGCGCTCGCCGGCGGCCAGGTCGATCTTCGACTCGACCGGGAGGGCGTTGTAGGCGGGCGCCGTGATCACCTTGCGCGGACGGGTCCGCTCAAGTGTGAGCAGCGCCGTCATCAGCTTGGTGGTGCTGGCGATCGAGTGCCGCGCCCGCGGCCGCTTGGCGAACATCACCTCGCCGTTTCGCCCGTCCACGACGATCGCGGAGTCCGCGCCGCTCACGTCGGGCGGGGGCGCGGGAGCGGCGCCGGCCGCGGAGGCCGCCGGACCCACTCCGGTCGCGGTCAGGGCGACCGCGACGAGCAGCGTTCGCAGCGCGCGGCTCACTCGCGCAGCCGGAGCCGCTGGCCCGCAACGAGCGCCTGGGGATCTGCCTCGGGGTTGAGCTCCTGGATGCGCTGCACCGGCACACCCGTCTTCTCGGAGATCGCCTCCAACGTGTCGTTCAGCTTCACGATGTAGAAAGGCCGCCGCGGTTGGCGGCGCGGGGTCGTCTCCGTGGTCTCCGTCTCCGTGCGCTGGCCCGCGGTGGTGGTGGCCCCACCGTCGTCGCCCTTGAGCGCTTCCGAGTTCAGGAGGATGGAGGCGAAGACGATCACGAACGCAAGCAGCGCGAGGGGCGCGAGCAGGTGCGACACGCGAAGTCGTCTCTTGGGGGACATGAGCATTCCTCAGGCGCCGCTGAGGATAGGGAGCCGGCGGCCCGTCCCCGGCGGAGACAGTCTTAGAGGTTCCACGCCGAGGCGCGCAGATCCTCCGCGGCGGCCGCGGCGGCCTCGGCCGGATCGCCCCCGCGCTGTGCGTGAGCGTCGACGATCGAGCGCGACGCGGTGACCAGTCCCGCCGCCGGATGCGGCCCGAACGCGGGGCCGAGATCCTCCACCCGCCCGCCCTGCGCGCCCACGCCGGGGAGCAGGAAGATCGCCCGCGGCATGAGCTCCCTCAGCCGGCCGAGGTGCTCGGGTCGTGTGGCTCCCGTGACCGCTCCCACGCACGAGAGCCCGCAGTCGCCCGTAAGCCCCGCGCCGAGCTCGTCGGCCAGCGCCGCCAGCCGCTCGTGGAGCGGCGGCGTGCCGGCGTCCTGGAGCTCGGCCGCCCCGGGATTGGACGTGCGCACGAGCACGAAGCAGCCGGCGCCGGCCGCCGCCGCGCCCTCCACGAGCGGCTCGAGGGCGTCGCGGCCGAGCAGCGGGTTGGCGGTGAAGGCGTCGGCCTCCAGCCCGGGCACCCGCCCGAAGGGGCTCGCCGTCTCGCCCACGAGGGCCTGGGCGTACGCCCTGGCGGTCACCGGCACGTCGCCGCGCTTGCCGTCCGCCAGCACCAGCAGACCGTGGTCGCGCCCGATCGCCACCACCCGCTCGAGCGCCTCCCAGCCGGGCGCGCCCAGCCGCTCGAAGCAGGCGAGCTGAAGCTTGACCGCGACGCATGCCGGGCCGGCCGCCACGATGGCGGCGCGGCAGTGCTCGGTGACCGCGTCTGCGGCGTGGATGCGCGCGAGCGCCGGCGACGCGGAGCCGCCCGGGTCCGGCTGAGCGCCGAGGCGCTCGACCGCCTCCGGCCAGAGCCGGCTGGGGTCAGGGTCGAGACCGAGCACGACGCGGCTGCGGCGCTCCTCTACGAGCGCCGCGAGCCGGTCGGCGAAGTGCAACCGCGAGCCCCCGGTCAAGGACTGCGGCGCCTCGAGGCGTCAGCCGCCCTTGACCGCCTTCTTCAGGCCCGAGCCCGCGCTGAAGCGCGGCACCTTGCTGGCGGCGATCTGGATCTTCTCGCCGGTCTGGGGGTTCACGCCTTCGCGTGCGCTCCGGTCGGCGACCGAGAACTTGCCGAAGCCGGTGAAGCTCACCTCGCTTCCGCGCGAGAGCGCCTCCTCGATCGTGTCAAGGACCGCATCGACGGCCTTGGCGGCCTCTCCCTTTCCGAGATCGCTCTTGGACGCGACCTGGTCAACGAACTCCGTCTTCGTCATGTCTCCTCCTTGCCGGGGGCAGCTAACCGGGCGAACGTAACAACGCACCCGGACGACAGCAGCGCGTTTTTGGCTTTGCAAGCGGGAAAATACGCTTGTTCCGTACCTTTCCGGGCGCGGGCGGCGGCCAAACCGGGGATCCGGCGGCCTCCGCGGCCCTCAGGAGCCGGAGACCGACATCGCGCCGATCAGCACCGGCGCCGCGCGCACGCTGCCCCCGAATGGGACCCAGCGGGGCTCCGAGCCCACCGCCTGGACGGCCTGCAGCATCGACACGAGGTCGCTGGCGATCGTGATCTCACGCACCGGCGCGCCGAGCTCGCCGCCCTCGATGAGACGGCCCGAGGCGCCGACCGAGAACGTGCCGGACACGGGGTTGACGCCCGAGTGGAGGCCCGCCACGTCGGTCACGAGGAGCCCGTCGCCGGCGCGCGCCACGAGGCCGGCCAGGTCGTGGTCCCCCGGCTCGAGCACGAGGTTGGAGGCTCCCACCGAGGGCGGCGAGCGGTACGAGGCGCGGCTCGCGTTGGCGGTCGTCGAGCGGCCGTCCTTGCGCGCGCTCCGCGCGTCGTAGAGGAAGCCGAGCAGGCGCCCGCCCTCGATCAGAGGCGTGTGCCGGGTGGCGGAGCCCTCGCCGTCGAACGGCGCGCTCGAGGGACCGCCGGCGGCCGTGGCGTCGTCGGCGAGCGCCAGCACCGGGCCGGCCACCTCGTCGCCCTCCCGCCCGGCGAACAGCGAGCGGCCGCGCTGGACCGCGTCCGCCGAGAGCATCGACCCGATGAAGCCGACGAACGAGGCGGTGACGAACGCGTCGAGCACCACCGGGCAGCGACGGCTTTCGGGCTGCCGGGCGCCCACGAGCGCCAGCGCCCGGTCGGCGGCCTCGGTCCCGATCGCCTGGGCGTCGAGCGCGCCGGGGTCGCGTGCGAGGTCCACCCCGAGGCCCGTCATGAGGTCCGCGCCCTCGCCCGCGAACGCCGAGGCGTAGGCCCACGCCTGGGTGGCCGAATACGAGGCCGCGAACCCGCGCGAGTTCGCGAGCGCCACCGAGCCCTCGCTGTCCGAGTAGACGGCGTTCTCAACCTGGCTCACGCCCCTGCGGCCGCGAGCGGTGCGCTCCACCTCGAGCGCCAGCTCGACCTTGCGGGAGGTCGACCAGTCCGCGAAACGCGGGGAGGCGAGACCGTCAAGCTCGCTCACGCCGTTCTCGTCGGGCAGGCCGGCGTACTCGTCCTCGTCCGCCACCTCGGCGGCGGCGCGGGCGCTCCGCGCCACCTCCTCGACGCCCCCGTCGCTCATGTCGGTCCCGTACGCGTAGCCCGACCGGCCGCCGGCGAAGGCACGCACCCCGACCCCGCGCCCGCCCGCGTCGCTGAGGCTCTCCACCTCGCCGCCGTACACGCGGATGCGACGGCTCGTGCTCTCCTCGGCCCACGCGTCGGCGTCACTCGCCCCGGCGCCGAGCGCCGCCTCGACGGCGCGGCGAGCGGCGTCCTCGAGGCTCACGCGGCCGTCCCGCCGACGGTCAGCTCGCGGATCCGGACGTGCGGCTGGCCCACGCCGGCGGGTACCGACTGCCCGCCCTTGCCGCAGTAGCCCGTGGCGATGTCGAGGTCGGACGCGATGCCGTCGATCAGCCGCAGCGCCTCCACGCCGTTGCCCACCAGCGTCGCGCCGCGCACCGGCGCCGTGACCTTCCCGCCCTCGATGAGGTAGCCCTCGGAGACCCCGAAGACGAAGTCGCCGGTGGCGGGCTCAACCTGCCCGCCGCCGAACGAGACGGCGTAGAGGCCGCGCTCCACGCCCGCGATCAGCTCGTCCGGTGTGGCGTCGCCGGGCGCGAAGAACGTGTTGGTCATGCGCGGCACCGGCAGATGGCGGAACGACTCGCGGCGCCCGTTGCCGGTCGACTCGACGCCGTCCTTGCGCGCGCACAGCAGGTCGTAGAGGTAGGAGGTCAGCCGGCCGTCCTCGATGATCGTCGTGGCACGCGTGGGCGTGCCCTCGTCGTCGATGCCGTCGCTTCCCCAGTCGCCGCTGCGGCTGCCGTCGTCGAAGGCGGTCACGAACGGCGGCGCGAGCTCGTCTCCGAGCCGGCCCGCGTAGACGCTCGCCCCCTTCTGGATGGCGTCGGCCTCGAGCCCGTGCCCCACGGCCTCGTGCAGCAGCACCCCGCCGAAGCCGTTGCCCACCACGACGGGCAGGCGCCCGGTGGGCGCGTCGACGGCGTCGAGGGCCGTGAGCGCGCGGCGGGCGGCCTCGACTGCCACGTCCTCCGGGTCGTCGAGGAGCAGCTCGAAGCCGGCGTGGCCGCCGCGCGTGTCGCTTCCGGTTTCCACGCGATCGCCGCGGCGGGCGACCACCTGGGTGCTGAGCCGCACGCGCGTGCGGTCGTCGGCCGCCGCGCGTCCGTCCGAGTTGAAGACCTCCACCTCACGCCGCGTCTCCCCGTAGCCCACCCGCACCTGCGCCACCTCGGCGGCCGCCGATCGCGCCTTCTCGTCGAGGGAGCGCAGCAGCTCGGCTTTTCGCGCCGCCTCGACCTCCTCCGGGCGCAGCTCGACCGGGTGGCCGTTCGCGAGCTGGGCTGCCGACAGCTCGGCCGGCCGGCGAGCCTCGCCGCGCACGGCCTGGGCCACGGAGTCCGCCACGCGCAGCAGGTCAGGCTCCGCGTGACCGTCCACGTAGCCGTAGTAGGTCGAGTCGCCCCGCACCACCCGCACGCAAGCGCCACGCTCGCGACCCGCCTGCGGGCGCTCGACGCGGCCGTCGTCGAGCGAGAGCGAGAAGCCCGCCCGGGCCTCGGCGTAGAGCTCGGCGAGCTCGCCGCCGCGGGCGAGCGCGCGCTCCAGCACCGTGGCGGCCAGCTCGGGCGCGACGAGGCTCACCGCGCCTCCTCGCCCTCGGTGCTCACGTGGGCCACCATGTCTTCGGCCAGCTCCATCACGCGCGCGTGGCCGCGCGCCTCCGGCTGCAGGAGGCGGGCGTAGCCGCTCGGGTCGTAGACGATCACGCGCGGCTCGCGCTCGCGCTGCATGCGGCGCACGGTGGCCGCCATGTTCTCCGCCAGGCCGGCCGCGCGGGAGATCGGGCCCTTGCGGCGGTCCTTCACCGCGGCTCCCCGTCGCCGCCGTCGCCGCCCAGCTCGGGCAGCGGCAGGTCCACGGCCGCCTGCTCGTCGGTCGCCGGGCCGCGACCGATCCCGGCGGGTCGCGCGCGCCGGATCGGCGGCGCCCCGTCGAGCTCGCCGAGCACGGCGCGCAGGTCCCAGAGCATGAGCGAGGAGAGCGCCGCCCGGCGGGCCACCACGGCCAGCGTCCAGCGCGGCGTGCGCGACGCGAACACGGCGCCGCCGGGCACCTGTACCTCCACCTGCTGGGGCGGCTCGACCTCCCAGTCCCGGGTGGCCTTGTCGACCGCCTCGAACAGCTCGCGTGCGAGCTCGCCGAGCGCCCGCGCCCGGGCGGGGTCGTCGTCGCTCGCGCCCGCGAGCGAGCCGGCCGCGTCGAGCAGCACGGCCGCGCGCGCATCGGCCGAGAGCTCGCACAGGCGAGCGGGTGTCCGCTCGGGGGTGAGCGTCTCGACCATCGGACTGGTCAGAATAGCCGCGTGCCCCTCGCCCGAATCACGTGGCTCGTGACGGTCGGGATCTGCCTGATCGCCGCCCTGCTGCTCCTCCTGAGCGGCTACTACGGCTACTCAGGCGTGCTGCTCGCGGTGGGCGCCGCGGCGGCGGTGAACCTGTTCTAACGGCCGCCCCTTGGCGTTGAACGTCCCGGGCTGTCTGCTCTAGGGGGTACTCCGGGACGTTCTTGTGTCGAGCGGCCGGTCGGCGGCCTCTTCGGGCTCGAGGTGGATCAGCACGTCGGCGCTTCGCAAGCGCTCGCGGATCGCGCCCTGGAGCTCGTGCGAGATCTCGTGGGCGCGCTGAAGGCTCGTCCCGTCGCGGAACTGGACGTGGAGGTCGATGTAGCGGCGGCTGCCCGCGCGCCGTGCACGCAGCTTGTGGAAACCCACGATCTCGGATGCGCCGTGGGCGTCGATGGCGGCGCGCACCGCGTCGAGCTCCTCGGCCGGCAGCGTCTCGTCCACGAGCACGCGGCTCGTGCGGTTCAGGATGCGCACACCCGCGAACACGATCGCCCCGGCCACCACGAGCGCCACCGCGGGGTCGAGCCATTCGGCGCCGGTGAGCTCGACCAGCACGAGCCCCGCGAGCACGCCCATCGAGGTGAAGGCGTCGGTGCGCAGGTGCGCCGCGTCGCCCTCGAGCGCCGGCGACTCGGTCACACGCGCCTGGCGGTACAGGTAGCCGGACACGACCAGGTTGGCGACCGCCGAGAAGCCGATCACGGCGATGCCGAAGCCGATCGAGTGGATCTCGCTGCCCTCGGCGAGGCGCCGGATCGACTCGAAGATGATCACCCCGGCGCCGACCAGGATCAGCATCCCCTCGATCGCCGCCGCGAGGTTCTCCACCTTGGCGTGGCCCCATGGGTGGTCCTCGTCGGCCGGCTGGTCGGCCTTGCGGACCGAGAAGTAGGCGATGATCGACGCCACCAGGTCGATCGCCGAGTGGATCGCCTCGGTGATGATCGCGATCGAGCCGGTGATCGCCCCGGCCACGAGCTTGAGGCAGATCAGCAGCAGGTTCGAGACGATCGAGACCGCGGCCGCCCGCTCCTTGCGGGGCGCCTGCGCCGCCGGGCCGACCGCCCGCGCCGGCGCGGCCGCGACAGCCGCCACCCGCTTGCGCGCGGGGCTCCTCAAGCGCGCCTCGTCCTCTGGCGTCCGAGGATTCCCTCCACCAGTCCCGGCGGGCGCCGCTCCGACTCGAGCTCACCCAGCCTGCGCGCGAGCGTGCGCGCCGCCCGGCCGCGGTGGCTGATGGCGTCCTTCTCGTCCGGGGCAAGCTCCGACATGGTCCGCTCGCCGGGGATGTCGTCGGGCACGAAGGCCGGGTCGTAGCCGAAGCCGCCCTCGCCGCGCGGCTCGTGCGTGAGCGTGCCGTCGCAGCGGCCGTGCACGAGCTCCTCCCGTCCCCCGGGCTCCACGTAGGCGAGCGCGCACACGTAGGCCACCCGCAGATCGTTCTCGGGCGTCACCTCGCGCAGCAGCTTGGCGAGGTTCTCCTCGTCGCTCGCGTGCTCGCCGGCGTAGCGGGCGGACCAGACGCCGGGGGCGCCGCCGAGCGCGCGCGCCTCGATGCCCGAGTCGTCGGCGATGGCGGGCCGCTGGGTGGCCGCGGCGGCGGCTCGCGCCTTGCCGAGGGCGTTGTCGGCGAACGTGGTGCCGGTCTCGGGCGGCAGCTCGACCGCCTCCGGAAGCGGGTCGAGCTCGTAGGCGCGCAGGATCTGCCGCAGCTCGCGCAGCTTGTGGTCGTTGCGGGTGGCGAGGACGAGCCGCACGGTCAGCGCGAAGCGCCGTCCCCGGCGGCCACCGCCTCCGCCTGGGCGGCTCGCAGGCGGGTGATCCCGTCGGCGGCCAAGGCCAGCAGCTCGTCGAGCGACGCGCGCGAGAGCGGCGTGCGCTCCGCAGTTGCCTGGACCTCCACGAGGCCCCCGTCGCCGGTCATCACCACGTTGGCATCCACCTCGGCGCGCGAGTCCTCCGAGTAGTCCAGGTCGAGCAGCGCGCGCCCGTCGACCACGCCGCAGGACACCGCCGCTACCGAGCCGCTCAGCGGGAGCGCCTCCAGCTTGCCCTCGGCCACCACACGCCGGAGCGCCAGCTCGAGGGCCACGAAGCCGCCGGTGATCGCCGCGCAGCGCGTGCCGCCATCCGCCTCGAGCACGTCGCAGTCCACCCACACCGTGCGCTCGCCGAGCGCGGCGAAGTCGATCACCCCGCGCAGGCAGCGACCGATGAGCCGCTGGATCTCGACGGTGCGCCCGTCGGGGCGGCCCTTCGAGACGTCGCGGCGCTTGCGCTCGCCCGTGGACGCGGGCAGCATCCCGTACTCGGCCGTGGCCCAGCCGCGGCCCCGCCCGGCCATCCAGCGCGGCACCTCCCCCTCGACCGTGGCCGTGCAGATCACGCGCGTGCCGCCGGCCTCGATCAGCGCCGAGCCGGTGGCCGAGCGCACGAAGCCGGGCGTGATGGCGACCGGCCGCAGCTCGTCCGGCGTGCGCCCGTCGTTGCGAGGATCGCTCACGCCGCCGACCTCACGGCGTGGGTGACCTCCACGTGCTCGACCGAGCCGATCGGGAGCTGGAGGAAGCGCGTGCCGAGCCGCCGGAACTCCTCGGGGTCGCCGCTCGCCAGGAAGTGGTAGCGGCCGCGACGCTCCTCGGAGGCGGCGATGCCCGCGTCGATCAGCTGCGCGTACACGTCCGCGGCGATCGCCTCGCCCGAGCTCACGATCGCCACGCCCCGCCCGAGCGTGCGCTGGAGCACGTGGCGGACGAGCGGGTAGTGGGTGCAGCCGAGGATGACCGTGTCCACCCCGGCGGCCTGGAGCGGGCGGCAGAGACCCTCGACGCAGCTCACCACGCGGTGGTCGACCTCTCCCCCCTCCTGAATCAGCGGGGCGAGCTCGGCCGACGCGACCGCGTGCAGCTCGGCGTGCGGGGCCGCCTCCGCGAGAGCGCGCGCGTAGGCGCCGCTCGCCACCGTGGCCGGGGTGGCGAGCAGCCCCACGCGGCCGGAGCGGCTGGCCGCGGCGGCCAGCCGCGACTCGGGCCTCACGACCCCCACCACCGGCAGCCGTCCGCCGAGCTCGCGGCGGAGCGCCGGCAGCGCCGCGGCGGTCGCCGAGTTGCAGGCCACCACGAGGAGCTTGGCGCCGCGCTCGATCAGGATCGCGGCCAGCTCGCGCGCGAAGGCCAGCAGCTGGCCGGGGCTGCGGTCGCCGTAGGGGAAGCGCGCGGTGTCGCCGAGGTAGACGAAGTCCTCGTGCGGCAGCGACACGAGGCACTCGTGCAGCACCGTGAGGCCGCCGACCCCGGAGTCGAAGACGGCGACCGGCAGGTCTCGCTCGGAACCGGCCACGACGGCCAATGGTCGCAGGCGTGGCGGCGCGGCGCGGGGCGCCAACGCAACCGCCCCGCCAGAGCACTGACCTCCGGGCGAGGGGTACGAGCGGGGCCCGGAGGCCCCGCTCGCCCTGGGGAAAGGTGCGAGCGGGCCCGGACGGGCTCCGCCCGCACCGCTGAGCGTCGGGCGGAAGCGACGCCTCCGCCGTCCCGGGGACGCTCAGGTGTTCTGCCCAAGCGTGACCGGGCCTTGGGCGGATTCGCACACGGTACTTCGCTATCCAATGTCCGGACGACAATGACTATACACGAGACATTGATGTCCTATTCCTGGATCCGGATAGACTCGGCTGAGACGGGATGTCCTTGGATCCGGCACCGCAGACACTGCAGCAGCGCGTGGCCGGCGCAATCCTCGAGGGGGCGGCGCGGACGCTGGCCGCTCAAGGCCCGGGCGCCAGCATGAATGAGGTCGCGACCGCGGCGGGGGTGGCGCGTGCAACGGTGTACCGGTACTTCCCGAATCGCCAGGCGCTCCTCGATGAGCTTGGGCTGCTGGCACTCCGCGAAGCTCACGACCGGATCTCGTCTGCCAGGATCGACGAGGTTTCGACCGAGGAAGCGATCTCGCGGGTGGTCGGCGCACTGATCGACATCGGCGATGCCTTCGTCGTCCTGGCTCGCGAGCGAGCGCGCCCGGCGGAGTTCGACCGGACGCTGGCCGGCCCGCTCGCGAAGCTCTTCGAGCGCGGCCAGGCGAGCGGCGACATCCGTGAGGACGTGCACGTGCCCTGGCTTGTCGAGGCGCTGCTCGGCATTGCCCTCAGCGTGCTTACCTCGATGCCCTCGCGGGGACGAGAGGACACGGTGGCGGCGATCACCAGCCTGTTCCTGGACGGCGCCCGCCGGCGTGGCCCTCAGCTTCGATGAACAACGCCGAAGGAGAACCGATGGATCCGAAAACGCCTGCTGGGACCCTGCAGGCATCCGCCGCCGATGCCTCGCTGCTCCATGAGCTCGTGGAGTACCTGCGGGAGAACCGGGGCGAGCTGCGCGAGCTCTGGGCGCAACGGATCGGGGATGCCGAGCTGCTCGGCGTGATGACGGCCGACGAGATCTTCTCGGAAGTGACGGCCGTCTACGACAACTATGTCGACGCTCTCGAGACCGGCAGCATCGAAACACTGCAGGAGTACGCCCGCAGCCTGTCCGAGCGCATCATCCGCCGGGGCGTCGAGACCCACGAGGTGCTCGGGATCGTCCTCCTGTTGCGCGATGTGCTCGGCCGCTCGCTGTTGGACAAGTACGGCGGGGACCGTGATCTGCTCGAGCGCATACTGGACGCCTACGAGCCGGCCGCCAACCGGATCGCCGTGATCGTGGGCGTGAGCTTCGTCGAGGAACGCGAGCGGGTGATCCGTGAACAGCAGGTGGCGATCCGAGAGCTGTCCACGCCCGTCCTCCAGGTGCGCGAGCGACTGCTCATCCTGCCGATCATCGGTGCGGTCGACGACCGCCGGGCGCGCCAGCTGACGGAGCAGCTTCTCGGCGCGATCCAGAGCCACCGGGCACGAGTGGTTGTCATCGACATCACCGGGGTGGCATCGATTGACGTGACGGTCGCGAATCATCTCGTGCAGACGGTGGAGGCGGCCCGACTTATGGGGGCGAGCGCCGTGATCACCGGCCTCTCGTCGAAGATCGCGCAGACCCTCGTCGACCTCGGAGTCGACCTCGGGATGTTGACGACCGTGGGAGATCTCCAGGGCGGGTTAGAAGAGGCCGAGCGACTGCTCGGCTACCGAGACGCCGAGGTGGAGCCCGCGGACGACAGCGAGGCGTAGCGGCGACCAACGATGTCGGTCGCAATCCTACGTACCGGGGACTACCTGGTCGCGTCGATCCAGTCGGACCTCAGCGACCCCGAGGTCCTCGCCCTCCGGGACGAATTGCTCGAGCGCGTCGGTCGCCTCCGGGCGCTGGGCATCGTGATCGACGTGGCCGCTCTGGACGTGATCGACTCATTCGCCGCGCGCGCGCTGTGCTCGATCGCGCTGACGGCAAAGCTGCGTGGCGCGCGCACAGTGGTCGTCGGCGTCCAGCCGGACGTGGCCATCGCGATGGTCCACTTTCAGCTCAACTTGGAGCCGTTGCACACTGCGCTCGACCTCGACGAGGCGGTTGCGCTACTCGAGCGTGAAACGCGGCGGAAGCGCCCGGATGGAGGATGAGGTCCGGGTGGCCGTCGAGACGGACGACGATCTCGTGACCGCGAGAGCGGAGGGACGTGCCCTCGCGCAACGCCTCGGCTTCCAGCGACCAGATCCGACCTTGATCGCCACCGCGATCTCAGAGCTCGCGCGGAACCTGGTCATGCACGCGGGGCAAGGGGAGATCATCATGCGCTCGCTCCGCGAGGAGCGGCGGCACGGCCTGCTCGTGATCGTCCGGGACGAGGGACCCGGCATTCGCGACGTGGACGCCGCACTCAGGGTTGGTCACGCCTCGCGCGGCAGCCTGGGTCTCGGCCTCCCAGGTGCCAGGCGGCTGATGGACGAGTTCGAGGTCGACTCACGGCTGGACGAGGGCACCACCATCACCATGCGGAAATGGCGGGTCCGCGACGAGCTGGAGCTCCTGCGTGAGCGGCGCGAACGGCGGCAGGCGACATGAGCGGCTTCGGCAATCTCTACCTCGACTCCATGCGGGCCTACGTCCGCAGGCCATGCGAGAGCACGCTGCGACCCGCCTACGAGCTCGGGCGCGACGCGGTTCAGCGGGAGTTGAGCGTGCTCGACCTTGCGATCGCCCACCACGATGGACTGGCAAGAGCGCTCAGCGACGAGCCCGCGGCACCGGAGGAGCAGGAGCGTCTGGTGCGTGCTGCTGGGGATTTCTTCCTCGAGGCCCTGTCGGCGTTCGACATGGTCCAGCGCGGCTTCCGTGAGGCCCGAGATTCGGCGCTGGTCGAGCGGCGCCACTCTGCGCAGCTTCGCCAGCTTTCGGACTTCCTCGCGGATGTCTCGCTCGCCGCCGGCGTATCGGGCTCGCTCGACGAGATGCTCCGCCTCGTCGCCGAACAGGCTCGCGAGCTGATACCGGCCGTCTGCTGCATCGTCGCAATCGGAAGCGAGGACAACGCCCGGATACGCGTAGCCTCCTTTCCCGAGGACAGCCCCCGCTGGCAGGCGTTCGTCAGATGGGTCGACCTCTCACACGTCGGCGCCATGGTCCGCTCAGCGGGCCGACCGATCCGACTCTCCGCGGAGGAAATCGCACCGTACGTCGGGGTGCCCGCAGGCGGGTCGACCCCCGCGCTCGTCCTGGGTGGCTGGCTCGCGGCCCAACTCACAGCGCTCGACGGGCGGCCGATCGGATCGATTCACATGATGAACAGGCGCGATGGGCGCTTCAGCGAACTCGATCAGGCCGTCCTCGAGCACCTCGCCCAGCTGTCGTCCGCGGCCGTTGAGCGCGCCGGGCACTATGGCAGCGAGCACAGCTCTCGCCCACGCATGTAGCTGTCTTCCAGAGGGTTATCGCCTCGTTTCCGGGTACAGTAAGAGACATCAACGTCTCGAAAGGAGATATCGATGTCCACCCCAGAGCAATGCGTGATCCTCAACATCCCGGAAGGATTGCGCCTCAACCTCCTTGGCCTCATCGTCGAGATTGATGGCGTACGGATCATTGCTGACCGAGCCGGCCTGCTTGGTGGCCTGCTCGCGTCTCTCACATGCGGAGGTATCGAGTCAGCGGAACGGCTCGAAGCGCTTGCGCAAATGGTCCGCTCTCAGCAAGGAAATGGAGGAGGCGC
>Ga0075431_100003230_pt1 | contig 15789 bp, 16 predicted proteins | sample RhiMetdeltSRZDD5_FD_75297 | JGI IMG/M metagenome (GOLD analysis project Ga0075431, IMG submission 75297) | Populus rhizosphere microbial communities from Tennessee, USA - Rhizosphere MetaG P. deltoides SRZDD5 | ecosystem: Host-associated > Plants > Roots > Rhizosphere > Soil | place: USA... | reverse complement strand
CCGGCCGTTCGGGTTCGAGGGTGAGATGGACTACGCGGAGGGAGCCGCTCGATGGTTGACGGGAACGCCGGTCATCCCGGCGCTCTACGCGGCGACCGAAGGCCCGCGGTTGGTTCGAAAGGCAGGCATCGATGCAATTCGTGCGAAGAGCACTCGCCAGACGACCCGACTCATCGAGCTTGCGGATGAGCGCGGTTACGCGGTCCATGCGCCGCGCGATCCATCTCGCCGCGGCGGAACGGTCGCCCTGGATGTTCCTCACGCCTACGAGATCGCGCAGTTCCTGCTGTCGCGCGATATCATTGTGGACTATCGGCCGAACGCAGGCATACGAATCGCGCCACACTTCTACACGAGCGACAGCGAGCTCGAACGAGCGATCGCGGCCGTGGACGAGGCGCTCGCGACGGATGCATGGCAGCGCTTCGGCGAGCGACGATCGGTCGTGACGTGAGCCGAACAGTTCTCCTTCACCTTCACGAGCAGATAAACCCGATGCCGCCACGCGCAGAGAAAGTCCGGAAGCAATACAGGAACGCCGACTATCCGCACGTCGTGCTTCGCTTCGAGGACGGGCACGAGATTCAGATCCCAAAGGGTTCGGCGAAGTCGTTCGACGCCTACGTGGGCGAACGCATCAAGATTCTCGCGATCTACGACCCGACGGCGAAGGAACGGGAAAAGATCGACACGCTGCGCGCCGAGCAGTTCGAAGACGCAACCGCATGACCGATTCTCGAGCGCGCGGCCGGATCGCACGAATCGCGGCCGGTCTCTTCGCGCTCTTCGGCGCAATCGTACCCGCCGCCTGCGCAACGGCGCAGGCTCGCGAGGACGACGCATCGCGACCGACGCGGACGGTCGCGGACACGGCATCGTTGCGTCGGACACTGGACTCGCTGGCCGGGGCGCACGGGGGCGTCGTGGGCTACGCGGTCATCGATGTCGACGGCGGTGCGCGCCTTTCACGTCGCGGCGACGAGACGTTTCCGACGGCAAGCCTCATCAAGGTTTCCGTGCTCGTCACGGTGTTCGATCTCGTCGCCCAGGGGAAGCTGTCGCTCGATGACCGCCTGACGGTTCTCAAGATCGACAAGGTGCCGGGCTCGGGGCAGCTGCAGTTCCTGCACGACGGCGCCGAGATCACAGTGCGGGACGCCGCGTGGCTCATGACCACGATCAGCGACAACACCGCGACGAACCTGCTGCTGGACCGGATCATCATCCGCCGCGTCTGGGACAAGATGGAAGCGCTCGGGTTGAAGAACACGAAGGTTCACTCGAAGACCTTCCTGCGGAACTCGAGCGTGGCCATGGACAGCTCGGTGAAGTACGGATTGGGCGTCACGACGCCTAACGAGATGGCGCGGCTCTTCGAGCTGCTCGCGGGCGGCCGGGCGGTGAGCACCGCGGCCGATTCGGCCATGCTCGACATGCTCGAGCACAACGAGGACAACCAGATGCTGCAGCGGTTCGCGGGTGGCGTGCGGGCGGCGCACAAGACCGGTGCGACCGACGCCGTCCGGACTGAGTGCTCGTTGTTTCACCTCGCGTCGCGCGTCGTGGCGTGCGTTCTCACGAAGGAGAACGTCGACAAGCGGTGGCTGATCGACACGGAGCCGCAGGTGACGATGGCACGAATGGGCGAGGCGATCGTCAAGAGCTGGGGTCCACCTCCACCCCCGAAGTCGACGCCCTGATCAGGAGTCACCCGTGGTCTCTGATGAACGCGCCGGTCCGGTGTCCGCGCTCACACCGTCGAACGACGCGACTCGACCGACGCAACTCACCGATGGACAGTCCCAAGTGCGGTCGGCGTCCTTCGAGGTCGGTGGGTTCCGGGTCGAGCTCACGGCCCGCGGGGGCGCCGTCACACTGGCTGTGGCGGCTGGCGAAGCCCGCGGCACTTACCTCATCGATCCCGAGACGCTCGACCGCTGGGCGGACGGAACCGGCCGGCTTCTCGCGCTGAGTCCGGCGTCGGGCCCGGGTGAACGAGCGGATTACCGGGCTCCCTTTCTCATGGATGCCGAGGGCCGCGCCGCCCTGGCGTTCGAATCGGTCGTGACCGAGCGCGGAGTCGCGCACCGCTTGCTGGTGATGGGGCAGGGCGGTCGGGTTGCGGCGCTCGCGGCCACCGTCGATACGTTGAGCGACCTCATCGCCGCCGCGCGCGGGGCAGTCGCGTTCGCTCGCGCGCGGTAGCCACAAACAGGCTGCCCGGCGCCCGTGTCGCGCGCCGGCGCAAACACTTGGACGACCGGCACGGGTCCTGCGCGAGTCACGAGCATCCCCGGAGGATTTCGTGACGAAAACCATTTCATTTGCGGTGCTTGCAGCGCTTCTCACCGTCGGGGCCGTTCGCGCGGACGCGCAGATCACGACCGTCATTGCCCCTCCCAAGCCGGCGCCGGCGAAACAGCTCGAGGTTGCGCGCCGCCAGGAAGCGGCGCGAGACAGCGTCGCGCGGGTCACCCTCACCGACATGAAGGAATGGGTCGACTCCGCCGCCGCGTCGCTCGCCCTGCGCCCTGATACGGCGGGCGCGCCGGCCGATACGGGTGTCGCGGCGCCAGCGCCTCCGACGGAGCGAAGCGACGCGAGGACGACGCGAGACGCGCCTCGACAGGAGGCCCCAGCGGGCGAGTTCCGCGAGGGCGGTCGCGCTCCCGACACCGCGACGATGCTGCCGACCCTCGCGCTCGCGGGGGGCGTGGTGATGGTGCTTGGATTCGCACTTCGGAGACGCGCCGCCCGGTCGGCTGTCCGCGCGCGACACTGATGCCTCGCACGCCAAACGCGGCGAGAGCGTGGCAACGGGGCGCAGGCACGCTGTTGATTGCGCTGGGCGCCGCGCTGCTCTTGGCCGCAGGCACCTCCGCGGCTCGCGCAATGCTCGCGCGGGATTTGGCGCGGGCGCGGTGGGCAGAGATTGAGGCCGAGCGCGCAGCCGCTGGCGGCCGACTCGCCGCGAAGAAGGCCGCGCGCGAAGGCATCGCCCGCGGAACGCCGGTCGCGCGGCTGCTCGTGCCGCGCCTCGACCTCGACGAGGTCATCGTCGAAGGTGTCGGCGATGTAGAGCTGTATGCTGGGCCGGGCCACATGATCGGCAGTGCGCTGCCGGGCGAACGCGGCAACTCCGTCGTCTCCGCGCACCGCGATCGCCACTTCCGATCGCTCGGTGAAGTAGTCGTCGGCGATACGATTCGCACGGAGAGCGACGCGGGCGACGTCGTGTGGACGGTGATGCGCGTTCGCGTGGTGTCGGCCAACACTCCGGTGCTGCGGTCGTCGCGAACGCCGCTCCTGACACTCACGACCTGCTGGCCGATCCGCTATTTCGGTTCGGCTCCCGATCGCCTGATCGTCGAAGCGGTTCCTATCGGCTGATAAACGGCTCCTTGACTTCGACCGGGGACAACTGGTAAGAAAGCGTCACCGTGCACGACCTTCCACGCGTGGCCCCGGCTCCTGCCTGACGTGTCCACGATCCGCTTCACGCCCGCGGTGGCCGACGCGCTGGCGGCGCGGCGCCCTGTCGTAGCTCTCGAGAGCTCCGTGCTCGCGCAGGGCCTCCCAATTCCGGCAAACGCGGAAGCGGCGCGGCGCATGACGGCCGCCGTCGAGCGCGCCGGAGCGGTGCCCGCGATTTCGGCCATCGTCGCTGGCGCGCCGCAGTTCGGGTTGCGCGAGGAGGAGCTGGCGCGCTTTCTCGCCCGCGACGGCGTGGCGAAGGTCAGCGCGCGCGACATTCCCGCCGCGATGCTCGACTCGCGAGACGGAGCGACGACGGTTGCCGGCGCACTCGCGCTCATGGCGCTCACGCCGATCACGGTGTTCGCCACCGGGGGAATTGGCGGCGTTCACCGTGAGCCCCAGTTCGACGAATCGGCCGACTTGGCCGAGCTCGCGCGCACGCCGGTGATCGTCGTGTGCGCTGGGGTCAAGTCGATCCTGGATCTCAACGCGACGACGGAGCGCCTCGAGTCGCTCGGGATCATCGTGGTGGGGTATCGGACGCGCGAGATGCCGGGCTTCTTCTTCGCTGACACCGGGATCCCGGTTCCGATGACTGTGTCTACCCCCGACCAAGCGGCGCGTCTTCTGGCCCTTCATCGATCCCTCGGGCGATCGCAGGCGATCGTGGTAATGCAGCCTCCGCCTGCGGAACACGCGGTTCGAAAAGCGAGCATCGAGAGGGCGCTCGACGCCGCGCTCGATGACGCGAAGCGCCACGGAGTCCGCGGTGGCGCCGTTACGCCGTACCTCCTGACCGCCGTGGAGCGCGCCAGTGAGGGAAGAACGCTGGCCGCGAACCTGGCGCTCCTCGAGGCAAACGCTGGTCTCGCGGCAGAAATTGCCCTCGCGTGGTCGCGTCTCGCCACCGGCGGGTGAGTCCGCGCCGTGTGCCCGCGCCGCCGCCATGAGCGTCAGGAGAAAAGAAGCGCGAAGGAGGGGTGATACGCCGCGGTGCGAGTCCTGCAAATCAACCGGTTACACGACGTCCGCGTCCGCTCAACGCGGCCGACTACGCCAGCGGGACATACCGATGTTCGACGCCGTCGAAAGGCGCAAACCGCTGGTCGATCAGGTGTTGAACTCCAGGCTGTGCGCGTAGTACAATAGGCATACACTCACGAGCTGGAGGTTAACCGAGATATGCCAACCCCATTCCTGAGTTCCGAAGAGTACGACGAGCGTGCCCACCAGCTGTACAACGAAGGGCAGTACGACGAAGCGCTCGACGTACTTCGCGAGGGACTCGCGCTCTATCCCAATGCGGTGGAGCTGCACATCGGGGTCGGTTATGCTCGGCTCGCCCGTGACGAGTTCGCGTGGGCGCGGCGCAGCTTCGAGGAAGCGCTGATCCTCGACCCGGAGCACGAAGACGCACTGGCGGGGTTGGGCGAGACGCTCCTGAAGTTCGGCCGCACCGACGCCGCCGTGAAGAGCTTCCGCCGTGTGCTCGAGCTCGGTTACCACGACGACATCGACCTCATGCTGCAGGTCGGACGGGCACTGTTCCGCGAAGGCCTCATCGACGAGGCGAAAGAGTTCTTCGAGATCGCCGTCGAGCACGCCCCGGAGTCAGCCGAGGCGGTCGCGCTCGTCGGCTATGCCCAGCACCGCCTCGGCGACGACAGCGCGGCGATATCGACGTTGCGACGCGCCCTTCAGCTCGACAACGACCACGCCGAAGCGCGCATTTACCTGGGCAACATCCTGTACGACCGGGGCGACTACGAAGCCGCGCTCTATCACCTCGATCGCACTTCGCCATCCGACCACTGGGATGAGCTCGGAATCTGGCGGCTCGTCGAGCTGAAGAAGACGATCTATCGCCTCAGGGACGATGATCCCGAGCTCAAGCCCTGGGAGGAACGCCTCTCCGAGCTTGCGGGCGAGCCGGATGACATCGACGAGATGCTCGCGGAGATCGAGCAGCAGGCCGCCGACCAGGCAGCGGAGGAAGCGAAGGGGCAGCTCGAGCTGTTCGGCGGGCTGTTGAGCAGCCTGGCTGATCAGAAGGGCGAGCCGCCGCGACGCGAAGACCCGTCGCACGAAGTGCTGACGCGCGAAGGCAAGCCATTCCGCGGCAGCTGGGACGAGATCGTCCGTATGATGCGCGATTCGAACACCGCCTTCGTCGGCCGCTCGATGCAGGAGTTCATGGCGACGGAAGCGCGGCGCGGCTACTCCCTCACCGGAGTCACCATCCCGACGCGCGATGCCGAGAGCTTCATTCGGGGCAGCGCGGACGCGGGGCTGTTGCGCATCGTGCGCTAGCTGACGCACGGCCGTGACCACATCGCAACAGCGGTCAGCCCTCGCCTCGCTCGACCAGGCGAGGCCAGCGATCGGCCGCCTCGACATCGCGCGCGATCCCGAGGACATCGCAGCCGACATCATCGAAGGGTGGCAGGCTGCCGAGACGGCGCTGCGCACCCTCATCGGCTCGGCGACGATGTCGGGGCAACCGTTGATCCGAGAGGTGCGTCAGCGCGAGCTGCTGACGCTCGACCAGGCCCACGCGCTCGTCGAGTTCAGCGCCGCGCACGAGCGTGCCCAACGAACGGACTACCGGCCGACCAGCGCGGACATCGCGGCTGCGCGAACAGGCTATCAGCAGCTGGAGGCGGCGCTGCGTCACGAGCGCGCCGCGCCGCCGCCGCCGCCGTCGGTATCGACGGCTGGTGCGGCCTCGGCGACGCCGGTGGCGGATGCGCCGCTGGCTCCCGCCACGCCAAAACGGCGAGGGTTCCCGCTCATCGCCCTCATTGCCATCCTGTTGCTCCTCGGGGGCGTTGGCGGAGGGATCTACTATTTCGCCACGGCCAACTCCGACGGCGCTCTGGAGCGCGGCGTTCGCGCATATACGGACGGGAACCGTACCGGCGCGCGGAACGCGTTTGCCGAGGCGGCGCGGGAAAACCCGCAGGACGCCGAGCCTCACATCTACCTCGCGAGAATGGCTCGCGAGGAGGGCGACGCGAACACCGCCGTGCGCGAACTGCAGACTGCCATCCAGCTGGAGCCGCGGAACGGGGTCGCGCAACGCGAGATGGGTGCGCACCTCCTGGCGCAGTCGATTGCGCAGCTCAATGGCGGAAACGGCCAGGGCGCGATCCAGTCGCTGAATCTCGCGCGCAGCTTCTACGTCCGCGCTGTCGAGATCAACCCGAACGATCGTATCGCCCAAGGGTGGCTCGGCTGCGTACTCATGCGACTCGGGCAGGTCCCGGTCGCTCAAGGCTTCCTCTCGCGAGCCGGTCCGGGCGAGTGGAGCAGGTGCACACCGTTGCCGACGCTCCCCCCGCAGTCGCCTGGGGCGCCGGCGCCGGTGCGGTGATCGAGCTCAGTCACGTCACGAAAACCTATGCGCCGCGGCTCGGCCCTTCGGCGCGAGTGCTCGACGATGTCTCGATTCGTGTAGCGGCGGGAGAGATCGCCGGTATCGCCGGGCCGAGCGGGGCTGGGAAGAGCACGCTGCTCTCCATGGTGCTGGGATTCGGCCATCCGACATCCGGCACCGTCCGCATCGATGGCACCGAGCCTCGGCGTTTCGTGCAACGCGAGGGTATCGCGTATCTCCCACAGCGTCTCGGGATCCCCGGCCGCTGGCGCGTGGCAGATGCCCTAACGAGGCTCGCCATGCTCAGTGGCGTTCCCGCGGGCGAGACGCGTGGCAGAGTCGACGCGGCGATCGATGAAATGGCGCTCGGCGATTACCACCGTCTGCGCGTTCGCCGCCTGAGTCGCGATGCCCGGAAGCGACTCGGCATTGCGCAGGCGATCCTGGCCGACCGTCGCGTCGTCGTGTTGGACGAGCCGCTCGAGGGACTGGAGCCACTGACGCTCGACAGGTTGCAGGCACTTCTCATCCGCCTTCGCGCGGCCGATCGAGCCGTCCTCATCGCCTCGCGGGATGTGGCCGAGCTTCAACGAATCGCCGACCGCGTGACGCTCCTCGATCGCGGGCGCGTCCGGCGGAGTGGTCCGGTCCGTCCGGTGACGCCGGTCGATGTCGAGATTGTCTACCACATCACCGTGCATCGCGGTGCCGAGCATGTGCTCGCAGTATTCCCCTCGGCCATTTCTCTCGGCCGCGGAACGTACGCGGTTCGCGTCAGTGGGCTCGGGCTGCTGAACATGGGCCTCCGCGAGCTGCTGGAGCGCGGGGCGCTCTTGGCGTCAGTCACGCCGGCGCACGCGAGTGTCGAGGTGTCGGGGTTCGCGTTGAACGAGGTGCCCTCGTGAGGCCGCGCGTGGCCGCGTATGCGGCGCTGCAGCTCCGCGACTTTCTCGTTGGGCGGGCGCCGCTCCTCTTTCTCGCGACCGGGCTCACGGTCTGGGCGCTCCTGCGAGTGAACGGCGTGACGCTCGCGGCGTTCGATGCGGCCGCTGGTGTCGGCGGGCGCGACGCGGCGTGGCGCGCGTTCGCCGACGCGTTAGGCGCGTACGCCGTGCTCGGTGCCGTGTTCACGGCACAGAGCCTCGTCGCGCGCGACCGCTGGCGCGGCTTTGATCGTTTGCTGTTCTCGCGCCCGCTCAATCCAGTGCGGTACTACATTCAGGCGTTCGTCATGGCGGGCGTTGCCGTCGTTGGATTGGCCGTGCTTGCCGCGGGGCTGTTTTCCGTCGTGGCATACCCGGTGTCCGTGCCGGGCGTGGCGGCGTACGTGGCGCTGACCTGGTTTTCGTTGGGGACGTTCGCGTTTGCGCTCACGACCGTAACGACCTATCACCTTCCGATCGTCATTGGGGTTCTCGGGGGCGCGCTGCTGGTCGATCGATTCGAGCGGGCGCTGGGCGAGCCGAATACATTGGCAGGGGTGATCGATGCGACGCAGTATCTGCTGCCACCGGCGCACGTGATCGTTGCGCTACGCGAGCCGTTCGCCCGTGGATTGTTTGTGGGACCGCCCGTGCTCGCGTGGCCGCTCGCGTTCGGCGCGCTCTGCCTCACGCTGGCCGCGCTCGTTCTTTCCCGCCGCCCATTCCGCTCGTGACCACAACGGCCTCGCGCCCGGTTTCCGTGGATCCCGCGTCCGTCGTCCGCGAGGTCCTCCCGAACGGACTCACCGTGCTGCTCCGTCGCGACGACACCGCGCCCGTCGTCGCGATCGTGACGCACGTGAAAGCAGGGTATTTCGACGAAACGGACGACATCGTCGGCATCGCCCACGTTCTGGAGCACATGTACTTCAAGGGGACGCCGACGCGCGGTGTGGGTGTCATCGCGAAGGAGACGAAAGGGAGTGGCGGGTACCTCAACGCGAGCACGATCTACGACCACACCGTCTACTACACGGTGCTGCCGTCGAGCGGGCTCGTGGCGGGACTCGAGATACAGGCCGACGCCTACGCGCACTCGGTGATCGATGCCGACGAGCTCGCGCGCGAGCTGGAAGTCATCATTCAGGAGGCAAAGCGGAAAGCCGACAATTCCGCCGCGGTGACGACGGAGACGCTGTTCGAGGTGCTGCACGACCAGCACCGGATGCGGCGATGGCGGATCGGTCGCGAGCCCGGGCTTCGGAAGCTGACGCGCGCCGACCTCCTGCGATTCTATCGCAACTTCTACCGGCCTGGCGCGACGATCCTTTCGATCGTCGGTGATCTCGATGTCGACGAGACGCTGGGTCATGTTCGGCGGTTGTATGGCGGGCTCGAGGCGGCGCCGGTGGTGCGCACGCCAGGCCCTCCGGAACTGGGGCGCGAGCACTTCAGGTATCGCGAGCTCGCCGGTGACATCGCGCAGGCGCACCTGGCATTCGGGTGGCGTACGCAGCCGACGCTGCACGAGGACACGCCGCTGCTGGATCTCGCGGCGAGCGTGCTGGGGGCCGGACGCGCGTCGCGCCTGTACCGCGCCGTGCGCGAGCGGCAGCTGGCAGCGTCCGTCAGCGCCTACAACTACACGCCCACCGAGCTCGGTGTGTTTGTCGCGCACGCGGAGATGCCGGCCGCATCGACCACGGACGCGGCGCGCGCGACGTGGGACCAGGTTCGCGCGCTCCGGGAGGAGGGCGTGACGGGGCAGGAGCTGACGCGCGCGCAGCGGCTGTTCGAGTCGCGCTGGCTTCGCCATCTGGAGACGATGGAGGGGCAGGCGAACCACCTCGCGGAGTGGGAGGCGTTAGGCGACTGGCAGCTGGGCGACCAGTACTTCGACCGGATGACCGCGGCGACGCCCGCCGGTATCACCGACGTCATCCGACGCTACCTCGCTCCCGAGCGGGCCGGGTGGGTGATGTACCGACCCGAGACGGCGGAGCCGATCGCCGATGATGCGGACGCCGCACTCGCGCTGCTCACGGACACGCCGGTGGCGCCACTTCCGCCCGCACCGGCGATTGCGGAGGCCGTGACGGCGGACCGCGCGCCGGGGCTCTCCCTGGAACGCGATGAGGCCGGCGTTCGCGTCTACCGCCTGGCGAGCGGGGTTCCGGTGCTGGTCCGGCGACGACCCGGGGCTCCCATCACTCACATCGGCGTGCATGCGTTAGGCGGCGCCGCGACGGAGCCGGCGGCCCTGGGCGGGTTGTCGACGCTCCTCGTCCGGACGGCGCTCAAGGGAACTGACCGGCGCTCCGCGGCCGCAATCGCGGAGGAGTCCGAGCTGCTCGGCGCCGTGATCGGCACGAGCGCCACTGCGGACGGACTCGGGTGGACCGTGTCGGTGCCGTCGCCTCGTGTCGCCTCGGCCGTCGACCTGCTCGCGAACGTGATTCAGCAACCGACGTTCCCGGATGACGCGCTCGAGGTGGAACGCGCCATCGCCGTCGCGAACGTCGCCCAGCAGCGCGACGACATGTATCGCCACCCGGTGCGTCTCGCGATGCAGGCCGCGTACGGCGTCCATCCCTATGCGAAATCGGTGCTCGGTACCGAGGAGTCGCTCGCCGCGATCGACGCGCGCGCGGTGCGCACGTGGCATCACGACCGTGTCCTTCGGTCCGACACCGTGATCGCGATCGTGGGCGACGGTGACCCGGACGAACTCGCCGCTCTCGTCGCCGGCAGATTCGGTGACCTGCGGCCGGCTCCGGCCGAATTGGTCGCGGCCCCTGCGTGGCCGCCAAGAACCGAGGTGCTCGCCGAGTCACGCGACAAGGCGCAGACCGCGCTCGTCGTCGCGTTCGAGGCGCCGGCGCGGAACGACGATGACCGTTTCGCGGTGGACCTCATCGCCGGGGTAGCGAGCGGCCTCGGCGGCCGATTCTTCGACGAGTTGCGCGACCGCCAGTCGCTCGCGTACACAGTCCAAGCCTACGCGAGTCAGCGCGTGCTCGCCGGAACGTTCATCTCGTACATTGCGACGTCCCCCGAACGCGAGGATGTGGCGCGCCGCGGTCTCCTGGCGGAGTTCGCGAAGCTGCGTGAGGGGGAGGTGGCCGCCGAGGAGCTCGAGCGGGCGAAGCGGTACGCGATCGGAACGCGGGCAATCCGCCAGGAGAACGGCGGAGCGGTCTTGTCCGAGATCGTGGATGCCTGGCTCTACGGCGCCGGTCTCATGGAGCTCGAGGAGCACGACGACCGGCTCCGTGCCGTGACGCCGGCGCAGATGCGCGACGTCGCGCGGCGATACTTCGTGGAGGAGCGCCGAGTGGAAGGCATTGTGCGCGGCGTGCCTAAAACAGTCTAAAGCCATCAGCCATCAGCTTACTGCCTCGGGAAGCCTCTAACGCGAGAGACGCATCCCGACGGTTTACAGCTGATGGCTGATGGCTGATGGCTGCGGCGCCTCAGGCGCCGCCCGGGGGGCGGACGATTTTCCCCATGAAGAGGATCGTCCCCGACAAACGTTCTCGGATCGCGAAGACGAACGGCCGGTCGATGCGGATGACCTGCGGACCGCACGCGCACACGACGCGGATCTCCACCGACGTGACCGCTGCCGCCTCGGTACCCTCTTCGTGCACGTCCACGTATGACTTCTGCTTCACGCGGCTGATGTAGAGGCGCTTGCCGTCCGACGACATGCGCGTGAAGTCGGCGAGGCCCCCCTGGAACGGCAGCTGCATCCCTAACGCCTGAAGGGGCTCGTTGAGCAGCGCCTCCCACCGGAGCTTGAACTTCGGCATCTGGAGCTCGACTTCGCGCGCCGCCGCGCTGGCGACAGCGGTCTGCCAGGCGTCGGCGGTGAGGGATGCAACCAGATTGCTCACGGACTTGCCCGGCTTCGGCAGCAGGATCGTCATCGCGTACGCCCCGCCGCCGTACGGTAGCTCCACGACCTGCAGGTCCGCGGTTTCCGCGACGCGAACCGTGTCCGTCCGGCGCATCATCTCGATCGGCGCCGTGGTGCCGTCGATCGTCGTGAACTGGTCCTGACGCGTCTGGTTCTTCTCGAACCGCGCGGTCCATGCGCCGTTGAAGTAGATGGCGTTGATGAGGTACATCACCACCTCGCCATCGATGGGCGGCTCGACGATCTTGTCGATCTTGTTGTTCGTGCTCTGCTTGACCCAGTCGTTGATGGTGGTCACAGCGCTCGGCGCGTTGAAATCGAGCCCAGCGACTTTCGCATCGAAGAACTGGCGGGCCTCATCGAGGAACGCCGACTCGAACGGGAACCCAGTGCGGTACCAGATCGAGTTCGCGATCCGGAAGTCGACCGTCGGGTCGAGCGCGCGCAGCATGTCGATGAGGGAGCGGTAGGACGCGTTGATCTCCGCTCGCGATGTGGTCCCGAATGCGAGGGCGCGCCGCATCTCCTCGAACGTCTCGCCGACCGCGCCGTTCATCGTCATTCCCAGCGCCATCGACGCGCTGAGTGGCGACATGAAAACATTGGAGTCCTGGCGGGTGCGATCGAGCTCACGAAGGAGGCCGAAGCCGAACGCATTGCTCGCGGTAATGACCGCCTGTTCACCCGTGGACAGCGCGCGCGGCAGCTGAGTGATGCGAGGCGTTCGACCCTCATCCGGTCCAGACGGGTCGCTGCAGGCAGCGGCGGCGAGTACGACGAATAGCAAACCCCTCAGACGCATGGCGCTCCTCGGCGATAGGTGTTCACCGCCAAACCCGAATGACAGGGTAATCGTCACGCGAAAAAAACAGCCATCAGCCATCAGCTTACTGCCCCGGGATGCCCGTCCTCGCGAGAGAAACATCCCGAGGGGGTTGAGCTGATGGCTGATGGCTGAAACTGCAACGCTATTGCGTTGCAGTTTCGGCCATCGCCGCGACCGCTCGCTCCAGCGTCGCAAGCGCCGGGCGAATGCGCCCCCCGGGGGCTCGCAGGCCAGTAGCAGCGTCGTAATCGCCCGCGCTTTCCACGATCAGCCCCTTCACCTGCTCGTGACTCGTGGCCCAGGCCAGCGTACCCCAGAGCGCTCGCGCCTGGCTCGGCTCTCCGTGCGTCACCGGAAAGCCACCCGCGCCAAATACCCAGTGCGGTTTCGTCGAGCCACGCATCCACCTGTCGGCAACGCTGAGCCGCGCGCCGAGGGAAGCGCCGCCGTCGTACGATGGGTAAAACGAGAATCCGACCACGTCGATCGGCGATCCCCGAGCGCTTGCCCACGCGTAGAGACCGCTGTCGGCACCGACGAACGCAGACGCCGCGACGCCCACTCTAACACGATTGCTGACACGCCGGGCATTTGCCGCGGCGAGGCGGTGATATTCCTGCCACCACGCCAATGGCACGCGACCCATCGCGCGTGCTCCCTCAGTGTACGGGTCGCGTGCCGGAAGGATGATGTCCGGTCGCAGCCGCCGGACGATCCGGTCCACAGCGGCCAGACGCGCGCGCATGTGGGCGGTGGGCGCCTGACGGAACGACTCACGCGCGTTCGGATCGTAGCCCACGGCGACGATCAGCAGCACGCTGTCGCGGCGCTCTTCCTCCAGTGACCTCGCGAGCGAGTCGAGCGCCGCAAGGCGCGCTCCTGCGGGATCGATCACGACGGAAATCGCTCCGACATCCACCGAGTCCACCAGAGCGAGGTCGCTCCGAATCGCGAGTGGCGGCGGCGCGGCATCGAGCGGCGGGAAGAGCCGCAGCCCAATCGTGAAGTCCCCCTGCGGGCGTTCCTGCAGCCGTTCGAGCGCGTAGGGCCCATAGCTCCGGACGGCAACGACGGCACTCGGAAGTTCCGCTACGAACAGGACGGCGTACGCCATGGCGAGCATCGCGAGCGTCCCTCGCACCGTGGCGCTGACGCGGTACCGCGCGGGATAGGCTGGCGCGAGGAGGGGGAGCTGCACCGCCAGCGGTGCGAACAGCGCCGCGCGCCCGAGCAGCATGCCTAACGCGCTGGACTGGGCGGCGGCGACGGCGAGCGCGCCAGCGGACGGATCCCGGCCGCTGTACGCGGCGTAACGCACGAACGCCGCGACCGCGAGGATCAGATCGAATGCCGCGATCGGCACGCCGATGAACGGTGTCACGAGTCGTCGGCCCACCGCGTAGAGGGCCTGCAGCGCGAAGATCGACAGCGTGAGCGGCCAGACCCACGCGATGATATGGATGGCGCGCCCGTTGAGGATGGACGCCGATGCGACCGCGACGAGGACGGCCGGCGCGATCAGTAATCCCGCGAGCGCGGTGACGCCCCGGAAAAACCGCGGCGCGCGGCGGTTCTGCGCGATCTGTCCCGCGAGAAACACGTCCCACAGGAGGACGAGGATCGACGCCCCATAGAACAGGTAGGGAAGTAGCTCCCTCAGCCGCACTGCGTGCCTCCGTCCCGGACCGCGCGCCGCATCACCCGCGCGCGCGCTTCTCGCACCGAACCTCGCGTGCCGTCAGCCGGCGCGTGAACACATCGAGTGCCTTCTGCTCGTCGTGCGCGGCCAGCGTCAGGATGTCGAGCAGCAGCAGCTGACGGCTCGGAAACGCGTGCGCCGAAATGTGGCAGTCGTCAAGCAGGAGGACGACACTCACACCGTCGCCCGGAAGCTTCCGCATCACCGGGGCGCCAATGGCGGTGAAGCCAGCTGCCCCGGCGGCGGCGATCAGCAGTCCGCTCATCAGTGATGTGTCGCCGAGCTGTGACGGCACCGCGCCGATGAAATCGGCGCTGAGATGACTGAACGTCGGCGACACGTAGGGGCAAGGCTCCTTGCTCGTGGGCTATCGCTCGGGCGATCGTCTGCGCAGGATATCCGCCCCCGCGGACGAGCACAAGGAACCACGCTCTTACGTGCTGCCCGAGTGCATCACCGCTCATTACCTTGCGGCATGAGCCGCGAGCGCTTGATGACACTGCCGAACGCCGTATCGATGTCGCGGCTCGTCCTCGCCGCTGCGTTCGTGGGTGTGCGCGAGCCGGCGGTGCGTCTTGGCCTTCTCGCCGCGGCGTCGGCGACCGACTTTCTGGACGGATGGCTTGCACGTCGCAGTCGGGCGACCACAAAGTCAGGCGCGCTCATCGATCCCATTGCCGATCGGTTTTTCGTGTTCGCAGCCGTCTGTGCGTATCTGCTCGAGGGCGCGATCTCGACGGCGGCCTATTTCACGCTCCTCTCTCGCGACATCGCGACGGCCATCGGCTTTCTCGTCGCCCGATCGGTACCGTGGCTGCGCGCCGTCGTGTTCCGAGCTCGGATGCTCGGAAAGATCGTCACGGGACTCCAACTGCTCACGCTCGTGGCGGTCATCGTCGCGCCCGCGACGGTGGCATTGCTCGTGGTCCTCGTCGGTGCCACATCGGCGGCGTCGATCGCGGACTACACGCTCGCATTGTGGCGCGAGCGCGCAACGTGATGGGCAGCGTCGTCCACCGACGATTCGTCATCCTCGCGACGTCGGTCATTGGGATCGTTGGCTGGGTACGGCCGGTGGTGGCGCAACGCTCGTCCCCGAGTTCGCCGCGAGTCCAACCGGAGGCGCGCGCGGACTTCATCAACGCCCGCGCAGCCGCGGCGCATCTCGGCGTTGGTGTGAGCGTGGCCGCGGGAACCTATGTGCGCTTTGGGCTGGTTGCGGCGGCAGGGCAGGCGTGGAGAGACGGCGAAAGCGAGGCGGCCGGGCGGGTCGACGCACTCGTGCGATTCGTGCCCGATCCGTTCCGCGAGTTCCGGTGGGCACCGTACGCGGCCGGCGGCGTCAGTGCGATGTACGACACCGACGAGCGCTGGCGAGGCGTGCTGGTAGGGGTCCTGGGAGTCGAGGGCCCGTCGCTCGGATCGGTCGTCCCGGCCATTGAGGTTGGCTTCGGCGGCGGGACGCGAGTCGGGGCCGTGGTGCGGCGGGCGTTGCCCGGCAGGCGGTAGCGGGCGCGACCTAGCCGCCCGACGCGCGGAAACAACAACGCCCCGACGAACGGGGCGTTT
>Ga0075431_100003229_pt1 | contig 15791 bp, 25 predicted proteins | sample RhiMetdeltSRZDD5_FD_75297 | JGI IMG/M metagenome (GOLD analysis project Ga0075431, IMG submission 75297) | Populus rhizosphere microbial communities from Tennessee, USA - Rhizosphere MetaG P. deltoides SRZDD5 | ecosystem: Host-associated > Plants > Roots > Rhizosphere > Soil | place: USA... | reverse complement strand
GATCAACTCATAGAATAGAGGGCTCCTGAGAATCCAGGGTGTCGTTTCGGTGCCGTAGGGTTCTGAGGAGGTAACCATGAAGCGGACACTCTTCCTGCGGACACTCTTCCTGATGAGCTTGACCTTGGCCGTCGGACTGGCGACCTAGACCCTGCGCGGGTTCACGCGTCAGGAGACCGAACAAGCCCTCGCAATGATGTAGTGCCACAAGGAACCGATGCCACCCGGCCGCACCCGCGCGCCCGACTCCAGCACATACGGCCGTGCCACCGGTTCGTCGCCCACTCTCGTTGCTGCTGCCGGCGGATCGGGTCATCTAGCGGCTGGTCTGTTGCTATGCGCGATGCCGGTGTTGTAGCCCGCTGACACGGCACGTCACTCATTTGGGCTCCAATTTGACACCGCTCACCTCAAGGGAAGTTAAGGCGAGCCTCTAAAACACCCGCGAGGACGATTTTTTCTAGAGTGATGCTGGCACAGGGTCTGCACAGCAAGAACGTCCGACTCCAATGGTGCCCGCGCGGTGCGGGAGCATTGACCAGAGGGGAAACCAATGAGAGCACCAGCCGTGATCCGAGTCGTCGTCGGGGGTCTCTTGATCGCGGGCGTGGCCCTCGCGGTTCCGATGGCTGCGCTGGCCGACGACGCCAAGGAACAGAAGAACGAGCGGCAGCTTCAAGCAAACGTCAGGCGGTTCGACGACGACGCCGCGCGCGCTGCGCGCACGCCGAACGGGCAGCGCCGCCTCGACGAGCGACTCGCCAAGCAGTTCAACGTGGACCCGTCGGTCGTGACTGGTCTCCGCAATCGCAATCTCAGCCCCGGTCAGGCGACGATCGCGCTCGCCCTCTCCCAGCAGTTGATGAAGCAGGACGAGACCCTGAGCCAGCAAGCGGCGCTCGACACGATCATCGCCGAGCGGCAGGCGGGGAAAGGGTGGGGTGAGATCGCCCACAATCACGACCTGAAGCTCGGCCGCGTGATCAGCGACGTCAAGAAGGCAGACAAGGCGGCCGAGCACGTCGCCTCCGGAAAGTCCGACAAGGTGGACCAGAACGTCGCCAAGGTCGACAAGCCTGACAAGCCTGAGAAGATCGACAAGCCAGACAAGCCTGAGAAGCCAGCCAAGCCGGAAAAACCCGGTCGCTGACCGAGCATCCACAACCAGCGCGGCGGAGCCACCGCGCTGGTTTTTCTTCCTGTCGTGCGTTCGCCTCGCTAATGTGGGATTAGGAGCTCTGGGCAACTACGCCCGTCAGGCATTCTCGCGGAGACAACATGCGCTACGGCGGCGTGGTGCTCGGTGTGATGATGGTCCTCGTCGGCGCGATGCCAGCACTGGCAGCCGACGATGATCCTCGGTGGTTGTTCTCGTCCTCGGTCAATTACTCAATCGGCGACTACGGGACGAACAAAGACACCACGATCGTCTACGTGCCATTCACCTTTGGCGTGAGGCCCGTCGACACGCTGTGGATCAGCCTCACGGTGCCGTACCTCTACCAGAACAGCCAGAACGTGGTGGTCACGGGCGGAGGGGTCGCGACTCGAAAGAAAGCCACGGGTAAATTTGCGCAGCCCGCCACGGCCACCACTGAGAGCGGGCTGGGCGACGTGCTGTTGAAGGCCTCGTATGTCCTCCTGAACGAGAAGCCTCTCCTCCCGGAGATCGCGCCATACGTAAAGATCAAGTTTCCGACCGCGGATAAAGACCGTGGATTAGGCACCGGGGAGTTCGATGAGACGATCGGCGTCGACCTGAGCAAGCAGCTCATCGGTCCCCTCTATGGGTACGTCACGGTAGCGTATACATTCGTCGGTTCTCCTCCGGGGGCCGACTTCGACAACTCGTTCGGATGGAGCGTCGGCGCCGCGTATACGCTGTTCCCGGGCTTATCCCTTTTCGCGTTCCTCGACGGCTCGACCGCTATCTCGCCGGGGCAGGCGGATCCGCTCGAGCTTCGTGTGGGAGCTGAGTACCGACTTATCAAGGCGCTGAAGTTGACCGGAGCGGTGAGCCGAGGATTGTCGGACGGCGCGGCCGACTGGGGACTCTCCGCGGCCCTCACGCTGCGCTTTTGACGCCGAGGGCGACAACTCGGGGTCTCAGTTTGAACCTGGGCGGCGGAACGTGACTGCGGGCAAGGTTGCCCTCGCGGACCGCCTGGAACACTATCTATCTATCGAGGACGCGCCCGTGAACCCGGATTGTCAGCTGCGGGAACGTCGGATCGTCGGTGTCGATCGAGATCGTTCCGTTGAGGCTGCTCGGGCGAAGGGCTTCGGCGCGAAGGCCGACGTCGATTCGAAAGGTGCCGCTTGGCCCCGACGACGGCGTGACGCGAATTGCGAGCGCCTCCACATCCGAACGAACGCCTCGAAGTCGGAACTGTCCTTTGCGCTTCTTGACGAACGTCGTCTGCTCGAGAAAGGCGGCCGCGTTCGGTTGCAGCCGAACGCGATCGAGAGGGATCTCGCCGAAGTCGATTTCATCGGGGCCGACGTAGAGGTCCGCCTTGACGAGGACGTGCACGGGCAGGCGCAGCGTGCCGATGGCCGCGTCGCTGCTCCGGAGCTCGAGCGTCTCCTCGTAGCGGCCAGGGGCCATTCCCGCCGCCGGTTTGACTGTGAGCCGCCAGCTCCGTCCTGATTCAATCGTTTCAAGGCGAGCGACGTGATGGGCGCCACGCAGGGAAGCGAGCCACATCGTCACCGGCCTCGGCTGGTTGCTCCGGAGTATCAGCTCACGACGAATGTCCTCACCGCGGAAAGCGGACAGAAAGACGGCAGGTACCGGCTCGATGTCGAGCGGTCCGTGCACTGTTCCGGCGAGTAGCAGCGGCACCGACGCCGCGCGCGGATCGTTCGTCTCCACGAACGCGACTCCCCGGACGCTGCCCTGCACACGATCGGTGGTCCACTCGAGCACCACCGCCCCGTCATCGCCCGGCGCGACCGTCCCAGGCAGCCGGGCGCTCATCCCTGGCATGTCGAAACGCACTGCGGTCAGCTTGAGCGGCGTATCACCGCCGTTGTGAAGTCGAAAGACGCGCGTCACCTTCTCGCCGCGCCGGATGTCGCCGAAGTCGTACTCCGTTGGATTGAACGCGGCTTGCGGCTCCGACTGGACGAGGGACGGCCAGAGGCTCGCTGCAAGAGCGACGGCCGCCACGATCTGGCGTGAGGGAAAGAGCATTTCGAGAAGCTGCCCGGAGACCGCACGGCGGCCTCCGGGCGCCGCTTCGAGCCCGGTCTACTGGTTGAGGTAGTAAAGCCGAATCTGCGCCAGGCGCAGGCCGTTGTTGTCGTACTGCCAGACGTAGTCCTGGAGGTAACCGCTGAACAGCGAGACGCTTCCGCACGTCGTGACGAAGTTGAGGTCGAAGCAGACACCCTGAAGCGTCGTCAGCTGGCTCGTCACATCCTGAAAGGTTTGCTTGCCCTTGCCGCGCGAAAAGACATTGAGCGTATTTTCGGATGAGCAGATCAGTGTACCCAGATCATCGTAGGCGCAGGTCGTGATCGTTGCGGACCCGCCTGGCTGACCAAGCGCACGGCCCCAGACCTGATACGAGGCCGAGGCCGTCCCTTGGGCGCAACCGTAGTCCGTTGGGATCGCGGTGTTGCAGGGAAGCTGGAAGACCGCGCCGTTCATTCCGCGGCCGATCTGGTTACCCGCGCAATCATAGGCGGGGTCGAAGCCGTTGCCGTCGCACACCTGGAAGTCGCCCGGCGTGAGCCAGATGTTGGAGACGACGTTAGTTGCGTTGGGGTCGGACTTCTTGCTGCCGAGCCCGACGAAGATCGTGTGACGATCCGAGCCTGTCATCGGCGAGCTTTTCGGATTGTCCATGCCGATGATGTTGAGGTTGTAGTGGGCGCCGGTCGGGGCGCCGTTGCCGCCGCCCGCCCAGCTCGGGATCGCCGCACACAGCGTGCACAGGATCGCTAGACCAATAAGGCCCTTCTTCATGTCTGCACCATTCCTTCGCTGGGGCGAACGTCGTCGTCTCGCACCCAACGGTTTGGAAGTCCGCGCACGGTGTCAGAAGACACGCGTAGGGCTCGCCGAGGAGGGCGCGGATCCGGACCTCGGCGGGCGCGACGGTCGCCAGGGAGCCTCGCAAGGGCTAGGCCACGCGGCCGCAGTGTATGTAACCGTGCGATTTCTGCGCTATTGCTGCCTTCCGTCGCGGTCTCGCGTTCGGCATCGTGACACTGAATGTCGGCGTGCGGGCACGATCGACTCCGCCGATTGCACCCCGTCGCATCTGAATTGCGTCGTCGTCCCCACAGGCTGGACGGACGGCGACCGAATGTGCGCATGGAATCGAGGCCGAGGCCAGAGGGTGCGTCGCGAAAACGAGGATTGACCGAAAATAACGCTGGATCACTTCGCCGCCCCGACGGAGGCCGCTCGAACCATCAAGCCGCGCCGCGGCGAAGTTGGCGGCGAGCCGGTTTCGTCTCGGGGGGATCGCTTCGTAAAGTTCTTCATCGGGCAGGGCCAGGACGCGAAGAACGCCGTCAGCTGGCTCGCCAGCTCAGCAGCGCCGGCGGCCCAGAGCGAGCCTAACGGCGCCCGTGGCTAGCGCGTCAGCAGAGGCGGCCGCTGGGAACCGTCGACGTAGAAACTACCTAGCGTCACCGTGCCGACTACTTTGTGGAATTATCGAACAACGAATACACCAATGTTAATCGCTGGCACGCCCGGCACCGCCCGCCGATGTCGCGCCTCGGAGAAATCGTCTGCTCAAAGCGGCTCACTGTCGCCGCGATGTCGCTGACCGAGACTCCAGCCTTCGCCGAGATGCAGGCGACACAGAGCGGGCCCTCCGCGCGGATGAGCTTCATCAGGACTGAGGCTTCATCTGGCCTTGACGACGGCTCAGGCACCGGCGTGGTGTCGTCTCAAATGCGGCCAAGCTGACCCGACCGAATCAGGTCAACAAGGACGTTCCATTCCTCCTTCTTGAGGACGGCGGTGTTGGCGTCTTCACCGATGCGAACCTGATCGGCGACAATGACGACTTCCGGACACGCAGTGCACGAGGGACAGAGTGAGTACCTTTCCATGTGTCGTCACCCTCTCTGCGTTCGATGTGCGGGCAGATCGCGGCGTCGAGTCCGTTGATCAGCGGCCACGATGCGAGGATGCGATGAACCTCGGCCAGCAGCGCTTTCAGGTCAGCTTCCTTCTGGGTAAAAAGTCTGCGCACGTGCGGGCAGGGAGCGACCCCGGAGCGTCGGAGGCTGACGATCTGCTTGATTTCCGCGAGCGTCAGCCCGAGGCGGCGCCCTTGTTGGACGAAGTTCAGTACGTCCAGCACATCAGACGCATAAACCCGGTAACCCGATGCCGTTCGGAGCGGCGGCGGCAAGATGCCGCGCGCTTCGTAGAGCCGCAGTGCCTTCCTGGTCACGCCGCTGCGCTCGACAACCTCACCAATCCTCATGGCGCCACGGTAAACCCTGTCCCTTGGGGCCGGGTCAAGCCCTAGGACGCGGCGGCGGTTTACCGGTACCGCTCTGACGCCGGTCGGGATAGCGGGCGGCGGCGATTCGAGCCATACTCGCTGCCCCACGCGCCCGGGAGGCTTGGCCCTATGGGGGCCGTCTGCCGATTTGGGACGGAGGCGCTTTATGCTCACCGTTTTGGCGGCACTCGTTGCTGAGAAGGTTCGCACCGGTGCGCTACCGGTCCCGTCCGAACCGCCGCAGAAGACTTCGCTGGCAAGGGCATGGGGCAGCGGTGCGATGTATGCGAACAAGCGATCACGGCCGACGAAGTTGAGTACGAGCTAGACGTCGATGATCGTACGCTGCGCTTTCACGAGAACTGCCTCGATATGTGGCGCCAAGCGCGTGGAAAGCGAATCCCCGTGTAACGGGAAGCGGTCCCATAGGAGACTAATGCGTCTGACGTTCGCGAGAAGGACACCGGCCGTCGAGCCCGCGTCGAAGAAATCACGCGCGGCGTAAAGGCCGTGCAGGGGGTGGCGAACAACTGCCAACTGGAGAAGCCCGCAGCCGGCCGACGCCACGCATTCGCGATCCTAAGGCCGCGTGGCGGGCATACGCATTGCACCGCCGCCTGGCGCATGCATGACCAAACATCGCTGTGCCGTGCCCCAACCCTGCTCGACGTGATGGATCACGTGCTCGACAAGGGGGTCATCGTCGAAACGCCCACCATCGCGGCGACGGAAACGGCTTCCACCAGTCACATAGCGCTGCTCGATGTGACGGTGCGTGTCAACGTCACGACCGATGCCGAGGACGCCTTGAAGGAGACGGCTCGCTAATCACGTCGGGTCGAGGCTGGCGCGTGACCTTCTTCGTCGCGGGTCAGTAGACGGCACGGCGTGGGAATGGACGCCGTGGCGGGCGACGCAGCGAGCGGCGTGACGCGCTCTCAGGTCCGGTTGGTCGTCGCGCCGCCAGCTCCAACGCAACCCACCTATTTGTAATAGCGAGGGCAAACGAAAGGAAATCGTGGACAAGCCAGGTCAAGCATTCGGCCGGAGAGGAGAGTCATATGGCAGCGAAAACGTCCGGCGTAGGAATCTTACTGGTTTTCGGTCTTCTCATCCCAGCCGCCGCAGCCCAAACCGTGGATGTAACCAAGGATGTAAAGGAGGCCCAAGAGACCATCGCGGTCTTCAAGACGGCAGATCCGAGCCTGTCCCGCTTCTTCGACAACGCGGCCGGGTATGCGGTCTTCCCGACGGTTGGCAAGGGGGCGATCGGGGTTGGCGGTGCGGCCGGCTCGGGCGTCGTCTTCGAGAAGGGCAAGGCCATCGGCAAAGCGTCGCTCACCCAGGTCACCGTCGGCGCCCAGCTTGGTGGTCAAACCTTCTCGGAAGTCATCTTCTTCGAGACGGAGCCGGCGTTCACGGACTTCAAGAAGGGGACGTTCGCGCTCGCGGCTCAGGTAAGCGCGGTGGCGGCGGCGAAGGGGGCCTCGGCGAACGCCAACTACCAGAACGGCGTGGCGGTCTTCACCCTCGCTAAGGGGGGCCTCATGTTCGAGGCGAGTGTTGGCGGCCAGAAGCTTGCCTTCGAGCCGTTCGGGAAGAAGTAAGGCAGCTCGACATCGCGCACTCCCGTGTCGGTGGGTCGGCGTGGGAGCCGACGTCATGGCGAGCGGTGCAGCGGGCAGCGTGGGACGCGCTCTTGAAGCAGGAGGGGACTGACTGATGCCGACGCGTGATGAACTCGAAAAGGCGTTTAGCGTCTATTTCGACGAGGTCGGCCGGTGCCGCAAGGCCGGGTGCTACTGGGCGCTGCTACACGTTGTCGTGGCGCTGCCGGACATCTGCAGCGCGATGGAGTCCGAGAACGGATGGGCGACCGAGAAGAAGTATATCGAGTGGTGCGAGCGGTACTGCCCAGGCGGCGTGCTCTCACGGGACGATTACCGCGACATCCGCAACGTTGTGCTGCACCAGGGGCGAACGAGGTCCAGAGGGAGAGGCACAGCGGTCGATCTGCCAACTTGCGGAGTGCCCGGCCAGAAGCACGCTCCTATGGCAGGAGCTTCTTCCTGCTCATCGCCGTCAATTCCAGGATGCGTCCGCACCCATAGCAATCGCGACGCTGCCGACTGTAGCCAGGGTTGGCGCTCACGCTGGTTGATGCCGCTTTGGCCTCGGCGAGACTGACTGCGAAATGCAATGCGAAGCAGGCGTCACAGCAAGAAGAAGGAGCACGCTCCTCGATGAGTCGCCGAATATCGGACGCCAGCTGGGACGACGACGATTTCGCCATTCCTGCGCTCCGCATTTTCGAAGCCCTCGGAAGTCGAGGGAGTCGCGAGCGTAACGCCCGGCGAAAGTGCAGCGACGACGGTGTACTTGAACCCGGAGACGGTCGTGGTCGCGCCACCGACGGCCGCCTCCGGGCCGGCGCCGAAGCTCCGAGAGCCACGGCACCGCCGCTACAACGCGCGTTGAGCGAGGATCTTGGACCGAGCGTAGGTGGGGCGACGATCAGCCGCTATAGGCACGAGGCCATAAAACTTTCGATATGGGAACGTCTGTCGATGGATGTAGGGATGCCTACGAAGGACGAACGCGAGAATTCGAACGAGAGGCCGTCGTGATTGTTGTCCCGGAATACCGCGGCCACCGGATCGAGGCTGAGGCAGTCGTCACCGGCATGCGCTGGAACGCGACGGTGAGGATTCGCCGCATCCGCTCACGGGACCCGTCGCGCGTGGAGATTGTCACGTGCCTCAAGCTCACCCCGGAGCTTGCTGCAAGCGCCGGCGAGCTCTGGGCGCGACGCTGGATCGATGTGCAATTGAACGACGGGCTCGAGCCACCGCGCTCGTGAGCGGCCATGCCGCTTTTTCTGGCATCAAGACACGATCAGCTCGGGCCCCGCTATACCTCCCAAGAGATGTTTCATGCACTCAACAAGGTAGAAGCCGCCGACGCCAAGGCGGCCGCATGAGTCCCTTCCGCTGTTCATCAGTTGTTCAACCAATCCCGTCGCGCGACCAACGCGCGGCGGTCCGAGTCGACGATGAGACGGAGCACGTTTTTCAGCTGAGACTGGGTCCGGGCGGCGTCGATCTGGACTTGCACCGAGGGCTTGTCGGTCCGCCCCCGGCACAATCGAGCCTTAATCCACGACCCGGCGGTTCTCACCGCAAGGGCAGCCGCATGCCGCAGAAGGCGGATCCGCGTCGGCGCGCCGCCGTGATAGAGCGTATAGATATCGGAGACTCCTTCGTTCGCCATCCGGCGGCGAAAAAACTCGATGATCATGCGCTCAGCCGGCACATGGTGATACACGAGCGCGTCCGGGACATAGCCGATCAGCAGCCTGCGCTCCCAGAGCTTGCGGTAGAGGCCGACCTCGCCGTCACCGACGTACGAGTCTCCCACAAGCTCCGGATTGAAGCCGCCCACCTCGAACAGCGCCTTTCGTCTGATCGCCATATTGCCGCTGAAGAATACTCCCCTCGGACCGAGATGAAACTTCTCGTAGAGATCAATGAACCCGAGGATTGGAAACAATCTGGAATGACCGATGAACTCGACCAACCATGCCGGGGGCGGCGCGTCCCACTTCAAATGCATCGGCCCGCCGGCCGCCGCCATGTCGGGATGGTCCTGAAAGGCTTTCGCGTATGCCGCGATGAAACCTGGCACGACATCACATCGTCGTCCGCGAAAACCAGGAGATCGGACGTGCTTGCGCGCGCGCCGGTATGACGCGCAAAGATGACACCGGCGTGAGGTTCGGCGATGTAGCGCACAGGCACACGCGCTGCGGTATTGAACTGGTTGATTCGACGCTGGACGTCAGGATCAACCGCATTGTCGATGGCAATGATGTCGAAGCCGTCACACGTCTGGCTCTGCAGACTGTCGAGCGTCTGCAGCAACGTTGCCGGACGCTTGTACGTCGGGATGATGACGGATATCTGCGACTTCATAGGTTCCTCCGCCAATTGGAACTAGATATGTTGCCGGGATCCTTTTATGCCGACTGCGGCGCGTCGTTTGATCTCAAACCGCCGCGTGGCCGAAGCGATATCGCGGAGCGCGAGTCGAGACTTAGCGGAGATACAGGCGGCACACAGCGGGCTTTGCTCGGGGAGGAGCTTTGCCAGCACGGCGGTTTTGCTTGGCTTTGGCCCTGGGTCCACCATGGGCGTGGCGGATGGCAAAACGCCGTCGGGTGACTCACGGTTCCTCGATGGCGAACTCAGGCGATCCCGCGATCCACCGGATCCCGCAGTCGGCCCTCCATGAGCTCGCTGTAGGTGAGGTCGACGCGCAGCGTGGGCTCGAGCCACGTCACACCTCGGCCAGCCGGAGATCGTGAAATGGCGACGTGGAGCGCTCGCGCCCAGCTTACCGAACGACCAACCTCCAAGATCGCTTACCGAACGCGAATTACCAACGTGCAGGACTGGCATGCTGAGCAGCGACCGGCGATATCCCGGGTCACCGACACGGTGGGAGCGAAATGGTTCAGCGTCTCCATGACCTCGCTAAGAGACTGTCCAGACTTTGCCGCGAGGCACGCGGCGCACAGCGGACCGTGCTCAGACAACAGCTTTGCCACTACGTCGTTTTTGTCCGCTTTCAACGGGTTGTAGCTTGCCCTTCAATTACGATATCCGCGCTATCGCGCAGCTGCTCCGACACGTTCCGGATCTCGATGCCAAAGAGATAACCGTCCGCATCGTACTCAAGGATCAGGTCGTCGCTCTTGCGAACGGAGCGCTTTACGATACCTTCCCGACCGTGCTGGCGCATGAGCGCCGAGCGCGCAAAGGAATGCGCCTGCACCCAGACGTAGACCGAGCCCTGCTCATCTCGCTCGACCACACAAAGTTCGGATCTCATAGACGCCCTCCTAACGCAGGGCGCGAATAAATTGGGGCACGAAATTTACGATGACTAGCTCCGCGGTTCAATACAACCTTCGATATACGAGAGCCGCTTTAGTGCTTCGAGCTTCACGGCCCGACGGGACAATTTCAAACGAGACCGCGATACACCGGATCGCGCAGCCGGCCCTCCATGAGCTCGCTCTATGTCAGGAGTCCCGGCCGTAGATGGAAGTCGATCAGCGTAAAGTCTCGCTCATTTCGGAATTCCTGGAGGAGTCCTTCGTCGGATGCTCCGTCTACGATTGGCTAGATGCGGAGCGTGGCGCGCACGTCTACCACATCGTCGATGATACCTCAGGCAAGGTCGTGCATCGTGTATTCGTCTCCCGTGCGTTCCTAGACAATCACGCTGAAAACGACATCGTTCCGGCCCTGCAGAACCTCGCACTTCTCGTGTGTCTCAGAATGGCCGGGGGTCGCCGTGTGAACGTGAGAAATCAGATGATAGAGATCGAGAAGCGCGCGTGACGCCCGTCGTACTTCTCCTCGTAGATCCAGCCCGGCCGATGGAACGGCTGGGCGAGCGTCGGCGCCGTCGGGGTCACGGTCGGGAGTGGAGACACCGCGCGTCATTATGCGCTGATAAACGAAGCGCCCCGAGCCAATCCCGGGACGCTTGGGGGGAGGGCGCTTCGCACGCTCGACGTGCTGCACGGACGCTATCACACCGACGGGCGGAAGCCCAAAATGTACCGATCGCTATATGCCACTCAAGCTGCGGAGCGCGCCGGCGAGTTATGCGCGTGGCGGTGGATTGATGCAAAGGGGGACGCGTGATGGCGCCACAACAGTTTCAGCAAGTCGCTGAGGAGACCGCGACCGCGATCCGTTCCCTGCGCGAGGCGGCCGAGGGCCTCGTCGCGAAGTTGACCGCGATCGAGGCCGATCTCCAGCCGGACTCTAAGATGGTGCTACGGCTCGGGACGCTCGCGTATGGCGGCCTCAAGCTCATGGACACCACCCAGGCCGCGGCCACCCTCGAGAGCGCAATCACGCGCGGCCGCCAACACCTCGAGACCCACCTGGAAGAATTGAAATGATCGCCGCGATCTACGCGATCACGATGCTCGCCGCCCTGCTCGCCGTGCTGGCGCCGTTGTCGGCGTCGGCCGAGTGCGCGTGGGTGATGTGGTTCAGCTCTGAGGACACTCGAACAGAACTCGATCGGAAGTCGACGACAAGAACTGAGCACACTGCGGAACGCGCCTTTGAGTCGAAGCGGGAGTGCGAGCAGGGCATCGCGGGAGAAGTTCAGCGATTGGCCGAGCCGTTGCGCAGCGCTTACGACAGCGTCTCAGTTTCAACCGATCCGAGAGTATTGGGAGGATTGGTAGTTGCGAAGGGGCTCTCCAATAGTTCACCCGGGAGCGCAGCGAAGGAGGATCGACACGCAGTGCGCCTGAGTTGTTGGCCCTCTGGGATTGCAGCCGAAGACTGTCTTGGGTGGTAGTGCTGTCTACCCGGACACCATCGATCCGCGTGGGCCGAAAGGAAGCGGTCGATGAGCGACAATGCGCTCTACTATACGTTTTCCACAGTCGCGCAGACCTTGGCAGCCGCACTTGCAATACTCGCCGCGTTCATCGTGTTCCGCTTGCCCAACCTAGAAAAGCTCTTCGCCGATTTTCACAGCGAGGCTCGGAGCTATACGACAAAAATCGACGCAGACAAACTCCTTGAGGCGGCACAGCGCGGTGGTCGCGAGCGTCTCGATGCGTGTTTGAAAGACAACAACGCTACGTCAGGCGATCCCGCGTTTGCGGAGGCGTTCCTGCGACGGGCTGAAGAAGTGCATAACGCGTGGAAGACGCGACAGACCGCCCTGTATGATTTGCGAGCCACGTTCGTTTTCGGCGGGACGGCGATCGGAGGGTCACTGCTGGCCTTGCCCTTTGTCCCATATCTTGCCTCGCGAGTTGACTGGGCGAGGTCGATCGTTGCGGTCATTCTCGTTCTTTCCATATTCGCCCTTGGTCTTAACTACCGGATGATTCGCCGGATTATTGATCCCCGCGCTCGGTCGCGCGCTCAAACAGGTGGCGGCGATAACAAGCCTGGAGCGGGAACAAACCCGGGTGCCGCTGGCGGGGGTGAGGGCGTGAACAAAGAACGACTCTACTCGACGTTTAGTGTGGTGTCCCAAACGCTTGCCGCTGTGCTCGCGATTTTAATTGCCATAGTTGTGGTCCGTTTGCCGGCGATGGAGGCTGACATCGTGCGCGCCCGCGTAGTGTTGCGCCTAATGTTTCCGGCGCAGTACGAGCAGGTTAACAAGCTCTTCGAGCAACATGGTGTGAGCGCGCTTCACAGTGCCGGGTTCCGCGTTGATCAGGACTATTTGAATACCGGCATACATATCGACGCCGGCTACCGAGCCCTGACCATTCTACGTAGGGCGTTTTGGGCGGTATGGGCTGCGATAATCGTGACTTTCGTCACTATCGCGACCTGTCTCATTGCGGTGCCGGCAGTACCGTATCTCGCCAGCTATGCGAGATTGGCGTGGGGCCTCGTCGTGGGAGTCGTCGGGTTGGCGGTCGTCTCCCTTCTGACCTACATCTGGCTTATTGCCCAACTGCTTGGCCGGCCGGTTTGAGATTACTCCGAGATAACCACACGGCATCTCTACCCCAGCGTGAAACGTCGATGAAGCCGCGTCAGATGTCGATGAAGCTTGCTGCGTTTTGTTGCCTGGTATCGTTGTCTTCCTTGCTCCCGAAACGCTGCTGGGGCTCGAAAAACAGGCGGTGTGCACGGAGCGCGGCTGGCGATGAAGCCTCAAGACGAAGCGCTCTGGTCGCAACGTTTCCGCGAGATCGTGGCCGCGCCATCGTACGCGCCGACCGCGAGGCCGAGGAGCTGGCGAAGCTGAAGCCCGCATCCCGGCTCAGACCCGGCGCAGCGTTTCGCGGCTATCGGCGGAAGCCGCTATGACGTGGGCCCAGGCATTTCCCGCAGCGTTGATCGTGCTCGACGTCGCGGCCGGCGAGGACAAGTTCTTCTGGGCGAGCGATTATCCGCATCCCGATCATCCCGGCTCGTACCTGGAGGAGCTGCGCGGGATGGTCGCGCCGATGACCGAGTCCGGACGCCGAGGAATCCTCGGCGAGAACGTCGCGCGCGCCTACCGTCTCGTATAGGAGGAGACCACGATGTCCGAATACATCCCCAGCCCGCGGCAGTGGGTGCGTGATCAGGTCGAGCTCTACGAGAACAGCGGCGGCAAGGAAGGCACCACGCTGCGCGACACCGGGCTGCCGGTGATCGTCGTGACGCACACCGGGAACAAGACGGGCGCGACCCGCAAGACGCCGCTCATGCGCGTGAAGGACGGCGCTCACTATGTCCTCGTCGGCTCGCTGGGCGGCGCGCCGAGCAATCCGGTCTGGGTCTACAACCTGCGCGCCAACCCGAACGTCGAGCTGCGGGACCACACCGTCGTGCAGCCGATGCGCGTGCGCGAGGTCACCGACGACAAGGAGCGCGCGCGGCTCTGGAAGCTGGCCGTCGCGGCCTATCCGCCGTACGAGGAATATCAGGCGAAGACCACGCGCCGCATCCCGCTGTTCGTCGCCGAGCCGAAACGCTAGAAACGACCCCCGGCGTGCCTGATGTCGGATGGCGTGCCGTGGAAACGACGGCGGAATGTGCGATTGAAGTATGAGAGGTCGCCGAACCCGACGTCGTAGGCGATCGCGCTGATGTCGCGACCGACGCATCGCGGGTCGCTCAGCAAGCGATAGGCGCGATCGAGGCGCTGCCCGAGCACGAACTGCGTGTAGGTGGTGCCGTCGTCTTCGAACAGCTTGTGCACGTACCGAGGCGTGATGCCGTGGCGCGCGGCCACGAGGGAAATCGTCAGCGCATCGTCGCCGAGGTTGGCCAGGATATCGGACTTGATCGCCTGCAGCCGCGCCGCGCGCACGCCTCGCCGCTCCGCCACCTCGGCGGCATCGCTCGTCGCCCCGACGGCGAGGGCGATGAGATCGCGCAGGTGCGTGGCCGCCAGCCGCGACGCATCGGGGACGGCGAGCACCTCGGCATCGAGCACCGCGGCGACGTATCTCGTGAGGAGTTGTAACGCGCCGGCACGGCCGGAGATGACACGCAGGGCAGCGTCCTCCGGGCGCGCGACGAGCGGCGCGATCGTTTTCCGAGGCACGCGCACGCCGATGAACCGCACGCGCGTCGGGCGCGTGATCGTGAACGCTCCCTCGCTCCCGCTGAGCAGGACCGCATCGCCGTGGCGAACGGGCACCACGCGCCCGCGCTGCGTCGCGCTGCTCACACCACTCACGTTCACGCCGAGGAAGAGCTCGTCCGTCGCGCGAGCCTCGGCGCGCTGACACAGCCCGGACAGCGTTCCGCGCAGCACACCGACACCCGGCAGAAACCACTTGGTGATGTCGACGTGCACCGTCCGGCCGCGAAGCGGCTCCACCGGCACCACACCACGCTCACCCAGCTCGCGGACGGCGTCCACGCGGGCGCGCGCGGACACGCGATCGGTCGAAAACGAAAAGCAGCGGGTCGCTTCGGGCACCGTCGCCATGTGTCACCCCGGTGCGAGACGCAGCGGCGATCGTCGGCCTCAGGATACTCGAAGTTCGCGCCAGTCCAAGGCCGTGTTCTGTCCTGACCAAGTCAGCGGCGTGTCGTGCGCCCATGCTCACCGTGATTCGAGGAGGGACCATGGGCAGGGAACGCATCCTGATCGCCGGAGGCGGAATTGCGGGACTGACGCTGGGCGCCGCGCTCAGCCGAGTCGGCCTCGACGCGGAGCTCGTTGAGCGCGACACGGAGTGGCGCACCGTTGGAGCCGGCATCGCGGTGCAACCCAATGGTGTGCGCGTGCTGCGTCAGCTGGGACTGGGCCCTGCGCTCGAAAAAGCCGGCGCGAGCATCCATCGCTGGCTCTTCCGTGACCAGGATGGCGCCGTGCTCTGTGACATCGAGCTAAGCGCCGTGTGGGGAGACGTCGGGGATTTCATCGGTATCGATCGAGCGAGGCTCCAAGAGATGCTGAGATCGAAGGCCGATGTGTCCTGCCGACTGGGGACGTGGGTGACATCTCTGAGTCAGACGGAATACGGCGTGTCCGTTGAGTTCAGCAACGGCACGCGTGGCGAGTACGGGTTGGTCGTGGGCGCCGACGGCATACGATCGACGGTGCGCCAGGCGGTGCTCGGCACCACGTCGCCGGTTTACGGCGGTCAGATGGCGTGGCGCAGCCTCGCGCCGATTCGTCCAACCGGAGTGGAGGGCGTCGAATTCTGGCTGGGTGACGGGTGTTTCTTCGGCCTCTGTCCCGTGGGCGATGGACGCACATATGGCTTTGGCAACGTGACGCAACCCCAGATTCACGATCCGCTTCCGG
>Ga0075431_100003228_pt1 | contig 15791 bp, 12 predicted proteins | sample RhiMetdeltSRZDD5_FD_75297 | JGI IMG/M metagenome (GOLD analysis project Ga0075431, IMG submission 75297) | Populus rhizosphere microbial communities from Tennessee, USA - Rhizosphere MetaG P. deltoides SRZDD5 | ecosystem: Host-associated > Plants > Roots > Rhizosphere > Soil | place: USA... | reverse complement strand
CGCCTTGGCCTTGTTCAGGTCGTGCGGGTACAGGTCCGGCCAGTCCTGGTAGCCCGGGACCGGCGGCGGCAGGAACGTGTTCTGCGGCGCGATCACGCCACCCTGGACGCGGTTGATCGCGTCCGGGTCGATCGCGTGGTTCACCGCCTGGCGCACCTTCAGGTCGTCGAAGGGCGGCGTCTCGGTGTTCAGGAAGAAGTAGAACGTCGAGGGGGTCACGAACTGACGGAACCGTGTGCCCTCGAACCTGCTCTTCAGCTCCGCCACCCGGTCGGCCGGCGGGTTGTCGACCATGAAGTCGAGCTCGTTACGCGTGATGCGCGTGACCTGGTTCGCCTCGGAGCCGTAGATACCGACGTCGAACTGGTCGGCCTTGCCGGCGTCCACCGCGGTGCCCTCGAGGCTGGTCGAGAAGTTCGGGTTCTTGACCATCTCGTAGCCGCGGTTGATTCGCACGTTGCGGATCACGTAGCGGCCCGCGCCGGGCGGGGGGTTCCTGGTCTGGTTCGACTTCGGCGTGTCGCCGGGGACCACGGCCGAGAACGGGATCGCGAGCTCGTAGGTGAACGAGCCGCGCGGCTCCGTCAGCCGGATGGTGATCTCACGGCTCTGGTCGTTGGCCTCGATCCCGTCGATGCCGCCACGCTTCGTCTTCAGGTAGTCCTCGGCACCTTCGATGCTGGTGTAGAAGGAGGCTCCCTGGGAGTCCTGCGCGAGCATCCGCTCGATCGAGCCCTTGAAGTCCGACGCCTGGACGGGCGAGCCGTCCGAGAACCTCAGGTTCTCACGCAGCCGCAGCCGGTAGGTGCGGCCGTCCGCCGAGATCTCGGGCATGTCCTCGGCGAGGCCCGGGACCGGCTCCGCGCCGGCGGGCCCGCTCTCGTGGGGGAACGTCAGCAGGCCCGGATAGGCCTGCAGCAGCGCCTGCCAGCCGTCCACGGTGAACGACAGCGCCGGGTCGAGGTAGTCGGGCATCGACGTATGGCCGATCTTGATCGTGCCTCCCGTCTTGCCTTCACCGCCTCCACCACTGTCGTCGTCGCCGCAGGCGGCGATGAAGAAGGCCGAAAGTACGAGAACCAGCGTTACCAGGCCGGCTTTTAGCGAGCGCGCGATCAAGTTGCCCCCTTTAGGACATGGATGCGAACGTGCAGGAACTTCACCTCTCCTCTATTCGGGCGCGCCCCGCCCTTTCCCTTCCGGGCTGCGGGGGGCGTCCCACGGTTATGCACGTTACACCTATGCCCCGGAATCGCGCGGGGTAGACCTGCCGGTGGCTCAGAGAGATCCGAGGAAGGAGCGGACCTCGGCGGCGACCCGGCTCGGATCGTCCTCCATCACGAAGTGCCCCGCGTCCTCCAGCACCACCAGCGCCGCCTCCGGCAGCTGCTTGTGGAAGCGGTGGGCGCCCCCCACGGGCGCGAACTCGTCCTTCGCCCCCCAGACGATCACCGCCGGGACGCCGAGCGCCGCCAGCCTGCCGTCGTAGGCCTCGAGCTTCGAGAAGTCGCCCGAGCGGTAGAGGTCGAGCTGTGCACGCCGCCGCTGCTCGTCGCCGTAGGCCTTCCAGAACTCGTCGATCGCGTCGTCGGGCACGGCGGAGCTGATCTGGCGCAGCGCCATCCCGAACAGGTCGCGGTTGATGTTGGCGAGCACCTGCTCGCCCTCTCCCGCCGTGCGCAGCGTCTTGGCCATGCCGTGCCAGCGCCCGTCGGGGAAGAAGCCGGTGTCCGTGATCACGAGCGCGCGCACGGCATCCGGGTGGTCGCACGCCCACCGCAGCCCGATCAGCCCGCCCCAGTCGTGGACGCCGAGCACGAGCTGCTCGAGGCCGAGCCCACGGCGGAAGCGCTCCACGTGCTCGACCTGGCGCTCCCACGTGCCGGGCAGGTCGGCCGGCGAGTCGCCGAACCCCGGCAGGTCGGGCGCGATCGCCCGGTACCCGGCCGCCGCGGCCGCGGGCAGGACGTTGCGCCACAGGTAGGAGGACGTCGGGTACCCGTGCAGGAACAGGGCGGCCGGCGCGGAGCTTTCGGCGGCGGCCGGCAGCTCCTCGCGGTAGGCGATCCCGTCGACCGTCTTGGGGGGTGCCCCGGCCACGCCTAGAATCTATTGCGCGCGTTCAACCCGCGCCCTGCCCCGATAGCTCAGCAGGACAGAGCGACTCCCTCCTAAGGAGTAGGCCGCAGGTTCGAATCCTGCTCGGGGCGTCGCAGCACGGAGCTCCCGGATTTCGCGGCTAGGCGAAATCCGGCGTTTCTAAGCCCGTGTGCCGACGGTGACCAGGTATTCCTGCTCGAAGCGCGCCTTGTCGGCTGAGCCCAGGTTCCACTCGTCGCAGAACCGGTCGACCGCCTCGTTGAACTCCGCCTCCTGACCGTTCTTGCGCGCGTTGGCCTGAGCGGCGATCGTGGGGCCGTATTTCTCCTTGAAGTGCTCGCCGTAGTCGCGCGGCTTCTCGAAGGCGGTGATCTCCAGCATCTCGCGCTCCATCGTGCGGAAGTCGACGCGGTCGCCGAACAGCTCGCGCACGTGATCCTCGCTGCCCCACAGCGGCGGGGGGCTGGCGCCCGGCGGAGGCGGCGGGGCGAACGGTCCCATCGTCCGGAAGAGCGCACCGATCATGCCCTCGGGAGTCCAGCTGAGCAGGCCGATCGTGCCGCCCGGGCGGCACACCCGCACCAGCTCGTCGGCGACGTCCTGGTGGCGGGGCGCGAACATGGCGCCGATCGACGACATCACGACGTCGAACGACTCGTCCTCGAACGGAAGGTGCTCCGCGTCGGCCTCGGCCCATTCGAGGGTCACCCCCTCCGCCGCGGCGCGGCCGCGGCCGGCCTCGAGCAGCTCGGGCGTCAGATCGCTGGCGGTGACCTCCGCGCCGGTCTTGGCCGCGGGTATCGACGCGTTGCCCGTGCCGGCGGCGACGTCGAGCACGCGCATCCCGGGGCCGATGCCGGCGGCTTCGACGAGGCGCGGTCCCAGCGGCAGCAGGAACGTCTCGACCATGGACGGGTAGTCGCCGGAGGCCCACATCGCACGGTGGCGTGCCTTGAGCTCGGCGTCAGGGGCGGTGGATGACACGGCGTTCTCCCTTCAGGGTTGACGGAGGGAAGGTACCGCGCCGCGGGCGCGGGTGAAGGGTTGCGCGGCTGCTCAGGCGATGTAGTCGTGCCATGCCTCGAGGTCGTCGAGGAGCGCCGTGGGATAGGAGTCGTCGATCTCGACGCGCTCGAGCTCGAACTCGCGCTCGAACGGATCGATGTGATCCCGCATGCGGGCCTCGATCTCGGCCGGGTCGGTGAACCGCGACAGGTTCAGCTCCGCGTGGGCGAAGCTGCGGATCTTCTCCGAGATGCCGCGTGCGTCGGCCAGGTAGCTGAAGTGCTTTCCCCGCGTAGGCATCAAGGAGTTGCCCTGCGTCCTGCGCACGTCGTGGAGCGAAAGCCCGGTCTCGCGCAGATACCGGCCGGTAACGGCGAGCGCGCGGTTCCAGTACACCGCGTCCCCGGCCGCCTGCACGCGGAGGTTCAGCTTGTAGTAGTAGAGCGCCTGCCTGAGCTTGACGTGACCGTGCGCGCGCGCCTGCTCGACGATCAGCGGGATGTCCTCGCGCGTGTTGATCTCGTCGACGTCGGCCACGATGAAGACATCGTCGTCCTCGCACTCTCGCAGCAGTGCGTTCCGCTGCAACGCCTCGTTGCCCCAAGGCCCCGACGTCGTGCGCCGCAGTGTCGCAACGTCCTCGGTCCACGGCCCCGGATCGAACCGGCCCTCGAGCAGCACCAGGTCGATCTTTGGATGACGGTACTTCGGGTTGCCTTTCAGGTGCAGCGGCTTGCGCGCGCCCTGGAAGGTCATGTCGGACTCGGCGATCACGAGCCGGTCGACGACGTCGAGCTCCTCGGCGATCTTGAGATCGAGCAGGTGGAACTCGTTGAAGAACGGAACGCAGGAGTAGACGGCCATGAACCAGGCTACCCCGCGAGCGGCAGCGTTCCCGCTCTGCAGCGACCGCCGCTCAGCAGTCGTCGCCGGCGCGGCAAAGCGCGAGCGCGAACAACAAGGCGAGTATTTGAGCGCTACCTACGAGTATCAGGACACCGGCAAGCATCCAAGCTCCACCTCCCGGCGCGAGCATATCCGGCCTTCCTGGAGTGCGTGCGGCGAAGGTGTCAGCGTTGCAACAGGCCTGGCGCTAGCGGTCGGGCCGGTCCGGATACACGTCGTCGATCGTGAACAGGGAGATGTACGGGGCGTCCGGTCCCAGGGCCGCTTCGATCGCGGCCGCGCCTCCCGCCAGCCGGTCCACCACTGTCAGCGCGCCGGCCAGCGCCACTCCCTCCTCCCGCAGCCGCTCGATGGCGTCGACCAGCGACCCGCCTGACGTGACGACGTCCTCCACGACCAGGGCGCGCTCCCCTGCCTCGATCGGCGGTCCCTCGATCCAGCGCTGCAGCCCGTGCTCCTTGCGCTCCTTGCGGACGAAGAAGGCCTTCAGGCGGTCGGACGCGCACAGCACCGAGCACGCGATCGGGTCGGCTCCCAGCGTCGGCCCGCCGACCGCCGCGGCCCCGAGCCGCTCGGCTTCGGCCGCGACCAGCTCGCCCGCCGCCGTGAACCCGGCCCGGGTCAGGAGCGCGCGGCGCGCGTCCACGTAGTACTGGGCGGTGCGCCCGCTGGCGAGGGTCACCTCGCCGATGACGAGAGCATGGGTCCGCAACGTGTCGAGGAGGCGCTCGCGGGGGCTCAAGGCGCCGCTATCCTAGTGCCGCCGCTGCCCCCCACCGGAAGGTCCCGATGCGCTCGCCGCTGGACTCGCTGGACCCGTTCAACCTCAAGCAGCAGGTCTCCCGGCTCGACGACGTGCGGGCGCTGGGGACGCGATTCGTCTCCAACGTCGACGCCGCCCGCACCGCGCGGCGCGCGCTCCTGCCGCTGCCGTTCGTCGACCGCCCCGAGAAGGCCCAGACCAGGATCTTCCCGCCGTTCAAGGCGCGCCCGATCCCTTCGCTGCGCAACAAGAAAGTCGGCTTGCTGCTCTCCGGCGGCAGCGGGGCCTGCGTGTCGGCCGTCGGAGTCGCTCGCGCCCTGGAGGAGGCCGGCATCGAGCCGCAGGCGATCTCGGTCTGCTCGGGCTCCGCGCTGTGGGGGTCGATGATGGCGTCGGGGCTGACCGCGCAGGAGATGGTGAACCAGTCGCTCAACTGGCAGCCCGAGGACTACCTCGACATCCAGTGGACGCGGCTGCCGAGGTTCGCGATGGCCGCGATGCGCGGGTTCACGGGCCTGGCGAAGGGCGAGGCGATCGAGAAGCTGTTCGACCGCCAGCTGTGGCACATGACGCTCGGCGAGTCGCCCATCCCGATCTACTCCGAGGTCTACAACATCGACCTCAACCGGCTCGAGACCTTCGGGTCCAAGCTGACTCCCAACCTGACCATCGCCGAGCTCGTGCGGATCGCGATCGCGCTGCCGCTGCTGGTCGAGTCGGTGCGCGTCGACGGGCATCTGTACGCGGACGGGGGCGTCGTGGACGTCTTTCCCGCCGAGCCGCTGCTCGAGCACGAGCGCCTCGACGTCGTCGTCGGCGTCAACACGATCCTGCCCCGCGGGTTCGAGGGCGAGGACATCTCGGGCTGGACCGAGCGCACGATGGGCTTCATGACCGCGAGCCGGCAGATCAGCTACGCCGGTCACCTGGAGCTGGCCCGCCGCAGCGCGCGCCGGCTGGGCCGCAAGCTGATCCTGATCGACCCGGTCGACTTCACCGAGGTGCACGGCTGGCGCTTCTACGACCTCTTCATCGACCGCCGCAAGTGGCCGCGCCTGATCCTCCAGGGCTACGAGCACGCCACGCGCGTGCTCGACCGCTACCGCCGCGCGAGCAACACGCGCAAGCGCAGCCGCCCGCAGGCCGTCGCCGCGCCGTAACACCGGCCGGGCGTCAGCCGGAGTCGGACATCAGATAGATGAATGCCAGCGTGTTGTTGATCGCGTGCAGCATGATCGGCGGCCACAGCGAGCGCGTCTTCTCGAACAGCAGCGCCAGGATCACTCCCAGGATCGCGAGCTGCACGAGCTTGAAGAACTCGAGGTGGATGACGCCGAAGACGAGCCCGCTCAGGATCGCCCCCGGCCACACGCCGAAGCTGTTGCGAAACGACTGGTAGAGGAAACCGCGGAAGAAGACCTCCTCCGCGATGGGCGCGATCGCGATCAGCAGGACTCCGGTTGCGATCGCGAGGCCGACGCTGTCCTCGGCGCCCAGCTCCTTCGGCAGCTCCTCCTCGGGCGGGCTGAAGATCAGCGCGTAGACGATCGCCAGCGCGTAGTAGGCGAAGAACGCCGCCACCAGCCACTTGAACGCGGACCGCTGGAAGGGACGCAGGCCGAAGGTCCGCCCGGTGGTCCGCCCCAGGTCGGCGGTGATGAAGAAGGCGGCCGCGATCAACGCCCCGTCCTGGATCAGCGTCCCCACGAAGATGAAGCCGCGGCCGTCGAGGTCGCCCCCGGCGATGGCGATGCCGGCGCCCGCGATGCCGGCCAGGAAGAACGTCGCGACGATCGCGAGGAGGAACCCGATCAGCCCCTTGGAGGCGGTCAGCCGGCGCTCGGGCGGGAGCTCGCCCGGCGGCGGGCTCGGTAGGCCGGAGAAGTCCTGCGGGTCGTGTCCGTTGGTCATGTGCCGGATAGAGGGGACGGTGGCGCGAGCAGCCCGGCAATGCTCTCGAGGCTGCTGACGCACTCCACTTCGACGCCACTGCCCCCGGCGCCTGTGCGATCGATCAGCACGGCGCGCAGTCCGGCGCGCTGCGCGCCCGCGATGTCCGTCTCGGGTGAGTCGCCGACGAACAGAGCCGCGCGCGCGGGGCATCGTAGCTTTCGCAGCGCCATCTCGAAGATCTCCGGCGCAGGCTTCGGGACGCCGGCCTCCGCGGAGACCACGATCTCGTCGACCAGGCCGCCGAGACCGATCTCCCCCAGGATCCTGCGCAGGGAGACGTCCCAGTTCGACACCACCGCGGTCCGGATGCCGAAGTGCCGCAGCCGCCCGAGCAGCGGCGCCGCATCGGGGTAGGGCTGGAAGCGGATCGCGAGCATCAGGACGTCGACCAGGTCTTCCGGCGTGAGATCCGCGACGGAGGACGGCAGGTGCTCCCGCAGCACCGCCGCGCAGCGCCCGCGCAGCTCGCCGAGCGAGGGCTCGTCCCGGCCGTCCATGTGGTGCGCGCGGTAGTACCTCATCTCGGCCAGCATCGCCTCCTTCGCCTGCTCCTGATCGACCTGGACCCCGCGCGCGGCCAGGGCGGCCTGCAGCAGCGGCCACGGGGGCTCGAGCTCCACGAGGGTGCCGAGCGCATCGAACAGCACGGCGTCGTAACCGCCTGAGCCGGCCGGCAAAGGCACGGTGGTCAGCTAGACGGCGGCGGAGGCCGGTTCGGCGGCGTGCTCCCGCGGGGCCGCGGCGACCGCCTCCACGCGCACGGGGATGCCGTTCAGGTGGGCCATTCCTGCCAGCCGTTCGAGGCTCTCCACCCCGTGCGGCGCAAGCTCGTTCACGTTCGCCCCGCCTGCCTCGTTGGCGAGCTTCCAGCCGCCCCCGCGGTGACCCCATCCGTGCGGCAGGGCCACGGTACCGGGCGTCATCTCGTCGGTGATCGTGACGGGCACCTCGATCGCCCCCGATGCGGACGTGATGCGGGCGGCCTCGCCGTCGGCGAGGTCCGCTGCCGCGGCGTCGTCGGGATGCATCCGCAACGCGTGCGTGCGCCCGCCGCGCATGAGCAGCGGCGAGTTGTGCATCCAGGAGTTGTGGGAGCGCAGCTCGCGCAGCCCGATCAGGCTGAGCGGGAACTGCGGCCCGGCGCCGTTCGCGCCTTCGAGCCGCTCGACCTCGGCCAGCACCGTGGGGTCACCGACGTGCACGCGGTGGTCGGGGTGGCGCACGCGGTCACCCAGCACGCCGGTCTGGAGATGATCGCCCAGCACGATGCCGTGGGGTGAGCGGGCGACCTTCTTGAGCGAGAGGCCGGCGGGCTTGAGGCCGAACCAGTCGCCTGCCGGACCGGTGCGCAGGACCGCGTCGATCAGGCGGCGCGGCGAGATGCGGTAGCCCAGCCGCGCGAGGGTGCGCAGCGGCTTCAAGGAGTAGGGCGCGACGCCGATCCGGCGCGAGAGGTCGTCGATGATGCGCCACTCCTGGCGCGCCTGGCCACGCGGCGGCACGACGGCCTCCGTGACCTGCATGAACGGCGTGCTGAAGAAACCGAGGAACGCGACCGGCACGTCCTCGCGCTCGAGGAACGTGGTCGCGGGCAGCACGTAGTCCGCGTGCCGGCTCGTGTCGCTCACATAGAAGTCGAGCGAGACCAGCAGGTCCAGCTGCTCGAAGGCGTCCGCGATCGCCTTCCCGTTGGGAACGGACAGCACGGGGTTCCCGGCCGAGACGAAGAAGGCACGGAGCTGACGCTCGCCGGGAGTGGTGATCTCCTCCGGGATCAGCGTCGCGGGGAGATTGCCGATCACGTCGGGGAAGCCGCCGATGCGCGACCGCTCCTGGCCGTACGTGGCGAGACCCGCCTTCTCGGCGATCTCGTCGAGCGCGATCGGTGGGCGCCCGAACACCGCTCCACCCGGCTTGTCGAGATTCCCGGTGACGGCGTTCAACGCGTCGAGCAGGTAGGCGACCAGCGTGCCGAAGCGGCCGAGGCACGAGCCGGTGCGGCCGTACGCCGCCGCGCTCGGCGCGGCCGCAAACGCGCGTGCAAGCTCGCGCACCGTCGCGGCGGGCACGCCGGTGACCGCTGCGGTGCGCTCTGGGTCGAAGCGCGCCGCGTGCGCCTCCAGGGCCTCCACGCCGCGCGCCTGGCGCGCGATCGCCGCGCGATCGGCAAGGCCCTCGGCGAAGATCACGTGCAGCATCCCGAGCAGCAGCCAGGCATCGGTGTCGGGGCGGATCGGCACGTGCTCGAACTGGCGCGCGGTCTCGGAGCGGCGGGGATCGACCACGACGATGCGCCCGCCCCGGTCCACCACCGCGTTCAGCCCCTCGCGCACGCGGGGTGCGGAGAGCACGGAGCCGTGCGAGACGAGCGGGTTTGCCCCGACCATGAAGAGGAAGTCGGTGCGGTTGAGGTCGGGAATCGGCACGAGCAGCGGCGAGCCGTACAGCAGCGCCGACGCCGCGAACCGGTTGTTCACGTCCTGCGATCCGGCGGAGTAGTAGTGCGGGCTGCCGAGCCCGTCGAGGAAGCCCTTGGCCCACAGCGTGTGGCTGTAGCTGAACGCGCCGGGGTTGCCCATGTACCAGCCGACCGACTGGCTGCCGTGGCGGTCGATGATTGCCCGCAGGCGGGCGGCGATGTCGCTCATCGCCTCCTCCCACGTGACCGGCTCGAACTCCCCCGGGCCGCCGGTCCGCTTCAGTGGATGGACGACGCGGTCGGGGTCGTTCTGCACGTCGGCCATCGCGATGCCCTTCGGGCAGGCATAGCCCTGCGACAGGGGATGCTCGCGGTCGGGGCGGAGCTGGGTCAGGCGGCCGTTCTCGACCGTGGCGACCATGCCGCACAACGGCTCGCAGATGCGACAGAAGGTGACCCTCTCGTCCACCGCCACGCGGCCGAGTCTAACACTCGGCGGAGAGCCGATTTTGCAGGTCTATACTCGCTTTCTCACTCCCTGGCAGGGACCGAGGCGCTGGATCCGAACCCAAGGGCGCCGCACTTAGATCACTTGACCTATCGCGCGCGACAGCGCCACCGGCGCAGGCACCGCCCCAGCAAGCTCCTGCTGGGCGTGGTCGTGTTGCTCGCGATCGGCGGGATCGCGGCGCTCTCCGGCGCCGGCTATGTGCTCTCGGTGGCGGCGTCGGCGCCGGCGCTCGAGACGCTGAAGCCGATCGACCAGGGCACCAGCTCGGTCGTGTTCGCCGCGGACGGCTCGCGGCTGGGCTACATCCAGTCCGACGAGATCAGGACGCCGATCCCTCTCCAGCGCATCCCGGAGTCCATGCAGGCGGCGACCATCGCGATCGAGGACGAGCGCTACTACGAGCACGGTGGCGTCGACTACGAGGGCATCGTGCGCGCCGCGTTCAAGAACCTCGAGGCGGGCAAGGCGGTCGAGGGCGGCTCGACGATCACGATGCAGCTCGTCCGCAACCTCTACGTCGGCCGCGAGCGCACGCTCGAGCGCAAGATCAGGGAGGCTCGCCTGGCAGAGGAGCTGGAGGACCAGCACTCCAAGCGCTGGATCCTGCAGAGCTATCTCAACTCGGTGCCTTACGGAACGGTCGACGGCCAGACCGCGGTCGGCGTCCAGGCGGCCGCGCAGACCTTCTTCGACAAGCCCGCCAAGGACCTGACGCTCGAGGAGTCGGCGCTGCTCGCCGGCCTGCCGCAGGCGCCCAGCCGGCTGAACCCGTTCCAGAACAAGCGCGACGCGCTCGAGCGCCGCAACAAGGTGCTCTCGAAGATGGCCGAGCTCGGCTACATCACGCACGCGCGCGCGCAGGAGGCCCGGCGCGCGAAGCTCGGCGTGCGCCGCGGCGACCTCTACATAAAGATCCGCGAGCCGTTCTTCTTCGACTTCGTCAAACAGCAGCTGATCGACAAGTTCGGCGTCAACACGGTCCGCAAGGGCGGGCTGAAGATCTATACGACGATCGACCCGAAGCTCCAGACTGCCGGCCGCAACGCGATCGACTCGACGCTCAACTACGCGGGCGACCCGAGCTCGGCGGTCGTCGCAATCGATCCGCGCACGGGCTACATCAAGGCCATGGCGTCGAGCTCCAAGTACAAGCACAACCAGTACAACCTTGCGGCGCAGGGCCACCGCCAGCCCGGTTCTGCCTTCAAGACGTTCGTCCTCACGACGGCCGTGAAGCGCGGCGTCAACCCGTACTCGACGAGTTACGTGTCCCGGCCGCTCGATCTCCAGACCCGCGACTACGGCCCGTGGAAGGTGCAGACCTACGACCAGTCCTACAGCGGCTCGATGAACGTGGCGCGCGCCACGCTGAAGTCGGACAACACCGTGTACGCGCAACTGGACCTCGACCTCGGCCCGCAGAGCGTCGCCGACACGGCGAAGGAGATGGGGATCACGACCAAGCTCGACGGCTACCCGGCCGAGGGCCTCGGCGGCCTGAAGCGGGGCGTGTCACCGCTCGAGATGGCGAACGCGTACGCGACCCTTGCGTCCGGCGGCATCCGCAACAAGCCGATCGCGATCCTGCGCGTGAAGTTCCCCGACGGCGACGTCGAGGAGCTGGGCAAGCCGAAGCGCGAGCGCGTGTTCTCGGACGCGGTGGCATACGAGGTCACCAAGATCCTGAAGCAGAACGTGACGCAGGGAACCGGCACCCGCGCCAACATCAACTGCCCGTCGGCGGGCAAGACCGGCACCACCGACAACTTCAACGACGCCTGGTACGACGGCTTCACGCCGCATCTCGCCACGGCCGTGTGGGTCGGGTATCCGGACGCGCTCAAGGAGATGCGCAGCGTGCACGGGATCTCGGTCGCGGGCGGAACGTTCCCCGCGATGATCTGGAACAAGTTCATGCAGGTCGCGAAAGGCAAGAACTGCAGCGACTTCCCGCGGCCGAAGAGCACGATCAGCTGGTCGCCGTTCTTCGGCAAGTACTCGAAGGGCGGCACCGAGTACAGCATCGGCGGGCAGTCGTACGACTACGGCGACTCCACGGGCGGCGGCTACCAAGGCTACGATCCGCGTCTCTATGGGGAGCCCAACGGGAGCCCTCCCGCCGACAACGGTGGCGGCGGAGCCGGGACCGCGCCCGGTAACGGCCCCGGGCAGTAGCGCCCGCGCAGCGCTCGGCGTCCTGGGCGCCACGTACGTGGCGCTGGCTGTCCTGTGGGCGGCGCGCGGCTCGAACGTCGTGCTGGCGACCACGGCCGGCGGCTCCCCCGACTGGCTGCTGGGGCCGTTCGAGCCGCTCGCGGCGGGATTCGCCGACGGCGGCCTCGGCGGCCCGCTGTTCTACGCCGGGCTGTGGATCGCGCTGCTCGCCTACTGCGCCGTGCTCGCGCACGCGAGCGCGTTCAGCACGCGCACCGTCGCGGGCGCGATCGCTGCAGCGCACGTGCTGTTCCTGCTGGCGCCGCCGCTGCTCTCGCAGGACGTGTTCAGCTACATCGCCTACGCGCGCCTCGACGTCGTGCACGGCCTCGACCCGTACACCCACAGCCCCAGCGACGCGCCGGGGGATGCGGTCTACCCGTTTGCGGGGTCGAAGGACTTCACCAGCGTCTACGGGCCCGTGTTCACGGTGGCGACGTTCCCGCTCGCGAAGAGCGGTGTCCCCTTCGCGTTCTGGACCCTCAAGGCGGTGGCCGCGCTCGCCAGCCTCGGGATCGTGGCGCTGGTCTGGCGGTGCGCCCGCGGGCTCGGCCGCGACCCACGGCTGCCCGCGCTGATCGTGGGCCTGAACCCGCTCGTGCTGGTCCACGTCGTCGGCGGCGCGCACAACGACGCCCTCACGGTGCTCCTGTGGATGGGCGGCGTCGCCGCACTGGTGGCCGGCCGCGAGGTCCTGGCCGGCGGCCTCACCGCCCTGTCCGGCGCCGTGAAGGTCTCGGCCGCGGTGCTCGGGCCCTTCATGCTGATCGGCGCGCGCCGCCGGGGCGCGCTGCTGGCCGGCGCGATCGGCGGTGCCGCGCTGGCGGTCGCCGTCGCGCTGATCGCGTTCGGCGACAGCGCGCTGGAGGCGTTCGCCCTGCTGGGTGACAACCAGGAGCGCACCAGCCGCTGGAGCATCCCGCAGCGCAGCGCCGACGCGATCGCCGGGCTGGCCGGGGGCTCGGCCGCGGACATGGTCGATTACACGCGCGCGGTGCTGGGGCTCGCGCTGATCGGCGCGGTCGCCTTGCTGCTGCGCGCCGCGTGGCGCCGCCGGGCCATGCCGGGCGGGTGGATCGCCCCGGCCGGATGGGCGACGCTCGGCGTGCTCCTCACGACGGCGTGGCTCGTGCCCTGGTACGCGATCTGGCTGCTGCCGCTGGCCGCGCTCGGCGGGGATCGCCGGCTGGTCGCCGCGAGCATCGTGCTGTGCGCTTACATGATGGTGATCGCCGTGCCGCTCGAACCGTTTTCCCCATATTGATCAGCGAGTTCGACCTGATCGCGAAGATGCGCGAGCGGCTGGGCTCGAGCGGAGACCGCGTCGTCGTCGGCTCGGGCGATGACGCCGCCGCGGTGCGGCCCGGCGGCGCGATCGCCGTGACGTCGATCGACTCGTTCGTGGAGGGTGTCCACTTCCGGCTCGTGACCACGTCGCTGCGCGATCTCGGCCACAAGTGCCTCGCGGCATCGCTGTCGGACCTCGCCGCGATGGGCGCGGTTCCCGGGGAGGCGTACATCGCCCTCGGCGTGCCCGGCCACCTGGGCGAGCGGGAGGTGCTGGAGCTGGCCGACGGCGCCGGCGCACTCGCGGCCGCCACCGACGTGGTGATCTGCGGCGGAGACCTGACCCGCGCGGACGAGCTGTTCGTCACCGTGACGGTCGTGGGCTACGCAGGCAGCGAGGAGGAGCTTGCGCGACGCGACGCGGCAGCGCCCGGCGACGTGATCGGCGTGACCGGCGCGCTGGGCGGGTCGGGCGCGGGCCGGCTGCTGCTGGAGCGCAAGCACCCCGGGATGGATGCGCAGGCCGGCGAGCACCTGCTCGACCGTCACCTGCGCCCGCGTCCGCAGCTTGCTGCCGGCCGGGCGCTCGTGGCCGCGGGCGTGCACGCGATGCTCGACGTGAGCGACGGGATCGCCTCAGATACGGCGCGCATCTGCGAGCGCAGCGGCGTGACGGCCGAGGTGCGCCTCGCGGACCTGCCGGTCGAGGAGGGCGTCGCGGAGGTCGCGCGCGACCACGGGCTCGACCCGCTGGAGCTCGCGGCGACCGCCGGCGAGGACTACGAGCTGCTGTTCACCGCCCCGCCCGCCGCCGGCGCGGAGATCGAACGTGCGGCCACCGCGGCCGGAGCCGCAGTGACATGGATCGGCCGCGTCCTGCCCGGCGGGGAGGAGACGGGGGACCCGGTCAGGCTGCTTGACGCAGACGGCCGCCCGTGCCGTTTGCGTGGGTGGGACCACTTTTCGCCGGCGGATGCGGCGCCAGGGTCTCCTGGACCAGCTTGACGATCAGCGCCGTCGCGACGCGGTCGGGATCGACCGTGTAGCTGTTGCACTTGACCGCGCGCTTGACCAGCTTGTGATCTGCGTGACGCGGCTCTGTCAGCGAGGAGCTCATTGCCGGATCGCCCTTCTTATCGACGGCGCCGATCACCGGCGGGATACGACTGCCGTCCACGCCTGAGTGACCGGGCTCACCAACGGTCACGGGGCCGATCAGCGGCGCAGCGCCGACTCCGTCCCGCCCAGCGAGCCGGGGCCGGCGTACGACAGGGGGCCGCGGACGGTGATCTCCGGGGCCGTGCCGGCCGCGCCGCCGCGGACCGCCAGCAACGCGCTGGCGGTGAGGCTGCCTGCGACCAGCGAGCCGAGCACCGCGCTCCCCACCGATCCCCCCGCGGTCGAGACGACCAGCAGCAGATAGTTGTGCAGTGACAGGCCGAGGTCGAAGCGCGCGCCGTAGTAGAGCATCGCGAGCACCGGCAGCGCCAGCGCGCCCGCGACCAGCGCCGCGGCCAGCAGCGCGCGGCGCGGCGACTCGGACAGCGCGGCGAGCAGGCACAGGTGTGCGGCCGGGACGAGCAGGAGCGCGGTGAACGGGTTGATCGCGCAGATGATCAGGACCTGCACCGACAGCAGCAGCGCGAGCGCCGCGGCCGCTCCCTCCGAAGCCAGTCTCCGCGGTCGCACGTCGCCGAGCGCGATGCGGCGCACCACGACCCACGAGACGGCGAACAGCACGCCCAGGGCGAGCAGCGGGCCGAGCGCCTCGCCGACCGACAGCCGGGTGGCCGGTGAGACGGTCTCCGCGACGCTGCCCGGCAGCCACCCGATCAGCTCGAATGCCAGCGCGCCGACGACCGTGAGCGCGAACGGGAGCGCGGTGGCGAGCGACCAGCGCATCCACGGGCCGACCGGAGCACCGCGCCGCCCGGCGCGCGCCACGGCGTCGACCGCCGTGATCACTGCGGGCAGTATCAGGCCGACTGCGAACAGCGCGAGCGACCAGCCTGGGATCACGTTGCGGCCGGCGGTGAGGTAGCGCGACGGCGGCTTGCCGCGGTAGCCGGGCGAGTCGAACGCCAGCGCGGTCGCGAACGCCGCCCGGCCGAACCGGCCGAGGCCGTTCTCCGAGATCGTCTCCATCGTGTCGCTGCCGGATCCTCGCGGCAGCTCCGCGCGCGCGGTCAGGGTGAGCGCGTCGATGCCCTCGCGCACGAGCGGCCCCTGCTCGCGCACGGTCACCGGCCACGCCAGGTGCACGACCTGGCCGAGCCACGACTCCGATCCGCCGCCACCGCCCGTCTCGCGCACGAGCGCCGCGTCCATGGTGCGGGCCGCGGCCAGCGACGCGCGACTCGAGCCGGAGGACCACGGGACGACGTACGGCCGGCGGCGGTCGGCCGCGCCGAGGTCGTCGAGGACCATGGCGACTTCGACCTTCTGCCGGTCCACGTAGCGCTCGGCGAAGCGCTGGGCTCCCTCCATGCCCTCGGAGCCGCCGTCGGCCGACACGAAGACCATCGTCCGGCGGCGATCGAGCGCGTCCATCGCCTGCGCGAGCTCGAGCAGCATGGCGGTGTTCGAGGCGGCCGCCGCGCCCGGGCGCGAGACCGCATCCCGGTGCGCGAGGA
>Ga0075431_100003225_pt1 | contig 15792 bp, 13 predicted proteins | sample RhiMetdeltSRZDD5_FD_75297 | JGI IMG/M metagenome (GOLD analysis project Ga0075431, IMG submission 75297) | Populus rhizosphere microbial communities from Tennessee, USA - Rhizosphere MetaG P. deltoides SRZDD5 | ecosystem: Host-associated > Plants > Roots > Rhizosphere > Soil | place: USA... | reverse complement strand
GGCAGCGATGATAAGTCTATCGGCATCATTACGAGCGTTTGGCAACTTAAGAGCCACAAATAGCCAGACCTGATCCTGCCCAACACGGTAAGTACCTCTTATGATACCGTTGGCTTCTGGCTGTGTGCTGCGCACATCGAGAGTTCTGCCGGGTTGGATAGCACCATCACTGTCAAAGAAAACGCGATGATCCTGTGAAGCTAGCAGGATGCGGGCGCTTGTGGATTCTGCGATGGCTTTGAGGCGAGCATCTGAATTTGAAGGATTACCACGCAGGGATGGAAGGGCAGCGCGCCCGATACTCTCAAGGCGCTCGTACATTTGGCGAGTGGGCAAAGGGCTGCTCAACAAAATGAAGAGAAGTGCTGTCGAAACGATGCACAGCGTTACCCCCATCACCATGATGTATGAAAAAAGCAGCCGCGCCCGAAGAGAGGCAAACATAATCTGATGGAATATGGATAACTGAGCGGCTAAGGCTCCATGATCTCGCCGTCTACCACATCAGCATCTGCCGCATTATCTCCGCGTCTGGCCGCAAGCTGACGCAAATGGTCTGCCACAACTTCAGAGGGCGCAACCTGAATGAAGAGAGCAAGAGCCAGCATAATGATTCCTACATCGTCCAGCGCACCGACGGGCCCCAACGCAATCTCAGGTAGGAGATCAACAGGGGAAAGCACATAGATTAGTGCCCCTAGAGGGATCAGCTTCGGGAATGCGCCCACGCGCTGATCCCAGAGGAGCCGCCAGCTTAAAACCGCCCTCTCGTACAAGGCACGTAGCGTGTTTGGACTATACGAAGCGGGTGCTAGTTCCCGCCTGCGGCGCGAGGATTGGTCAGACGACTCATTAGTAGGTAGGTTTGACATAATCTCTCCTCAGTTTCACAGTCATTTCGTTAAGTATAGGGATGGGGTAAACAGGTTACAAATTGCCGTATTTTGAGGTATAATTCAGGAAGCGATGGAACATCTGTGCGGGCGCTAGGAAGTGCCCGGTGTGTGTGGTAAAATAGCCCAGACATGGCAACAGAAACAAGGATTACGCCGACGCCTCCAGTCGGCGTCATTGAGTCACTTTCCCAGGGGTTTGAAACAGTTGCAGGCCATGCGGCACTCTTGATACTACCGCTCCTGCTCGATTTGCTTCTCTGGGCTGGGCCGCGAGTATCTTTCGCACCTGTCATCAATGGCTTCATCAGGGATTATCATGAGACGATAACTTCAGTAGTGGAGAAGCCAGACCCACAGTTTGAGAGTCAATGGCAGATAGCGTCTGGTCAGTTAAGCCAAATGTTAGGGGGAAGCTACGCACAATATTTTCCGTTAATTGGGGTTCCGAGCGTGTTCGCAGGCCGGGAAGCATCGCCACTTCCATTCCACTACGTTCCTCCGTTGTGGATCGTTCGCTCAGTGATGAGTTGGTTTGGGATACGTTTCGTTGCGTTATTGCTGGGTCTCCTAACGGGGACAATATACGTAATCTTGATCGGCCAGCAGGTGTTCGATGGACAAATCCGCATCGGACATCTGTTAGCACGGTTGCCACTGGTGGCGATACAGATCGGAATACTAAGCATCTTGCTAGTTGTTTTGCTGATGGTCATTATGGCCCCGTTCGTGCTGCTGGCAATCGGTACGACGCTTATCAGCCCTAATCTAGCAGAGGCCGTATTGCTCATCGGTCAGTTGGTCGGTTTATGGGCTAGTATGTTTGGCATATTTACTATTCACGGCATGCTGATGAACCGGCGCAATTTGTTTGGGGCGTTGTGGGATAGCATCCGTGTCGTTCAATGGAACATGTCATCAACCCTGCTCCTAATGCTCGCTGTTGTTTTGATCAGTATGGCGATGGGATTCATATGGAGTCTCACGAATACTGGATCATGGATATCAATTCTGGCAGTAGCAGGTAATGCCTTTGCCAGCACAGGGTTAGTGACAGCAACATTTATCTTTTATAAGGATCGTTATCGGTATTGGCGAGAGATGCGTGAAGCATTATTGGCAGAGCTACAACGGCGGCGCGCTCAGAATCGCACTCAGCTTTAAGCTAGTTCATTGGTGTCGAGCACTGATATCAGTGCAACTCTAAGTGAAGGAAGAAGGAATAGAATGGCGCAAAATCAGGTAGGGATTGCGGGATATACAGAAGAGAACATTCAGGTACTCGAAGGGCTTGAAGCAGTACGTCGCCGCCCTGGTATGTACGTCGGCGGTACTGATACCAAAGCCCTCCACCATCTTGTTTATGAAGTTGTCGATAACTCCATCGACGAAGCGCTTGCCGGGTTTTGTACCTCTATAGATGTGGTGATCAACCATGATGGGTCAATCACGGTAACGGATAATGGTCGTGGAATTCCCGTCGGTATTCACCCACATGCCAAAATATCGACGCTGGAATTGGTGCTCACGAAACTCCATGCGGGCGGTAAATTCGGAGGCGGCGGCTACAAGGTAGCAGGCGGCTTGCATGGTGTCGGTGTGTCGGCTGTCAACGCACTCTCCTCAGAGATGATTGCCGAGGTCTACCGCGACGGTCATATCTGGCGGCAGCGTTTCGAGCGTGGTGTGCCTACTGGTAAGGTTAAGCAGGTTGGCGATACTGACCTGACTGGCGTGCGAATCACGTTTATGCCTGATGCTGAAATCTTCACGGATATTGAATTCCGCTACGAGACGCTATTAAATCGCTTCCGTGAAATGGCATTTGTTACGCGCGGAGTCAATATCCATCTTCGTGATGAGCGTGTGGAACCCATTGCGCGCGACCATACTTTCTATTTTGAAGGTGGAATTGTCTCGTTTACTAAGTATCTGAATAGAAACCGGAAACAACTGCACAATGTTGTCTATGCGAACAAGGTGTATGAAGTTGCAGAATTACATGGCGCTCAAGTTGAGATTGAAGTTGCTATTCAGTATGCAGACTTTTATTCCGAAACAATTTTAACGTTTGCTAATACTATCAACACACCAGACGGCGGTACACACCTGGAAGGTCTACGGGCTGCAATTACCCGTGTAATCAACTACTATGCACGTAAGGCAGGGGTGCTAAAAGATAATGATCCGAACTTCACAGGTGATGATACTTATGAAGGATTGACCGCTATTGTTAGCGTCAAACATCCCGACCCGCAGTTTGAGAGCCAGACGAAAGTTAAGCTGATGAACAACGAGGTGAAGGGCCTCGTGCAATCGCTGGTCAACGAAGCCTTCGGCGAATTTCTCCAAACGGATACCCGCGCAGCAAAGACGATTTACGATAAGTGTCTTATCTCATCCCGCGCGCGTATTGCCTCGAAGCGTGCCCGCGATTTGATCCGCAGCAGCCCGCTCCAGAGTACCACTCTGCCGGGCAAGCTGGCCGACTGCTCATCTACGAATCCAGAGGACTCGGAGCTATATATCGTTGAGGGTGACAGTGCGGGCGGAAGTGCAAAGCAGGGCCGCGACCGACACTTTCAGGCGATTCTTCCGCTTCGTGGAAAGATTCTGAATACCGAGCGCGCTCGGCTAGACAAGGTGCTGGATAATCGGGAAGTGCAGGCTCTCATTTCGGCATTGGGCGTTGGGGTTGGTGATGACTTCGATCTTTCGCGGCTACGTTATGGTCGTATCATCATCATGACGGATGCGGACGTAGACGGTGCACACATCCGCACTCTGTTGCTCACATTCTTTTTTAGATACATGCCGAGTCTGATTGAAGAAGCGCATCTATATATTGCCCAGCCACCACTGTATTTGGTAAAGAGCAAGAAGAACAAGCTTTATGCCTACAGCGATAATGAGAAAGATAGCCTCGTCAAGCAGTTCGATGGTTCGGCAGAGATCCAGCGCTATAAGGGTCTTGGCGAGATGAATCCAGATCAGTTGTGGGAAACGACAATGGACCCCGGAAACCGGATTCTTCTTCAAGTAACCATTGAAGATGCGGCAGCAGCAGATCGGACTTTCGACATGCTGATGGGAGCCAGCGTACCGCCCCGGCGCAAGTTCATTCAGACGCATGCCAAGAGCGTCCGCAATCTCGACGTATAAGATTGCTGGTTCAATCAAGGGAATTGACAAATTTCAGCATCGAGCGGGTTAACCCGCTCGATGGGTGAGGCTGGCTAGTTCCTGCGCCAATCCCGGAATACCTCCAACAGCTCATTTTTTGCATCCTCAAGCAAAGTATCTTCTGTTAGAGTGCCAAGAAGATTGATGGTTCGCTTTATTTGCTGAAGATAGTTGCGGCAGCCATCACAGCCTTCAAGATGCACTTCAAAACGCAGCCTATCCTGTTCAGAAAGGCTCCCTTCGAGATAGTCTGTCACTAACTCGACAAGCTGCTTGCATGTTAGCATGTGATGTACCGCCATCACTCTCCAAGATAATCCTCGAGCATTCGCCGCACTTTGGAACGCGCGGTGCAAAAGTACCCTTTGATTAGTCTGACTTATTTCCAGAGTATTACATACTTCGTCAGCGTCCCAACCTTCTATATCTCGCAAGAGGATTACTTCTCGCTGGTCGGGAGGTAAAAGTCAATTGCCCTGTGTAGAAGCTCACGGGTTTCATTGGAAAGCAAGCGTGTCTCAGGCAAGTCATCCCAATTTTGCGGAAACGATACCCAATGGTTCGGCCACTGCTCATTCGGGCTATTCATACGAAAGCGCTGCGGATCAACGGTAGGCCCGTCATCTGATTCCGCAAATGCATCGAGATTAATATATCGTCCTTCACGTTGTCCTTGCGTCTTCGCGCGATTAGTGAGGATGGTAAAGAGCCATGTTTTGAAGGAAGATCGACCCTCGAAGGAGTCGAGTCCGCGCAGTACTCCGATCCATGCATCCTGAATGACCTCTTCTGCCACCTCCCTTGTCGAAACAAACATCCTCGCTACGCGGAGCATGGAGCCATAATACATTTCGATGAGGGACTCAAATACTTGCTCGTCTCCCGCTCTTAGTGTGATGAGAAGTTCTCTATCGTTTAGAGTAGCGGTTTCCCGACTCTGCACCATTAATTTATCTCTATCGACTATCCCTCACGCTTGTTTGACTGGATCTTGACTATCATAGGCTAATAGGAGGTGCGAGCAAATATATCCTTCGCCTACGGGACCCATTGAATCGAGCGTAAATCAGCGAGATTGCTAATTCGTACAAGATGAGTTCCGTCAGCATTCATAACAAACAGGCCGTTAGGATCAATAAATGCAATGTGTTGACCATCCGGGGAGTAATCGAGAATTAAGCCTTGAGTTTGCAATTTCGCAATCAGCTGGGGAGTTCCGCCGCTAACGGGCAAAATCCACACGCTCGAATTGCCTACATCATGGGCGTGGGCAACGTGAGTTCCAAGCAACAAGTCACTCCAATCAAAAGCGAATTTTTGTTTGTCAGCAGGGATAGCAGCGATGAATGGTTTGGGATCACCGCTAAAAGCAACTGTCTTGCCGTCGGGTGAGAAGCTTGGTCTATCTAATGCAAGGAAGCGTTCTGACCCTGCTAAAGTCTGTGCACGCTGGCCGTCTAGATTGCTAACGTAAAGACTATCAAAGTTACTGTTCGATGGCCTCCCTGTATAAGCAAGCTTAGTTCCATCCGGCGAAAGATCGGGGGAAGATGAGTCTTCCAGAAGAGTTTTGGGCTCACCATCGGGGTAGGTAAGATACTCGATGGAAAGCTGCGCGGTCAGTGCCCCTTCGGGAATATGCGAACGGACATAATAAACGGTTTTGCCATCTGGTGGCCAGGTAGGACTGTAGAGCACATCCTGGTCTTGTGCATCGACTAGAAGCTGTGGTGCTTCGGAGCCATCGGTTGGAATCGAATAGAGATCGGTATATCCGAACTGGATCAATCCAGTTGGCGGTGGCGCATAGGCGAGGATCAGCGTTGAGCCGTCGGGCGAGAGGGAAGCGGCAGTAACAATCCCGGTGTCTGGTGCGGTAAAGAGAGCCTGCGATTCAGCCGTGCTCAGATCGAGGCTTGTTACTCCGCCCATCCCGTGCGCGAGAATGAGCCGCCCATTTAGATTTAGATCGAGTACATCTGCATCGGGAATTGAGACACGGTTTGTAAAGTAGCCGTAGATCGCAATTCCAATGCCAGCTATCAATAAGACTGCACCGATAATCAGTGCGCGATTCATTCTTGGGTTCTTCAAACAGCTCATCTCCGTAAATTTCTAGCTAAGGCTGCGCAAGAGTTCGAATGTAATTGACAATATCCCAACGTTGTTGATCATCTAATTGCCCCTTGAAAGCGGGCATTTGGGAATTGGGATAGCCATTTGTGATCCATAAATAAAGCTGTCTATCGGTGTGGACTCCCGGTGCAGTATGGGCTGTTAAGTCTGCGGGAGGCGGATTTAACGTTATACCAATCGGCCCATCACCTTTGCCAGCTACTCCGTGACATGGAACGCACCAACTTTGGTAAAGAGGCTGTCCCCTTGACACAGATGCAGCATCCGGCTGGATGGGATTCTGCGGGCCGGTATTAGCACTTTGCCCACTTGCGGCTGGCGCTCCAACTGACACAGTGAAGACATACCTCACATCATCGAAACCGGGACGCCGAACGATCACAGTAATCCGCCAAACACCCTGAACTGTTAGGTAGCTGCCGCGAAGTGTGTAGCGAATATTATCTTCGGTTACGGTCTCTGCCTGTGTTTCACCGAGACTGTTTTGCTGGGCTTGAAAGCGGAGCAGAACTATTCCTGGTCGGCTTGAAGCGCCTAGACGTGTATCGGTTACATCAACAGCAAACTCGTCGAAGCCAACCTCAAGCGGTGCAATGCGGAAGATCAGATGTACGCCATCTGTATCAACAGTCTCCACAAATCCTTCGCGTCGTTGAGCCGCCAGGGCATCATAAGCAGGCGAAACACTGGTTAGAGCCCCCGCCGCAGCAAGTACTAGAGCACCAAGAATCAATTCCGTACGTGTTGTGTGGCGAAGCCATTGCACTGCTTCAGGCAATTTAGGCGAAAGCACTAATAAATTGATCGCGCCAAGAAGGGTCAGCAAAACGACAATGATCGCTTTGATAATGAGTATTCGCCCATAACTGGTGAGTTCAAGCGCCTCAAGAGTCTTAACATGGAGCCACGCGCTGTACAATCCCGTAACAATCAGCGTGCCTACACTGATCAATGCTACTGCCGAAAAGCGGTGGATCAAGACGCGAAGGTCGGGGAAATCAGGTAGCCTCTCATAGTCGCGGGAAGATGTAATCAACAAGACTAGCGGCACAAGGCTTCCAAGCCACGCACACATCGCAGCGAGGTGCACCCAACCAAGGATAATTGCTAGCACCGAACCCAATGATGCTCCATGACTTTGCAGGCTGAAGGTCAAGAGCACGGCACCGAGGAAGAGAGAAGCTATCCACCATAAGACACTTGGGCCTCTTCCCAGCGAGGGAAGATAGAAGACAAGAATTCCGAGACCTAATATCAAGGCCAAGCGAATCCCCAGAAGAATTCCTGTACGGGTGCGTAGAAAATCTATCAAAGGGCTGCTAAGCGCCTGAGCGAGATTACCACCGGAAGCGTTCGACGCTTGTACCACTAGAAATGCAAGCGTGGCGGCTGAGAGACCTACCAGACCAATTGATCCGAGCCAGCGAAGCAGCCGCCCAACGTTGACATCCGCTTCGCCTATTGTGTCTATCGGAGTATAAATGGGCTGCCAGATTAGGAGCGCAAACAGAAGACTACCCCCTATTAGGGCTGCAAAAAGATAACTTAACCACCGCGTCACAGCGTCGGCGATAGGCGGAGGAACTGTGGCTGAAGGTGGTGTTCCTACGGGAGGTAGCCGTGATGCCTGCGGGCTGCCCTCTCCCACTGAAAATCCAACGTTTCCCGCCGTTACATGACCATCAATCAGAGAGCGTGCCCGCCAAACAGCGCTGTATGTGCCATTGGGCAACATGCCTGTAGTGAGGATTAAGGTGCGAGTCTGACCCGGCGGAATCTCCCCTGGCCCCGGCACTACCACATCACCGTTTGTATTCCATAATTCAACTCTTGAGAAGGTGGGGTCAAGGTCTTCGCTAAATTGAAGGATTACCTGTTGAGGGGAGTTTGTTAGCACGGCTCCTGCTGGCGGATCGGAACTAACCAGAGTTGCGTGAGCGGATGCAGGCGAAGCAACTAACGCCATCAGGATGATCAGCAGCGAGATAACACCTCCTTGGAATTTTTTGTTGCGAGGACTACCAGCAGGCACCCTAAAGCCGGATGCAGTCATATGGCTGCCTTTCCAAGAGATGCGGGGAGATATCTCCCCGCAAGACATTCTAATTTCGATTCTACGTAGCTTTTCCGCGACCTGTTAGCCCGATTATCAGCCCAGCAAGTCCGAGAACAACCCCAGCCCCGCCAAGAATTTGTGCGATCAACACCTGACTTTTGAGTCCCTCTACACTAGGCTCAGGAGCAGGAAAAGCTGCATCGCTCTTGTCCTCGATAGTTTCAAACGTATCCGGCCCACTCGTCATCTCCACATCCACGTCCGTATCTTCGATCTTACCCATGATGTGGAAGGTGTAGTCGCCGGCCACAGTTGGTACGATTGCCGCCGTATAAGCGCCCTCTTCTTCATCGGATGGCTCAAGCTCAAGGTCGCGCTTAGCGCCGCCTTGGACGATTTCGACTTGCAGCGTATCTTCCAGCCCGGTAACCGGATCGTTGGTCTTCGTGTTGAAAACCCGTAGATCGAGCGCGTTTGGTTCCCCGGCGAACGACGGTTCGGCAGCCCAGCCGATCACCAGTGTATAGTCTCCAACTTCAATATGGCCGTGTGCTAACGCGATTGCTGAAGGCCCTATTGCGAAGTAGAGAAGAATCGCGGCGCCACTGGCAGCAGCAATTCTGGCCCATTGCCTTGGTGTTTGCATGATTTGTCTCCTCCATTTATGGGTAGTAAATGCTTTCAAATCCGAAACGACTACACTGGGTAGCATTCATTGGATTTAGGTGGAGGAGTCAGAGGCGGATGGAAGATTAGCTTTGGCGTTAATAGAGGCAGCAAGCATAATCCAGTAAATACGAATATAAGCGGAAGGGCTAGCTGGCCCACTCCTAGCCATCCCAGCGTTGTGAATGCGCTAAGAGTTCCTGGTTGGCTAGCATCATCCCGGCTGACCGAGAGAATATGCCCGTCAGAGTTCCAATTAGTCTTATCAGCCCAAGACGGCTGATCCAAGCAATAGGTTTCCGCTATCTCATGTGCTTCTAACTGATCTGCCGTTGCACCACCGACTAGTATATGATCATGAGGCAGTAGAAGGCCGCATTTCGAGATGCTTGCAAGGAGGGGATTCAAACTCCCAACAAAGGCGGCAAGCAGGATAAGACTAAGACATACGACCGTCCTTGTCTGCTGTTGAGCGTAGTTTTGCCTCATTTGCCTACTGCTAGCCGATTTGAATTACTAGCTGAATTCTATCAATTGGGCAGCTAACTCTAAATACGCATTGTAGCTCGTATGAGAGTAAGGTTCGGGCGCGCGAACAGGTCTAATAAATACTAAGTGTAAGCTGTTTTTGACAGGTCAGGAATTCCTAATGGCACAGCAAACTATAAGTTCCCGTGATGATCAGCAGGTTCCAACGCTGCATCCAGCAACGGATGTTGGTACAGTGACTCTCAAGGTTGCTGATCTGGATCGCTCCCTTGCATTCTACAATCAATTGATTGGCTTTGAGACTTTTGAGAGAAATACAAGCTCAGCAGTTCTGGGGGCAGGAAATCGCTGCATCTTAAATCTGGAAGCAGTACCAGGCGCAAGCCCTCTGGCTCGTAATGTGACTGGGTTATATCATGCTGCGATTGTCTGGCCGGATCGCCACTCGCTGGCGATTAAAATTGCTCAACTTGCTTCTGTTCGCTATCCATTCGGCTACGCCGATCATTTGGTCAGCGAAGCATTTTATCTAGATGACCCTGATGCAAACGGGCTAGAACTTTATCGAGATCGTCCACGCAGCGAATGGAATTGGGATGGTAAGACGGTTCGGATGGCAAGCGATCCGATTGATTTCGACAGCTTCTTTGGAGAGATCAAAGAGACCGACGAAGACTTAGAGAGCGTCGCCGCACCTGCTGGTACGAAGTTAGGCCACATGCACCTGCGTGTTGCCGATATTCCGATCGCGCAAGACTTCTATCATGGTGTGTTGGGGTTCGATGTCGTAGCAAGTTTGCCAGGTGCGCTATTTGTCTCTGCTGGCGGCTATCATCATCATCTAGGCATGAACACATGGGAAAGCCGGAGCGGTAAGCCGCCTGTGGAACCCTCCGCAGGGCTTCGCGAATTCAGTATCACACTGCCTGATGAAGCGGAAATGGATCGGCTGACCAAGCAAATCGAAGCGGCTGGTATTGCTGTGGAACTAGGTGATCAATCCGCAACTGTATTAGACCCATTCCAGAATCGGATTCGGCTCATCCTACCCGATCAGCTTGTGAGATAATCTACCCGGAATCCAGATCGAGGAGGCAGAGAAAATTTTGTCTCCTCGATTGCTTGTTTTCACCAATACTTGAAAAAGAAATAAATCGTCAGAACAGCACCAACAAACACCACGAAGTAGCGCACATATTTCTGTTCAACTCGCTGTGCAAGGATCGCGCCGCCGTATCCGCCAAGAATTGCGCCGACAATCATCACCAGTGCGGCAGGCCACAAAATAGCGCCAACTAGCACAAACAATACAACAGCTACCCCATTAATCAGTGCGTTCAGAACCAGCTTGAGCGCGTTCATCTGATTGAGGTCTTCCATACCGGAAACTGCAAGCAGCGCCAGCATCATAATCCCGATGCCGCCGCCGAAGAATCCACCATAAACTCCGATAATGAATTGGAGCAGAGTAACAAGCCAGGGATTGTCCGCAAGTGGATGAGTTTTACGACTCCGCAGCCATTTGTTAATTGGCCCACTGGTTGCGAAGATGATCGTCGCAAGAAGCAACAAAAAAGGGATCATCCGCGAAAAGGTAGATTCTTTCGTATGGAGAAGTACATATGCCCCAACCCCGCCGCCAATAAGACTCACCAAACCCAGCCTTAATAAACTTTCGTGGAGCTTCGGGAGTTCTTGGCGGTATGCGCCCATTCCGGCAAGCACGCCGGGCCATAGGGCTATCGTATTGGTCGCATTCGCTGTGATTGGTGGAACACCAACAAAGAGCAACGTTGGGAAGGTAAAGAATGATCCTCCTCCGGCAACCGCATTAAGCGCGCCTGCGGCCAGCGCTGCGGCGAAGATCAGACCGAATTGGAGGGGCGTCATGATTCCTCGGAAGGTATCAATGCAGATGTAAAGGTTTTCAGGGCAGATTCATTTAGGGCGTGCTAATCGTTGCCAGTACTGGCGCGCAAGTTCCCGGTCTCGCCCGCTTCCATTAGCCCGGCTCACGAAGAAGTCAACCGCCTTCTGGCGGACGCCGCCTTTATTGCCAAGCCTATTCGCTGATTGGAAGATGGCTTCATAAACGTCCTGGGCGCGCCGGGGGTCGCCTTTTGTTGCGTAATCGATCAGAAGCTCACAGCGCTGATCGGGGCGTTCTTTTTCGATGATGGAACTGGTCAGAAAATCTCCTAAGAATTCCAGCGTGGAGGGGTCGCTCTTTCGAATCTTCTGGATGAGAAGCGGGCGAGAACCAGCCGCCATCCACAAGTCCCAGGCCAGATCACGATCAAGATGGCCTGTGTCGTGCCAATTATCAATCAAATCTTTGTACGTGGCATCAGCGCTGCGCTTGACCCGTCCCGCGACTGCTCGGCGCAAGGCTTCATTGGCCTTTTCTTGCTGCTTGGTCGAATGAAATGTGACGCTGATACTGTCTTGAACCTGTTCAACACGATCTGAGAAATCACGTGGGCGCTGCGATTTCTCATGTGCCAGACGCACACAGCACTCAGCCCGAATATGATCGGGCGCGGCTTCTTCTAATGCCCAGTCGAGCAGCAGTTCCGTTGCGCCAACTTCATAAAACGCACATCTTCCCAACGCAAAAATGATATTGAACCAGTTTTCGCCAAGAGAGGCAGGCTCATTAGTTTGGAAGTAGCGCAAAAATGCTGCGGGAATCTGTTCGACCACGCTGCCGAGAAGTTTCTGGCGCTCAGGCTGATCCCGTGAGGTCTTCTCAAACATGTACATCGTCGGCTCGATCACATACTCGACCAGTTCCTCGTATTCGAGGCGCTCAAGAGATCGGATAAATCGCACCAGCTTGCGAAGTTCGTCCACCAGATCGGGATTATCATGGTAATACCAAATCAGATCGAGGGCGGCGTCCGTTCCCTGGAGATCGCCCTTTTGCAGCAGCTTGCCTGCCGCGTTGATCCGCACCGGCGGCGAACAGTAGGGATCGAGGGCTAAGCGTGCCAAATCGTCTTGTGTGGCGACTTGTAGGGAGGCTTCATCGACAAGCTGTGCCAGCGCAGGGATTTCACTCCCTGCCGCTTCCAACAATACTTGCCGCGCAATTTCAGTTTGATCAAGTTCAACGAGACGGCTGAGATAATTTGTCAGCCAACGACGCTGCAAATCATCTGTTACACGAAAACTCTGGCGCAGAATCGCAATAAGCACTTCGACAGGTGACGCTTCCTCGAGAATATCGGCGGCAAGAAAACGCTCGGCATCAGTCTGGGTGGCTGGCGACTTCAACATATCGACCGCTTTCGCCACCATCGCGATAAGTTCGGGAGCCAGCTTCTTGTCGAGATAGCCTGCCTCATCCCGATTTAAGCGCAGCAGTTCGGCAATTTCGCGGCTTCGTAGAGCAAGATTCGATAACAGAGAATTATCAGCAGAGCGCAACTCTGCGCCGCGCGTTTTCGATGAGGTAACCGCCATATAAGTGTCTCCTACTCTACCTGTAAGTTTTTGAGTTGATCCTGCTGCTTGCCCAACATGATTGAAGCGTCATCTTTACGCTTAGTCCGTCCAAACCGCTCAATGAGCGGCTGGCGGGGTTCCTTCGGAATCCGCCACCAGTAATTAATGTTCCGGTTCGGCAGCACTTCCCACCCAAGCATGATCGGCGAACCTGCTTTCAACGGATTCTGTAGCTCGATGATGTATTCCTGTTCGAGCGCAAGAAACGGATCGTCAATCCGAAAGCCGTGATACAGGTTAATTGGAATGTGTGCTGGATAACCTCGCGGGGCTTCGAATGTTACTTCCTTCGACTGGGCCGCCACCGCAGATTGCGGAATCAGCATTTGCAACCCGTTCCAATCGACAAAGATAGACTCGAAGATTGGCTGAGGTTCTATTTTGATTCCACCGAAATTGGTAGCCTGCTCTTTGCCACGCAGGGTGTCATAGATGGCTGCGCCGTAAGCCACACTTCCCATTAAGTCAGGAGTCTCAAACATACGGGGCATCGGATTAACATCGGCAAAATGCTGCTCGACTAGAGTTCGGATGAACTTTAGCTGGCAGGTTCCACCGTGAAACAGAACAATATCGATTTGTGCCTCAGGATTTTCAGCGTCCGGGAAAGCCTCTTGCATGGCACTGCGGATTGGCTCGAAGATACTGGCCCCATTTTGCTCGGAGTCATCCTGAAGGAACTCTGCCCACACTGCTTCGAAATGCTGCCGCAGGCTCAGATTGAGCCGAGGCATCTCGATATAATCCTCGCCGAGTTGCAGAAATGAGGTCGCCGATTCCATCTCGACCATAATATCTTGCTTATCACGAAGCTGATCCACATAGACAAACGCTTCATTGAGACGAGCAGCAAGGGTCTTTTTTAAGTCTTCTGCGCGGAAGACCAGCCTTGACGCGAGTTCGCGGCGGTGGCGCTCTGGCATATTTGCCAGCGACCCCGACTGACTTTCGACGATGTTCATCAGGAACGCAGCCAGTCGGAGGTCGAAATCCAATCCAGCTAATTCGGTGTAGCGGGAGCGTCCCAAGATTTGGGCTTTAAGGAGGCCATCCTGCGGCGAAGTTCGCACAATCGAAACGTCGAGTGTGCCGCCGCCCATATCGAACACCATGACGTTCATTGGCTTGTCATCGATATAGCTGACCCTGCGGCTACGCTCCTTGACTAGGAAGTGCAGAATTGCCGCGCTCGGTTCGTCGATCAGGGCGATCTGCTTCGCATCGAACCCTGCAATCTGTGCAGCTTCGAGCGTAGCCTGACGCTGCCGATTGCTAAACGACGCGGGCACGGTAATCGTTGCTCCTTCAACCTTTGTTTGCAGCTTATTTTCAACAGCTTGTTTCATCTTACAGAGCAAAATGGCGGAGATGCTTTGCGGCATCCAGTGCTTGCCATCGACGGTGTAAAGCGTGCGCCGACCCATTTCGCGCTTTACCGACCGGACAGTCCGATCCGGGTAGCGGAGCGATGCATCACGTGCGCTATAAACTCCTGCCAACGCCTTTGCTTCGGTTTGTTCGAAGTAAACAACGGAGGGTAAATAGGGTAATCCTCGTTTGCTGTAAATCCGCCCTTCAAGGTATTGGGGGATGTTCAGAATTTCTGGTTCTTCGTTTGCCGGATCGAGCCGCCGATTAATGTAAGCCAGCTTGGAGTTTGCGGTTCCGAGATCAATACCAATATGAATACTCATTGCGTCTCTCTCATTGAGTTCCAAACAGCATAGCTCCAAGCCGCCGCGCCCTGTGCACAGGTCACCGCGCTATGCGCAAGTATTTCCGGGTTGGGAAGGGAAAGTTCGGCGAGTGTGCTGCGCAGATGATCTGCGATGGGTGCAAACACAGCGCCCTCTCCAGAGATGATTACATGATCGATTCGTTCTGGCTGGGCGCGCGCCACCCGATTTAGACGGCGGGTGATGTCATTAACCCCCTCTTGAATTAAACGTAGATATTCCCCTTCGCCCACTGTCATCCACTGACTATTACCGGGTTGGAAGATTGGAATCTCGTCCTGTTCATTCTCATAGTCGGCGCGGGCACGTTGAGCATAAATTACTAAATCTCCAAGATCGAGGGTGCGTGCCAGATCATTCGTCTGTTGAAGATAGCTGCACACCCCCATATCGATCTGCCGCATACCTTGTGCACGCACAGGCACTTGAGCCTCACCATTCGTCCATAAGGTGAATTCGGTATAGATATACCCAACATTAATAGCAAGGGTGGTTTGATCCGTGATTGAGTCCACGCCACTATTCAGAGCACGATAATACAGCGCTTGAAGCAACGCTGGCTGTGGAGAGATCGCATTAATAAAGGTGAGGTTTGGAAGCGACATGCTTTCGTTCAGTGTGATTAACACATGCTCTAGGTCATCATTGCTCAAATCCTCAACCACTAGTGTCACATAAAGATGTTCATCCGGTTGCGGCTTTATATGATATACCAACGAATACTTGAGAAAGCGGTTGAGTTCGGTGAGCGCTGATTTGGGCAGCTTTCCCTGTGCCATCGCTCTAAAATACTCAGAATCGTACCGGTGAAACCGCCCGTGAGTCAGGCCACTCCAAATTGCAGGTAGTGCTTGAAATCCGAATACCTGCTGTTGGGTATCGTAGAGATTAGGGATCGCTTCCTTATATAGTGCGAGCCATTCAGGAGGAAGCTCGTAGTTCGGCTGCTTAAAGATTTCCCATTGAAGTTGATCGGTGCGGCTGGCAAAAGCTTCAGCGATCAGGACAGAAGTGGGTGAAAAGTGATAACCCAAATAGCGTTCGAGCGTCATAAATCCTCAGCGATCTGTGTTGTCACTTCCGGTCTCTGGAGCATAACGTCACCAATAGCGAATCCGCGCTTGGT
>Ga0075431_100003222_pt1 | contig 15796 bp, 10 predicted proteins | sample RhiMetdeltSRZDD5_FD_75297 | JGI IMG/M metagenome (GOLD analysis project Ga0075431, IMG submission 75297) | Populus rhizosphere microbial communities from Tennessee, USA - Rhizosphere MetaG P. deltoides SRZDD5 | ecosystem: Host-associated > Plants > Roots > Rhizosphere > Soil | place: USA... | reverse complement strand
GCGGGACTCGTTCCTGATGCGCGAGCCCTACGGCGATCGGCTCCGCCGCGACCAGACCGCGCGCGCCGACGCGTCGTTCGAGATCGGCGGCGGCACGCAGACGGGCAGCCCTTCGTTTCGCCGCTTCATCGGCCATGCCCACGCCCGCCGCCATCTCTCGACCGTCTTCTCCATCGACGGACGCCTGCTCCTCGGACTCGGGTCGGACCTTCCGCCGCAGCGCCAGTTCGCGCTGGGAGGGGCGGGGACCCTGCGCGGGTACGCGCTCAAGACCTTCGGCGGCGAGGACGTCGCCCTGGGCACGGTCGAAGGCCGCCTGCGCCTGCCCGAGCGCTGGCCGGACCTCATCGCCTTCTACGACGGGGGCGCAGCCTGGACCCGCGGGACGGAGGGGGCGGGCTACCGCGACGACGTGGGGGCGGGCCTCGAGTGGCCGGGCGGCGGCGACGGGCGCGTGCGCGTCGACGGCGCGTACGCCCTGCGCCCGCTTCCCGGGCAGCGCCGCGCGCGCGTGCACGCCTCGATCGTCCTTCCCTTCTGATGCGCCGGGCCGCGATGGCGGCGCTGCTCCTCTGGCGCGCGGAGGCGCCGCTGCCGGAAGGGAACGCGTACGTCCGCGGCCTCGTCGACAAGCAGCGGCACCGTGAGGAGCTCCTCGACCAGTACACCTACGACCTCGTGTCGGTGCGCGAGGAGCTCGATGATCGCGGCCGGGTGAAGGACCGCGAGACGCGGCGGTACGAGATCTACTTCGTCAAGGGCCGGCCGGTGCGGCGCCTGGTCGAAGAGGACGGCCGCCCTCTCTCCAAAGAGCGGCAGGAGCGCGAAGACCGGGAGGCGCGCGCGCTGGCGGAGGCGGTGCGTTCGGGGCGCGCGGTGTCCGAGCGTCCGGGGGTGAGGCTTTCGGCGATCCTGGACCGCTACGACTTCCGGGCGGTCGCGCGCGAGGAGATCGCCGGGCGGACGGCCGTGGTCCTCGAGTTCCGGCCGCGCGCCGGCGATCTCGCCTTGGAGGGCGACCGCTACCTGCGCCGCCTGGCCGGCCGCATCTGGGTCGACGAGAGAGAGCAGGAGATCGTGCGCACGGAGATCACGAACCTCGCGCCGTTGAAGGTGGGCTTGGGGCTCGGCGCGTCCGTGTCCTCCCTCTCCCTGCGGATCGATTTCCGCAAGGTGGATGACGCGGTCTGGCTGCCCGCGGAGGACGAGACCACCGTGTCCGGTCGGATGCTGGTCTTCAAGAAGTTCCAGCGGCGCTTCCGCCGGACCTACAGCCGTTATCGGCGCTTCTCGGTGGAGTCCGAGGAAACCCCGTCTCCGTCTCCGTCTCCGTCTCCGTCCGTTTAGCTCATCCGTTGTCTCTTTTTGAGATTCTCCTGACAATTCTGTAGGATTCCGGCCCCATGCCCCCGGCCGAGCCCAAAGTGCTGGCCGATCTCCTCGAGATCAGCCAGACCCTCGCCTCCGCGCTCGACATCCGATCCGCCCTGGGCCGCGTGCTCGAGCACATCGAGCAGGGCCTGGGTGCGGTCAGCGCGACGGTCACGCTGCGGGAGGGCGACGCCGACGAGCTGACCGTCGAAGCGGCGGTCGGCGCGGGCTGGCAGAAGGCCCGGCGCGCGCGCTACAAGCCGGGTGAAGGCATCACCGGCCGCGTGGTCGAGAGCGGCCGTCCGATCGTCGTGCCCGAGGTCAGCCGCGAGCCGCTCTTCCTGAATCGCACCGGCGTCCTGGGCGCGCACGGCAAGGGCGAGCTGACGTACGTCTGCGTGCCGGTGACGGTCAGCGGCCGCACGGTGGGAACCCTGGGCGTCGCCCTCCCCCATCGCAAGGACCGCCGCTACGACCAGGAGACGGCGCGCCTGTCCATCGTGGGCGCGATGCTGGGCCAGGCCGTGCGCGTGCACCGCCTGGTGGAGGCGGAGCGGTCGCGCCTGGTCGAGGAGAACACCAAGCTCCGGCACGAGCTGAAGGAGCGCTACCAGATCCGCAGCCTCATCGGGAACTCGCGCCCGATGCAGCAGCTCTACGACCAGGTGGCGCAGGTGGCTCCCTCGAGCACGACCGTGCTCGTGCGGGGCGAGTCCGGCACCGGGAAGGAGCTGGTCGCGCACGCCATCCACTACGGCTCGCCGCGCGCGGACCGGCCCCTCATCAAGGTGAGCTGCGGCGCCCTGCCCGAGGCGCTGGTCGAGTCGGAGCTGTTCGGCTACGAGCCGGGGGCCTTCACGGATGCGCGGGCCCAGAAGAAGGGACGCTTCGAGCTGGCGGACGGCGGCACCCTGTTCCTGGACGAGGTCGGGGAGCTCACGCCCTCCACGCAGGTGAAGCTCCTGCGCGCCCTGCAGGAGAAGGAGTTCGAGCGGCTGGGGGGCGTGAAGCCGATCAAGGTGAACGTCCGCCTCATCGCCGCCACCAACAAGGACCTGGAGGCGGCCGTGCAGCAGGGCGCCTTCCGCGAGGACCTGTATTACCGGCTCAACGTGTTCACCGTCTACCTGCCCCCCCTGCGCGAGCGCAAGCCCGACATCCCCCTCCTCGCCGACCACTTCGTCGAGAAGTACGCCGCGCGCGAGACGAAGGACGTCCGGCGCATCGCCACCACCGCCATCGACATGCTCATGAGCTATCACTGGCCCGGCAACGTGCGCGAGCTGGAGAACTGCATCGAGCGCGCGGTGCTCGTCTGCGAGGGCGGCGTGATCCACGGCCACCACCTTCCGCCCACCCTGCAGACGGCCGAGGTCTCGGGGACCATGCCGCGCCTGGGCCTGGCCGCGGCGGTGGCCGCCTACGAGAAGGACATGATCCTCGACGCGCTCAAGACGGCCCGCGGCAATCGCGCGCGCGCGGCGCGCCTGCTCGACTCGACGGAGCGTATCGTCGGCTACAAGGTCCACAAGTACGGCATCGACGAGGACCGCTTCAAGGCCTGACCGTTCCGGTGTCGTTCATTCAGAGCGCAGGCCGGCTCCGATGTTTCCGACGAAAACGTCGTAACCAGCCGGCCATCCTCCACGCCTGTGGCCGTTCCGAGTCCCCGCCACCGCGTCCATCCCCGCCCCAACTCACTGTCGCGCTTTCAGTTGCGGATCCGAGGAGAGCTTCACGGACCAGCGCACGCTTCTTGCTTGGGACCTCGCATTCCGACGGGGAGGTGTCATGAGAGTGGAGGCGAGAGTGATGGTGTGGACCAACAGGCCGCGGGGCGCGGCGGAGGAGGGACGATGAACGGCGCAGATACCGCCTGGATGCTGATGTCGACGGCGCTGGTGCTCCTCATGACGCCCGCGCTCGGGTTCTTCTACGGCGGGCTGGTGCGCTCGAAGAACGCGCTCAACACGATCATGATGAGCGTGGCCGCGCTGGGCTTCCTGGGTGTGGCCTGGGCGATGCTGGGCTATTCGCTCGCCTTCGCCCCCGGCAACGACTGGATCGGCGACTTCTCCCGGTTCGGCCTGCGCAACGTGGGCCTCGAGGTCCAGGGCACGATCCCGCACGTGCTGTTCATGGCCTACCAGGGCACGTTCTTCATCATCACCGCCGCCCTCATCTCGGGCGCGGTGGTGGAGCGGATGGCCTTCGGCCCCTACGTCGCCTTCATCACGCTCTGGGGCCTGCTGATCTACTCGCCCATCGCGCACTGGGTGTGGGGCGGCGGATTCCTGGCCAAGATGGGCGCCCTCGACTTCGCGGGCGGCACCGTCGTGCACGTCAACGCGGGCGTGGCCGCGCTGGTGGCGGCCATGGTGCTGGGGCCGCGCAAGGACTACGGCCGCCGCGCCTTCGTGCCCCACAACGTGGCCTTCACCGTGCTCGGGGCCGGGCTCCTGTGGTTCGGATGGTTCGGCTTCAACGCGGGCAGCGCGCTGGCCGCCAATGCCTCCGCCGCCCTGGCCTTCACCAACACCATGCTGGCGCCGGCGGCGACGCTGTTCGTGTGGACGCTGCTGGACCTCAAGCGCACGGGCAAGGCCACCGCGGTCGGCGCGGCCACCGGCATCGTGGTCGGCCTCGTGGCCGTCACGCCGGCCGCGGGCTTCGTGAGCCCGCTGGGCGCGATCCTCCTCGGCGGGTTCGCCGCCTTCCCGAGCTACTACGGCCTCATCTGGCGCGCCCGCACGCGCCTGGACGATTCGCTGGACGTGGTGGCCGCGCACGGGGTGGGCGGGACGGTGGGCGCCCTGCTCACCGGCGTGCTCGCGAGCAAGACCTGGAACGGCGCCACCGACGGGCTCCTGTTCGGCAACCCGAAGCAGCTCCTCATCCAGGCCGCCGCCGTCGGCGCCGCCATCCTGTTCAGCGGGGCGGGCACCTTCGTGCTCCTCAAGCTCGTCGGGCTGTTCGCGCCCCTGCGCGTGAGCAAGCGCGACGAGGGCATGGGCCTCGACGTCACCCAGCACGGTGAGGAGGCCTACGCCCACGACGAGGGCGCGATCCTCGTGCTGCCGGAGGTGGCCACGCCGTCCGCCGCCCCCGCCGTGCCCCGGCTCGAGCCGGAGGGAGGTCGCGCATGAAGCTCGTGGTGGCCGTCGTTCGTCCGGACAAGCTCTCCGACGTGCTGGAGGCGCTCTTCCGCGCCGAGGTGCGCGGACTGACCATCAACCGCGTCCAGGGTCACGGCGGGGAGATGGAGAAGGTCGAGAACTACCGCGGCACGACCGTGAAGATGGAGCTGTACGAGAAGGTGCGGCTCGAGATCGGCGTGTCCGACCACTTCGTGAAGCCGACGGTGGACGCCATCCTGGCCTCCGCGCGCACGGGCGACGTCGGGGACGGGAAGATCTTCGTGCTTCCCGTGGAGAAGGTCTATCGCATCCGCACCGGTGAGGAGGACCAGGCCGCGGTCACGCCCATCGAGGACGCCGTACCGGCGTAGCGCCTGGCGGCATAGCCGCGTCTCTGTCGATCTGGTCGCCGCGCCCCGGGGGGAAGGCTTCGTGGTTCCCGTCGGGGCGCGGTTCTATTTCACCCTCTCCCAACTCGGTCCGGACCGAGTTGGATTGGCGGCGAGCGCGAGAAGCCGAGGCCTTCGCTGTTTTTTCTCTGATCGGTCCTGATCTGACAGATTGACAGAACAGAATTGTCATCAGCCGGTCACGCACTGTAGTGCGACTGGAGGATGACACTGTGAATGGCACGTCGACGTCCAATCCGACGGCGGACATTGGGGGCGGCGGAATGTTTCACCGTCTTCGCGCACTCTCGGACGACGCGCTTCTCCAGGGCCTCTCCGCGCTGCTCGCCCAATCGCGCCGTCTCGAATGGGAGCTGGTCGCGCACATCGGCGAGGTCGAAGAGCGGCGGCTGTATGCCCGCGAGGCTTGTGACTCGATGTTCGTCTATTGCACGAACGTCCTCCACCTGTCCGAACACGAGGCCTACCTGCGCATCGCCGCCGCGCGGGCGGCGCGCGAGCATCCGATGCTGCTGGTCATGCTGGGGGACGGGCGACTCCATCTCAGTGGCATCGCCAAGCTGGCGCCGCACCTGACGCCGGTGAACAGAGACGATCTGCTCGCGCGGGCCACCCACAAGTCGAAGCGACAGATCGAGGTGCTCGTAGCGGATCGGGCGCCGCGGCCCGATGTCCCCACTTCGGTCCGGAAGCTGCCGGAGCGCACGCCTGCGCCGTCGGCCGCGGCGGCCGCGGCGGCCGCGACCAGCGTTGCTGCTCCGGATGATGCCAGGGAACTCGGTCCGGACCGAGTTTCGCCAACAACCCCGGATCCGCCCGCATTTCAGGAGCCGCCCCGCACACAAGAGGCGCCGCGCGATCGCGACATCGGTCCCAGGCCTGGCGCCGGCGCGCCTTCGAAGCGCGCCACCGTCGAGCCCCTGGGTGCCGGCCGTTACAAGGTGCAGTTCACCGCCAGCGCGGCGCTGTGCGAAAACCTCGAGCGTCTGAAGGCGCTGATGATGTCGTCGGTGCCGGACGGCGACCTGGCCCGGATCCTCGAGACGGTCGTGGCCGAGGCACTGGAGCGGCGGGAGGCGCGGCGCTTCGCGACGGTCAAGACCCCGAGGAAGACGCTTGCGAACACGGATACGGCCGCCTCCCCTTCCCGGTACATCCCGGCTTCCGTGCGAAGGACGTCCCACTCATCGGACGACGGCCGCTGTGGCTTCGTCAGCGCCAGCGGACGACGATGCGGCTCGAACCATCGCCTGGAGTTTCATCACGTCGTGCCATGGGCGCGCGGCGGCGATCGGTCATCCGGCAACATCCGCCTGATGTGTCGCACCCACAACGCATACCTGGCCGCGAAGGATTACGGCGAGGCGGTGATGGCACGATTCCGGAGGATCCACCGCCCGCGACCATCGGGTTGAAATCGCCGCGCGCTGACGAGCTGGCGGCGGCGCGGGCCTCGGAGGGGATGCGCGCTCCGGGCTCGGTGATCCCGGCCCGGTCGCGCTAGCGAGGCCCGTCCGCGGCCGTGTCTCCCTCGCGCGCGGTCCAGGTGCCGGGGCGGGGCTCCCGAGAGAACGGGACCTTCCAGCGGGGCATGGGCCCGCGCGAGGGATCCAGGATCATCAGGTCGACCATGCCGCGGGCATGGCTGCGGGTCACGATGGCCGCGAACGTCGTCATGTCCGGACAGAGCGGAAACGGCACCAGCTCCGCCGCGTCGTCGCCGTCCTTCGCGTGGTACAGGACGATCTCGCCCAGTACCGCTTCGGATTTCTCCGTATCCTCCCGTGCCGCCGTGCCCATCATCCCCTCTCGCGTCCGCGGCCTCGCCGGACCGCCATGCGGCGCGATTCTAACCGCGCGCGCGGACGGCCGGGGACCGCCGGGTGACGCGCCTCACGCCCCACGCGGGCCAGGGGGCGGATCGACGGGAAGCCTCTCCACGGAATCGACGGGAAGCCTCTCCAGGGAGACGATCGCGTTGTAGTCCGGCTCACGCGAGAGGAGATCGATCTCGTCACGACCGAGGAGCACGTTGCCTTCCGGCCAGTGCACCTCGAGGTTGCCGGGCTTGATGGCGTCGACGAGCGCCCGTCCGAGGTACTCGCCGGCGGAGGAGCGGAGGCGGATCCGGTCCCCGCTCGCGATCCCCAGGCGCGCCGCGTCCTCCGCCGCCATGAGCACGTCGTCGCGCCGGGCGCCGGTGAGGGGATCGCGGTCGCGCTGGACCATCGAGTTGAACTGCTTGCCGCGACGCGTGGAGAGGTGGAACGTCCCCTCCGGCCGCCGCCGGTCCACCAGCTCCACCACCGAGAACCGCGCCTTGCCGTCCGGGGTGTGGAAGCGGCCGTCCGCGAAGAGGCGCGCCCCGCCCCACTGGAACTGATCGCCGCGGCCGGAGAGGCGCTCGATGCCCGCGTAGAGGGGCACCGCGCGCGCGATCTCCTCCCGGATCTCCTGCGACGACCGGAAGCGCACGGCCGAAGCGCGGTCCGGGCGCACGCGCGCCGCGACCTCGCCGAAGACTTCCCACTCCGGCTTGGCCGATCCGATCCGCCGCCCCCGCACCTCGGGCGAGAAGATGATGCGACGCTCGGTCGAGGTCTCGGTGCCCCCGCCCGGCGACTCGTAGCGCGTGGTGGCCGGGAACACCACGACCGTGTCCTCCGGGGGCAGGAGCATCATCGACGTGAGCACGATGTCCTGGTGGATGCGCGTGCCCACCCGGCACAGCGCCTGCCGGGCCGCGGCCGGATCGGGCAGCGTCTCCGGGAAGTTCCCGCCGACGATCCAGAAGACGTCGAGCCCCCCGCGGTAGGCGGCATCGACCATCTCCGCCGCGGTGAGCCCCTTGAAGGACGGACAGGGGAAGCCCCAGACCTCGGTGAAGCGTGTCGTCTGCGGCTCCTCGAGGCCGGGCGCGCATCCCACCTCGGCGCCGCCCTGCACGCCCGAGTGTCCGCGGATCGGCATGAGACCGACCTTCTCGCGGCCCACCCAGCCGCGGGCCAGCCCCACGTTGACGAGGGCCTCGATGGTCTGCACGCCGTGCGCATGCTGTGTGAGCCCCATCGACCAGACGAAGATCCCGTTCCGGGCCCCGGCCAGCAGACGGGCGAAGCGCTCCATCTCCGCGCGCGGGGCACCGCTGTCCCTCTCCAGCCGCTCCCAGCTCAAGGCCTCCGCCTGCGCCCGGGCCTCCGCGAAGCCCGTGGTCGCGCACGCGATGAAGTCGGCGTCCACCCCGCCCGCCGCCACCAGCGCCTTCAAGACGCCGCAGAGGAAGGCGAGGTCGCCCCCGGTGTCGACGCCGAACCAGTCGTCGGCGAAGCGCGTGCCGAAGACGGCGGACTCCGGGACGGACGGCACCCAGTATTTCTGCAGCCCGGGCTCGAAGTAGGGGTTCACCACCGCCACCCGCGTGCCCGTGAGCCGCGCCTCGTAGAGGTACTTCATCGTGACGGGCTGGTTGTTGGGGGTGTTGGACCCGAAGAACACGATGAGGTCGCTCCCGATCCAATCCACGTAGGAGCACGTGGTGGCGCCGTAGCCCAGCGTCCTCTTCATGGCCACGGTGGAGGCGGCGTGACACAGCCGCGCGGAGTTGTCCACGTGGCTCGTGCCCATGGCCCGCGCCGCCTTCTGGGCCGCGTAGTAGTGCTCGTTGAGGATCCCGCGCGACGTGAGGTAGACGGCCAGGCGCTCGGGGGTGGTGGCGCGGATCTTCTCCGCGGCCGCGTCGTAGGCCTCCGCCCAGGACACGACGTGGAATCCCTTCTCGCCGCGCCGGCGGATCATGGGCTCGGGCAGGCGGCCCAGCTCGCGCAGGTCGCGCGAGGAGAGGCCTTCCAGCGCGGACACGTCGCGGAGGCGCTCGGGGTCGAGGGCGGGGGCGGTGTTGAGGCGCAGCAGCTCGAGGCGGACCATGCAGAGGTGGATGCCGTCGAGGGTCCAGTCGCGCATTCCCGTCGTGCCCAGCGCGCATCCGTCGCACACGCCCTCGCTGAGGACGCGCCAGGCATAGGGCAGCTCGTCCCGGTTGCGCCACAGGACGCGCGCCATCTCGACGTAGTGGTTCGGCTTGCGCTCGCGCGGATCGCGGGGCACGAGCGAGGCCCAGAGGGATGGCCTCAGGGTCACGGACGGGCCGCCGTCAACGCGGCGAGGGGCTCGGCGTGGGCGAAGCGGCGGCGGGGCGCATGCTGCCGTGCGCGCGCAGCGTGTTCTGGATGAGCATCGGGCGCCATCCCCCGTCGCCGCGGACGTACAGGACCGACGTCACCCCCTGCCGCACGTCCGGTCCGGCGGTGAGCGCCCAGCGGAACGTCGCCCAGCCCGCGTCCCCCCGCCGATCCACGGTGAGGTCGGAGATCTCGATGCGGCGCGGCGGGTCGGCGGTGAAGATGCGGCCGAAGGTGCGCAGCACGCGCTCGCGGCCGGCAATGACCGCGCCGTCCTCCGCGATGTAGACGGACTTGGGGTCGAGGACCGATTCGTAGTAGGAAAGGTCGCGCCCGTTGTAGGCGGTGACGGCCCGCTGAACCTCCGCCGAGAGCTCGTCGGAGACGGCGGCCGCCTTCGGCGCGGGGGACGGGGAGGGGGCCTGGATGGTCACAACGGTAAGCAGCGTCAGAAGAAAGACCGATGGCATGGGACCTCCTAGGGCGCCTTTTTCAGGATCCTAGCACGAGGACCGAGCCCGGGCAGGTAAACACTTCTTGACCGAAACATGTAATGCGAGGTAATGTTTTTCGGCTGGGGCGCGCCTGCCGCCTGTCGGCCCCCTTCACGCAGGCGCCGGCCCGTGAGCGAGGGAACGAATGGCCCTGGGGGACTCTCCGAGCGAACATACCGAGGTTCATCCCGAAATCGAGGCGCAACATCCCGAACCACTCCGTACGGTAGAGCTCGACGCCGGCGCGCGGCGCCTGTTCGACACGCTGCAGGTGGGCGTGGTGGTCCAGGGGTCCTCGGCGGAAGTCCTCTACTGCAATCGCCGCGCACGGGAGCTGCTCGGCGTCGAAGAGAGCCAGATTCTCGGCCGCACCTCGCTCGACGCCAACAACGTCGCCTTCCGCGAGGACGGAACGCCGCTCCTCGGCTCCGAGCATCCCGCTCCGCAGGTCATCGCCACCCGCCGTCCCGTCCACGACGTCGTGATGCGCTGGCACCGTCCCGGGGGAGGCGGCGAGGTCTGGCTGCTCGTCAACGCCGATCCCGAGATCGGGCCGGACGGCCGCGTCGACCGCGTCATCGTCACCCTGGCCGACGTGACGCCCCTGCACGCCGCCACCGAGCGCCTACGCGACTCCGAGGGGCGCTACCGCCAGCTCGTGGAAAACGCCCAGGACATCATCTATCGCACGGACATGTGGGGGTTCTTCACCTACGTGAACCCGGTGGCGACGCGCGTGACGGGCTGGCCGCCGGAAAAGATCATCGGCAAGCACTTCCTGGAGCTCATCCGCGAAGACCACCGGGAGCGCGTGGAGGCGCACCTCAAGGTCCAGTTCCGCGACCGCGTGAACAGCACGTACGACGAGTTCGTGGCCGTCACCCGCGGCGGGGACGAGATCTGGATCGGCCAGAACGTCCAGCTCCTCATCGAAGGGTCGAAGGTCATGGGCTTCCAGGCCGTGGCCCGCGACATCACGCGGCGCAAGCGCGCGGAGGAGGCCCTGGAACGCGAGCGGCGCCAGCTGCGCGACGTCGTCGCCCACGCGCCCGTGGCCATGGCCATCCTCGACGCCGAGGGCACGCTCCTGGCCCACAGCGAGCAGTGGCTCCCCCTCTGGCGGCTGACCCCCTTGTCGCTGCCCGCGCGCCGGCACGGCGACTCGCTGCCCGCCGCCTTCGCGGAGGCGCTGGCGCGCAGCCGCAAGGGGCCGGTGGTCTCGCCCGAGGAGCAGCTCATCGAGCGGCCCGACGGTTCCGCCGTCTACGTGACCTGGGCCGTGCATCCGTGGCGCGGCCCGGCCGGGGACGTGGCGGGGGCGGTGGCCGTCGCCCAGGACATCGACGTGCTGGTGCGCGCGCGGCAGGCCGCGCAGGAGACGTCACGCGTCAAGTCCGAGTTCCTGGCCAACGTGAGCCACGAGCTGCGCACGCCGCTCAACGGCGTGCTGGGGATGGCACGCCTCCTCCTCGACACCTCGCTCGACACGACGCAGAAGGAATACGCCGAGATCATCCGGCGCTCGGGCCGCGAGCTCCTGGGCGTGGTGGACGCGATCCTGGACTTCGCGCGTGCGGAAGCCGGCCGCCTGGAGCTGGAAGAGACCGAGGTCGCGCCTCGTCGCATCGTCGAGGAGGTGTGCGCGTCCCTGGCCCGGGAGGCCGCGGCCAAGGGCGTTCACGTCACGTCGATGGTGGCGGACGAGGTGCCTCCCTTGCTGCGGGGGGACGGGGCGCGCCTGCGCCAGGTGCTGCTCAACCTCCTCGGCAACGCGATCAAGTTCACGCCCGCGGGCACGGTGGTGGCGCGGGTGGGGGTCGTACGCGGGTCCAGCGAGGGCGACACCGTCCTGCGCTTCGAGGTGGCCGACTCCGGGATCGGGATCGACGCCGCGACGCAGGCGCGTCTGTTCCAGCCCTTCGTGCAGGCGGACGGGTCGGCCACGCGCCGCTACGGCGGAGCCGGACTGGGCCTCGCCCTGTGCCGCCGCATCGTCACCACCATGGGCGGCCAGATCGGCGTGCGCAGCGAGCCCGGACAGGGCAGCACCTTCTGGTTCACCGTCCACTTCCGGCGGCCGGACGCGGACACGCGCGTGAAGGAGGCGGAGACGCGCCGGGGCGGCCGCATCCTGGTCGTCGAGGACAACACGGTCAACCAGAAGGTCGCGGTGGCCATGATCGAGAGCCTCGGCTACGGCGCGGAGGCCGTGGGCAACGGTCTGGAAGCGGTCGAGGCCTGCTCGCGGCAGACCTACGAAGCGATCCTCATGGACTGCCAGATGCCGCAGATGGACGGCTTCAAGGCCACCGCCTTCATCCGCCAGCGCGAGGGCCTCAGCCACCGTACGCCCATCATCGCCCTCACCGCGAGCGTCACCGCCGAGGACCGGCAACGCTGCCTGGCCGCGGGCATGGACGACTACCTGAGCAAGCCGGTGCCGCGGGAAGCGCTGGCCAGCACATTGCGCAAGTGGATCGCGACCCCGGGCACGCCGCCGTCGGTGGAGTCGGCGGCCACCCCCTCGACGCTCGCGGCCAGCCATCCGCTGCGGGTGCTGGAAGCGCACGCGGGCCCGCGGGCCCTGGCCGAGGTGATCGACGTCTTCCTGCAGACGATCCCCCGGCGCCTCGACGACCTGCGGCAGGCGCACGCCCGCGTGGACGTGGATTCCATCCGCGCCCTCGCGCACAGCCTCAAGGGCGCGTCCGCGCAGATCGGCGCGCGCGGCATGGCCGACCTCTGCGTTCAGGTCGAGGCCGTCGTGCGGGGCGGCGAGGTCACCGCGCTGGGCGACCTGCTGACCGCGCTCGAAGCGGACTACGCGGTCGTGAGCGCCTCCCTGCGCGAGGAGCGGCGGCGGGTCTCGGGGCAGGTCGCCAGCTAGTCGCGCCGGCGGCGGAAAAACCGCGGATCGAGTCACTCGGTCGCGACCCAGCGCGCGCCCGGCGGCGGACCGACGCGACCTCGAGTCATTGTTGAAGCGACTCGGTCCGGACCGAGTCGCGCTTCCTCCGCTCGGCCGCGGCCGCTGCGTGGCGCCGCGCTCACTGGTCGGCCAGCGGTCGGCTAGACTGCCCGGGCTCGATGGCTCCGCTTCACCCGACCGTCCGGCGCCTGGCCCTGGTCAGCCTCCTCACCGACGCCAGCAGCGAGATGATCTATCCGCTGCTCCCGTCGTTCCTCACCGGCGTGCTCCGCGCCGGGCCCGCCTTCGTCGGCCTCGTCGAGGGCCTCGCGGAGTCGGTCGCCGCCCTGGCCAAGATCGTCTCGGGCGGCATCTCCGACCGCATGCGGCGGCGCAAGCCCCTCATCGTCGGCGGCTACGCGCTCTCGTCGCTGGCGCGCCCGCTGGTGGCGGCGGCGACCGCGCCGTGGCACGTGCTCGGGGTGCGCATCGCGGACCGCATCGGAAAGGGGACTCGGGGCGCCCCGCGCGATGCGCTCCTCGCCCAGGTCACGGCCCGCGAGGACCTCGGCCGCGCCTTCGGCTTCCAGCGCGCGATGGACCACGCGGGGGCCGTGATCGGCCCGCTCGTCGCCTCCGCCCTCCTCCTCCTGCACGTGCCGCTGCGCACCGTGTTCGCGCTGGCCGCCGTGCCCGCGCTGGCCAGCGTGCTCGTGCTCGCCTTCGGCGTGCGCGAGGAGCCCAGGGCCGCGCGGGCCGGAAGCCGGCCGGCGCCGATGGCGGCGGCGGTGACGGCGGCGGCCCCAGCGTCGTCGCCGGGGCTGGGCCGATTGCTGACCGTGATCGGCCTGTTCACCCTCGGCAACTCGTCCGACGCGTTCCTTCTCTTGCGCGCCCAGGACGCCGGCGTCAGCTTGCCGCTCATCCCCATCCTGTGGACGGCGCACCACGTCGTGAAGTCGTCCACGAGCACGGCCGGCGGCGCGCTCTCCGACCGCGTGGGCCGCCGCGCGGCCATCGCCACGGGCTGGGCTCTCTACGCGCTTTGCTATGCGGGGCTGGCCCTGGCCACCTCGGCGTGGCAGGTGTGGGCGCTCTTCGCGGTCTACGGACTCCACCACGCGCTGACCGAGGGACCGGAGCGCGCACTGGTGGCGGAGATGGCGGGCGCGGAGGCGCGTGGACGCGCGTTCGGCCTGTACCATGCCGTGACCGGCGCCCTCCTGCTCCCCGCGAGCCTGATCACGGGGGCGCTGTGGCAGCGCTTCTCGCCCGCGGCGGCCCTGCTGACGGGCGCGGCGCTGGCGCTGGTGGCGACGATCGCGCTGATGGCCGTCGTGCGCGAGCCCTCGCGCGGCGCCGGATCAGGGAAGCCGGCCGGGTGAGGGCGTCGGGCTGGGCGCGGGCTCACGCGGCGGTTCGCGCGGCGGCGGCGCTTCGCGCGGCGCTTCTCGCGGCGGCTCGCGGGCCGGCTCTCCGGCCGGGGGCGCCGGAGCGGGCGCCATCGTCGTCGAGGGCGCCGTGGCGGGCGCGGGAGATTCCGATTGGGGCCGGCGCGCGGCGACCGGCGCCGGCGAAGGCGCGGGCGACTCCGCGACCGGCGCGGAGGCGCTCGCCGCGGGCGCCGGGGACGAGGGCGTGTACGAGCGCATCGGCTCCGTCGCCGTCGTCCCGTCTCCGAGCCGCACCGGTTCCCCGCCGGGCGTGGTCGTCTTCGGCAGCTCCTCGAGGGGCACGCCCGTCTCCATTCCTTCCTCGTAGTCCGGGAGCGGAGGCAGGGGCAGCATCTCGGCCGTCATGATCGGGCCCTGGCTCGGGCACACGGTGACGGGCACCGCGCCCTGCACGAACAGCTCCTTGTAGGGCAGGCCCGACCAGGGCGCGCAGCCCGACGCGAGGAGCAGCCCCGTCTGCGGGTCGACCAGGCCCTCCACGACGCCCGCCGGCATCGGCCAGGCCACGGGCGCCTTGCGCCCGGCGTAGATGCGGCTCATGAGGCGCGCCCACACCGGCGCGGCCAGACGTCCTCCCGTGGCCTTGGCCATGATCGGCCGCGTCCGATCGAACCCCATCCAGACGGCGGCCACGATCTCGGGCGTATAGCCGACGAACCAGGTATCGGCGCCGTCGTTGGTGGTGCCCGTCTTGCCCGCCGCGGGCGCGCGGAAGCCGGTCTCGCGGACCGCGGTGCCGGTCCCGCGCGTGAGGACGTCCTCCAGCGCGTCCGTGATGACGTAGGCGACGGCGGCGTCGAGGACGTGTTTCCTCTCCGGCTCGTCCGCCTGCCACAGCACGCGGCCGTCCTCGCCGTCCACCCGCACCACGAAGCGCGGACGGACGCCCTCGCCGAGGCCGGCGAAGGCCGTGTAGGCCGCGGCCAGCTCCACCGGGCTCACCGCGACCGTGCCCAGCGCCATCGACGGCTGCTCGGAGATGGGCGGCTCGATCCCGGCCTCCTCGGCCAGCTCCGCGATGCGATGGGTGCCGACGTCCTGGGCCAGGCGGACGGTGGCCACGTTCTTCGATCGCACCAGCGCGTCGCGCAGGGTGATCTCGCCTTCGAAGGCGCCGTCGAAGTTCTTCGGATTCCACCGGCGGCCGCCGACCTTGACCTCCAGCGGCTGGTCGAGCACCTTCTGGTTGAGCATGCGGCCCGAGGCCACCGCCGTCGCGTACACGAACGGCTTGAAGGCGCTGCCCGCCTGGCGCCGCGCGGACTTCACCCGGTCGAAGCGGGAGTGCAGGAAGTCCCGGCCGCCCACCCAGGCCAGCACGTCTCCGGTACCGACGTCCAGCGCGACCACCGCCCCTTGCAGGTACGGGGTCTCGCCGTCGTCGGCGACGTGCAGGGACGAGGCGTAGCGGGTCGCGGAGAATCCGCCCAGGGCGCCGCCCTCGATCGCGCGGAGCTGGCGCTCGAGCTCTTCCTCGGCCGCGGTCTGGGCGGTGGAGTCGAGCGTGGTGTGGACGCGCAGCTTGTGCGCGTAGAAGTCGTCACCGAGGCGGTCCTCCAGCTCCCGACGGACCTCCTCCACGAAGTAGGCGGCGAAAGGGGCGTCGGGCTTCTCCGCGCGCGGCTTGGCCACGACGCCCAGGCCCGCCTTCCGCGCCGCCTCCGCCTCCCCCGCCGTGATCCGCTTCTGCTCGGCCATGAGGGAGAGGACGAGGTCTCTCCGCTCGCGCGCCTCCTTGGGATGGCGGCGCGGGTCGTAGTGGGAAGGGGCCTTGGGCATGGCCGCGAGGAGCGCCGCCTGGGGCAGCGTGATCTCCCTGGCCCCGCGGCCGAAGTAATGGCGCG
>Ga0075431_100003219_pt1 | contig 15801 bp, 13 predicted proteins | sample RhiMetdeltSRZDD5_FD_75297 | JGI IMG/M metagenome (GOLD analysis project Ga0075431, IMG submission 75297) | Populus rhizosphere microbial communities from Tennessee, USA - Rhizosphere MetaG P. deltoides SRZDD5 | ecosystem: Host-associated > Plants > Roots > Rhizosphere > Soil | place: USA... | reverse complement strand
GACAAGGTCCTCGAGCGGATGAAGACGCTCCAGACGACCGAGTTCCCCTCGTCGGCCGGCGCGTGAGTACGGACTGGGGAGACTGACTCATGTTCCGTACCACCATCCGTAACCTGCTCGCCCGCAAGCTGCGACTGGCGCTCAGCGGCTTCGCCATCGTGCTCGGCGTCGCGTTCGTCGCCGGCTCGTTCGTCTTCACCGACACCTTGAGCAAGAGCTTCGACGGCATCGTCAACGGCACGACACCGGATGTCGCGGTCGAGATCGAGGACGCCTCGGATCCGGCCGACCCCAGCGGCGCCGGCGACATCCGGACGATTCCGGCCGATGTCGCCGACAACCTCGCGGCTGAGGTCGAGGGGGCTGCCCGCGTGGACGGCAACCTCACCGTCGGCAACGTCTACGTCATCGACGAGGACGGCAAGCTGGTCGGCGGCAACGGACCACCGTCGTTCGCGGTCAACTTCAACGACGCGCCGTCGATCACCGGGCGGCCGGTGCTCTCGATCGACCAAGGCGAGGCGCCGTCCGGACCCGGCGAGATCATGCTCGACGAGTTCACCGCCGGTCAGGCCGGCTACGAGGTCGGCGACACGGTCCCGCTCGCCACGCTGAGCGATCAGCAGGCAGGGCTGCAGGAGACCACGTTGACCGGCATCGTGAAGTTCGGCGAGGGATCGCTGCAGGGCGCGACGCTCACGGTCTTCGACACCGAGGCGATGCAGGAGCTCTTCTTCGACGGGGACAACGTCTACACCGACATCTGGCTCACCGCCGACGACGGCGTCAGCCAGGAGGCGTTGCGTGACGAGGCTGCGGCCGTCATCCCGGACGGGCTGGTGGCTCGTACCGGCGACGAGGTCGCGGACGAGTCGCAGGACGAGTTCGAGGAAGCGATCAGCTTCATCAGCATCTTCTTGCTGGTGTTCGCCGGCATCGCGCTGGTCGTCGGCACGTTCCTCATCATCAACACGTTCTCGATCCTGGTCGCCCAGCGCAGCCGGGAGTTGGCCCTGCTCCGGGCGCTCGGTGCCTCGCGGCGCCAGGTCACGCGCTCGGTCCTGCTGGAGTCGTTCATCGTCGGCGTGGTCGGATCGACGATCGGCCTCCTGCTCGGGTTCGGTCTGCCGCCGGCACTGACCGCGTTGATGCGCGCGATCGGGATCGACCTCCAGCTGGAGGGCCTGGTCTTCCAGCCGCGCACGGCGATCGTGGCCTACGCCGTCGGCGTCATCGTGACGATGATCGCGGCGTATGTGCCCGCCCGCCGGGCGAGCCGGATCGCGCCGGTCGCGGCCCTCCGCGACGACATCGCGCTGCCGGAGTCGTCGATCCGACGCCGCAGCATCATCGGCGCGATCGTCGTCGTGGCCGGCGCCGGGCTGATGGCGCTCGGCCTCGCCGGCGAGGGCGGCACCGGCGCGTCCCTGGTCGGCCTCGGCATCCTGTGCGTGTTGCTCGGCGTCGCCGCCCTGAGCCCGGTCGTCGGTCGGCCGGTCCTCCAGGTGCTCGGCCGGATCTTCCGGCCGTTCGGCATGGTCGGCCGGCTCGCGACGCAGAACTCGCTGCGCAACCCGCGCCGTACCGCCGCTACCGCCTCGGCGCTGATGATCGGGCTCGCGCTCGTCGCGACGATGTCGGTTCTCGGCTCGTCGGCCAACGCCAGCATCGACAAGATGGTCAAGGAGAACCTGGCGGCCGACTACGTCATCTCCAACGCCATCGGCGCGCCGTTCTCGCCGGGAATCGCCGAGGAGGCCGCCCAGGTCGACGGCGTCGAGTCGGTCGCGGCCTACCGCGGCATGCCGGTCGACGTCGACGATCAGGAGCTCTGGGGTGGCGCGACCGATCCGGCGGCGTTCACCCAGATGATCGACGCGACGATCGTCGACGGCTCCCTGGACGATCTGAGTGGCCAGTCGGTCGCGCTGGCGGAGAAGAACGCCGAGGACCTCGGCGTCTCGGTCGGGCACACCATCGACCTGGAGTTCCCCGGGTCGGATCAGCCGGTCGAGGTCGTCGCGACCTACGAGGACAACCCGGCGATGGGCCAGTACGTCGTGCCGATGCCGGTGTTCGACGCCGCTCAGATCCGGCCGGCCGACTCGTACGTCTACATCCTCCGCGAGGACGGCGCGTCGGCCACTGAGGTCCGGGCCGACCTCGAGCAGGTCGTCGAGAACGTGCCGACGGTGTCCCTCAAGGACCAAGAGGAGTTCGCCGGCGAGTTCAAGGCGAACGTCAACCAGTTGCTGTTCCTGATCTACGCCCTGCTCGGCCTCGCCATCATCATCGCGGTCCTCGGGATCATCAACACCCTGGCGCTGTCGGTGATCGAGCGGACCCGCGAGGTCGGCTTGCTCCGGGCCGTCGGCATGAGCCGTCGGCAGCTGCGCCGGATGGTGCGACTGGAGTCGATCGCGATCGCTGTGCTCGGTGCTGTGCTCGGCGTCGTGATGGGTGTGGTGTTCGGCGTCGTCTTGCAACGGGCTGTCGCGGATCAGGGACTGGACGTGCTGTCCGTGCCATACGTCAGCCTCGGCGTCTTCGTCCTGATTGCGGCGATCGTCGGCGTACTCGCGGCGCTACTCCCGGCTCGCCGGGCGGCCCGCCTCGACGTGCTCCGCGCGATCACGACGGAGTAGGCGCTGGCGGCGCGGGTGCTAGGCCGGTGCCCGCGCCGCCCGCGGCCAGTCCCCGTCGCGCAGAGATTGCGCGTCTTCCTCACGTTTTCGCGCCGAGATTGCGCGTCTTCCTCACGTTTTCGCGCCGAGATTGCGCGTCTTCCCCGCCGCGAGGGTGGCTGCGCGGGCGGGAACCTGAATGTTGGCGTGAGATGCAGGTTTTCGAGCTCGGATTTCCGGTATCTCACGCCAATATTCGCCTCCGCCCGGTGCCAGCGCGAGTGTTGGCGCGAAACTGCGGGTTCCGTGGAGACTTGGTGCAACTTCGCGCCAACAGTTGCCGCAACAACCCCGGGGCAGCGGCCGATTTCGTTCCGCAGGTCCGACCCGGCTACACTGCCCCGGTTGCCCGGTTGTGCCCGGGCTCGATGCAACGCCCTCCTGTCACGGAAATCCCGTGGCCGCTGAGTCCAGAGGAGGTGGAGATCGCCTTGCGTCGCTATGAAGTGATGGTCATCCTCGACCCTGATCTCGAGGAGCGTACGGTCGGTCCGTCGCTCGACCAGTACCTCAACCTCGTCCGCCAAGACGGCGGCAACGTCGAGACCGTCGACATCTGGGGTCGTCGCCGGATGGCGTACGACATCGAGAAGAAGTCCGAGGGGATCTACGCCGTCATCGAGCTCGATGCCGAGCCCGCCACCGTCAAGGAGCTGGACCGCCAGCTCACCCTCAACGAGTCGGTGCTGCGGACCAAGGTCATCCGACCCGAGCTGCACTGACAGCCCAGTCGATCCGCGTCACTGTCGGAGCCGCGAGGTTCACTGACGCGGGTAGGCAGATCACGACTTGGAGTCACCATGGCAGGCGATACCGTCATCACCGTCGTCGGAAATCTCGTCGACGACCCGGAGCTGCGCTTCACCCCCTCGGGTGCCGCGGTCGCCAACTTCCGGATCGCGTCGACCCCCCGTATCTATGACCGTCAGTCCGGCGAGTGGCGCGACGGCGACACGCTCTTCCTCACCTGCTCGGTGTGGCGGCAGGCGGCCGAAAACGTCGCCGAGTCCCTGCAGAAGGGCATGCGCACGATCGTCCAGGGTCGCCTGAAGTCCCGGCAGTACGAGACCCGCGAGGGCGAGAAGCGCACGGTCTTCGAGATCGACGTCGACGAGGTCGGCCCGAGCCTGCGCAGCGCCACCGCAAAGGTCGCCAAGACCACCCGCTCCGGAGCGGGATCCGGCGGCTGGCAGGGCCAGGGCGGCGGTGGCGGCGGCAACGACCCGTGGGCAAACCCGCCGGCCGGCGGCAACCAACCCAGCTCTGGTGGCGCCGCGGGCAACGACCCGTGGGCGTCCGGCGGCGGCGGTGGCGGCGGTGGCGGCACGGCCAGCGAAGAGCCGCCCTTCTGACGCCCGACCCCAGCCACAAGCAACAGCAACCCCAGGACATTGAGGAAAAGAATCTTGCCTAAGCCTGAAGTGCGTAAGCCACGCAAGAAGCAGAATCCGCTGAACGCGGCCAAGATCACCTATGTCGACTACAAGGACACCGCCCTGCTGCGGAAGTTCATCTCCGATCGCGGCAAGATCCGGGCCCGCCGGGTCACCGGCGTGACCGTCCAGCAGCAGCGCCAGATCGCAACGGCGATCAAGAACGCGCGCGAGATGGCCCTGCTGCCCTACACGTCGACCGCGCGCTGAGCAGGAGGTTGGGAGTCATGAAGCTCATCCTCACTCACGAGGTGGCGAACCTCGGAGCTCCGGGCGACGTCGTCGAGGTCAAGAACGGCTACGGCCGCAACTACCTCGTGCCTCGCGGCCTCGCGATCCAGTGGGCCAAGGGCGCCGAGAAGCAGATCGCGACGATCAAGAAGGCCCGTGAGGTCCGCGAGGTCCGCGACCTGGGCCACGCCGAGGAGATCAAGTCGCAGCTCGAGGCGAAGCCGGTCAACCTCCAGGTCCGGGCCGGTTCCGGTGGGCGGCTGTTCGGCTCGGTCACCGTGACCGACATCGTCGCGGCGGTTCGCGAGTCCGGCGGTCCCAACATCGACAAGCGCCGGATCGAGATCGGCCAGCCGATCAAGTCGCTCGGCGCTCACCAGGTCGACGTACGGATCCACCCAGAAGTCACGGCGAGCCTCGCGCTCAACGTCGTACCCTCCTGAAACCCGCGGGCAACCTCGGATCGGCTTCACGTGGTCTGACCCTCTGAGCGCGGCTCGACGGGAGCCGCCTCGTCGAAAGCAGGCGGATCATGGTCAAAACGAGGTTCGCCGGGATACGCGGGGGCGGAATCGCGGCTGGTGTGGCGGTGCTGTCGGCATCGATGGTCGGACTTCCGACGGGAGCCGGCGCAATGGGAGCGGCGGGGGCCGCGGAGCAGGCTCCGACCTGCATGGGAGAGCCGGCGACGATCGTCGCCGATGCCGCACCGATCGTCGGCACCGCCGGTCCCGACGTGATCGTGGGTAGCGCGAGTCCGGACGAGATCGACCCGCGTGGTGGTCGTGACCTGGTGTGCGCATTGGGCAGCGACGACGACGTGACGGACGATGACGCGGCGAGGGACCGGTTCCAGCTGGGCACCGGAACCGACCGATTCCGGACCGGACCTGGCGCTGTCGCGTGGGTCGACGGCGGCCTTCCGCGCAACGATCCGTCGATCGAGAGCGACCTGATCACCTATGGCGACCAGACCGGCATCACGGTCGACCTGAGTGCGCATACCGACTCGCACGGCAACCGGCTGTTCGGCATCGAGAACGTGGTCGGCACCGAGCGCCGCGACGTCATCACCGGCACGTCGGATCGCAACGTGTTCTTCGAATCGGGTGGCCCGGATGTCATGCGTGGCCTCGAGGGTGCCGATCAGTTCGTGCTCCTCGGGCGGCCGCAGGGCTGGCCGGTCGCGGCCCGTCTGATCGGGGGACCGGGCGACGACCTCATGCGCACGAGTGGTGGTGGCCGTACGGTCATGCTCGGTGGCGCCGGCGACGACGAGCTCGAAGGCGGGAACAGCTCCGATCGGCTCAACGGGGGGCGGGGCGACGACCACCTGCGGGGCGGCCTCGGCAACGACGCCTTTCGCGGTGGCGACGGAGCCGACCGGCTCGATGCCGACTCCGGTGACGACACGATGGCCGGTGGCGCGGGCCGGGACCTGTGGCGCAACTGGAACCCGGCTGGCGTCCCCAACGGCGAGCACGTGACGACGGTGCGGATCGGTCCCGGCACGGTCCAGGATCGAGTCCGCGACGAGGTCTTCCACGACTCGCTCACCGGGCTCGAGGTCTATCGCGGCAACCGCGACCTCGAGCGCTTCCACGGGTCGTCGCGTTCCGATCTCGTGCACGCGAACGGGACCGAGGGCGATCTGGTCGACCTGATCTTCGGCCGCGGCGGTGACGATCGGTTGACCGCTCCGCGGCACGGCGGGATCTTCGGCGGCCCGGGCAGCGACTATTGCCGAGCCGAGCAGACGCACGGCTGCGAGCGCTGACTCGACAGTGATCGGCGGTGGCGTACGGCAGAGGCTGTGCGCCACCGCCGTCGTGTACTACCGGTCCACCCGAGCCAGGCGTGGACGTCTCCTACCGGTCGCCGCCGGGGACCCAGAGCCCGGAGCCGCCGGTCGGGGGTGGCGGGGTCGGGGGCGGGTCGGTCGGCCCGCCCGAGGCGGGGGCGAATCCCGCCGGACGCCGCTCGAGGTCGTTGGCCTCCGGCCGATCCGACCTGGCGACCTCACCTTCCGCCTGCACCTGGGCGAGGCGTAGCTGCCCCAGCGCTTGGTCGGCCTGGCCGACCGCGTCGTCAGGCAGATACTCACGCAGGTGATCGACCAGCATGCCGCTGAAGTCGATGAACAGCCGGGCGTCGTTGCGACCCAGTTTGACCTGGGCCGCGTTAAGCGCGGTGAACAGCAGCTCGACCAGCAACTGGTCGGCCGGCGCGGTCCGCAGCTTCTCGACGTAGGCCTGAACCTCATCCTCCGAGAGTCCGGTGTCGGTCGACTGGTCCTCCGGTCCGGTGTTCGTGCTCACAGCCCCACGGTATCGGCGGCAGCGCTCACGACAACCCAGTCAGGCGCGGGACGGTGCCGGCGCCCCGGTGACCAGCCAGGCGTCGGAGCGTTCGCGATAGACCAGTGTGACGGTCCGGGCGACGAGGAAGGCGGCGTACGCGATCCACAGCCAGGTCAGTCCGAGGTCGAAGATCCAGACCAGAGCGGCGAGTGGGGCATAAACCGCGAGCGTGACGAGTCCGGCCCACGCCAGGTAGGTGCCGTCGCCGGCGCCGATCAGTACGCCGTCGAGCACGAACGCGACGCCGCTGGTCGGCTGCGTCAGCGCCAACACGATCAGCGCGCCGAGCGCGGCCTGCCAGACGTCGGGATCACCCGAGAACGCACGCGGCAGCCAGGGACTGGTGACGAGCAGGACGGCGCCGACGACGATGCCGAACCACAGCCCCCACGTCATCATCCGCCGGGTCGTACGCCGGGTGCTCACGACGTCGCCGGCGCCGAGGTAGCGGCCGGTCATCGCCTGGCCGGCGATCGCGATCGCGTCGAGTGCCAGGGCGAGCGTCATCGCGATCGTCCAGACGATCTGGTGGGCGGCGATCGACGCCGCGGCCATCGAGCTCGCGACCAGGATCGCCAGCAGGAACGCCGCCCGCAGCGTCGCGGTCCGGACGAAGAGCGGGACGTTGGCCCGGGCGGCCTCCGCGATGCCTCGACGATCGGGCCGCAGGCTGGCGCCGTGGCGACGGGCTCCCCGGACGACGACGGCCGCCAGGGCGACGCCCGCGCCGACTTGGGCCAGGGTGGTGCCGAGCGCCGACCCCGAGATGCCCATGTCGAGCCCATAGACGAACACGACGTTGAACGCGATGTTGGCCAGGTTGGCCGCGACCGCGATGACCAGGGGAGTACGCGTGTCCTGCAGGCCACGCAGGATGCCGGTGCCAGCGAGTACGACGAGCATCGGAGGCAGCCCGAAGGCGGCGACCCGCAGGTAATCCACGGCCTGCTCGTTGACCGCCGGATCGGCGTCGAACCAGCCGACGATCGTCTCGGCGCCGACCACGACGACGAGGGTCAGCGCCGCGCCGATCAGCAGGGCGAGCCAGATCCCGCTCATCCCGGTCGCCAGGGCGCCACGCAGGTCGCCGGCGCCGAGGTGCCGTCCGACCGCGGCGGTCGTGCCGTACGCGAGGAAGACGGCGAGGTAGACCAAGGTCTGGACGATGGTGCCGGCGATCGCGAGACCGGCGAGTGGCTCGGTGCCGAGATGGCCCACGATGGCCGTGTCGGCGAGCAGGAACAGCGGCTCGGCGACGAGGGCGAAGAATGCCGGCACGGCGAGTCGCAGGATCTCCCGGTCGTCATCGTTGAGGCGGCGGCGAAGCGAAGTCATCGTTGTCAATGTAATAGGCAGTTGGGTCAGGTGTCGATAACACTAGATGTACCGCCGGAGCGGTTTGTCGACAAGGAGATGTGGATTAGCCACCGGCGGCGACCCGCCCGAATCTTTATCGGGTCCACATCAGGTGGAGAGCCATCACTGCAGGTCAGACGCCAGTCGCTGGATCGTCCAAATGCTTCGTCCACAGCTGTGTAAACAACCTGTGCACAGCCTCTGGGCCGGTTTTCCACAGGCCGAATCGGGTTGTGCACAGGGGGTGTGTACGTCGCTCTTCGCGTCTGGCTTCCAGGGTCCTACGGTACCGGGAAGGACATCGGCGACGGGGCGTGTGCGTGCCAAGTCAGACGACGCGGGCGGGCGCACTGTCGGTGATGACACCTAACGTCATTTGTGCCGAAAGCCTGAGGGCCGGGCCCGCTCGGGGACACGTCTCGGGTGACCTTCGTGTCAAGAGGGGATAGCAGCCGTGAGCGTCGCCGAGTTCCGTGGAGGTTCTGGCCCCGGCGACCCTCCCGAGGACTACGACGCGATCTTCGGTGGCCCGCCGGGCAACACGCCGTCGCGAGCGGACCGTACTCCGCCGTCTGACCACGCCGCGGAGCAGTCGGTGCTCGGCGCGATGTTGTTGTCGAAGGACGCCATCGCCGACGTCGTCGAGGCCATCCGCGGCGTCGACTTCTATCGCCCGGCGCACGAGGTCGTCTACGACGCGATCATCGACCTCTACGGCCGTGGTGAGCCCGCCGACGCGGTCACCGTCGCCGCCGAGCTTCAGCGCCGTGGCGACCTCGACCGCGTCGGCGGTGCACCGTACTTGCACGATCTGGTCGCCGGTGTCCCGATCGCGGCCAACGCCGGCTACTACGCCGAAATCGTTCGCGAGAAGGCGATCCTGCGCCGCCTCGTCGACGCCGGCACCAAGATCGCCCAGCTCGGCTACGCCGCCGAGGGTCAGGTCGACGACGTCGTGGACCGGGCCCAGGCCGAGGTCTACAGCGTCACCGAGCGGCGTACGAGCGAGGACTATCAGCCGCTGAGCGAGCTGATGGCCGAGACCCTCGACGAGATCGAGGCGATCAACGCCCACGACGGCGGCCTCGCCGGAGTCCCGACCGGCTTCGCCGACCTCGACGATCTGACCAACGGCCTGCACGCGGGGCAGATGGTGATCGTGGCGGCGAGGCCGGCCATCGGCAAGGCGCTTGCCCTCGACACGCCGCTACCGACTCCGACCGGCTGGACCACCATGGGCGATGTCGATGTCGGTGACTACCTCGTGGACGCCGACGGCCGTCCGACGCGTGTGGTCGCCGCGACCGAGGTCATGGCGGATCGGCCCTGCTACGAGGTGGTCTTCAAGGACGGCGAGACGCTTGTCGCCGACGGCCAGCACCAGTGGCTGACCTGGGATCGCCGTGCTCGCCGATCAGCAAGCGAGCCTCGGTATGCGAAGGAGCCGGTCCTCCCGGCGGTGCGGACGACTGAGGAGATCGCGCGTACGTTGCGCTGCGGCACCGCGGACGCCCGGCTGAACCACACGATCATGGTCGGCGCGCCGTTCGAGCTTCCCGAGGCCGAGCTGCCGATCCCGCCGTACACGCTCGGTGCATGGCTCGGCGACGGACACTCCGCCGGCGGGCGGATCACCTCGTTTGATCCCGAGATCATCACGCGGATCGAGACCGACGGACTTGTGGTGCATCCGCATGGCGGGTGCCTCTATGGACTCGCGTTTCCGACTGACCCACCGCGCGAACGAGTGTGCCTCGCCTGTGGCGTCGCCTTCCTCCCGGCCAACAACGAACAGGTGCTGTGTGGACGTGGCCACGGCGGGTTCGTGCCACGACCCAAGCCGTCCTGCACGGCGTGCGGTGGGCGGGCGCGTGGCTCCGGCCCGCTGTGTCGCCGGTGTCGGGACGCCAAGACGTTCACCGGGCGTCTGCGGGGTCTCGGGGTGCTGGGCAACAAGCACATTCCACCTGACTACCTGCGTGCGTCGGAGCAGCAGCGCCGCGATCTGCTCGCCGGCCTGCTCGACACCGACGGCTTTGTGGCCGAGCAGGGCAACGTGCAGTTCGCCGTCACCAATCGTCGCCTCGCGGAGGGCGCGCTCGAGCTCGTTCGTACGCTCGGCTACCGCGCGACCATGCGTACGAAGCGGGTTCAAGGCCGCAGCGAAGCGTCGTCGGTGTGCTACATGGTCAACTTCACGCCAGGCGACAAGGTCTTCCACCTCCCACGCAAGGCCGCCCGTCAGGTCATTCCCGGCGTCACGGTCCGGCACCGCCCCATCGAGGACGTCCGGCCGATTCCGTCGGTGCCTGTCCGCTGCGTGCAGGTCGACAATGCCGACTCCCTCTATCTCGCCGGTCGATCGATGGTGCCGACCCACAACTCGACTCTCGGTCTCGACGTGTGTCGGGCGGCGTCCATCAAGCACGGCCTGACCAGCGTCATCTTCTCGCTGGAGATGAGCCGTACGGAGATCACGATGCGGCTGCTGTCGGCCGAGGCGCGGATCGCGATGAACCACATGCGCAACGGCCACATGACCGACGACGACTGGTCGCGGCTGGCCCGCAAGATGGGCGAAGTGTCGTCGGCGCCGCTGTTCATCGACGACAGCCCCAATCTCACGATGATGGAGATCCGGGCGAAGGCCCGACGGCTCAAGCAGCGCCAGGATCTGCGGCTGATCGTTGTCGACTACCTGCAACTGCTCTCGTCTGGCAAGCGGGTCGAGAGCCGCCAGGTCGAGGTCTCGGAGTTCTCCCGGCAGATGAAACTGCTCGCCAAGGAACTCGAGGTGCCGATCGTGGCGATCGCGCAGCTCAACCGCGGTGCCGAGCAGCGTACGGACAAGCGCCCGATGCTGAGCGATCTACGCGAATCGGGCTGTCTGACTGCGGAGACCCGCCTGCTCCGAGCGGACACGGGTGCCGAGATCTCGCTGGGCGAACTGCTCGCAAGCGACGTGCGTGGGATTCCGGTGTGGGCGCTCGACGACCGGCTCAAGCTGGTGCCACGCACCCTCAGTCACGCATTCCCCAGCGGCACCAAGGAGGTTTTCCGAGTTCGGCTGGCGTCCGGTCGCGAGGTCGAGGCGAGCGCCAACCATCCGTTCCTGACCTACAAGGGTTGGCAGCAGCTCGGCGACCTGTCCGTGGGGAGTCGAGTCGGAGTTCCCCGACATGTTCCAGCGCCGTTGGAGGCGACACCGTGGGACGAGGATGAGGTGGTTCTGCTGGCTCATCTGATCGGCGACGGTTCGTTCGTGCGCAGGCAGCCCATCAGGTACGCCAGCATCGATGAGGCGAACCTCGCGGCAGTCGGAGACGCGGCGGCACGACGGTTCGGGATCACTCCGGTGCGCGATGACTACGCTGCCGCTCGCGTGACCACCTTGCGGCTCCCAGCGCCGTACCGGCTCACCCATGGCAAACGGAATCCGATAGCTGCCTGGCTGGACGGGCTCGGATTGTTCGATCTGCGAAGTCACGAGAAGTTCGTACCCGATGGTGTCTTTGGCTTGCCGAAGTGTCAGGTTGCGCTCTTCCTCCGGCATCTATGGGCAACCGATGGCTCGGTGCGCTGGGACGACAAGGTTGGCCAAGCCCGCGTCTACTACGCGTCGACGAGCCGCCGGCTTGTGGACGACGTCGCGCGGCTGCTTCTTCGGTGCAACGTCTTCAGCCGGATCAAGCGCGTGACGAAGAAGGGCTACCGCGACAGTTGGCATCTCTACATCTATGGATCTGACAACCAGAAGCGCTTCTGCGAGGAGATCGGGGTTCATGGCAGGCGCGCCGCCAGCGTTAGCGAGATCCTTGAACAACTCGACGGCCGCAAGGTGAACACCAACCTCGACACCGTTCCGACCGACCTGTGGGAGCGCGTGCGTGCTGCCCTGCGCGAGAAGGAGATGACGCATCGCGAGTTCGCCGCGGCGATGAACATCAAGTTCTGCGGGTCGACCCTCTGGAAGCACGCACCGTCACGGCCGCGCTTGGCAAAGGTTGCCACACTGCTTGACGATGCCGACCTCGAGATGCTTGCGACCAACGACATCTTCTGGGACGAGATCGCTGAGATCGAGAGCGTAGGCGAGCGGGAGGTCTACGACGCCACCGTGCTGGGCTTCCACAACTTCGTCGCGAATGGGATCGCGCTTCATAACAGCCTCGAGCAAGATGCCGACGTCGTGATCCTGCTGCACCGCGACGACGCCTACGATCGCGACTCGACCCGGCCCGGCGAGGCGGATCTGATCGTCGCCAAGCATCGGGCCGGCCCGACCGACACCGTCGTCGTCGCGTTCCAGGGCCACTACTCCCGCTTCGTCGACATGCAGCAGGCGTAGCGGGCCCGGAGGGCGCTGCTCGATGACGATCGGGTCAAGCTTCCCCGCGCCGCCGAACGGCCATCGCCAGCCGATCTGAACCCGGTTGTCTTGACGCCGTCAGCACCTCCAGACCTAGCGGAGTCAGGTAGTGCACCACCGCTTTTCCGTCCCGCCGACTGGCGACCAGGCCGGCGCGGCGCAGGGCAGCAGCGTGGGCGGAGGCTGACGACAGACTGATCGACACCGCACTGGCCAACGACGTCGTCGTGTGCGCTTCGACCAATGCCTGCAGTACGGCCGCTCGCGTCACCCCGAGCGCGGCCACCGCGCCGTCGTACCTCGCGTTCGCCTCAGCCAGCCAGATGGCATGCGGGATCGGGTAGACCAGGGTGGGTTGGCCCCACCCAAGGGCGACACCTGGCCGCGGCCATACCGACGGCATCACCTGAAGCCCCCGTCCGGACAGATCGACATCAGCACATGTCGGCCCTGCGGCCACCTCGAGAGAAGCGGACCGCCATCGAATCGACGGATGCAGATCGTTCAGCATCGCGGCGATGCCCTCCGCCGCGAGCTGGTGGTAGCGGCGGCTCAGCTCGGCTGCCACCACACGAGTGTGAACGAGCCGCAACGGCGCCATCACCTGATCGTGATAGGTGCGGATCGCGGTTCCGAGCTCGTGGAGCGCCTTGACGCGACCGCGGCTGAGATCGTCGATCCACGATGACCACCGCGTGGACCCTCGCCCAGCGTCCAGCTCTGCGCGAATTCGAGAAGCGGGCGTGGACAGCACGATCTCGATCGCCTCGTCGATGTCGTCCACCATCTCCGGCGCGAGGAACAGGGGAACGTCTCCGTGCGCGGGCACGAGTTCCAACAGGCGTCGTGACTGGCGCGGGAATACGGCTCGACCCGAGCGCCACAGCCTCTGGTAGGGATGGCCGGCCTGCTGAAGTGCCTGAACACTTACCGGCAGCTCGCACATGCGGGGCCAACCGAGCCGAATCTGTCCGAGGTCCTCGACGTTCATTCGAAGCCGCATCATCGTCTCGCACCCACTTACACCGGTTATCGGTTACTCCGAGCCAGCCGATGGCATCAGACGACGGCGTTCCGGTCGCCTCCGGACGGCTCGCCCTCGCGGGTTATCTGCCGTCTGCCACGACCTTTCGGCGATAGCCGCAAGCTTCGCACGATCGGTACGGGCGGATCTACGGTCGATGGGTCCGTACGGCCCGCGTCGATGACGCACTTGGTCCGGTCTACCACGACTGCACGACATCTTTGAGGAGATCAGAATCATGCGATTGACCCTTGCTGCCTTGGCAGTTGGCGGGACTGCCCTCGTCGGTCTCCCGACGGGCGCGATCGCCGACTCCCCGGCTACCCCAAACTGCCTGGGCGTGGTGACCGCTCAGCGTGCACAGGCCCACCACGACATCGGCCAGCACGCATCCGCACAGGAGGAGCCGCGCCTCGGTCTTGGCAATGTCGCTCGGGAGGTGCTGGGGGACGGTGCCCACGTCGGCGACCTCGGCGCATTTCTCGGAGAGATCGACGGCGACGACGCCACGCACTGCCCGTAGTGATATCTCGGGCCCTATCGACCGGTGGCTGCTGGCGCGAGTAGCCGCCTGAACGTTCCTGCGCTCCTGAGCGGCAGACCGCTCAGGAGCGCAGGACGGTTACCTGAGATTACGGCCGGATGCGGGTCACCCAGTACGGCGTGTCCGGCGTCGGCGGGGTGTTGAATCGCGCGTTCGGCAGGTACAGCCAGGGTCCGAATGCGGCCACCGTCGTCGGGATGTCGAAGTCCGGACTGGTGTGCGTGTCGACGAGCGTCCCCGACGTGCCGGACCGGTTGAGCCGGATCTCGGCGACCTGGTTGAGCTGGTTCTGAACGGCGTACAGCGTCTTCCCGATGACGAGCAACCCGTCACCGGCCGTCAGCAGCGTGCCGTCGAGGTCGACCTGGGTGGCCTTGCCGGTCGACGGGTTGACCCGGAACAGCAGCCCGGTGCTCGACTGCACGACGAGCAGCGCGCGTCGGTCCGGCGTCTGGGCGATGCCGTTGGCGTTGAAACCAGGGGTCTGCTCCCAGTCGCCACTCAGCGGCACCGACTGCGCCTCGTCCGGCAGCCCGCCGTGGCGCCCGAGCGGCAGGCGGTAGAGCTCGGCCCGGCTCGAGTCGGTGAACCACGCGGCGTCGCGGGTGAGTACGACGTCGTTGACGAAGCTCGCCTGGTCCGTGAACTGGTAGCTCGCGAGGATCTCGCCGGTTCGTACGCTCACCACGCGGCCGTCGCCCGCGTTGCCACCGGCGACGAACAGCCGGCCTCGGTGGTCGACCTTCAGGCCGACCGATGGCGTGCCCGGTCCCTGGCTGATCACCTTGCCGGCGCCGGTGACGAGGTTCGCCTGGAAGATGTCGCCGTCGGCTCGCGAGCCGAACCACGCGAACGGGGCGGCGCCGATCGCGATCCCTTCGGGCAGGAACCCGTCGGGCAGCTCGATCCGGTCCGGGAAGACCCTGGACTGCTGGGCCCCGGACGCCGGTGCTTGGGGTGCCGCAGCGGCCGGCGCCAGCGTCGCCAGTCCGAAGGCGGTGAGGATTCCGATCAGGGCAGTACGGAACATCGATGGCTCCCGTCGATGGCGGACAACATCAAGTCCAGTACGTACCCGACTCAGGTTTGGATGTCCGATGCGGCCGATTCGCGTGCCACCTCCGGGTCGCGCCACACGACTGCCGTGCCGTCGAGGACCACCGTTCCGTCCTGGTTGACGATCCGGGTGGCGAGCGTGGTGACCGGTTTGTCCTCACGAGCCGCGGTCACCTCGACCTCGGCGGTGATGACGTCGCCGGGCCGTACGGGGGCGAGAAACTTCCACGCCACCTCGAGGAAGACGCTCCCGGGACCGGGCAGATCCTCCGCAACGACCGCGTTGAGCAGTCCCGACGTGACTCCGCCCTGGACTACCAGGCCGCCGAATCGCGATCGCGCGGCGGCCGCCTCGTCGTAGTGGATCGGGTTGCGGTCGCCGGTGATCTCGGTGAACAGCTCGATGTCGCGCTGGCGGATCGTGCGACTACGGCGAGCGACATCGCCGATCTGTGGTCCGGTCGTGGACGTCATGGACTCATTGTGCGGTCCTGATCCGGCGAACGCGGGACGAACACCGGGTCGGTGGACCGATCCGCTGTTACGGTCGCCCGATGCGATTTCTGAAATTTGCGATGGTTCTCGGGTCGGCAACGGTCATGGTCATCGGTCTTGTGGGGCCGGCGAGTGCGGCGGAGAAGACCGTGGTCGACGTCCGTGGCGACGCCGTGGCCCGACTCGACGTGACCAAGGTGCAGTTCCGTCACAACGACAACGGCGCCCACGCCAAGGTTCGGATGCGCG
>Ga0075431_100003214_pt1 | contig 15811 bp, 11 predicted proteins | sample RhiMetdeltSRZDD5_FD_75297 | JGI IMG/M metagenome (GOLD analysis project Ga0075431, IMG submission 75297) | Populus rhizosphere microbial communities from Tennessee, USA - Rhizosphere MetaG P. deltoides SRZDD5 | ecosystem: Host-associated > Plants > Roots > Rhizosphere > Soil | place: USA... | reverse complement strand
CTGGACCAGCTGCGGGTGGACTTCCTGCGCAAGGCCGTGCTCGCCGGCACCGACCAGGTCTGCCGTCCGCTGGTCGCCGCCGGGTTCGACCACGCCGCGCTGGCCACCCTGACCCTGGGGCAGGTGCCGCCGTCGGTGCAGCTGCAGCGGCTGTGCCTGCGGCGGGTCGAGCTGGGCCTGCCGGCCGACGACGACGCCCCGCTGCTGATCGAGCCGGCGACGGGTTCCCCGGTCACCGGCGAGGCGGCGCAGGAGCACCTGCGCCGGGCGCGCACCACCAGGGTCGGCGTCGAGGCCAACACCGGCATCTGCCGCGGCATGCTGCGGCATCGCTACCAGTCCGACGGAGAGGGTGAGGAGGACCTGTGAAGGCAGTGCGGTTACATGGATACCACCGGCAGCCGGGCGTCGAGGAGGTCCCGGAGCCGGTCGTCAGGGGACCGCTGGATGTGGTCGTGCGGATCGGCGGCGCCGGGGTGTGCCGCACCGACCTGCACATCATCGAGGGCCAGTGGGCCGGCGCGACGGGTGTCGCGCTGCCGTACACCCTCGGCCACGAGAACGCCGGCTGGGTGCACGAGATCGGCTCAGGGGTGACCAACGTGGGAGTCGGCGACACGGTCATCCTGCACCCGACCCCGACCTGCGGGCTGTGCCGCGCCTGCCGCGCCGGGCAGGACATGCACTGCGCGGCCAGCACGTTTCCGGGGCTGGACAGCGACGGCGGGATGGCCGAATACCTGCTGACCTCGGCGAGGTGCTGCGTCCGGCTCGACCCGCGGACCCGGCCGCAGGACGTGGCCGCGCTCGCCGACGCCGGCATCACCGCCTACCACGCGGTCCGCCGCGCGATCCCGTTGCTGTACCCCGGCACCACCTGCGTGCTGATCGGCGCCGGCGGGCTCGGGCACATCGGCATCCAGTGCCTTGCCGCGCTGACCGCCACCACCATCGTCGTGGTGGACCGCAACCCGGACGCGCTCAAGCTGGCCGAGCAACTGGGCGCGCGGCACACCGTGCTGTCCGACGGCGGCCAGGTCGACGCGGTCAGGGAGCTCACCGGCGGCGCGGGTGCCGACGTGGTGCTCGACTTCGTCGCCGAGCAGGGCGCCGAGCAGGACGGGTTCGCGATGACCGGGCGCGCCGGCTCGTACTTCGTCATCGGCTACGGCGGCGCGGTGCGGATCCCGACGCTGGACATCATCTCCACCGAGCGCAGCATCGTGGGCAACATCGTCGGCACGTACAACGAGCTCGTCGAGCTGATGGAGCTGGCGCAGGCCGGGAAGGTCACGCTGCACACCAGGACCTACCCGCTGGAGGCCGCCGCCGAGGCGATCGACGATCTCGATGCCGGCCGGGTGCGTGGCCGGGCGATCCTCGTGCCCGATGGGGTCGGCTGACCCGGCCCCTGGCCCAGATGCCCAAGCTCAGAAACGCCAGGGCTTAAGAAACCCCAAGCTCAGAAACGCCAGGCTCAGGAGGACAGATGGCTAAGGAACTGCGTTTCGGTGAGCAGGCTCGCGGCCTGCTGCTGGTCGGGGTGGACAAGCTGGCGGACGCGGTGAAGTCGACGCTCGGCCCGAAAGGCCGCAACGTCATCCTGGAGAAGATCACCGGCTCGCCGGTGGTCACCAACGACGGCGTGACGATCGCCCGGGAGATCCACCTCAAGGACCAGTTCGAGAACATGGGCGCTCAGCTGGTCAAGGAAGCCGCGATCAAGACCAACGACATCGTCGGCGACGGCACCACCACCGCGACCGTGCTGGCCCAGGCCATCGTGCGGGAGGGCATGGCGGCGATCGGGACCGGCGGCAACCCGGTGCTGGTCAAGCGGGGGATCGACCTTGCCGTCGGCCGGCTGGTCGAGCACCTGCGGCAGGTCGCGCACCCGGTGCGCACCGAGCAGGACTACGCGCGGGTGGCGGCGATCTCCGCCAACGACGACGACGCCGTCGGCGCGGTCGTCGCCAAGGCGCTGCACTCCGTCGGCGAGGGTGGCATCGTCACCGTCGAGGAGTCCGGCGAGTTCGGGATGAGCGTCGAGTTCGTCGAGGGCTTCGAGTTCGACAACGGCTACCTGTCGCCGTACATGGTGACCGACCCGGCGAGCCTGCAGGCCGTCGTCGAGGACCCCTACATCCTGCTGTGCAGCGAGAAGATCTCCAAGGTCCAGCAGCTGATGCCGCTGCTGGACAAGATCATGCGGGCGCCCCGGCCGCTGGTGATCATCGCGGAGAACATCGAGGGCACCGCGCTGAGCCTGCTGGTGCACAACCATGTCAACCGGGTCTTCCAGTGCGTGGCGGTGAAGGCACCCGGGTTCGGCGACCGCCGGCTGCACAAGCTGGAGGACATCGCCGCGATCACCGGCGGCGCCGTGTACAGCCGGCACTCCGGGTTCACCCTCGAGACGATGACGGTGGCGCAGCTCGGCCGCGCCGCGCAGGTCAGGGTCACCGCGGACCGGACCACGATCATCAGCGGCGGCCGCGACGGCACGGTCGAGTTCCGGCTGACCCAGCTGCGCGCCGAGCTCGGCAGGGCCACCTTCGGCATTGACGAGGACGTGCTGACCGAACGGATCGGTTCGCTGTCCGGCAAGGTCGCGGTGATCCACGTCGGGGCCCCGACCAATGCCGAGCTCAAGGAGCTGCAGCACCGGGTCGAGGACGCGCTGTCGGCCACCAGGGCTGCCATGGCGGAGGGCATCGTCGCCGGCGGCGGAGTGGCCCTGCTGCACGCCGACGCCGCGCTGGAGGATCTTCAGGTCAAGGACGACTACGCGGTCGGCGTCGAGATCGTGCGCCGCGCGCTCACCGAGCCCACCTACCTGATCGCGGCCAACGCCGGGTACCCCGCTGCGGAGGTAGTCGCCCAGGTCGCGCAGCTCGGGGTGGACGACGGTTTCGACGCGCTGGAGGGGCGCTACGGCAACATGATCGAGATGGGCATTGTCGACCCGCTACTGGTCGCCAGGTCGGCGTTGCAGAACGGGGCATCGGTGGCCGGCCTGCTGCTCACGACGAACACCCTGGTCGCCGAGGAGCAGACCCCGTGGGGCGGCAGCGCCGCGCTCATGACCGAGTTCGGTCCGCTCGACGAGGGGCTGCACCAGCCCTCCCCCGACTCGAGCACGCCGCAGTCCCTCGGGCTCGGGCCGTCGGTCGGCTGAGACATGGGCCCGCTGGCCGGGGACGGTGAGCCCGCGACGGCACAGCTGCCGCCGGTCACCGGCTCCGAGCAGCGCCCGGCCGCGCTCCTGGCGGCCGCTCCGAGCCGCCTGCGCGTGCTGCGGGCGCGGGGCCGGGGACGCGGCGTGGTCGCGCTGCTCGGTCCCGCGTTCGTCGCGGCGGTCGCCTACATCGACCCAGGCAACTTCGCCACGAACATCACCGCGGGGGCGCAGTTCGGCTACGCCCTGGTCTGGGTGATCATCACCGCCAACCTGATGGCGATGCTGGTGCAGTACCTGTCCGCCAAGCTCGGCCTGGCCACCGGCCGCGACCTCGCGGAGCTGTGCCGTGAGCACCTGCCCCGGCCGGTGACCCGGGTGCTGTGGGTGCAGGCCGAGCTCGTCGCGATGGCCACCGATCTCGCGGAGTTCGTCGGCGCCGCGATCGGGCTGAAGCTGTTGTTCGGCGTGCCGCTGTTCCCGGCCGGGCTGATCACCGCCGTGGTGGCGTTCGCCATCCTGCACCTCGAGCAGCGTGGCTACCGCCCGTTCGAACTGGCGATCGCGGGCATGTTCGGCATCGTATTCCTGGGCTTCGCCTACGACCTGGCCACCGTCGGCGCCGACCCCGCCGGCATCGTGGCCGGGCTCACTCCGGTACTGGCCGGCCCCGACAGCGTGCTGCTCGCCGCCGGGATCATCGGCGCCACCGTCATGCCGCACGTGATCTACCTGCACTCCGCGCTGACCAAGTCCCGGGTGCTGTGCCGCGACGATGACGAGCGCCGCGAGATCCTGCGGTTCCACAAGGTGGACGTGGTGATCGGGCTGGGGGCGGCAGGACTGATCAACCTGTCGATGCTGCTCATCGCGGCGTCGCTGTTCCACCGCACCGGCAACACCGGGATCGACTCGATCGAGGCCGCCCACGCCGGGCTCGGCCAGCTGGTCGGAGGCGGCGCCGCGCTGATGTTCGCGGTGGCCCTGCTCGCCTCCGGCCTGTCCTCCTCGAGCGTAGGAACCTACGCCGGGCAGGTGGTGATGCAGGGGTTCATCAACCTGCGCATCCCGCTGCTGCTTCGGCGCGGCGTCACCATGCTGCCGGCGCTCACCGTGCTCGCTCTCGGGCTGCCGGCCACCGACAGCCTGGTCATCTCCCAGGTGGTGCTGTCCTTCGGCATTCCCTTCGCCCTGGTGCCCCTGATCCTGCTCACCCGGCGAACCGATGTCATGGGTGCGCTGGTCAACCGCCCCCGTACCACCGTGGCCGCCGCCATCATCGCGATCCTGATCATTTCGTTGAACGTGTACCTGGTTCGCGCCACCTTTGTCGGCTGAGATCTACTCTGCACGGCCCGGTTGTTTGACATACAGGCCGTCGCCGCCGGTCAGGTTGGCCGGGTTGATCGGCTCGCCCGCTGCGGTACCCGTGCTAAGACCTCGAACGCCTCAGCGAGCGCGGCGAGCGCTTTCGGTGGCAAATGCCCGGATCTGTCGCTGCGGCAGACGTCGACACGGCCAGACCAAGAACTCCACCACGCCTCCGACGGAAACGCCACCGGTGAGGAACAACGCCCCGGCCGTAGTCGCTGGTGGCGCCGGAGCCACCTCAGATTTTCATTGGGGTCTGGTGGCTCGCCCGGTCACTACGACGGTCGCTTCGTACGCTGACGTAGGCCAAGCTCCTCCGTTATCTGACGGCTCAGATCGCGGAGTTGGAACCTCCGTGGTGGCGGCGTCGCCGTGCGGCCGACCAGTTTGACCAAGCGCCCGCTCCCGACGCCGAGCTCCAGCACAGAACCTCATGCCGCCAGTATCGGCGAACAAGGTCACTGCTGGGCCGATAACCGCCAGATCGAACAGTTCGGCCAGCGACATCCGGATTCGCCGAGATGAGGTGTGGCGGAAGCTGGGTAAGATAGTCTGGGGTCACGTGCTCCTCGGATTCCTTTGAGGAAATCATGGTCGAGAACGATGATCTCTTTTCCCGTTGTGTACGGCGGCCTATTGGCGGCGTGGAGCTTGACCTCACGGCAGCGCGGTGTGGGTCCGCAACTCTGGCTGCGGACCCACACCTATCGCTATCAGCAGACGTAGTAGGGCGAATTGGCCCAGTAGGTCAGGTATGACCAGGTCTGCGATCCTACGATGCCGTCGACCGTGATCCCGGCACAGCGCTGGAAGACCCGAACCCAGTACTCGGTTCTCGGGCCGAACTGGCCGTCTATGGCGATGGGTTCGACATGCGCTCCCCACACTGACCAGTAGAGGTAGCACTGTGCTTGCTTGACGGCAGGACCCGAGGAGCCCCGGCGAATGGTCGGTCGCTGGATGGTGTAGTTGCAGATGTCCTGCACGCCAACGTCCGAAGTGGACGCGTGTGTCGCCTTTGCGGCATTGGACGCGTTATTTGCGTATGCCGGACTGCCGACTGCGCCTACGGCTACGCCAAGGGACACCAACACTACGAGTAGTGCCCTGGTGGAAACTGGACAAATCGATCTCATGACCAAGAAACTCCATTCCGTTGATTGAGACTGACCGTGAGCAAGCGCTGTTATCGCGCATCGACAGCCTCCACGACGGATCGGCCCGTTCTTTACACCGGTGAACACCAGCAAACAATGCTTGACAAAGCTCACCAAGAATCTCCCGAATGCCGCAAGGTCGATACGCCAATCGGTCGTTGGTCAGCGGCTGCGGTGACTGAGCATCTCGACGTGCTCGTTAGAAGCGTTATGCTGGGCCGGACGGCAGTAACGACGAGGGAGCGCGTTGGCCATCTGGAAGCGGCCTGACCTGCCCGCCGGCCCGCTGAGGGAGCTCAACAATGCCCTGCACGAACTGCGCGAACGGTCCGGTCTGAGCAGCCGCCAGATCGCGGCAGAGATCAGGCGGCGATTCGGCAACGCGCCGTCGCATACGACCGTCTACCAGCTGTTCACCCACGATGGGGTACCGGCCGCTGACCTCGTGCTTCGAGTGGCCGAGATCCTGCTTGCGGCCTCGCCTGGCCGTCGGACGGTCAGCGACGACGAGACCCTGGATCGCATCGACACGCTGTGGCAGCGGGCTGCCGAACAGGATCGCCAGCGGTCCGACGCGGTAGTCCGGCAGGACGGCGCGGCACCGCGGCAACCTCGGCAACCTCGGCCGGCGCCGCAGCCGATGTGGGAGATGATGACTTTATCGCCGAACACCCCGCGCGGGCTGTTCTGCGATGTGACGGCTGTGGACCCCACCCACGCGTGGGCGGTGGGTGGACCCACCTACTGGGCCGGATCCGCACCAGAAGACACCACGCCCTTCATCCAGCAGTGGGACGGCGCGCTGTGGTCTCCAGTACCGCTACCGACCGTGACGTGGCGAGGCACGCTGCACCGGGTTGCCGCCGACTCGCCGGCGAACGTGGTGGCCGTCGGTCACTCCACAGGCCCGGAACAGGCCGACAGGATTACCCGGGTCGTGCACTTCGATGGCAGCGAGTGGCGTGAGCTCCCACCCCCGTTGGACAACCCAGCCAACCTGGCACAGCAGATCACTGGTCTGGCCGTAGTCGGCGGGCATGCTTGGCTGGTCGGCCAGGGGCACGGTGGACCGGTCGTCCTGGAATGGGACGGGCGTTCCTGGCGCGAGCACCAGCCACCCCTGGAGGGCCGCTACGGCTACACCTTCTTCGACAAGAAACCGATCTACTGCCTGCTGGCCGGTATCACCGCGTTCGCACCCAATAACATCTGGGCATGCGGCAGGGCGAGCTGGACAGACTTCACGGGGCCGGCGCTGTTCAACTGGGACGGCCGGTCATGGGAGACGGTCAGGATTCAGACCAGCCATCCGGAGACTATGCTATTTGCGGTCACCGGGCATTCCCCCGATGACTTGTGGGCCGCCGGTCACGCCTACGGCCGGCCGGAGCCGGAACCGGTGATCGTGCATGGCGACTCGGTCTCGTGGCAGGTCTTCGACAAACTGCCAGACGCTCAGCTCAACGATGTCGCTCAGGACTGCACCGGCCGCCCCTGGGTCATCGAAAACCCCTCGAACGGCTGGCACAGCGCCTTCGCCTCCTACGATTTGACCACTAACTCGTGGGTTCATTCGCTGGCACCCCAACTGCGCGAAACGCGGCTGCGGCTACATGCCATAACGGCGGTGCCCGGCAACACGCTGATGTTCGCCGTCGGCGAATCCTGCGACTATTCAGAACCCTACACCTGCCGACCCACCGTTCTCTGCTACGACGCTCCCACGACGCCGGGCGGTGACACCACGCCTGGCATCCAAGTCCACCATTGACACACGATGGAGGCACCGCCTGTTGTGGTGACTCGCCGCGAGGGCGACGATGTCGAGCACCCGTATCTCGGGCTCAGCAGCACGGCCGCAGCTGCCAGTACGTGTCTGGGCCGGTGGCAGGATTAGAGCAGACCTGAACATCCCCATTTGTCGCGAGCAGTCCGGAGGTCGTTGGTCGAGCACCGCCGAGTGGTCCATTTGCCATCCAGTAGGAATCCAATCAACCGCGAGATGGTGTACCCCGGCGGCAATCGGCCGCGGTCCTTCCGCACACGGCACCGGCTACTCTGCGCCAAGTTCGGCTGACTGGCGGTTCCTGGAAGGAGCGGGTGACGGGCACACCCGTGTCCGATGTTGAAAGGGGAGTTCAGCGTGCGACCCATCTCCCGTCTTCTCGTGACCGTCGCGGCGGCGGCGCTGGCCGCGTTCAGCGTGGCTCCGGCCGTGAGCGCGACACCCTCTGCGGCGACCTCCGGTGCATCGGCCGGCGTCAACGCCATCCCAGCCGACTGCACTGTGACCAAGCCGAACCTGGCCACCACCTACATGACGTGCACGGCCCGGCCCGCCGGGCAGCGCTGGCGGCAAGTGGTGCTGTGCGCGGTCATCGGTGGCTGGGGCGCCATCTACGCCGAGGGCAATATCGTCACCGGCAACGGGACATCGACCTCCGTGTGCACCGAGGTGGTCGGCTATCGCGCCTCCTACTTCGAGGTGGTGCCCTGACCGGGGCGGTAGCCGGGCAGCACGTCGAGAACCTCCACGCCGGCCCGCGAGCCAACTGCACCGGATGCGACGCCATCAATGGCGAACGACACCATCCAGCATGACGGCAACAACCCCGTCCCACGCCCCACCGCGCCACATCAGCCGACAACTGCGCAACCGCTACACCAACCACACCCAACCAACCGCAACAGCCGCCGATCGGACACAACCCGACACCGGTTCACCACGGTTGACCACCGTTGGACCACGTACCGCACAGCCCGACCAGGAGCGGCCACTCCGGCGACCCCATAAGGCCCTTGAGTCAAAGACTTACATGATCCACTCCTGTTTCGCTCCTGATCCGCCCTGTCGATCATGATTCAGACCCACCACAGGCGTCCCACCAAGATCGAAACCAGGAAACAGAAACGCCCGCTGACCTGGGCTTTCACCCAAGGTAGCGGGCTCGTTCGACCTGTCGGGACGACAGGATTTGAACCTGCGACCCCTTGACCCCCAGTGTCGCCCGAACAAGCCCGCTACCTGCGGAAACCGAGAATCTGCTGCGTACGACAGGTCCGTTGGCGGCCATTGGCTACGGTTCAAGCACCAACTGGTACATTGCCCGCTCCTGTTTCGCTCCTGCTCCTGCACGGGTAGAACTTGCCGGTCAACGGAGTCGCGCTTGTACTCTGACCTGCATCTTTGCTACGTCATATGTCAACGACAGAGGTCTCGAGGAAACGCCAGGGTACAGACAACGCTGCGATGCGCGTGCAACTACCGCTGCTGGCGATCGCACCGGACAACACCCGGACGGCGCCGCCACAGTACCAACGGATCGTCACGCGATGGGGTGACGAGTCACGGACACTCGGTCGCAGAGACCGGTCCGAGTCCTAGGATGGCGCCGCAAGCGTGGAGGTCACGCCCTGTCACACGATCTAGCGGAAAGCGGAGAGCCCTTGCCTATCCTCGGCTCCAGCGCGAAGCAGTCGTTGCTGCCATCGGACATCGTGCGGCGGATGGAGTTCTACGGCCGGTACGAGTTCGCGCCGCAGCAAAGCGGTCCAGACGCCGCGAGCTGAGCAACGAACTCGTCAACTAATGCCTGTAGCCGTTCGTAGGCGCCGACCACGTTGCCTTTATCGCAGCGTTCGCGGCCGCCGTGCTACCCGCAGGCAGATGGGCAGCTTACTGTGGTCAGCGGTGCATCCGGGATCTGCCCGAATTGCACCCCGGCGAACAGTGGTAGGTGGCGCCTGGTCACACACCGGCGGTCAGCTCGTGAGCGAGTTCGACGGCCCAGTCCACCCGGTATGTGGGCGGCAGGAGCAACCGGTCGGCGCGCAGTTCGCGCAGGAGTGGGATCTGCCGCAGCGACCACTTGCTCGCCATCAGCAGGTCGTAGTCCTCAGGATGGCCGGCCATGTACGCGTGAACCTCGGTGAGGCCGCCGAAGTACACCTGGTCCTTGATGAAGCCGCCTGGGACGGAGGTGTCCACCAGCCCGCGCTTGACCCGCACCGCGATGTCGAAGGCCTCTGCAACGGTGGTGTGATCCACCAGCCGGTCCACCACCGCGCGAAGGCCGCAGTCCAGACCGGCACGGCTGGCGAGGAAGCGAAGGGCGTATCGGCGCCGGACATCCTGCGAGCTCAATCCGGCTTCCCGTTCGTGCCAGGCGGCCAGACCCTCCTCGGTCGACAAGTAGCCGGCCGAGCCGACGGCCAGCAGTTCCAGCTGTTGGCGGTTCGCATTCTCCCAGCGGAAGGCGTGCGTGCCAATCTCGTGCACGATCAGGCGGCGCAGCTCCGGGGTGCTGAACACGGCGTCCCGCCTGATGCGCACCTGGCGCCTGGAGCCCAGCACACTCATCCGCGCGACCATGTGCTCCGGCACCTCGACCGACCAGTCCACCAGCCCGGCGCGATGCAAGACAGCGGCAAGCACCGACCTGGCCTGCTCGGCCGACCACACCGCGGCGCCGCCGTCAGCATGGGCCGGGCACCCGGCGGCAAGGTCGCGCGACGCGGCGGCCATCGTCGCCTCGTCCGGCGTGCCGAACTGCCGCAGGGCGTACGCCGTCATGTCCGCCGGGTTGCGGGAAAGCAGGGCAGCGTACGCCTGCCGGACGGACTCAAGCTGCTCCTCCAGCAGCGCCCGCCACGGCTGGCTCGACGGCAGCAGGTCGGCCGCCTCCCGCAACACCTCGGCCGTGTCCAGTGGCGGCGTGGCGTACTCGAAGATCGGATCGATCGCGTCAGCCGCGGGATACGCGGCCAGGAACCGCGCCCGGACGGCTGTCAAGTTGGTCGGGCTCACGTGGCGCAGATACTGCACCCGGCCTTGGGCCACGACCACGGCAGCTGCGGCTCGGTTGAGTTCGTTGATCAGCCCGGCCCGCACCGGCAGCATTGTCGCACTGGCGGGCCGAGACGACACAGCTACCGGCACAGGGACAGCCGGCGCTGGGGCAACCCAGGAAGGACGGTCAACGGACATGGCTGAGTTTTCCGTCGCAGAGGCGATGCTCGCGCGGACCTGTCGGACGTGCGACACGGCCGATCTGGCGGGTCTCGACTGCCGTACGGTGCGGGCCGAGGTGATCGAGCGGCTGCTACTGATCCCGGACGGGAGCGGACCTCCGGTGCGCGGAATCAGACTGGCGAACGCGGTTGTCACCGGTCCGCTGAGGCTTGGCGGCACCGAAATCAAATATCCGGTGTCCTTCGAGCGATGCGAGTTCACCGACGTGCCTGAGTTCCGGGATGCTCAGGTACTTAGCGCCACCCTGAGCGGTTGCCGCGTACCAGGCCTGGACGCCGAGGGACTGCAGGTGCACGGCTCCCTTCGACTCGACCGTGGGTTTGTCAGCACGGGCCAGGTGAGCCTGCTCGGCGCGCGGATCGGCGGATCGGTCTATCTCCGCGAGGCGAGTCTCAGCGCGCCGGACGAGCCGGAGGTGTACCCGCTCAACGCCAGCCGACTGCATGTGGGCCAGCACTTTTCCTGTGTCTCGGCCAGTATCCGGGGACAACTGCGGATGATCAATATGAAGGTCGGCGGCGTCGTGAACCTGCGCAAGACGGCAATCCGGCGGCCGGGGAAGCTCTGCCTCCAAGCGGAGCGGATCGAGGCCGGCGAGGGCATCTGGTTCGGCAGCGGGTTTACTGCCGAGGGACGCGTGCTGCTCAACTACTCCCGGATCGGCGGCAGCGTCGATCTGGCCGGCAGTCGGCTGACCCAACCCGAGCTGATGACCGAAGCCCCGGAGCTGGCAGGCGTCCGGGTTAGTTTCCGGGCCGCCGGCATCAGAGTCGGCCGCAACCTGCTATTCACCAAGGGCTTTCACGCCGAAGGTGGGCTGGAACTTCACTCGGCGCATGTCGTGGGCAAGCTGTCGTTCCGCGGCGCCGACCAGTGTGGTAACGGGGAAACGATCAACCTGTCCGGCGTATCGGCAGAGGCCATCGAACTGCTCTTCACAGAACGGCCATCTGGCGAGCTGAACTTGCACAACGCCCGGACGGGCCTGCTCGTCGACGATCCGAATACCTGGCCGGGCACCACCATCCTCGATGGCTTCAAGTACGAGCGGTTGCAGCCCGAGCCGGAGGTGTCGGTCGCGCAGCGGCTGGACATGCTTCGCCGGGGTATGAGGGGCTACCTGCCACAGCCGTACGAGCAACTCGCGTCGGTCTACCGGGCCGCCGGTCAGGAGCAGGAGGCCCGCCGCGTGGCGCTGGCCAAACAGCGGGCTCGCCGAGGCAAGCTCAGCCTGCCGGGTCGGGTGTGGGGCGTCATTCTGGAGGCGACCGTCGGCTACGGCTACTGCACCTGGCTCGCCGGCCTGTGGCTGCTCGGGCTGACCCTCGCCGGTACATTGGCCTTCGCTAGCGGGCACGCGACCCCGATCGTCGACCGGCCGCCACCAATGCGGAACATCGTCTACACGCTGGACCTGTTGCTCCCGATCGCGGATCTCGGCCAAGAACGATCCTGGCGCTTTGAGGGCACGCTGCAATGGCTGGGCTGGACGTACGTCATCGCCGGCTGGGTGTTGACCACCGCCGTCGTCGCCGGCGTCACCCGGGCCCTCAACCGCTCATAACAGGCTCATGATCCACTCCTGTCTCGCTCCTGGTCCGCCCTGTTGATCATCGTTCAGACCCACCACTGGTGGCCGAGGCCCAGCGGCTGGCCGCCGACGAGCGGCTCGTCACCGCGGCACCCAAGGTGGACGGCAGCGACGTGGCGGTCACCGTCACCACCGCGCGGCGGACCGGACCCGACATCCTGGCCCCGCCCGGGTGCCGCTGACCCATCACCACTAGCCAGCAACCGCAGGCCATGTACGGCCGGCAGAACGACATCCCGCGGTTCTGGGGCGGCTCCCGCTACAACACCCTGCTCGGTGGCTGCCGCAACGGGTTCGCGCTCAGCGTGCCCGGCGCGCCGAACCTCTACGAGATCAGCGCCGGGCCCTGCGGTGACAACGGCCAGGGTGCAACGATTCCCGGCCAGCCCAGCCCGACCGGGACCATTCTTGGTGACAACAACGCCCGCGACACACTGATCATCAATTACCCGGCGGGCGTCTCAGCCGCGATCTACACCGGGCCGTGGAACTGCTCGACCGGGTGGGTGTCGGCGGCGTGGTCGCCGACTTCGTCAGCAACTTCATCTGCACCGGCGGGGCGTCCAGCGGCGAACATTGCGGCATCCAGGTGCCGACGGTCAACGAATTCGTGAACGTCGGTCACGTCATCTGGCCGGAAACCCGCGCCGCGCTGCCCGCCGGCCAATGCGCCGTGGCACCCGGTGACAGCGACAGACCGGCATACTCCTATCGCAGCGACGGCCGGGTGGACGCGCGTGGCACCAACTCCGCGGGCATTATCGGGACCGCCACCTGCCCGGGCGATGTCCCGAATGGCTCTAACACGGTGTGGTATGCGCCGCTGCTCTGGCCCACCGGTGACCCGCAGATCGGCTCACTCCAGCACTACGGCGTCGGAATCCTGAGCTTCGGCAACCTCGACGCCTTCGCCGACGGCTCAGCCAACCCGTTCGGCGCCGGAACCTCCGGCAGTCTCACCCTCTCGCTGAAAGCCACCTACACCGTCGGCTACTGACGAACCAGGATGGCCGCAGCCCCAGAAACCGCCGGGGCTGCGGCCTTCGTCAGAACGTGATGTGCGCGAACACGCCGTTCGGGCGGTCCCGGGACACGAGTCCTGCGCTGCGTGCGCACGCCGAGGGCAGGGTGACCGGCTACTCGGCCCAACTCAGCTGGCTCATCCCGTCCGTGATCGGATTCCCGTTCGTGATGCGCGGTGGGGGTAACGTGTCCGCGTCACGCTGACCGCGGGCCAACGCTTACATGCCGTCTGCTCTAATTTCAGTGTTCGGAGGTCACCGGTACGTCCTGCATTGGGAGGTAGAAGCACGTGAAGGTCCGGGTTCACGAGCTGGCCAAGGAGCTCGGTGTCGCAAGCAAGGTCATCATGGCCAAGTTGGCGGAGATGGATGAGTCGGTCCGCTCGGCGTCAAGCCCGCTGGAGCCGCCAGTCGCCACACGCATCAGGGCCTGCTTTGGAACGCCCAGCGCGCGGCCCGACCAGCAGCGGATGCCGCCTCGGGAGTACCCCGGGGCCAGCCAGCTACGTACCGCACCAGTCCGCCACACCGTCGGATCGAGTCCGCCGCCGCGGGCGCCATCTCGACGTCCCCGACGCGAGTTCTACCGTGGCGAGCCGCCGCAGGGATTCAACCGCTGGCTATTGGACCGGCATGTCGTGCCCCAGCGGCAGTGGGCTGGCCTCGAGCCTCCGAGCGGGTATTTTGAGGACGAGGTCGACCAAGCCAAAGAACTGGCCGCTTTCTGGGCTCCCGCGCTGCTGCAGGGGCTGGATTGCCCGTCGATCCTTGCCTCGATTCAATGCGAATCGCCCATAAACCCAGACCAAGCCGTCCAGCTCCACGATGCAAGTATTCATCCGCGAGAGGTCGGCTGGAGCTATGAAGACCGTGAGAATGGCACGCTCGCTCATCGCCTCACGATAGGTCGCATGACTATCACCGAAGTCATCCAAGAAGTCCGCTATCGACGCGAACAGCGGTCGTAGGCTGCACGATTTTAGTGGCGACACGCTACTAGCGTCTCGCTGCTTCCGGCACCGCGCCCCGTTGCTACGAAGACTGCTTATAGCTGACGTCCAGGACGAACGGCGTGATGTCATGTCGTGACTTGCGTAGCTCCGCGGCTTGATTGGCGAGCACGTGCTTCAGCTCTCCCGCGTCGGGCCACGTGGCGCGAGACATGCCGGCGGGGCGTTGACTTGGGGTGGTCCAGTAGACGAGGTAGATGCCATGTCGGCGGCCGATGGGTGTGAGGTAGAGGTCGACGAGCTGCTTGCGCATGGCGGTCATGAGCTTGGAGTTGAAGTGGTGTTTGGCTTCGATGATGACCTGTGCGATGTCGCGGGCGACGGTGACGGCTGTGGCGGTGAGGTCGATGCGTGTTCCAAGGCCTCGTCCCGAGGGGCGGTTGACCTGGAGTTCGCGGTCGATGAGCAGGCCTCGGGCAGGGCGACTGCAAGGTCGGGTGGGTTGATTTGTTTGTGCTGGTGGGGCGGGGTGGGTGTGGTGTGGGTTAGGTGTTGGGGTGGGGCGTTGGTCTCGTTTGGGTTGCGGGGTAGTGGGGGTTTGGTTTCATTAGTCCGATGAGGATTGGTGGGAGTCGGTAGGGGTCGCGGTGGCAGGCGCGGGGTTGCGGATGCCGCGTAAGTTGCAGATGCTGATGATGAGGTTGCGGATGGCGGCCATGGCCTGGTAGGCGCCTTTGATGTGGCTGTTGTCTTCACCGAGGACGGCGTCGCGGATCCAGTGCAGCGACTCCACGGACCAATGTCCGCGGACGTGGGCGGCGATGGTGGCTGCGTCGGCGTGGTTGGCGGGCAGGCTGGTGATGCCGAGTACCGCGACCGCGCCTTGTGGGGTGCCGTCGAGGGTGTAGTTGTAGCGCTCGAGTAGAAAGACCTGTTCGACGTGCGGGAATAGGCTGCGGATGGGTTCGGTCGGGGGCAGGACTTTGATCGTGCGGACCTCGATGCGGCCGTGCCCGCGGTCCACGGTGGCGTGGTCGATGGCGATCTGCTGCCAGGGCAGGGCGTCCAGCGCGGCGAACAGCCTGGGTTGGTTCTCGCCCACGGTGAACACGTAGTGGGCGCCTCGTTGGTGCAGGTAGGTGGCATGTCCGCGTTGGGTGTGTAACTGGTCGGCGGTGACTACGGTGTCGGTGAGGTCGGCGATGCGGTCCAGCAGTGGGGCGAACATCGGGATTTCATTCGTTTTCGTGCTGATGGGCAGTTGCGCGGCGACGGTGCCGTCATCAGCGCGCACCGACAGCAGCATCGGGGCCCGTTGCCCTGTGCGCCTGGCGTTGGTGACGGCCTTGCCGTCCAAGTGCAGGCTGCGGTACCGCAACCACTGCCCGTCGGAGCTTGTCAAGTCTTTTGTGTAAGAAGATCGGTTGGGGGGTTGGTTGGTTCCTCCGTTGTTGATCGTCTTCGGCCGCTTGTCGGTGTCAACGTCGTTCGTCCTCGCTGCGCTGCGGGC
>Ga0075431_100003213_pt1 | contig 15816 bp, 17 predicted proteins | sample RhiMetdeltSRZDD5_FD_75297 | JGI IMG/M metagenome (GOLD analysis project Ga0075431, IMG submission 75297) | Populus rhizosphere microbial communities from Tennessee, USA - Rhizosphere MetaG P. deltoides SRZDD5 | ecosystem: Host-associated > Plants > Roots > Rhizosphere > Soil | place: USA... | reverse complement strand
CCTCCCCATCCAGTGTTACGACACCATCTATACATTCTCCTGCCATCTTCAGTGCTGCGGCGGTTCCCTGGCGGAAGTCGATCCGCGGATTGGCCTCGAGCAGGTTGCGGACGGCCCGGCGGTAGAGGCCCCGGTCGCATTGGGCCCGAGGTGACCAAACGGCCGGACCTTTGGAGCGGTTAAGCATTCGGAATTGAATGCGCGCGAGATCGGTGGCGCGTCCCATGATTCCACCCAGTGCATCGATCTCGCGTACGATCGTGCCTTTGGCGATGCCCCCGATCGCGGGGTTGCAGGACATCTGTCCGATGGTTTCCAGATGTTGGGTGAGCAACATCGTGCGCGCCCCGCGGCGGGCTGCCAGCATTGCCGCTTCGGCGCCGGCGTGCCCTCCACCGATGACAATGACGTCGTAGCGATCGCTCATGGGGGAACGCTCGCCCTTACGCGAGCTGGCCGAGGCGAGTGATCCGAGCGACTTGCCGGGAGGGAACGACCAGATGCTTGTGATCGCTGCGGACCCCGAATTTTGCGCTGCGACGGAGATACTCTTCCTTCGGCATATCGGCTGATCCTTCGTGAACCCCCACATCGAGCATGTGCACGCCTACTTCGTCTTCCCGGTCATAGCGGCCGACATAGGTCATGGGGCCGTGCGTCTCCACCACCACAGTGATGCCGTGAAGCTCGGCATGACCCGGGTGGAAGATGTGTCCCGGCGTCATTGCTCTAGACCGTCGCGCCGCAGTACTTGTCGAAAGCGGCGGTGAGATTGGCCGCGATCGACTGAGGGGAGCGTCCTTCGATCTGATGACGATGGACGAAGTGCACGATCTCACCGTCCCGCAGGAGCGCCATGGACGGGCTACTCGGCTGATAGTCCGCGAAGTATTGACGAGCTCGCGCAACGGCGTCGAGGTCCTGGCCGGCGAACACTGTGACCACCTGTTGCGGCAGTACCGAATGCTGCAGAGCGAGAGCGAGGGCAGGACGGGCGTTGCCGGCCGCGCACCCGCAGACTGAATTGACGAATACCAGCATAGTGCCCCGCTGGTCTCCCAGCGCGGCATCGACTTCGGCGGCGCTGGTGAGCTCCTTGGCCCCAAGCCGGGTCACCTCGGCCCGCATGGGAGCCACGAGTGCAGGGTTGTACGGCATTTACCTTCCTCAGAGTCGAAGTGTTTGAGATCGAGGTTACTCACGGCAGCCGACTATTCCGTCGTGACCACCGAATCGGGTTGTTCCAGAGCGGCCTTAAGTGCGTGCCATGAGAGGATGGCGCACTTCACCCGGGCAGGGAATGCCGAGACACCTCCGAATGCCGCCAGCTTGCCCAATGCTTCCACCTGGGAGGGCTCCATCGACCCGGTCACCAGTCGGTGAAACCGATCGTAGAGGTCTTTGGCTTCGTCCTTGGTCTTGCCCTTGATCGCCGCCGTCATCAGTGAGGCCGATGCTCTGGAGATGGCGCATCCGGAGCCCTGGAACGCGGCGTCGTCGATACGGTCGTCTGCCATGCGTAGCCAGACCGTCAACCGATCCCCACAGAGCGGATTGTGCCCTTCCGCTTTCCGATTGCCGTCGGGCAATACCCGATAGTTCCGGGGTGAGCGGTTGTGGTCGAGAATGAGATCCTGATAGAGAGAGGCGAGACTTCCCATCAGCCGAACATCCGCTTTACTCTGGCGATACCCTCGACCAGCGCGTCAGCCTCCTCAAAGGTGTTGTAGAAGGCAAACGAGGCCCGGGCAGTGGCGGAGACACCAAAGTGCTGCATGACTGGCTGGGCACAGTGATGGCCGGCTCTGATTGCCACGCCCTCGCCATCGAGAACGGTGGCGATATCATGCGGGTGCACCCCGCTCATCGTGAATGAGAGCACACTGACCTTCTCGGGGGCAGTGCCGATGATCCGAACGCCTTCGATTGCGTGCAGCCGCTCGGTTGCGTACGCCAGCAGCTCCTGCTCCCATGCGGCAACGGTACTGAGACCGATCTGAGCGATGTAATCCACCGCGGCACCCAACCCGACCGCCTGCGCAATCATGGGGGTCCCGGCCTCGAACTTGGCTGGAACCGGAGCCCAGGTAGAGCGTTCCAGCGTCACCGACTCGATCATGCCTCCACCGCCCTGGGACGGAGGCATCCGCTCCAGCAGTTCCTTGCGGCCGTACAGCACGCCGATGCCGGTGGGCCCGAAGAGCTTGTGGCCCGAGAAGGCGAACCAATCGCAATCGAGCTCCTGGACGTCCACTGGGAGATGGGGAACCGACTGAGCTCCGTCCAGCAGAACCGGAATGCTCCGCTCATGGGCCCAGCCGATCAGCCGCTTGACCGGATTTACCGTGCCGAGGGCGTTGGACACGTGCGCAACAGCAACCAGGCGGGTCCGGTCGGTGAGCAGGGATCGAAATCCGTCGAGATCGATCTCCCCCGATGAGGTGAGCGACGCGGCCCGCAGCTGCGCACCGACCTGTTCGCAAAGCAGCTGCCATGGCACAAGATTGGAGTGGTGCTCCATGCCGGTGATGAGCACTTCATCGCCAGGCTTGAGGAAGCTTCTGCCGTAACTTTGGGCCACCAGGTTGATCGCGTCGGTGGTTCCCCGGGTAAATATCACTTCCCGAGGCGTTCGGGCATTTATCAGGCGGGCGACCTTGGACCGGCTTTCATCGTAGGCTGCGGTTGCCTGTTCACTGAGGTAATGAACTCCGCGGTGAACGTTGGCATTGTCATGGCGGTAAAATCGGTTGATGCTGTCGATAACCGCCTGGGGCTTCTGCGCGGTGGCCGCATTGTCCAGATAGACGAGAGGCTTGCCCCGCACCCGCCGGTGCAGAATGGGAAAGTCCCGGCGCACTCGGAACACATCGAATGCAGCCGCCGCCCCGGCAGGGGCGGTGGGAACCGGGTTGGCGGTGAGGCTGCGGCTCACAGAGTCCCCAGTCGCTCGCGAACCAGGTGCTCGAGCTCCTCTCGAACCGGCTGCAGGGTTACCTCGGCGATCACCTCGGCGGCAAAGGCATAGGTGAGCAAGCGCTGGGCATCCTGCGCCGGCACGCCTCGGCTCCGGGCGTAAAAGAGCGCAAGGTCGTCCAGCCGACCGACCGTGGCACCGTGGGTGCACTTCACGTCGTCGGCGAAGATCTCGAGCTGCGGCTTGGTGTTGACCTTGGCTTGGTCGCTGAGCAGCAGATTGCGGTTGGTCTGCTTGGCGTCAGTCTGCTGGGCCTCCGGCTTGACCAGCACCTTTCCGTTGAACACCGCCCGGGAGCGCCCATCTAGAATGCCCTTGTAGACCTCCCAGCTGCGGCAGTTCGGCTGGTCGTGGTAGATGGTGGTGTGGTTATCCACCAGCTGATCTCCTCGGGTGATATACAACCCGTAGAGCAGGGTCTCCACGTTCGAGTCGTTCAGCCGGGCGTGAAGGTTGTGCCGAGCCAGTGCCCCACCCATGGCCATGGAAAAATTGCGATAATGGCTGTCGCGCAGCTGGTGCACGTGGGTGGCACCGATGTGGAAGGCACGCTCGCTCTCGCGCTGAATCCGGGTGTGCTCCAGCCAAGCGTTGGCTCCCAGCACCACTTCCGTGACAGTGTTTGTCCAGTAGGAGGAGCCAGGGGCCAGGGAGACATAGCTCTCCACTACGGCTGCTCGTGCGCCACGTTCGACCACGATCAGGTTCCGCGGCTGTATGGCGCAGCCGTGGGCCTCTTTGGTGGTCACAAACACCAAGTGAACCGGCCGGGTGGCCTCGGTATTAGCCCCAACCTGGATAATCGCGCCTTCCCGAATCAGGGCGGTGTTGAGGGCCGTGAACGCGCTCGAATCGATCGGTGCATAGCGGGTCAAGTGAGCCTGAAGGGGAACCCCGTTTCCGCTGATTGCGTCGGCCAGACTGTGGACCTGGATACCCCCAGAGCGGAGGCCACCTGAGCCCAGCTCTTCACGATACACTCCATCCACGAAGACCAGCGTGATCCATTCGGGATGGCCGAAGACGAAGCTCTCGAGATCTTGCCGCTTTACCCGAGCAGTGCCGGAAGCTTGCCGCCACGGTGTTTGCGTGATCGGAGCGACCGGCGTGAACCGCCACTCCTCTTCCCGGGCGGTGGGAAACCCGGTGGCGGCGAACCGATCCATCGCCCGGCGGCGAACCGGCTCCAGCCAGTCCGGGCTATCCGCAGTGGCCGCGGTGCTCCTGGTCTCGAACTCCTGCAGAAATGTCTGGCTCACGTTGTCACGGCCTCTTCCAGCCACTCGTACCCCCGCGCTTCGAGCTCCAGGGCCAGCTCCTTGCCGCCCGACTTCACGATACGGCCCGCCGACAACACGTGGACCCGATCAGGGATGATGTAGTTCAGCAGTCGCTGATAGTGGGTCACCAGGATCGTGGCCTTGTCCGGCTGGCGGAGGGCATTCACCCCCTTCGCGACAATGCGCAAGGCATCGATGTCGAGCCCCGAGTCGGTTTCGTCCAGCACCGCCAGCGTGGGCTCGAGCACGGCCATTTGCAAGATCTCGTTCCGCTTCTTTTCCCCTCCGGAAAATCCGGAGTTGACGGCCCGGCTCATGATGTCTGGACCCCATTCCACGACCCGAAGCTTCTCCTCCAGCAGATCCAGAAAATCGAGGGAGTCGACTTCTTCCAGTCCCCGGGCCTTGCGGATCTCGTTGTACGCGGCGCGCAGGAAGTAGGCATTGCTGATGCCGGGAATTTCCACTGGGTACTGAAAGGCTAGAAAGACACCGGCCTGAGCCCGCTCCTCAGGCTCCATATCCAGGAGGTCGCGGCCCTGATAAAGAATCTGGCCGGAGGTCACCTTGTAGGCCGGGTGGCCCGCAATGACCTGAGCCAGTGTGCTCTTCCCCGAACCATTCGGGCCCATGACAGCATGGACCTCCCCCGCTCGCACCGTGAGATCGATGCCCCGGAGGATTTCCGTGTCACCGGCGCTCGCCCGCAGGCCCTGAATCTCCAGCAACGCTGCTTCCATTATCCCACACTTCCTTCCAGGCTCACGCCCAGCAGCTTCTGAGCCTCCACCGCGAACTCCATGGGCAGCTCCTTGAAGACCTCCTTGCAGAAGCCGTTCACGATCATGGAGATGGCGTTCTCGGTGTTGAGGCCGCGCTGTTTCAGGTAAAAGATCTGGTCTTCGCCGATTTTTGAGGTGGACGCCTCGTGCTCCACCGCGGCGGTCGAGTTCTGCACGTCGATGTAGGGGAAGGTGTGTGCTCCGCACCGATTGCCGATCAGCATGGAGTCACACTGGGTGTAGTTGCGAGCACCGGCCGCCTTCGGCAATACCTTGACCAGCCCCCGATAGCTGTTTTGACCCTGACCCGCCGAGATACCCTTCGAAACGATGGTACTGCGGGTGTTCTTACCGATGTGGATCATCTTGGTGCCGGTATCGGCCTGCTGCTTTCCATTCACTACCGCCACCGAATAGAACTCGCCCACCGAATCATCGCCCTGGAGAATGACGCTGGGGTATTTCCAGGTAATGGCGGATCCGGTCTCCACCTGGGTCCAGGAGATCTTGGAACGGGGGCCGACGCACTTGCCTCGCTTGGTTACGAAGTTGTAGATCCCGCCGCGTCCCTGCTCATCGCCGGCGTACCAGTTCTGCACCGTCGAGTACTTGATGGTGGCGCCTTCCAAAGCCACCAGCTCCACGACAGCCGCGTGCAGCTGGTTCTGGTCGCGCCGAGGCGCGGTGCAGCCTTCGAGGTAGCTGACCGTGGCTCCCTCCTCCGCAATGATGAGGGTGCGCTCGAACTGCCCGGTCTCTGCCGCATTGATGCGGAAATAGGTGGACAACTCCATCGGACATTGCACGCCCTTGGGGACGAACACGAAGGAGCCATCGCTGAAGACGGCAGCATTGAGGGCCGCAAAGAAGTTGTCGCTGGCCGGAACGACGGAGCCCAGGTACTGACGAACCAGTTCGGGATGCTCCCGGACGGCCTCGCCAAAAGAGCAGAAGATGATCCCGGCTTCCGCCAGACGAGCTTTGTAGGTGGTGCCTACCGATACGCTGTCGAAGATGGCGTCCACCGCAACTCCGGAGAGAAGCTTCTGTTCCGACAGCGGAATGCCGAGCTTCTGGTAGGTCTCCAGCAGCTTGGGATCTACCTCGTCCAGGCTTCCTAGCGGGGTCTTGGTCTTGGGTGCGGCGTAATAGCGCAGAGCCTGGTAGTCGACCGGGTGGTACTTGATGTTGGGCCAGTTGTGAGGCTCCACCATCTTCTGCCAGCCCCGATACGCCTTGAGCCTCCAGTCGAGCAGCCAGTTGGGCTCGCCCTTCTTGGAGGAAATCAGGCGGATAATGTCTTCGTTCAGGCCACGAGGAGCTATGTCGGATTCGATGTCAGTTACGAATCCGTACTTGTACTCCTTGTTGACCAGGCTCTCGACTTGCGAGCTCATGAATTCTCCTCTACGCTGGCATCGGGAGCCGGCTTCTGAGCCGGTCCGGCAGCATTGCCCGTCATTCCGGCACCTTCAAAAATGATCCGGTATTCGCATGCACTGCAGCCATTCAGAATGTGGCGCTCACGTTGTACGTCGGCGCCCAGCACCTGGCTCAGCAGTCTGGCCTCGGCCGCACAGATTTCAGGGAACCGCTCGGCAACTGATTGGACGGCACAGTTGTGCTCGATGAGTGTGCCGGTGCTGCCGGTGAGGGCTGACTCAGCCATGAACCCCTCGGCCGATAACAGCTTGGCAATAGACTCCAGCCGATGAGCCGGTGGAGTCCCGGCCAGCTCGTCCTCCAGTCGCTCGGCTAGGCTCGAGTACCTGTTCTCTAGCAGGGCAGCGGCTCCAGCGTGGCCGGCGCGCTGAACCAGATTGCCGAGCAGGTGGTCCAGAACGGCTTCATAGCGTCTGGGGAACAGGGCTGCTCCGGCTGGGGTAAGACTGTAAGCAAACGTAGGAGCTCCCACCCCGCGATGCTGGCGCTCATACAGCACCAGCCCCTGCTGCTCCAGCTCCTTCAAATGATAGCGGATGTTGTTCAGCGAGGCGCCCAGCCGTGCTGCAAGCTCTTTGGTGGTCAATCCCTCCGCCTTCTTGAGCTCATTCAGCACGGCGGCCCTGGTGCCCTGGTATCCTGAGGGTCCGGAGCTTTCCTGCGGTTGGGGAGAGATGAACGTCATAGTGCCAATGTTAAGTAAATTAGTCGGAATTGTCAATTTGCTCAGAGTTTTGGTGCGAATTCCGAGTACTAGATAGAACAACAACTTACATGGCAGGGCCAAACTCGCGCCGAACTCTGGGGTCAAAGTAGTAGCAAGAACTACTTATTAGTGGTTCTGGCAGGTGTCGCCCTAACTGGTCATATTGAGGTGTCCCCTTCCGAGACCCCGATGACCATTCACCGTATCCGACTCCTGGGAGATCCAATCCTCCGCGCTGGCTGCGAGCCGATCAGCAAACCGCGCTCGACTGCCGTGCGAGTCATCATGGATGACATGCGGGAGACGCTACGGGACTGGCAATCGAGATTCGGCAGTGGCAGGGGAATCGCGGCCCCCCAGATCGGTGCCCCGGTCCGAATGGTGTACATCGACATGGGGCAACCCTGGCCTCTGATCAATCCGGAGATCCTCGACATCGGCAACGAGGATTTCGAGGTCTGGGACGACTGCTTCTCGTTCCCCGACCTGCTGGTGCGAGTCTCCCGGGCATACCGGATCCGGGTTCGCTATCAGGATCTCAAGGGCGAGTGGCAGGAAGTCGAAGTGGAAGGAGACCAGGCCGAGCTCCTTCAACATGAGATCGATCATCTGGACGGGGTCCTTGCGGTTGACCGCCCCCAGGGGCTCGACCCATTTTGCCTGAAGGAGGAGTGGCACCGGCAGCATGGCGCGGCAGGGCGCTATGGTCCTCCCGAACCGAGAACTGCGAGCTACGCCACGCAGCTGTAGCAGGAGCCAGCCTTAGAACCACCGCCCCAGACGCACAAAGAAGGCGCTACGTCCCCCGGTGGCCAATCCGTATTCGACTCGTACCGGGCCCACTGGGGTTTCGGCGCCAAGACCGATCCGCGCACCCCCGACCCACCCATCGCCCGTCACCAAATCCCCGCCAGTGGCCGATCGTCCGGCTGCTGCCTCCAGCCGGCCAACGAACGGAGCCTTCAAGGGATAGGTAAGCAGCAAATCGAGGAAGATTTCGCGGTCACCCCTCCGCTCGCCGATATGCAGTCCGGGAAAGCCGTCATCACCCCCGAGGGGGAAGGTTGCCTGCAGCGGCAGGTCTTCCCCCCAGCCGAGGCGGACTCTGGGCCGCAGCCGGACCGGGCCGATTCGGCCGTACACCTCACCGTCGAGAGCCGCCCGTTGATACAGACGGGTCCAAACGAGAGAGGCTTCCGTTTGCCGAATACCCGATTGGCTCTCCCGGGTGACTTGTAGAGCCGCGCCGAGCGTCGAGCGCTCGATCCCGGGCTCCTCCCAGATGTGCCCGAGCGCACCGAGTGCGGCTTGCCAACCGTCCGGAAGGTCTCGCTCGACTCCAACAAATCCCAGCGCTTCGCGAGTTTTGGCTGGATCGATCTCGTCTCCTTCGCTGTCGAATTGCCGGATCGATTCGGTTGCGAGACGGGCGGTCAGGGTGGGGGTCATGAGTTGGCGTCCGAGCTGGAAGTAGCGGCGGAATCCCAGGTAGAGCTCCTTGCGGAACTCACCGATGAACACGGCCGCGCTTCCCTCCAAGGTCAGACCCAACAGACGGCGGTCCACAGCGCCCAGCCACATCCTCCCACCCAGCTCGTTGTCGTAGGCCAGGCCGAGCCCCGCTACTCGGCGGGGACTTCGCCGGGCCGAGACATGGAAAGAAACGGAATCACCCGCACCGCGCGGCGAGAGCCATACCGCCTGGTAGGCATCGGACTGCGCCAGCCCACGCACCCGGCTCCGCAGGAGGCCGAGCTCCAGCGTGTCACTGAGGCCGAGACCAAGCAGGCGCTCGAGTGCGAGGCGCTCGGACTTGCTGCTGCTCGCGATTTCAAAGCCCGAGACGCGGGTCGGCAAACGCCAGATTGCAGGTGACAAGCGACGGGGAGGGCAGGAGATTCCCGGCAATATGGTATCGGCGGCGGCGGCGCCACGGCGAATCAGCAGATCGACGTTCTGGGCGGAAAAGTTGAGGCCGGTGAAGCCGGCCACGTCAGGGCGAACGATGATGTCACCGGGCCTGAGGCTGTCGGCCGGCTGCTGAAACAGGAAGCCCAGCAGGCGATCCGCCAGGACGAGAGGTGAGTAGAGATCGAGGGAGTCAGCCAGTCGCTCCGTCGCATCGGAGACGATAACGCGCTCGGCACCGGCGGCCCGCGCGGCTGACACCGGGATATTGGCGACCAGACCGCCATCGGCGAGTATCCGGCCGTCCAGCGATTCGGGAGCAAAGACGAGCGGAATGGCAAAGCTGGCTCGGACGGCGCGGGCCAGATCGCCCGACCGCAGCACCACGACGGAGCGATCGGCTAGATCGGCGGCCACCGCTCGAAAGGGAATCGGCAACGAATCGAAGTTCCCGCGGGCGAGGAGGTTGCCGCGCAACATCGCGGCATTCACCAGCGCATTCACCTCGGCTTCGGCCACGGCCGCATTCTGCAGATTGAACCTTCGCTCGCCCTGCTCCCAGACCACCAGTGGCTGCACCGGCCCGAGGCTTCGAGGTGCACGTGGCTGATAGGTGCGAAAGAGATCCGCGATAGGCAGCGACCGCGCGAGGGAGTCGATCTCCCGGCCGCTATAGCCACTGGCGTACATAGCCCCGATGATGGCACCCATGCTGCTTCCGACGATCAGGTCGGGGCTGAAACCCAGGCTATCGAGCACCCGCAGGACACCAACATGCGCCAGACCCTTCGCCCCTCCCCCGGAGAGCACCAGCGCAGTGCGCGGGGGGCGACAGGTTTGACCGTACGCCGGCGAGGCCGTTAAACAGGTGACAATCAGCAAGCAGCGGACGAGCATGCGACCGCAAAATAGGGATGTGGAACGCCCCTTGCGCAGCCTGATCACCCTTCGTATACCTTTGCCAAAGCCATGACTTAGATGGCCATCCTCCGGAGGGGTCGCCGGTGACCTACGTGATTGTCGAGACGTGTATCGGGGTAAAGGACCGCGCCTGCGTCGATGTATGTCCGGTGGACTGCATCTACGAAGGGGAGGACCAGCTCTACATTCACCCTGACGAGTGCATCGACTGCGGCGCCTGTGAGCCGGAATGCCCGGTAACGGCAATTTTTCCGGAGGAGGACGTGCCTCCCCAGAGTGCCTCTTTCATCGAGAAGAACAAGGAGGTCTTCAACAGCGATAACCCACCGGGGCGGCCCAAGAGATAGACGAAAGAAAGGAGCCCCGGGATCGTACTGCATGGCCGCGATCCCGGAGCTGAATTGAGGAAGGACTACTTGGCGAAGCTCAGCTTGGCTGGGTGCTCTCGCCATAGAGTAGAACGCGCAGCCCACCGAGAAGGTTTCACCCAATCGATTTCAAGAAGTCGCGCAGCTGAGCCAGCACCTGCTCCGGTTGCTCCACTGGCGTCAGATGCCCGGCGCGGGGAATGACCGCAAATCGCGCTCCGGGGATGGCTTGCGCCATCGCACGAGCCTGGTCGGGTGGCGTTAAGCTGTCGGAATCACCCGCCAGTACAAGGGTAGGCAGACCAGCAAGCGTGGGAAGGAGCGGCTCGCTGTCGGGGCGGTCTCGCATAGCGGCCAGTGCACCGACGATGCCGGCTACCGGATTCTTGGTGATCATCCCACCGACCCGCTGGACGACATCGGGGCGCTCTGCCAGCGTGGAGGGAGCCAGCAGGTTCGGGAGCATGGCCTCGGCGATGGCATCAGCGCCGGAGTCGCGCGCCAGGGCCGCAGCGGCATCCCGGCCTCGCCGAGCCTCGGCGTCATCAGCCGTGGCCCGGGTGTCCATCAGCACCAGCCCGCGCACCCGGGAGCGCCACTGCCGAAGAAACTCGAAAGCGATGTAGCCCCCCATGGAAAGCCCACCGAGCACAACCTGTTCCACCCCCAGAGCGTCGAGCAGAGCTGCAAGATCGGCCGCGTAGATGTTGATACTGTAACCCAGGTCGGGAGCATCGGACTGTCCCATGCCCCGAAGGTCCGGGGCAATGACCCGATAGCCGTCCAGGCCATCGATCTGCTCGCGCCACATGGTACGGTCCAGCGGATACCCGTGCACCAGCAGAACGGTGGGGCCTTCACCCTGCACTTCGACCGCGAGGTTCACCCCGTGCACCATGAGCCGCTGCACATTCCCTGGCGATTCGCGCCAGGCATTCATGTATTCTCCGAATGGAGGCGGCACCGGTACCGGCCGGCCGTCGCGGTCGATGCAGACGAACACGAACTCCGCACTGGCGATCAGGGTGTCGTCGCGAACTCGGCGGGCCGTCTGCCGCATGGTAAAGCTGGTGCGGCCGTGATGAGTGAGCGTCTGCTGGAAACGGAGTACGTCGCCGGGGAAAGCGGCGGCCCTATAGTCGATCACCGTCTTGCGAAGGGCAGGCCAGGCACCGGCCCGGGTGAATACATCCATGCCGGGCCCGCCGCGGAGCATTTCCCAGCGGGCCCGCTCGAACAGGCTCAGGAAGGAGGCCTGGTTCAGGTGACCGAAGGCGTCACATTCATCCGGGTAGACGACGAGATCTATTTCAGGAAGCACGGACCAGGGACCAGGAAACGGGGACCAGGGAGATGAGTAAAGCTCGGTCAGGAGATATACTAGAGAAGCGTTGGTTCGGTGAGATCTCACGCATCCTTCTGACCATCATCCGCACACTTCAATGAAACCAGCCACCGACTACATCCGACACGCTGCACGACTGGCTCGCAAGCTCCAGATGGACAGCAGTATGGGCGGGACTCCACAACCCGACGCCGAGTTCTACAAGGCGCTCAGCAAGGCGTTCGACGAGATCGCCGCCGGTCTCGAGCAGGTGGGGAAGCCGGACTGATTGTTGCGTGAGATGGGGAGTCCCAACAAGCTTTCGGGGTGAACCTCGCCTCTCAAGCAGTCACGCAGCCCGGTCAGATCCGACTGATTCAGCGCCAGGACGATTTCGATCGCCTGGTTAGCCGGCTCCGGAAGGAGCCGCTGGTCGCGGTGGACACCGAGGCCGCCAGCTTTCACCGTTTCCTGGACCGGATCTATCTCTTGCAGCTCTCGTCCAGGACGGAAACCGCCGTGGTCGACCCCCTCGCCGTCTCCAATCTGGATTCGCTGAGCGAGCTGCTGGCCGACCCCGCCATAGAGATCGTCTTCCACGACGCCGATTACGATCTCAGGTTGCTGGAAAATCAGTACGGCTTCCGGGCCAATCACCTCTTTGACACCAGGATCGCCGCCCAGCTCCTTAATGAGCCCGGTGTCGGCCTGGCGGCACTACTGGAGAAATACATCGGCGTCCAGCTGGACAAACGCTTTCAGCGGGCGGACTGGTCGGCGCGTCCGCTCACCCCCGAAATGCTGGAGTATGCCGCGGCGGACACCAGATACCTGCCGGAGCTACACGACCGGCTGCGCGCGCGACTGAAGGAGCTGGATCGGCTCGATTGGGCCGAGGAGGAGTTTCAGATCCTCAGCCAAGCCGCTCGGTTGGTCGCGGAACCGGACGAACCGGGATACCTCCGGATGAAGGGGGCCAAGGCACTGAAGGGAAGGTCGCTTGCGGTCCTGCGGGAGCTCTTTCAATGGCGAGAGGAGCTGGCCCGCCGGACCGACAAGGCCGCATTTCGCATCCTCAACAACGAGCCCATGCTCGCCATGGCCAAGTCCCCTCCCGAGGATATGGCCGCGCTCAAGTTGGTAAGGGGGATCAGTCCCGAGCAGGCCCAACGCCGGGGTAAGGACATTCTCGATGCGGTGCGGCGAGCACTGCAACTTCCCGAGAGCGAGCTTCCCCGGGTGGATCGTCGCCCCCGATATCAGCCCGACGCGGCGTTCGAGGCCCGGCTCGAACGATTGAAAGCGGCGCGTAACGCTCTGGCCCAGCGTTACGAGCTTGCTCCCGGTGTCCTCTGTCCCAATGGAGTGCTGGAAGCGATTGCCCGGGTGAACCCGGAGACTCCGGAGCAACTGGCGGACATTGGCGAGCTGCGCCGCTGGCAGCTGCGAGAGATCGGGGGCGAGCTACAGGCTGCCTTGCGGCCACCTACTGGTGGCCGGCGCTAAAAGCCGAGGAAGGTGCGGACCCTGGGATCCATCTTTTCCGGGGTCCAGTAGGGCTCCCACACCAACTCCACATCCACCGAACGCACTCCCTCCATATCTCCTATCACCCGTTTGACATCGCCGATGATCTCGGCTCCTGCGGGACAGCCGGGGGAGGTCAGGGTCATCTCGACCCGGACGTCGCCGGCGTCATCCACTTCAACGTCGTAGACCAGACCGATGTCGATGATGTTGAGGTTGAGCTCGGGGTCTTTGACGGCCCGGAGTGCTTTGCGGATGGATTCGGAGGTGGGCATGGTGTCGAAACCTGGAAACGGGGACCAGAGACCGGAACCAGTCCTGGCGATGGCGACTGGTAACCGGCAACTAGCGACTAGCGACTAGCGACTACCTGAAAGATAATCGGCGATTCAGGTCAGCACCCCGCCACGAGCTCCTGCTGGCAGGCATGGGGAACCAGGCGAATGGCGGCATCAGACAGCTCAGTCCGAATGGCGCGTAAGCTGTGGGCCGAGTTTCGGACCTTGGAGTCGAAGGTCCGATTGGTGAGGAATACGAGGAACAGGTCTCGAGTAGGGTCAATCCAGATCTCGGTGCCGGTAAAGCCGGTGTGCCCGTAGGCGGCGTCACTGATGAGAGTACCGTAGAGACTCGGCTCATCCTTGTTGAGCTCCGGCGTATCCCACCCCAGCAGCCGGGGCCCGCTGTTGGAGCTCGGGGTCAGGAAGCGTTTGATCGTTTTCTGGCTGACCCATTGCCCGTTAGGTCCGGCCCCCGCCCGGAGCCAAACCTGAGCGTACCGGGCCAGGTCCATACCGGTAGAGAAGATGCCGGCGTGCCCGGCGGCCCCCCCGAAGAGCGCCGCATTGGGGTCGTTGACCTGGCCCTGCACCGGGTGTCCCCGCCACAAAGCGGTCGGCACCGTCCGCCGGTGAATCGAAGGCGGAGGGCGATAGGTCGTCTGGTGGAGCTCCAGAGGCTCGAAGACCTCCCGGTGGACGAAGCGGTCCAGCGGCATTCCGGCCACACTCTCCACCACCACGCCGAGAAGGATCGCGTTGAGATCGCTGTACAGCGGCTCGTCTCCCGGGCGCCGGATGAGGCGCTCTGAGTACAGCAGCTCAACCGCACCGTCCCGGGAGCGGGTCTGCTTAAAAAACGCTGCGTAGCTGCGAAGTCCGCTGGTGTGGTCCAGGAGCATGCGGATGGTGACCTGATCCTTGGGTCCGCCGGAGAAGCGGGGCAGGTACCGCCGGACCGGCGCGTCCAGATCGATGCGGCCGGCATCCACCAGACGCATGACCGCACTGGCAGTTCCCACGACCTTGGTGATCGAGGCGATGTCCCAATAGGTCGAATCCGGGGTGGGAACCGGGGACCGGGGGTTCCAGGTGAAATGGCCGTACCCCCGGGCGTACAGAATCGAGTCCCTGCGCCCGATGACCACGACCGCACCGGGATAAATCCCCCGCCGGGTCCCGGCCTCGGCCAGCTGATCGATCTCGGCAAAGGTCTGGGCCGGATCGGGCAAGACCGCCGAGCCAAGAGCAAAGGCGAGGATCAGCGACAGCAGGTTCGAGCTCATGGACGGTCCGAGTCCCGCACCGGGCCGGTGGGCAGCTGGTAGAGAACCTGGGCCGTCCGGCGATCGCGGTCGGAGAGCGCTCCGGCCTGAGTGGCCGGGAACATCACGTCAGCAGAATCGGGCGAGTGCGGAAGACCCAGGGCGTGACCCACCTCGTGCACGGCCACGGTGAGGAGGGCTGCTTCGGGGAGCACCACCCCGGTGTTGGTCCGAAGGGCCAGAAGGATGGCGGCCTTTCGGACTCGGCCTGCCTGATCCCAGGTCAGATCGGTCTGACCTGCGCGATCGAAGTCGAAATGGTCGAGCCAGCGGACCAGAATGTCCGCGGTGCCGGTGTCCCCGACTTGGGCGAAGCGAACGCCAATACCGGCACCCTCCCACCGTTCCAAAGCCTGGCGCACATATCCCGCCATTCTGGGCTGGTACCCAGGCGCGCCCCCTTCAATGATTGCCACCCGCAGCGCCCCGCTCCGATCGGGCCAGCGACGGACCACCGAATCGGTGCTGATGATGAGCGAGTCGAGATAGGTCAGTCCCGCCACGCTGTTGAGCCGCTGGCGGGCGGCAAGGCGGGCCAGGCGATCGATCGTGGGAGTGCCCGGTGCCACGGCGGGCTGGCCAGCATTCGAGGCCGGCCGGGACTTGGATGCGCTCGCGCTGTCCAGCTCGACCGTCGCAGAGCGGGTGTCGCTGGGTCCCTGGACCACCTGCTCACCGGCTCGAGAATCCAGGGCATGCGACAGCCGGTCTGCCAGAAGTATGGCAAACAGCCCGAGAGTGAGGAGCGGCAGCACCACACGTTTCATAGGGATCCGCACATGCTAGCCATTGGTGCAAGTTCTGCGCGAGGCCTAGTGTTTTGCTTCCAGCCAGTTGGGCCCGAACCCAATGTCCACGACGAGGGGAACCCGAAGGGCCACTACGTTCTCCATGTGCTCACGGACCAGCTGGGTCATGATCTCGACCTCGCTGGGGGGCACCTCAAACACCAGCTCGTCGTGGACCTGGAGCAGCAT
>Ga0075431_100003212_pt1 | contig 15817 bp, 8 predicted proteins | sample RhiMetdeltSRZDD5_FD_75297 | JGI IMG/M metagenome (GOLD analysis project Ga0075431, IMG submission 75297) | Populus rhizosphere microbial communities from Tennessee, USA - Rhizosphere MetaG P. deltoides SRZDD5 | ecosystem: Host-associated > Plants > Roots > Rhizosphere > Soil | place: USA... | reverse complement strand
GGGATCGTTCGCGTTGCCCGGCGCGCCCGCCTCGTCCGCAATGCCGCTATAGAACGTGGGTTCGTGGACGATGATCAGGTTTCTGCCTGCAGCGGCGGCGCGCCTGAGAAGGTCGAGCGTCGCCACCATGGTGGTCGCAATGCCTTTAACCTGTGTGTCGGGACTGCCGGCCTTGATCGTGTCGACGGTGGTCTCCCGCCAGGGTACGCCGACATTCTTCTGAATCCGCTCGATCACTTGCCGTGCGGTGAGTTCGTTCTTCTGCGCAAAAAGAGCATGCGCGGCAAAGGCGCTCCCGGAGCCCAGAAACAATCGTCGCGTGGATAAGATAGGCATGTTATTTCTTCGCTTTCTCTTTGACTGGTCCTGACTTCCACGGCGGTCCCGGATGCTCCGGCAATTTCCCATCCGGAGCGATCTCTTCGTGAAACATGCGCGTGATCTCGCCGGCCAGTCTCAAGTACCAGTCGGTGGGCAAATCGGCGCCATCGGCGTCCAGCGTCAGCCAATAGCCCTGATCGGGCGCTTCGTTGCGATGCGAAACGGCCTTGAAGATTGCCGTTGCCTCGTCCACTTCATCGAACATGGCGATCTTCAAAACCTTGGCCCCCGCCATCTTTGCGTTATAGGCCTGACGCCAGAGAAACTCTCCTCGAAGCCGCGGGATCTGATTTTTCCTGTCGTTTCGTTTGAGATTGTTCCATGCGAAGCCTGGAAAAATCACAGGCATGTAAATCTGCTGATTCTTATCCGCCGCTTTCACGTCCGGAGCCAGCATGTCTCTCTTCCATCGGTCAACGGCTTCGAGAGTGCCGTAACGGCCCACGTTCCATGGCTGGACAATGTCCATCGCCGCATATACTTCAGCCCACGCCGGCTCTCTGTGTGAATCGACGGACAGCGTTGCCCAGCGCGCGGGCGTACCGCCCATGTAGGTGACCCGCTGCTGCGCCGGCGCCTTGGACTTGAACCACTCGATCAGATCCTTCGCAGCCTGAGCGTCGCTGGGCGGATGACCGCTGTCATTGAGGCCCATGCCCCAGATCGAGAGAAGAGGCTTTCCATTGTGGCGCTGGTAATTCGGATGGGAGGTTACTTTCAACTCGTCTACCAGGTAGGCCCAGTCGTCTTTCAGCGTCTGAGCGAACGTTTCGGGATTCCCGCCCGAAATGTCGTACTCGATCGCAAAGGTCCGCCCGGATTCCTTGGCGCCGGCCATGACGTTCTTGACAACGATATCGCCACTCGCGCGGCTCCCCCGAATTGATCCCACAAAGCGCTGAACCAGAACGCCATCCAGCCCGTATTCTTTCATCCAGCGGAAGTGGCGGCTCACCGTCTTCGGATTCCGCGACGAGAATAGATACGCCGGCTTTCCAGCTATCGTCATGCCGGGAACTTCGCAGCGCTCATCGGGATCGAGCTCGCTGAGGTCAGGGTACAACTCCACCGTCAGAGTTTCGGGCGTGGGAGCTCCGCGGGACCAGTGCGTCCATCGCTGCGAGCCATCTGTGGGGCACGTAAACCAACCCTGATAGCCGATGAGAACTTTATTATCGAGTGTGGATGGATCCACCCCGTCGGCTGCCTGCAGAACGGCCTGGCAGAACACCAGGGCCAACACGAGGCCAACCCCGGATATGTTGCGCCAGAATCGCTGGGAATGATTCCGCATAGTCTATTCTCGCTGAAGATACCGTGGCAGAAAGGAAAAAAGACAGCCGGAGGCGATATCTCCGGCTGTCTTTTTAAAGCTCACGGCTTAGTACTCAAGCCGCAAAGCCAGGACGATGGTGCGATTGCCATTCTTCGCAGTGATCTGCCCAAAAGTAGAAGATGTAATGCCCGCGGCCGGCGCTCCCAGATTCGGGTGGTTGAACATGTTGTACATCTCAGCGCGGAACTGCAGCCGCATCCGCTCGCGGATCGGCTGCCACCGGCTGATCACAGAATCGAAGCTGAACGTTCCGGGGTTGCGGAGATTCGGCTCGGTACGCGAGCCATTTCCGAAGCTGTAAGCCACCGGAGAAGTGTACGCAGTCGTATCGAACCACTTATCCATGCTTTGTCCGCTGGCCAGGTTACCGTCCTTCGAGCGGTTCGCGTAACAGCCGTAGCCGCCAACTCCTGGAAAGGAGCAGGCCGCTCCGATGGAGATCGGGGTTCCGGTCTGCGCCGAAATGATACCGCTGCTCTGCCAGTTGCCGAGGATCCAGCCCCCAATTCCGCGCGAAAGGAATTTCTTCCCACGGCCGAACGGCAGCTCATAGACATAGTTCGCAACGAACCGCTTGCTGATATCGGCCGCCGAGATGGACCTCGAAAGATTGAGGTTGTAGGGATTGATGTAATTGGCGCCGCCGACAAATCGTTCGTTGACGTTGTCGATCAGCTTGGCTCCGGTGAAGGACGCCTGGAACAGCAGACCATTCGCAAACGCCCGCTCCGCCCTCAGAGTAAAGCCGTGATAGACCGAATCACCGACCGAGCCGCGAGTCTGGCTGACGCCGCCATACTGCGGATAGGGAACCAGCAGCGATCCTCGACGCACATTCTGGGCGCTCATCGGTCCTGTGCGGATCCTGCCAAAGAACGGGTTGGGAACCAACTCGTTCAGTTGATTGCCGAGGGCGAGATGTTGCGGGAGCGTCGCGTTACGCGTGAAGTTGTTCCAGATATGCATGCCGCGGCTGCCGATATAGGCCGCTTCGACCAGGAGGTTGCTAGTGATGTTGCGTTGAATGTTGGCGTTCCACTGCTGGTTCTTGGGAGTGAGCCAGTCCGGGAAAATCGCGCCGATGTTATTGCCGACCAGGGAATTGGGGTAAGGCAGAAGACCGGTTACGAACGGATTGGCGAGCGACGCTCCAGCAACCGGCGTATTGGGCGCTGCCGGCGGCTGACCGAAGAAGATGCCCGTGCCAACCGACGATCCGCTACCCAGATCACCGGGGCTCGATCCGACACCTCCGCTGCCCGGAGCATAAAACCAGCCATATCCAGCCCTAAACACAGTATTCGGCAGGAAGCTCCATGCCAAGCCTACCCGCGGCGCCCAGTTCCTATAGGGATTGCTCGGATAGCGGTGCGAGCTGGAGGTGGGGGTCAGAACGCCCTTCAGACCAGTGACCGGCTCTGTCCCGGCGGGATCGAAATAAGCCAGTTGATTGTAGCGCTCTTTAAACGGAGTCTGATATTCGTACCGAACGCCCAGGTTGACGGTAAGAGTCCGGGATAGCTTCCAATCGTCGTTCAAATACCAGTTGTAGCTGGTCTGCAACAGAGCCAGCGAGGGCCCGATGGTGAACGATCCTCCGTCCGGCACGCCCAGCAGAAAGCTCGCTAGACCGTATCCGGCTGTGGCCGTGGCCGCCGCAGGGTCGGGACCTTGGGTGAAGGCGCGGCCGAACGAAAAGGTGCCGGAAGGATAGTCCGGCCGGAACGTGTTGAAATAGCAGAAGAGCATGTCGTAGCCGGTTTTAATTGAGTGCGATCCCTTCAGCCACGTAAAGTGCGCCTGAACCTCGGGGGTCGTTTCGGCATCCACGTTGTGAGAAGCGCGATCGGGACCGAGAGCCGTGAAGTCCGTGATGTTGAACCGCGGAAAAAGCGCGTCGGTGGACGCAGTCTTCAGATATTGAGGCAGCCCGAGGCTGGTGATATCGAATCCGACGCTGAGGGGTGTCAGTTTGATAACTGAGCGCGTATACCCGAACCGGAACTCCCCGAACAGATTCGGCGAAAAGGTATGGGTGTCGCTGAGGGCCGCAGTATGCGAGTAGGATTCCTGGTTTCCACCGCCGTTAGTCCCTTCGCCGGGGAAGGCGATGTTGGTGTACGGGCTCTTCCGCGGAGTTGTCTGATGGCCATACCGGAAGAACAACCGATTCTTCGTTCCGAAGTTTTGGTCCGCTCGGGCGAACCATTTGTCGGTATGCACGATTTGGGGGAAACTCGCTGTCCAGTTGGCTTGGAGTGTCGGAGCAAAGGGAAGGTTCGGATCGGGGTAGTAGCTCATGATCTTCCTGGTGAGCGGATCAATCCGGTTCACCGGGATCTTGTTTTCCGGAAACACCGCGCGGGTGAAGCCGCTACCACCTGTACCCGGAACCGTAGTTGTGGGGTCAAAGATCCGGATCAGGGCGCCGCCGCTGGTGAACGTCTGGGAGAAGTCGCCGGCCCTTTGCAGGAGGGTGGGCACTGTCGCCGTTGGCTGGTTGACGCCATGATCGTTATTCTGCTCCCAGTTGAATAGGAAGAAGGTCTTGTTACGTCCGTCGTAAATCTTGGGAATGATGACGGGCCCGTTTACAGCAAAACCGTATTCGTTGCGCCGCTGCCGGCCGCGTATCGTTCCGTTTCGATTGTTGCCCCAGCTATTCGCATTCAGCTTGTCGTTCCTGAGGTAGTCATAGACGCTGCCATGCCACTGGTTGCCGCCGGATTTTCCCGCCGCCACCAGAACGCCGCCAGCGGAGCGGCCGTACTCGGCCGAGAAGCTATTGGTAATGAATCGGACTTCACCAATGGTCTCCTGCGGGGGAGTATAGGCGTTGTCGAGAGTCGAATTATTCCGCGTGTCCTGCCCGTCGAAGAGGATTGCGCTCGTATTGGACCGGCCGCCGTTAACGATCGGACCGGTTCCCGTGTTGCCGGTGGCGATCACGCCCGGTGACAAGGTCAGCAAAGAGTACGGGTTGCGGCCAGTGGGAAGTTCGATGATCTGAGTAGTGCCAGCGACGTAGCCCAGGGAGGAACTCACCTGATCGATCTGCACTGCGTTTGCCGTGACAGTAATCGATTCCTGGACGCTGCCCGGTTTCATAGTGACGTTAATAGTCGAAATCTGTCCAACGAGCACGGGCACGTCGGCCACGCGATTGACCGAAAAACCGTCCCTTTCGACAGCCAGGTTGTACTTTCCCGCCGGCAAATAAGGTACCTTGTAATACCCGTCATCGGTGGTTTCCGCGGTGGCGACCGTTCCGGTCGCTTGATTGGTGGCAGTTACCTTTGCGTTGGGCATAGACGCCCCAGTGGGATCCACCACCACTCCGGCGATGGCGCCTTGCTCGACTTGGGCAAGGCAAACAAACACATTCGTAGCCATGAGCAACGACACGATTAGCAACCCGATTTTGCGAGACATGCTTTTGATTACCCCTTTATCGGACAGCCAATGCCGTCCGCGATTGTTCTTTTAAACGGCCCCTACCGCCGTGCGGTAGAGTGCCAAACTGCAGAGGCTTACGATCAAATTCGACCGACGAGATTGCCCCCGCCCTGATTGTTCCCGACTATACCGCCTGCCGCACCCTGCGGCAACGTTACGTTAGTTCGCTAACGTTATGCTAACTGCCAGGAAATACAGGTTTTGACTCCACATTTGCCCTATATCCGTTAGCTACTTTGGGAAGGTTCCTAAGGTAAACGTTTTTAACATCCTCGCTTCCGCAATAATTCCCCGTCGCCTGGTACCCAGCCAACAGTTTGGGGGTGGCATTCCAGAAACCACATTTATTGCGAAACAAGAATGTAAAAAACGGTACAACTCAGGCAATGATATCCTTCACAGGATTTCCCGCTACATCGGTCAGGCGGAAGTCGCGCCCGCTGTAGCGATACGTCAGGCGCGTGTGATCCAAGCCCATCAGGTGCAAAACCGTAGCTTGCAGGTCGTGCACGTGGACAGGTTTCTCCTGGGCTTTAAATCCGAACTCATCAGTGGAGCCATACGTCGTGCCGCCCTTTACTCCGCCACCGGCCAGCAGATAGGTGAAGCCGTGATTGTTGTGGTCTCTCCCGTTCTGCACCTTTACAAGACCGCCGATCTCGACAACGGGTGTGCGACCGAACTCACCTCCGATGATAACCAGTGTGTCCTTGAGTAGACCGGAAGCTTTTAAATCCTGAAGCAACGCTGCAATTGCAGGATCTGCGCCGGCAGCGAGAGGCCGGTGTAATTCGATATCGTCGTGATTGTCCCACGGCTGATAGTTGCCGTAATAGACCTGGACTACCCGCACGCCTCGCTCCACCAGGCGTCGCGCCATCAAACATCCCCTCGCAAACGGACCCTTTCCGTAGCGTTCCAAGGTGGCAGGCGATTCCTTCGTAATATCGAACGCATCCGGCGCTTCTGTCTGCATGCGGAAGGCGATCTCGGCCGATTGAATTGTTGCTTCGAGCTGAGCATCTTGGCCGACTTGGGACAGATGGTATTGGTTCAGTTTGCTCAGAAGATCCAACTCATGGCGCTGCCGCGCCGGGGTAAGACTCTGGTGACGAATATTGGGCAGCAAGCTCTCGGGATCGGAAGTTTGAAGGTACGTGCCTTGATAGATAGCAGGCAGGAACGTCGAGCTCCAGAGCTGAGGACCGATAACCGGGTATCCGGGACACAACACAACGAATCCCGGAAGGTTTTGGTTCTCGGAGCCGAGGCCATACGTAAGCCACGAACCCATTGAGGGACGCCCCGGCAGGCCATGTCCGCAATTAAGCATGAACAACGACGGCTCATGGTTCGGCCGATCGGTGTACATCGATCGGATGACGCAGATGTCGTCGATGCATTCACCGACTTTCGGAAACAGCTCGCTAACTTCAATGCCGCTTTGTCCGTACTTTTTGAACTGGAACGGTGAACGCATAAGATTGCCGGTCTTGCGCTCTGTCCGTAAATTGCCTGACGGGACTGGCTTGCCGTGATACTTGTCCAGCATGGGCTTCGGATCGAAAGTGTCGACCTGCGAGGGCCCCCCGTTCAGGAAGAGATAGATGACTCTCTTCGCTCGCGGCGCGAATTGAGGCTCTTTCGGAGCCAGTGGATTCTGATTGACCCCGGCATTAAGAAGCGAGCTCAGGCCTACCATGCCGAAGCCCGATCCCATGATCCTCAAAGCGTTTCTGCGAGTAAGCATTCGTGTTCCTATCTTAATCGATGAACATGAACTCGTTCGATCCAAGCAATACGCGTGAGATCTGTGTCCAATCGCCGTCTCGAAGGAAATCGAGAGCGAGCTTCATCTCGGGCGGCTTCGGCGACCTCCCAAATAGTCTGCGATAGATCAGGGTTACTCGAGTCTGGTCATCTCCGCTGATACTATCGGCCAGAGCTCGCGCCTGTGAATCTATGAATGCGCTGTTCATTAAAAACAGCCGCTGGAGAGGAACGTTCGTGGACTCACGCTGCTCGGCCGTGTTATTCGGATTCGGAAAATCGAACAGCGATAACATTCCGTCAGGCTTGCGGCGGCTAACGAATCCGTACACAGTGCGCTTGTGATTCTTCTCATCGAGCGGCGCTGCCGGTCCGCCGGCCGTACGATCCAGCGTTCCCGTGACCGCGAGGATTGAGTCCCTCAGGGTCTCAATGTCCATGCGACGACGGTTGGAACGCCAGTGCAAGCGATTGTCAGGATCCTTTTCAAAATTCTGCTCCGAGTTGACAGCGCTAAGCGCGTAGGTTGCCGAGAGCAGAATCTCGCGGTGCATAGCTTTCATCGACCAATTGCTTTGGACGAACTTCCAAGCCAGATAGTCCAGCAACGCCGGATTCGAAGGTCTATCGCCTAATTGTCCAAAATTGCTGGGCGTCCTGACGATGCCTTGTCCGAAGTGGTAGAGCCACATCCGATTCGCCATTACGCGCGCGGTGAGCGGATTTTTCGGATCAGTGATTGCTTCCGCAAAGTCGAGACGTCCGCTTCCATGTGGGAAAGGCTTACGCTCGTCGTGAGATAAAATCGCCAGGAAGCGGCGCGGCGCAGCTTCGCCCGGATTGTTGCGGTCACCGCGAACTAAGATGCGTCCTTCCTGGAGGTTTGATCGATCCTTGATAGCCAGGAAATAGGGGTACTCTTCTGGCAGCGTTTTTTTCAGACTTGCCAGCTCAGCCTTCAGCAAATCAATATGTTGCTTCCACTGACCCTGAAAGAAGCGGTCGATCTTATCCGGCCCGTAGTAGAGAACGCCGGGTGGGGATACCACCACACCTCCCGAGTCCCGACTTGATTTCTCGAAGAGGTCGCGCCAGAAAACGTACTTGTCCCGATCGAGAGACACGAGGCTGGCTTGCGTCAGGCGCCGCCGGTCTGGATCGATCCCGAGAGTGATACGGTTCTTCTCATCAATGAGCTTCTTTTCGTCGTTGATCGAGAGCACCTGCTCCTGAACTGCAGCGGCGCCTTTCTCGAAATCCTGTCTGCCTGCGTTGCGGCTCACAAGGTCGAACCAGCTCTTCAAATGTGGATGATCTTTCTTCGAGTCAGCCAGGTATTTGGTCCACCGCTCCAGCGTTTCTTTGTCGAGCTCTTCGGCGCTGGCGAGACCTCGCGATGCCAGTAGATACCGCGACGTTTCCGCGGCCAGCATTTCACTTATCTGCTGGGTCTGCGCCTCATAGAACTTTTTGATCACCGCATCCTGCTTATCCACCTTGGCCTTATGCTTCTCGTAGGCATCGACAATCTCCGGCGCCGCTAGTGGTGTTTTGTCCGCCTGAGTATTGGCAAAAATGGATTGCAGCGAGTAGTAGTCCTTGGTCGGGATCGGATCGAACTTGTGATCGTGACACTGAGCGCAGGCTACTGTCAGGCCCAAAAAGCCGCGTGTGGTGGCGTCCACCCGGTCATCCTGCATTTCGGGACTTAACGCATAAAAGCCGAGCCCAGGACGGTACTGAGTTGCCACTGTCGAGGGCAAAGAATCTCCGGCGAGTTGCGCTTTTATGAACATGTCATACGGCATGTCTTCGTTGAAGGCCCGAATCACCCAGTCGCGATACCGGAATGAATTTGGAAGCGCTTCGTCTTGCGTGGAAGCGAGCCGGTCGTCCGAGTAGCGCGCGATGTCGAGCCAAAATCGCCCCCAGCGTTCTCCGTAATGGGGAGACGCCAGGAGCCGATCGACTACCTTGGCGTACGCATTCGGAGAGCGATCAGCGATAAATGCATCCACCTCTTCAGCGGTCGGCGGCAACCCCAGCAGATCGAAGCTGACGCGGCGCAGCCAAGTCCGCTTCTCCGCGAATGCAACGGGCTTGAGGCCCTCTTTTTCCAGGCGCGCCAGAATGAAATTGTCGATCGGCGTTCGAACCCAACTCCTGTTGGTGACGTGTGGGATCTCAGGAGCTCGAACCGGCTGGAACGACCAGAAGGCTCGCTGTTCAGGCGTGATCAGATATTCGCCGGACTTGCGGGCCGCAGCCGCAACGGGCCGCTCGGGCCAAACTGCTCCAGCTTTTACCCAAGCGGTCAAATCGCCGATTTCCGCATCGCCGAGCTTCCCGGCAGGCGGCATCTTTAGCCGTTCATGGGTGTGGCTCACTGCCTGGATCAGGAGGCTTTCCTCGGGATCGCCAGGCACAAGCGCCGGCCCCGATTTACCGCCTTTCAGCAGGGCATCTTTCGAGTCAAGCCGCAGCCCTCCCATTTGCGATTGGGTGTGACATGCGAAGCAGTTCTTCGCCAGCACCGGCCGAATCTTCGTCTCAAAGAGATCGTCCGAATCAGCGCCCCAAGCGCACAACGTTGCCGCTAGAGCGACCATGCACACGCCTGCGAGTTTCATCCGATGACGCCCCTCTGACTGGTCACACTCATTCAATTTTAACTCCAAGCTCAAGCTACGGCTTAACGACGCTGCCATCTACTGCTCGGTCGAGCCGATACGGCCCCCCGCTCGGATTTGGTTGCATCGGATATTTGGCCGCCAGAGTTTCGTCGATATCGATGCCGAGACCGGGTTTGCCACTGCCGTACATATAGCCTTTACGGATTTCCGCCGTGCCCGGCATCATGTCGCGAGCGGATTGCGGAAAGTGATTCTCCTCCTGGATGCCGAAGCCGGGACTTGAGATGTCCACATGATATGCTGCAAGCTGGTTGACCGGATCATTCTCGCCGCCCTCCTGAAATGCCGTCTTTGTCCCGAATACTTCACACATCACCGCGACTTTCTTCGCTGGTGTGATGCCGCCGATTCCCGAAACACGACACCGTACGAAGTCGATCAGCCTTTCGGTAATTAGCGGTAGGTACTCAAAGGGATGTGTAAAGAGTTCGCCCACAGCTTGTGGAGTAGTGCAGACCTGCCGGATGTGCCTGTACCAGCCGATCTGTTCGGGCGCCACCACGTCCTCGACGAAATACATTTGGAGCGGCTGCAGTCGGCGACAGAACTCAGCTGCGTTCATCCCCTGCAAGTGAGAATGTACATCGTGACAGAGTTTCGGTTCAGTGCCGACTTTCGCGCGCACTTGTTCGAACATCTTCGATACCCGTTCCACGTAAAGCTCTTCATCGAACACGGGGCCTGATCGCCCTCCCTCGGGCCGAATGCCTTGACCGGGTGGGATGAACCCGCCGCCCCCATAGCCGCCAAACTGAACACGGATGTGGCGGTATCCAGTCGCCATCGACTTTTGAACACCATCGATCGCCGCAGCCGCATCGTTCCCGGCGATGTGGTCGTAGCACGGGACCGCGTCGCGCACTTTGCCGCCGAGCAGCTCATAAACAGGCATGTTGGCGCGCTTACCCTTGATGTCCCAAAGCGCCATGTCCATTGCGCTAAGCACATTATTGTTCACGGGACCGTTTCGCCAGTACGTTTTCAGATGCGAGCTCTGCCAAAGATCCTCGATCTGATCCGGATCTTTACCGATGAGCCAGGGCCGGAGGTGATCCTGAAGCGCCGCGATCACGGCTTGAGTCTGATAATTGTTGTTCGCTGATCCGATTCCGTAGAGGCCGGCTTCAGAAGTCATGATCTTCAGAAATACCCAGCGATAACGAGCGCCGCCGCTCGTAGTGATCACCTTGACGTCCTTGATAGTGAGAGGAGGCAGTCCGGTTGTGCGGCGTGCGGCCTCCTGCGCGACCGCAGCCGGTATTGCCGGCGCGGCCAGAAGAGACTTCGCAAAGAGTCGACGGTTCAGCATCCAGAGCTCCTTTAGGTACGCGGCATTAATTCTATCAACTGACCGCGACCAGGGCCGTGAGTGTCGCAGTCGTATGAGAACTCCAGTCCATTTACATCTACATCCATTTGCCATATCATTGTTGCCGTCGTGACCTCCCCCTGTAGAGGAGCTTATTGTTTATGACGCAAACACAATTTGTGGCTAAGCTTGCCGATGCTTGCAATGTGAGCAAGAAAGTGAGCCGGCAGTTCTTGGATTCGCTCGCAACCACGGCCGTAAAAGAGGTGAAGGCAAACGGAGTGTTCGTTGTTCCTGGCCTCGGCCGGCTCGTTCGGGTAGATCGTAAAGCAAGGATCGGACGGAATCCGGCTACCGGCGAGCAGATCAATATACCTGCAAAAAAGGTCGTGAAGTTTCGCGTAGCGAAAGCGGCCAAAGATGCGATCGTGCCGCCGAAGACCAAGAAGGCTGCAGTTTGAAATTCGCTAGGCCCTGTTTGTCGAAGATGTGAATCGTAAGCGCATCAACTAGTAGCTTCCTGGCACGATCCAGGCCAATCCCGCCGTTCAGACTAACGCCCTTCTGGGTATACGGGCCCGCTGCGATCAACTACACTACGCTGTATGGCCGTTCGAAGTACAAAGTTCCAGGCAAGCCTGGACCGCCGTCAAGTTCATTTTTCAGGGAGCCTCTATTGTGACTAAATCGCGTGTCATTCCATGCTTTGTTTTGGCGCTTGCGACCGGGGTGCTTGCAGCGACCGAACCACCCGAAGCTGTGATCTCGAGTAAGTCGATTCGGGCCAAGCTATATCTGCCGGATCCCGAGAATGGCTATTACCGAGCCACGCGATTCGATTGGTCGGGCGTAATCGCCAGCCTGGAACACGACGGTCACACCTACTTCGGGCAGTGGTTCGAAAAATATGACCCGAAGATTCACGATGCGATCAGCGGTCCGGTAGAAGAATTCCGGACGAACGGAGCCGGTCTGGGCTATGAGGAAGCCAAAGCCGGCGAGACGTTCATCAGGATCGGCGTGGGCGTGCTCCGCAAGCCGGAAGAGCCTCGCTTTGCGCAGTTCAAGACGTATGAAATCGTGGATCCCGGTAAGTGGACGATCCGAAAGGGCGCCGACTGGGTCGAGTTCAACCAGGACTTGACTGGCCCGGCCGGCTACGCTTACTCCTACCGGAAAACGGTGCGACTGGCGAAGGACAAGCCGGAGATGGTCCTCGAGCACAGTCTCAAAAACACTGGACGGAGGGCGATCGAAACCAACGTCTACAATCACAATTTCTTCGTCATAGACGGAAAGCCTTCCGGACCTGGCTTCGTCATCAAATTTCCGTTCGAGCTGACCGCCACCCGCGACCTGAAGGGCATCGCCGAAGTGCGCGGCCGCGAACTCGTTTACGTGAAGGAGCTCGAGAAGGGCCAGAGCATCATCACGAATTTGAAAGGATTCAGTGACAGCGCGAAAGATTACGACATACGGGTCGAAAATAGCGCTTCCGGCGCCGGTGTGAGGGTGACCGGCAACCGGCCACTATCGGACGTGGTGTTCTGGTCGATACGCACGACGCTCTCTCCGGAGGCTTACATCACCATGCGGATCGAGCCCGGGTCCGAGTTCACTTGGAACATCGCTTACAATTTCTACAGTCTTCCGGTATCCACGAAATAAACGCGCATGCGATTTTCTATCCTGTTTCTAATCGTCACGGCAAACCTAACTGCGCAAACCCCCGACCCCGGGCGCGTGGCCTTCGAGAGTCGTTGCGCAAGGTGTCACGGCGCGGACGGCGGCGGCGCTGAGATGGGTCCGCCAATCGCGCGCCGCCTGGCGGGTCTCGCCGATCCGCAACTGGCTACGCTGATTCGTGACGGCTTGCCTGCCCGCGGAATGCCGCCCAATCCGATGACGGATGCGGAGTTGGCGCCGCTCAGCCGGTTTCTGCGCTCCCTGCAGGCCCGCGCGGCGAGAAGGCCGCTAGCGCGACGGAAGGTCCAGACAATCGACGGCCGTAGTCTCGACGGGGTCGTGCTGAACGAAGGATTTGACGATCTGCAATTGCGAACCGACGATCAGCGCGTTCATTTGCTGCGACGCGCCGGCGAGCGCTATCGCGAGGTCACCTCGGAAACCGGATGGCCCGGTTACAACGGTGACCCCGGCGGCAACCGTTACACCACGCTCGCCCAAATCACTCCCACCAACGTGTCACGGCTGGGACCGAAGTGGGTGTTCAATCTTCCGAATACCGGACGCCTGCAGGTGACGCCGGTGGTCCTGGACGGTATCATGTACGTCGCCGGACCCAACGAGTGTTATGCCCTCGACGCAGGCACCGGACGGCAGATCTGGCATTACCGAAGCGCGCGCCCGCGGGGCTCAGGCGGCGGTGGTGGGTCCGCCAACCGTGGCGTCGCCACAGCGGGCGACCGCGTCTTTCTGGTTTCTGACAGGACCCATCTGATTGCGCTGAATCGTTTCACGGGTGAGTTAGTCTGGGACACAGAAACAGCCGACCCGAAGCTGAATTACTTCGCCACCTCGGCCCCACTCGCAGTCGGCAGTCTCGTGATTTCCGGCCAGGGGGGCGGTGAACATGGCGCACGAGGATTCCTCGCTGCCTACGATCAGGCCACGGGGAAGGAAGTCTGGCGATTCTGGACCGTGCCCAAACCTGGCGAGCCGGGAGCGGAGACCTGGCAAGGCAAGGGCATCGATCATCCGGGCGCCCCAACCTGGTTCACAGGTACCTACGATCCTCAATCCGACATGCTCTACTGGCCGACCGGCAATCCCAGCGCGGAATATTACGGCGACGATCGGCTGGGTGATAACCTGTACTCGGACTGCATCCTCGCGCTCGAGGCCAAAACAGGAAAGCTGAAATGGTATTACCAGTTCACGCCGCACGATCTCTGGGATTGGGACGCCACCGAAACACCAGTTCTGATCGACGCCGATTGGCAGGGCCGCCCTCGCAAATTGCTGCTGCACGGCAATCGCAATGGATTTCTTTACGTGTTCGATCGAACGGATGGAAAGCTGCTTCTGGCGAAACCGTTCGTTCGCAATCTGACGTGGGCCAAAGGAATCGGGCCGGATGGTCGTCCGATACTGAATCCCAATCAGGAGCCCACGCCGGACGGAACAAGAGTCTGTCCCTCCCAGGACGGAGCAACCAACTGGTTCTCGCCCTCATACAATCCAGCGACGGGGCTATACTACATGCAAACTTTCGAGAAGTGCAGCATATACACCAAGAGGGAACCTGGTGAGTGGCAATCAGGCCGGACGTACCTGGGAGGAACGCAACGCGTGGCCCCCGACGGTAAGCCCGAGCGGGTGCTGAAAGCGGTCGACATTCGAACCGGCGAAGTGGTCTGGGAGCTGCCGCAGTCGGGCCCGGCGAACTCCTGGGGCGGGACGATCGCCACGTCGACCGGACTGGTCATCTTCGGTGAAGAAGGTGGCGCGTTAATGGCAGTCGACGCGGTGAAGGGAAAACCGTTGTGGAGCTTTCAGACCAATGAGAGCTGGCACGCTTCGCCGATGACTTACATGTTCGACGGCAAGCAATATATCGCCGTCGCAGCGGGATCGAATATTATCTCGTTCGCGATTCTTGAGTAAGACAAAGCCAGGCTAAACGGTTGAAAACACCACGTCAGCACAAGCGCTGGCGGTTTTGCCGATAGCGGCGACGTGATAGACTGTCCTCAGTCAGGGGTTCGAATGCCGGCTGGAGTTGGGTCGCCCAACCAGAACACAGGAAACACGAAAGTGGTGGAAATCGCTCCCGAGGCCCCGGTGCTTCGTGAGCACGTTCGCGAAGTCATGGCGAGCCGGGCGTTCAAGGGCAGCCGCCGCAGCCAGCAATTCCTGCAACATATCGTCGAGAAAACGATCAGCGGCCATGCCGACGAAGTGAAGGAACGCATCCTGGGTGTGGATCTGTTCGCCCGGCTCCCCGCCTATGATACCGGCGAGGATGCAATCGTACGGGTGACCGCTTCGGACGTACGCAAGCGACTGCACCAGTTTTACTCGGAGACGCAGTCGGAAATCCGCATTGAGCTTCCCTCGGGATCGTATGTGCCGGAGTTCCGCCGCATTGCTGCGCGCACGCCCCAGCCTCCGGTTCCCGCCCCGGATCCGGCGACCGTAGTAGCTCCTCCTCCACCCGCCGCGCGTCAGACCTGGGTGAGGTTTCGCCGGCCGGCGCTGTATATGATGGTGGGACTCGCCATTAGTTCGACCCTTTGGTTATGGTTCCGTGAGACGACGACAAGCCGCCTGGCCCCGAAGAACGTTCTCCCGTGGTCGACGATCCTGGGCCGTGACCGGCAAATTCAGGTGATCCTTTCCGACCCTGACTTGGCGGTGGCGCAGGAACTGCTCGGCTTCCGCATCTCGCTATCGGACTATGCGAACCGGAAGTTTGCACCGGAGCTGGAGACTCATGACGCCATTGCTCAACGAGCGGTCGGCCTGTTGCGCGGGGCCGACGTGGCCTCAGTGGATGTGGGAATCGTCCTGAATATCGCACGGCTCGCCGCGGATCGCTTACCGCAGGTGACGACGCGGACCGCCAGGAGCATGCAACTGAGGGATTTTCAAACCGATGACGACCTCGTGGTCCTCGGCAGCCCGCGCTCGAACCCCTGGAGTGGGCTCTATCACGATCGTGTCGACTTTGACTTCGTTTACGATGAGGACCTGAAGCAGGAAGTTGTCCGCAACAAGCATCCCCAAAAGGGAGAACTGCCGCTTTACGTTCCCACCGCCAAAGGAGGAGACACTGGGCAAGCTTACGCAGTTGTCACCTTCACGCGGAACCCGGGGCAGAGCGGCCACGTTTTACTCCTGGCCGGGACT
>Ga0075431_100003211_pt1 | contig 15818 bp, 16 predicted proteins | sample RhiMetdeltSRZDD5_FD_75297 | JGI IMG/M metagenome (GOLD analysis project Ga0075431, IMG submission 75297) | Populus rhizosphere microbial communities from Tennessee, USA - Rhizosphere MetaG P. deltoides SRZDD5 | ecosystem: Host-associated > Plants > Roots > Rhizosphere > Soil | place: USA... | reverse complement strand
GCGGTACCGGCAATGGAGATGTTCAGGTCGAAGCCATCGCTCATCTGCGTCCCGTCGGCTATCTCGGAACGCCCGACTTCCTCAAGGTGTTGATCGACAAGGCGGCAGCACTCGGTCGCGACATTGGCTCGCTGCGGCGCGCCCTGGTGTCCGGGGGCGCACTCTATCCGACGCTCCGCCAGGAGTATGCAACCCATGGCATCAGGGTTCAGCAATGCTATGCCACTGCCGAGGCCGGAATTATCGCCTATGAGTCGGAAGCACGCGAAGGAATGATTGTTGAGGAGGATGTCATCGTCGAGATCGTCCGGCCGGGGACGGGTGAGCCGGTCGATGATGGCGAGGTCGGAGAGGTCGTGGTCACGAATTTCGATCCGGTCTATCCGATGATCAGGCTGGCCACCGGCGATCTTTCCGCCGTGCTGCCCGGCCTGAGCCCCTGCGGGCGCACCAACATGCGCATTCGCGGTTGGGTTGGTCGCGCCGACCAATCCACCAAGGTCAAGGGACTCTTCGTCACGCCCCAGCAAATTGCCGAGATCGCCCGCAAGCACCCCCAACTGGGTCGCCTGCGACTGGTCGTCGGACGCGAGAGTGAGCAAGACACGGCCGTGCTCAAGGCGGAGTGTGCCGAGCCCTCATCGGAGCTCGCAGCAGCCATCCTCGCCACATTTCGATCGGTCACGCGCGTGCGGTGCGAGGTCATCCTGGTGGCGCCTGCAACCCTTCCCGCTGACGGCCTCGTCATTGCTGACGAACGTCAGCAACAGCGGTCACTGTCGTAGGTCGATCATGGGAACGACAAGGCGACAGTTGTTGGCCGCGGGTCTGGCTGCAGCGGGCGTCTCGATCGTGCCCTTGCGGGCCGGGCGCAGCCAGGCCGCCAGCGCGCTCTTGACGAAACCCATTCCCTCGACCGGCGAGCAACTGCCGGCAGTCGGTCTCGGCACCTGGATCACATTCAATGTCGGCGATGATCCCGAGCTGAAGGATGAATGCGCAGGCGTGATGGCGGCGTTCTTCGAGGCAGGCGGCCGACTGATCGACTCTTCCCCGATGTATGGGTCGTCGCAGCCGACAATCGGTTATGGATTGCAGAAGCTCGGTCATCCAAAGGGCCTGTTCTCAGCCGACAAGGTCTGGATCTCCAACCCCGCCGGCGGCCCCGGGCAGATCGCCCAGTCGCGCAGCTTTTGGACGGTTCCCCGCTTCGACCTGTTGCAGGTCCATAATCTCGTGTCGTGGGAAGTGCACCTGCCGATGCTGCTCGAGATGAAAGCGGCCGGACGATTGCGCTATGTCGGCATAACCACGTCGGAGGGCCGCCGCCATGACGAAGTCGAACGGATCATGGCGAGCCAACCGATCGACTTCGTTCAGGTGACCTACAACATCATCGACCGCGAGATCGAGCAACGCATCCTGCCGCTGGCGCAGGAGCGCGGCATCGGCGTCATCGTCAATCGGCCCTTTCAGGAAGGACACCTCATCCGCAGGATGGAGCGCCATCCGTTGCCAGATTGGGCGGGCAAGGTCGGCGCTTCCTCCTGGGCGCAGCTCATCCTCAAATTCATCATCTCCCAACCGACCGTCACCTGCGCCATTCCGGCAACCAGCCGGATCGATCATGTGCAGGAGAACATGGCCGCCGCAACCGAGCCGTTGCCCGACAAGGCGCTGCGCCAACGCCTGCTCGATCATGTCGCGCAACTTTGATGTCGGCATGGCTGAGCTATTCGCTCGAAGATTTTCTGCTGTTCTCGCCGCGCGTCTATTGGCGGATGTTCGAGCTGCACAATCGGACGGTCTGGCCGGGGCAAGGCGTCGCCCTATTATTCGGTCTTGCCGTCCTGGCCCTTCTCCTCAGACCACGACCGTGGTCGGATTGGCTGATCGCGGCGGGGCTTGGACTTGCCTGGGCGTGGGTCGCCTGGAGCTTCTTGTGGCTGCGCTATGCCACGATCAACTGGGCAATCGCCTATGTTGCCCCGCTATTTGTCCTCGAGGCCGTGATGCTGATGCTGGCGAAGGGCACAGCCGACCGACCGCTCTTCAATATCGACCGCAGCGTTGCAGCTGGCATCGGACTAACGTTTTATCTCTATGCGCTGGTGCTTCATCCGCTGGTACCCTTGATCGAGGGCCGAACGCTGCGGTCAGCGGAGGTGTTCGCCATCGCTCCCGATCCGACGGCAATCGCCACGCTCGGGCTCCTGACCCTCGCGCCCGTCCGGAAGGCCCTTTTGCTTGGCATCATTCCGGCAGCATGGTGCCTGGCGAGCTGGGCGACGCTTCACACGATGGGTAGCAGCCTGGCGGCTATTCCTCTTGCCGCCGTCGGTCTCGCCCTCCTTGCGCTGGCGATCCGCCTGTCGTCAAACTAGGTTGACGGCTTCATCGCCGACAGCCGGTCGAGCGCCCGCTTGCGCGCCGACCCGCGCTCCTGATCGGAAACATGGATCAGGCCCGCGATCTGACGCAGCAGCATGTCTTCGTGGGGGTCGAGAATGCCGTCAGAATAGGCCACCTTCCACAGCATCTCGATGACCTGCACCCGCTCCTCGGGGCTCATATTCTTGCAGATTTGCTGCGTAAAGGGAAAATACTGCGCAGAGTGCGCGACCACCTTCTCGGCGGCCAGGACCAAGGCAGCGACGGCATCGGGCGCCAGATCGAACTTTTCGGCAAGGAGACGCTCGATCACGCTCCTTTCAGCCCGATCGAAGCGAGCGTCCATGCGGGCTGCCTCGATCAGCAGCGCAGCAACCGCGATCTCCAAATCGTCCTCGCTGCCTCCCGGCGCCGGGTTTTCGCGAGCAGTCAGCAGATCGAGCAGCCGGTCAATGATCATGGCATCTCACGCGTGGTCGAAAGGAATTGTGGTCTCTATCGATTCCGATCAGTCTATATGGTGAGGGGCGGAACTGACAGCAGCAGTCAGGGTTATCGCATGTCCGGGGCAGCACAAGCGATCGTCGTGGACAAACATTCGGGGTGGCGAGGGTGGGCAACGAACAAGCAGCAGTGGTAAGGGAACCCTCGGGGGGCGTCACGGTGCTACTTCTCGTGCTCAATGCGGCGGGTTTTGCGCTCACCGTGGCGGTGTTCTATCCGGGCGTGATCACCGTTGACGCCATCGCCGTCTACAATGACGTCAAGACGGGTTTCGTGGGCGATTGGCAATCGCCGGTCATGGCCAAGCTCTGGACTGTCATCGACCCGCTGACGCGCAAGGTCCTCGATCTTCCACACGGGCTGGGCGGCGCGGTGGTCAGCATGTTCCTGCTGACGATCTCGCTCTATTGGCTGGCCTTCACGATCCTGTCGCTCGCTGTCGCGCGCGATTCATTGGCTCTTGCAGCTCTTGTCGTCATTATCGCCATTTCGCCACCACTCTTCATCATGGTCGGCGTGATCTGGCGAGATATCCTGTTGGCGAGCGCATGGCTGCTTGCCGCAGCCTTGGCCTTTGCCAGCGTCAACGCGCCACGGCTGCTGTTCATCATGGCGCGTGCTGCGGCGCTCGCGCTGCTCACCTTCGGCCTCCTGCTGCGGCCCAACGCCTTGCTCGCTGCGCCTTTCGTTCTTGCCTATATTCTCTGGCCGGCCGCTTTCCACCTGAAGCGTATCGCCCTGCTCTATTTTCCAGCGGTCATTGCCGGATATTTTGTGGTGCAGCTCGTCTATTACGGCATTCTCGACGCCAATCGACAGCATATCATGCACGCAATCCTGGTGTTCGATCTCGGGGGGATCACCGCCATCACCAAGGAGAATCAATTTCCGGTCAATTGGACCATGGATCAGCTTCGGATGCTGCAGGCGAGCTGCTACGATCCCGCCCATTGGGACACCTATTGGCGGGTGCCGCCCTGTCAATTCGTCATGGGCGGAAAGCTTGAACCCGAGAAAATCTTCGGAACGCCGGTCCTGGTGCAGGCATGGCTCAAGGCCGTGGCGTCCCACCCGCTGGTTTATCTCCGCCATCGCCTCGGCCATATGGAGGCATTTCTCACCATCCCACATTCGGCCATTTATCTCGAATCGATCGGGAAAGGCGTCCCGATGTTTCCGCACAATTCCTATTTTGTGCGGCTTTACGAAACCACCAATGCGTTGAAGGAGAGCTTCCTTTTTCGGCCGCTGACCTGGCTCCTCACCGTGCTGGCAACCCTTGTCGCGGCCTGGAAATACCGAACAATCCCGACCGGCAGCTATGCCGTCGCGATGTCGGCATCGGCGGTCGCCTATGTCGCAACCTTTCTGCTTGTGGGGGTCGCATCGGACTACCGCTATGTCTATTGGGTGGTGGCAGCAGGGCTGACCAGCGCCGTCATGACCGCGCTTGCGTGGCAAACCAGCAGATCCGGCGCGCCGCGCCCCATTTCACAGCGCCTAGCCTCGGGAGACAGCAAAGAGGTTGGAGCTTAAGGGACCGAGCGGCAACCCGGTATAGCCGATTGTCCATTGCCGCGATCCGGGAAGGAGCTCAGCCAGCCGCCGTCTTGTCATCAGGATCAGGTTCCTTTCCTGCCGCCACTCGCTCTTGCCCAAGGCGGCACAGGCAGCGTGAAACGACCGATCCGCCCAATGCAGAAAGGGGATGGCGGTGTGGTGCTCGACGGGGAAGTACCGGTTGGGGACGGAGACAAAGACCCTCCTCCCGACCCTACACAGCTCATTTAGAAAGCGAATCTGGTTGAGCACGCTGCCGACGTGCTCCAGAACGGCGTTTGATGTGGCCATATCGAATTGCCGGTCGCGGAAGGGAAGCGGCAAATCGGGCTCGATTTGCACGTATTCCACGAGCGGAAAGGCCGCGCGAAACTCTGGTGCCTTGCCCAGTCCGCAAGCTGTGATCCTTTCCGGAAACGGGTAGAGGCGCTCGATAAGATTGGCGCCGTCATTGACGACGTCCGAAACGCCAACGTCGAGGATCGTGCTTGCCGGGGACGGGTCGCAGGCCCGAATAAGGTCGGCATAGATGCGATCGCGTGCCGAAACGAGCAGTCGCTCGGCAACCCCACCCTTCCGAATGATCTGATAATATTTGCGATCTGTCTGTTCAGTCATCAAACTGCTGTCCAGGAGCCCAGGAGGATCTCTTGATCCAAATCGCTGTTCTCATTCCCTGCAAGGACGAGGAGGCAACGATTGCCAAGGTTGTTCGCGACTTTTCGGCAAGCCTACCACAAGCCAGGATCCATGTTTTTGACAACAATTCGACCGATCGCACCGGCGAGGTGGCCGCGGCAGCCGGTGCCGAAGTTCGCCGCGAGAAGCGCCAGGGCAAAGGGCATGTCGTGCGCCGGATGTTCGCCGATATCGACGCCGATGTTTACGTCCTGGTGGATGGCGACGACACCTATGATGCCACCGCTGCGCCCGGGATGATCGCCCTCCTGCTTCGCGATCGGCTCGATCTCGTCAATGGAGCCCGCAGTTCGACCTCCGATGGCGCCTTTCGACCCGGCCATCGGTTGGGAAATGCGCTTCTGAGCAGGATGGTGCAGCTTATCTTCGGACCGCATTTCGTCGACATGCTTTCGGGCTACAAGGTTTTCTCGCGGCGGTTCGTGAAGACGTTCCCGGCTCTTTCCGACGGATTCGAGCTCGAGACCGAGTTGACGGTCCATGCACTCGACTTGCGAATGCCATCTGCCGAGACCATCCTTCCCTACCGGGAACGTCCCGCAGGGTCGCAGAGCAAGCTTCACACGATTCGCGACGGCCTGCGCATCCTGATCGTCATCGGCAAGCTGATCAAACACGAGCGGCCGCTGCTTTTCTTTGGCGTTCTCGGGACCGCCGTCGGGCTTTTGGGCCTCGGGCTCGGCATCCCGATCATCATCGAGTACTTCGAGACTGGGTTGGTGCCGCGATTCCCCACGGCGGTGCTCAGCGCGTCTCTGGCGCTGCTCGCGGCGCAACTCGTCGTTCTCGGAATTCTCCTCGAGTCGGTCACCCGGGTCAGTCACGAAATGAAGCGCCTTGCCTATCTGGGGATACCAGCAACGACCGGGCACCTCGACTGTTAAGGACAATTATGCGAGGTTTGCCCCTATCCTCAGAAAGGAACACACGATGGCAATGAACTCTCAGGATCGCCAAGCGATCGAACAGCTGTTCGCCCGCCTCGAAGAGGTCGAGCGGCAAAGCCCGCCGCGGGACCCGGAAGCGGAACGCTTCATTCAGCAGCGCATGGCGCGGCAGCCCGGCAGTGCCTACTACATGGCCCAGAGCATCGTGGCGCTGGAGCAGGCACTGGCCGACGCCAATCAGCGCCTCGAGGACGTCGAGCGACAAGGCGCGCGGGGATCTCTGATGCCGAAGCGCTTCGATCCCTATGGCGACGAAGACGAAGCGGCTCAGCCGCGTGGGAGAGGCTCCGTGCCGAGCGTCGGCCCGTCGGGCGCCTATCGCCAGCAGGCCGAAGGAGCGGGTGGCGGCTTTCTGGCAGGCGCATTTCAGACGGCACTCGGCGTTACCGGCGGCGTGCTCCTTGGAAACGCCATTGGCGGCATTTTCGGTTCGGGGAAGGCGCAAGCCGCCGAGTCTCGTAGCGAGGAACCTCAGAAAGGTGAGAACCACGACGAAGATGACGAGGACGGTAACGAGGATGAAGGCGGCGGCGGGTTCCTCGATTCGATCTTCGGCGGTGACGATGAGGGCTGACTGACCAACTGTCAGACCTGCTGGGCGTCGGATCCGGTAGAAGCAGCGCGCTTCAATCGCGATACCGTCATGGAGAAACTGACACATGGCAGAGAGCTTGCATGATCGCGTGGTCGGATTCATCGCCCGCACACGTTTCCCCTTTGCCGGCCAGACGACATGGCCTGCCGACTATGTGACGCTCACCAATGTGCCGGTTCGCCGGCGCAACATCATGGGTACGACAGGTGAGCATTTTCCCGATATCGTGATCGTCGACGGAACGGGCCGGGTGCGCGAGATCGGCGAGATCGAGATGACGGTCGGCGCCGATACCGTTCCGCATCTCCGCGCCGGGTCCGAGACCGCCGACGCCGACACGCCCACCGGGGTGAAGCACTTCTTCCTCTATGTCCCCGCCGGCATGGAGGAGGAGGCCCAGAAGCTCCTGGAAGACAACAACATCAGCTATGCCGGCGTCCGCGGCTTCACCGTCAACAGGGATGACACGGTGACGATCGTGCCCTTCGTCACCAAGGGCGATCCCTATGATCATCAGGTCACGGGCTAGCTCCAGGTACAGTCCATTCGCGACCGCGCGGCGTCTCGACATATTCGGGCCAGCGATAGCCGATCGGCGCTGCGAAGTCGGCCGGCAGCAGCGGAGCGACCCATTTCGATCCGCCGACGCCACCGCCGGTGCGCTCCTCGAATTCTCTGCGCGCCGCAGCGAGACCGGCCGGATCGGTCATGAGCTCGATGAGAGTTGTGGCGATCACCTCCCCTGCCCTGGTCCACATCGGATCGATGCAGGCCGGCACTCCGCCCATGGCATGGCGCACCCATGAAGGATAGCGATGGCCGCCCTCCGGCTGCGCCAGCTCGGGATGCGCCACATAGAGGCGGACTGTCGGGGCATGCCAGCTGTAGTCGACATAGTCGTCCGCCGCATAGTTCATCTGCCAGGCCGGCAGCTCCTTGCGAAACGCTTCCTCGGCCTCCCAGGGCGGGGTCATGACCATGGTCTTGTCGAGAAACGGCTCCCGCATGGGCTCGAGGCCGAGATTCTTCTGCACCTCGCGGGCGAAGCGCTTCGCTTCCTCGCCCCATTGTGGCGCACCAAGCCGCTCGAAATTTCGATAGGTGATCTCAGCCATGGCACGGTTTGGCAGGCCGGCCCGGGTCCTGGTGATCCAGGCTTTGGCCACCGTACAATGGGTCATTGCCGCGATATGGTCGGCATTGCGGTCGAGCACGTTGAACACCGCCTCGCACATTCCGAGCGTCGGCGCACGAAGCGAATATTGGATCTGCCCAATGGCCGGCGCGATGTTGTCGGCAGCCGCCTGACCGGCGATCGGGATGAACTCGTTGAGGCTCCAGCTGCCGGTGTGCGGCAGCATCGACTCCTTCATCATCTTGGAGTTGGTGTACATCAGGCACACGGCGTCGATCGCGCCAGGCGCGCGCGCCATGGCATGAACATGGCTAACGACGCCGGCGGCGCCGCTCTGCCAGGTCTCGGGGTTCTCGCACTCGAAGGTGTAGATGCGGCTCCAATAGGGGGCACAGCTGGTCTCCCAGAAGCAGCCATTGGTCAGCGCCGGGAAGGAATGGGGATGGAAGCTGATTGCCGCATCGAGGTCACGATAATAGCCGTGGGCGGCGTGGATGGGCTTCGAGGCGCACATCTTCTCGGCCGGCTCGCCGAAGAAGACCAGGGTGCCGCCGATGCCATGACGCTCCATCGCGTGTCGCGCCGCCAGGAAGCCGGAGAACGATCCCATGCCAAGCGCCGAATGGGGATCGGTGTGGCCAGCAGCGAATTTGCTGACGCCATCGCGCGGTTTGCGATAGGGCACCGGCTCCTGCGACTGACCGGGCACCGCATCATACTCGGCATAGCCGGCAATGGTCGGTCCCTCGCCGTTGTGCCAGCGCGCGCAGAAGGCGGTCGGCATGCCCGCCGATCCGTGCTCGACCTCGAAACCTTCGCGCCGCAGGCGGTCGACATACCATTGCGAGGAGCGATATTCGCGCCATGACGGCTCGTGGAAATCCCACAGGGTCATGTGATCGCGCGACAATCCCGACCGTTCCTCGGTCAGCCAGTCAAGCGCGTCCTGCTGAGCCGCATTCCATTCGACTTTCCTGCTCATCGCTTCAGACCTCGTCGCGGATCAGCGGTGCCGTCGAGCAATGGAGACCGCCACCGCCCGAGATCACCTTGTCATAGGGAATGGTGAGCACCTCGACGCCATGGAGCCCAAGACGGTCCATCGTATGGCCGGAGACGCCCTCGGGCATCAGCACCCGTCCCGGTGCCACCGCCAGGCAGTTGATGATGGCGCTGTCGTCCTCGTGATGGATCTCGACGAGGTGGATCTTCATTTCCTTGAGCTTCTCAAGGAACCAGAAGGGCAGCAGCGTGATGTTGGCGAGCGCCAGATCGGGGGCGATCATGACGAAGAGGCCGTCAATATGGAGGCGGTAACCGGTCAAGGCGACCTTGATGAGCTCGACGCCCTGCGAGCGCAGCACCTCCTCGATCTGCCGCGCACCCTCCTCATTGACACGAGACGACAGGCCGATCGCCGCGGTCCTCTTGTTTATCCAGGCGAAGCTGCCGCCCTCGGCAATGCCAGTGCCGGAGATCGTCCTCAGAATCGGACAACCGAGGCGGGCCAATGTGCGGGTCACCGGCAGCTCCTCGCCGCGGCGGATGCGCGGGCCGAGCCGCATCACGATGGCACCGCCGCCGACGGCCGCGACCGCATCGCGCGTGTAGCAGGATTTCATTCGTCCTGGCCCCGGCTTGTCGATGGTGACGACCTCGACGCCCTCGGAGCGCAAGGCCGCCGAGAAAGCGTCATGCTGCTTCTGCATGGTTTCGAGGTCCGGCCCCTCCGTGCCGCGCCAATACCAGCCGGCCTGCTCGTCGCCGAAGGCATTGTTGTCGAGCCGTTTCGAGGTGTCGACGATGTTCACCTCGGGACCGGGCCGGTGCATCAGGACCACTCTGAGACGGCCGACATCGTTCGTACACCCCCAATTCCGACCCCACCATTTCTCGAGCAGATCGGGATCCTCGAAGGCCGGCTCGGCATCCGACGGGAACTGCTTGATCAGCTGGTTGTAACGCCATTCGTTTTCCGTGATTGCACCCACGCCACGCGCCCTCCGGTGAGAATTCGAGACCGGGGAAGTTAGATCAACTTTGGAGTTGACGCCAATCCCGCGCTTCCCAGAAGATGAACCCTGTGACGCAAGGACCATGTTGAAGCTCATCCGCAATCCGCCACCCTGGCCGAACGGGGCAAACTGCGCCGTCTGCTTCTCCTTCGATTTCGATGCCGAGAGCCTGCTCCATCTTTACTATCCGGAAGATTCGACCCGCCGGATCAGCCTTTCCTCGTCGTTGCGCTACGGCGCCCGCGTCGCGGTGCCGCGCATTGTCGAGATCTGGCGGCATTTCGGCATCCGCCAGACAATGTTCGTGCCCGGCTGGTGCATCGAAACCTATCCGGGCGCCATCGAGCTCCTTGTCGAGAACGGCCATGAGATCGGCCATCATGGCTGGTTGCATGAGCGGCCCAACCAACTCTCGCCGGGTGATGAACGGCGAGTGCTCGAGCGCGGCATTGCCGAGATCGAGCGTGTCACCGGCAAGCCTCCGGCGGGTTATCGCTGCCCCTCTGGTGCCTTTTCCGAGTTCACTCTCGACCTGCTGATCGAGTACGGCTTCGCCTACGATGCTTCGCTCGGCGGCGACGATGTTCCCTATCTCATCGAGGGCCGCAGGGGCCGGCTGATTGAGCTGCCCTCGGACCATGCCCTCGACGACTGGCCGCAATATGTGAACATGAGGGAGTTCAACATGGGCATGACCATCCAGTCGCCGGAGCGCGCGATGGATGTGTTCCGCGCCGAGTTCGATGCCGCCTGGACGCATGGGGGCCTGTGGGCCGCGATCTGGCATCCCTTCGTGTCGGGCCGGCTCCCGCGCGCTGCCGCGATGGTCGAGCTGATCGAGCATATGAATGCCAAGGGCAATGTCTGGTTCGCCACTCTGGCCGAGATCGGCGACCATGTTCAGGACCTCGTTCGCCGGGGCGCGTGGGCCCCAGAGGTCGAGAAGATCCCGTTTTGGCCGAAGCCCGTGCCGCAGATCGTGCGGCCGAGCCGTTAGTCGAGTAGTCTGGCGTTTTGACAAGGGAGAGGGCTCAGCCCATGAAAAACAAAGGATTGGCCATAGCGATTGCCGCCATCTGTCTCATCGCACCGGCGACTGTGCAAGGACAGACCCTGCCGCCCGAGATCGAGAAGAGCAAGGTGGTGCGTGTCGCGCTGAACACCGGGTACCCGCCCCTCGAGATGAAGGATCCCAAGACCAACGAGATCATCGGCTTCGACATCGACCTTGCCGCCGCCATGGCCAAGGTGCTCGGCGTCAAGATCGAGTATCAGGACGGCGCCTTCGAGAACATGACGCCGGCGCTGCAGTCGGGGCGGGTCGACATGATCATGAGCGGCTTTTACGACGTGCCGAAGCGCCGGCCGATGTTCACCTTCATCGACTACCTCAAGGCAGGTGCCCAGTATTATACGCTGACCAGCCTGAAGGAACTCGAGAAGCTCACCGATCTGTGCGGCAAGACCGTCACCACGACCCGTGGCACCAGCTACCCGGACACGATCAAGGCGTGGAGCGAGAAGAACTGCGTTGCTGCCGGGAAAGAGCCGATCACCGTCATAGTCGATACCGACCTCGGCCAGCAGCTGACCAATCTCAAGACCGAGCGGGCGGCCGCGGCCGTTCAGGGCCTGGAAGCGGTGCCGACCATCATCCAGACGGAACCGGGAGTCTACCGCCCGTTTGGCGAACCCTTCTCCTCGACCCTGATGGGCATCGCCTTCCAAAACACTGGCGACAACACGCTCAGGGATGCTTTCGCCTTCGCGCTGAAGAAGGTGATCGCCGATGGGGCCTATGACGAGCTGATCAAGAAGTGGAAGCTCGACCTAAGCTCGTACAAGGACGTCACCATCGACGCCGGGCCGGCACCCTAGAACAGCGGGGTCAAGGTGATCCATGGAGGAAGTCGACGTCGCACGCCTTCGTCACCTGCGTCCGCGTCATTATGGCCGGATGACGGCGGTCGTCGTCACTCTCCTCCTGCTCGCGCTCCTGGTCGATGCCTTTGCCCGTGGCAAGATCGACTGGTCGACGACCGGCGAATATCTCTTCTGGCCGACGATCCTCCAGGGTCTCGTCAACACGATCTGGGTGTCGATCGCCTGCATGGCGATCGGCATAATCATCGGCGTGCTCTGCGCGGTAGCGCGCGGCTCGCCCAATCCGGTGCTCAGGAGCGCCGCCCTGTTCTATGCCTGGTTCTTCCGCGGCACGCCGGTCATCCTGCAGCTGCTGATCTGGTTCAATCTGGCGCTGGTGTTTCCGCGAATCGGCATACCCGGTCTCTTCGATTTTCGCACTGTCGATGTCATCACACCGGCGGTGGCGACGCTTCTCGGCCTCGGCCTCAATGAGGGGGCCTATGTTTCCGAGATCGTCCGCGCCGGGTTGATCTCGGTCGATCGCGGACAGTATGAGGCATCGAAGTCGATCGGCATGTCCTATTGGCTGTCGCTCCGCCGGATCATTCTGCCGCAGGCAATGCGGGTCGTGGTGCCACCGCTCGGCAACGAATTCATCGCCCTGCTCAAGATCACCTCGCTCGCCAGCATCATCGGCTTCAGCGACATTCTGAGAAACGCTCAGGACATCTACTACACCAATGCGAAGGTCATCGAGCTGCTGATGGTCGCCGCATTCTGGTATCTTGTCGTGGTCTCGGTCCTGTCGGTGTTCCAGGCGATGCTCGAGAACCGCTTCGGGCGAGGCTTCGCCTCGAGCGCGACGCGATGAAACCGTTGGTGTCGGCCGTCCGCGTCGGCAAATCCTTCGGATCGGTGAAGGCGCTCGAAGATGTCACTCTCGATGTGATGCCGACCGAGGTGGTGTGCGTCATCGGCCCATCGGGATCCGGCAAGACGACGTTCCTGCGCTGCATCAACCAACTCGAGAGGATCGATGCGGGAGCCATCTGGCTCGATGGCGAACTGACGGGCTACCGCATCGTCGGCGACGCGCTGCATCCGTTGAGCGAAGCCGAGATCGCAAGGCAGCGGCGCATCACCGGCATGGTGTTCCAGCGTTTCAACCTGTTTCCTCACATGACGGCTTTGCAGAATGTGACGGAAGGTCCGATCCAGGTCCTGAAGAAGCCGCCACAAGAAGCGCGCGCCAGCGCCATGGCGTTGTTGGAACGGGTCGGGCTGTCACACAAGGCGAATGTCTATCCGGCCGAGCTGTCCGGCGGACAGCAGCAGCGCGTCGCCATTGCACGATCGCTGGCGATGCAGCCGAAGCTCATGCTGTTCGATGAGCCGACCTCCGCTCTCGATGCCGAGCTGGTGGGCGAGGTGCTCGGCGTGATGCGCGATCTGGCACAGACCGGGATGACGATGATCGTCGTGACCCATGAGCTCGGTTTCGCCCGCGAAGTCAGCGACCGCGTGGTGTTCATGGACGAAGGCCGGGTGATCGAGATCGACGCGCCGGAGCGGTTGATGAAGGAGCCCCGCGAGGCGCGGACGCGCAATTTCCTGAAGGCGGTGCTGTCGCGATCCTAGCCGACTCCCTGGTTTCAAAAGTGGCAATCGCGCTTTAAACTCTACAGCCGCAAGAGGTCAGGCGTAGGCGAACCATGAACGATACCGAAGGCAGGTGGAAATATGACGGCGTCCGGGTCATCCCGGCAGGATCGCTCGACGGCAACACGCCCCAGACCCCGGGCATGGACCGGCGGGCAGCGATCAACTATGCGCGGACTGGCGCCCAGAAGCTCTGGGCCGGAACGGTGACCATTCATGCCAACGCCAAGACCGGCGCCCATCATCACGGGCCGCTCGAGAGCGTCATCTATGTGGTTCGCGGAAAGGCCCGGATGCGCTGGGGCGAGCGGCTGGAGTTCGTGGCTGAAGCCGGGCCCGGCGACTTCATCTACGTCCCGCCCTACGTGCCTCACCAGGAGATCAATGCCAGCCGCGAGGAGACGCTCGAATGCGTGCTCGTCCGCAGCGATGGTGAGGCGGTGGTGGTCAATCTCGATATCGAGCCGGTCGAAGCACCGGAGAACGTGCCGTGGATCGATCCAATCCATAGAGGGCAGTAGGCAGCAGGTTTCCTTTCCTTCCCTCATGGCTAGGCCCGGGCCCGGCCATGGGGAAGCCTCGTCTGCATGCTCACCTGCCGCGAATCGATCTCTCGACCGAGTTGAGCAGATCGTCGGCCGCATCGCCGCTGCTGGTTCCACGTCCGAGAATATCGTCGAGCGTGTTCCGCCCGCGCGTGACGGCCTCGTCCGATGGCCGACGTTCCGGCGGAAGGTCGAAGCCTCGGCCGCCGCCCGGCAGATCGCCGCCGAAAATGTCGCGGAGAATGTCGCCCATCTGATCGGGTGGGATCTGCTTGACGACCACCCTTCCCTGGCCGCCACCACCGCTCAAAATGTCGCCGAGAACATCCTCGAGCGACCCGCCACCGCCCTGCCGCGGCTCCGGCATGGGCTGTGGCTGGGGAACCTGTTGCGGCGCTGCCTGACCGCCACCGACCGGCCCGCCGCCGCCCAGCACGTCCCTCAGGATGTCACCCAGCCCACCGCCGCCACCATCCGAACGCGGTTGCGGGACCTGCTCGCCGGCCATGGCGCCGCCCGACCCCATCCTCTTGGCGAGCGTGCCGAGCACCATCGTTGCCACGATCGGCAACAACTTCCTGAGAATGGCGGCACCGACGCCAGAAGTGGCCGAAAGCTGCTGCGCCACCTCGCGGCTCACTTGCTTGTCACCGAAGATCTGCCCGAGAACCTCATCGCCGGCCGGCTTGGCGCGCTCGAAGCTCACGGCGCGATCGTCGTCGAGCGACCCGCCATAGCCGCCGGTCAGCACCTGCCTGAGGACCTCCTGCAGGCCTTCCGGCGACTGCACCGTCCGTCGCATGCCGGCGGCAACCACCGGGACCAGCGCGTCGAGCGCCGCGCGGGTCTGCTCGTCATCGAGGCCGAATTGTCGGCCTATTGCAGAAATGTCCATCGAGTCCTCCCTTGGCGAGCACCAGCCGTCAGAGCTGGTCTGTTCCAAATGTGTCGCAATCACGCAGGTCGGATGCCTGAAGCCCTTGCTTGAACCAGCGAACGCGCTGCGCCGAGCTGCCATGGGTAAAGGCGTCGGGCACGACATAACCGGTGCTGCGCTTCTGCAAGCGATCGTCGCCGATTGCCGCGGCAGCGTTCAAACCCTCCTCGATATCGCCATCTTCCAGGATCTTCCTGGTGGCATCCGCTTCCTTCGCCCAGATGCCCGCGAAGCAGTCGGCCTGAAGCTCCATGCGGACGGATAGCGAGTTGGCAACCGCTTCGGACGACCGCATGCGCGCCTGCGTCACCTTCTCGGCGATGCCGAAGAGGTTTTGCACATGATGGCCAATCTCGTGGGCGATGACATAGGCCTGGGCAAAATCGCCAGGCGCGCCAAGCCGCGATTTCATGTCCTGGTAGAAGCTCAGATCGATATAGACCTTCTGATCGAGCGGACAATAGAAGGGACCCATGGCAGACTGCGCCATGCCGCAGGCCGACTGAACATAGCCCGAGAACAGAACGAGATTGGGCTTCTGGTACTGCCGACCCATCTTTCGGAAGATCTCGTCCCAGACTCGTTCGGTCGAGCCGAGCACCCGTGCCACGAAGTCCTTCCCGGCATCGGTGTTGACCTCCCGCGAGCCGACTCCACCGCCGGTGTCACCCGGATTGGTGACATCGGTGTCGCCGCGAGGAAGGTTGTATTCGGTGCCGGTCTGATCGCCTGGAATCTGAACCCCGCCGCGGGTGAAGATATCGGCAAGGTCGATGCCAAACAGCAGCTTGGCTGCGAAATAGATCAAAACGAGCAGCAGGATGGTGGAAAGGCCGAAGCCGCCCCGTCCGCCCATCGGGACGACAATTCGCCGGCCGCCCGGGAAGCCGAAGCCGCCTCGGCCAAAGCCACGGCCGCGCTGATCCTCGACTCTGTCGCTGGGATTTTCCTGGTCGAGCCTCACT